>Ga0315289_10006477_pt1 | contig 17199 bp, 14 predicted proteins | sample YL17G11_40_MG_FD_203452 | JGI IMG/M metagenome (GOLD analysis project Ga0315289, IMG submission 203452) | Sediment microbial communities from Yellowstone Lake, YNP, Wyoming, USA - YL17G11_40 | ecosystem: Environmental > Aquatic > Freshwater > Lake > Sediment | place: USA: Wyoming | collected... | reverse complement strand
TTCTGACAATTCCGTTAGTTTCAGCGACAGTTGGAGATCTGGTGCTTACTATAGGTCAAAATTATGTAATCTCAAGTGTTCCTGTCATAGGTCAGGTTTATTCTGCTGTTCAACTCGCGCAGCAAGCAGTAACACTTGCAACTGTTGTAACTGGGGGACCTGCCGCCATTGCCGCGCTAGGAGGAGACTTTGCACTGTCTCAGATTAAGGCCATAGGCCTCAATAAAATTTTGGGAAAAGAGGTGGTATCCACTGTATCTCAGATTGAAAGTTATGGCGATATTTTGGCGAAAGACTCAAAATTAAATAAGGTAGAGATAGACAAAAAAACCGGAGACATTAAATCATTATCAAGTGAAATCAAATCACAGGATGGAAAGACAACAAATACCCTAAAGGCTTCTAATGTCAAAATTATTACAAACCCTGATTGGAAAGAAGAAAATAGGAAGGGTTATGTTGCAACAAGAGGTCCTGTTGCAGAAATTGTGGCTCAAAAAATGATTTTTTCCGAAGAAGGCTCTTTGACCATTAAAAGCAAGGTCGGAACCACGGAAGAAAAGATTTATTCTTATGAAAATATGGAAAAAGATAGTTTTGTTGAAGTGAATGCAGACGGAGAGATTTTGAATGCACATCTTAAAACAATGAATGCTTCTGTGATAGAACTTCCTGGCGTTTCCCCATTAACTGTTCCTGAGGGCACAGAGGTGACCTTTGAAACCAGATATGGTAATAGGTTTGTAACCGTTAAAAAAGGGAAAGAAACTAAAAATATTGTGTGGGGCAATTTTAGCATCCAAATGTTTGATGATATAGAATTACAACTGGGCTCAATTTCTGGAAAAGAATTTAGAATAGGAGATATCTATGTAAAAGGAGTTAATGGGAAAAATGGCTATTTAGGAATAGAAAACAATGGTTTTTTATTAATAGACGGCGAAGCCCAGATAGGAAAAAAATTGTCGGTCTCTATAAGCAGCAGAAAAATAAAAGACAATGAAGTTTTTGAATTTTCTGATAGGCCTGTGTTTTTAACTGAATTGGATGAAAGTAAAATACCTCCAGAATATAAAAATTTTATTTCCTATGACGGAAAATTGGTAATGAAGGGAAAGGTATCAGCGACATTGCAGCCTGGTTTACAATGGGGCACTGATGTTAAAGAAGATGACGCTGTTAAGTTCGACCTTTTCGGAGGAAGAGCAAGTTTGGAAAAAGGAGCTGTAGATATCTCATTCCCCAATGCAGAATCAGATCCAAATCAAGAAGTATTCTATCAAAATGGCAAAACTATAGTGGCGGCAGGACCTGATGAGGTAAGAGGATGGAAATCTGATGATCCTCTAAGCAGCGCATTTCAAAATGTAACCGTGCATTTGATGTACCCTGGTCCTGCAGATGTTTTTTATATAGATGACAACAATAATTGTAATCTATTTACCTGCACCCCTACCCCTAAAACAACTTTTCCAACAAGTAAGATCATAGCAGGGGTTTTAGCGGCAGGAGAAACCTGCACTGAAGTCGGCACTATTTATTCTTCAAGAGCCGAGTCAGAGACAAAAAAGGAAACCTTTAAGGACGTGGCGCTAACAAGACCAATTACTGAAATCAAGAAAGATTTAGTTTCTGTTAATGACATTGTCAAATCAAGTCCAGAAACATTAAAGGGAACGGTGACGTTAAATTACATCTCTCATGAAGCATATCTCTATAAAAAAGAAGGCATGGAGATATATATCATTCAGGATATTGGTACTATTTTCAAATATGAAAAGAGCGACCAAACATATTTTATATGCGATATCGACAATGATGGAAAAATGGATGCAATGGTTACAATTCCGGATAAACTCAGTAAGTATACAAGAATACAACAATTGCGGATGGACCCAACTTTAGATGTATTAAGCGCAATGAAAACTAGAAAACTTGACAAAACATTTATAGATTTAGAGTTATCCACCAAAAATATGATGCCCTCAGGAAAGACTGCTTATGATGAAAGAAATGTTTTCTTGATAGATCATAATACTAAAAAGATTAATGTCTATTCTTATGAAGGGGAAGGAAGCATAGCAGAAGATGTTGGAGGGAGATACAATTCAATGTCTAATATATATTCTAGCTTTTTACAATCTATTAAAGGGAAATTAACTAAGAAATAAATTCTAAAGAATAAGCACAGTTTCAGGTTTCGCGATAATTTCTTTTTCTTTGACTGCAATTGCAATCTCCACTAGTTTTTTATCTTCTGATAAAATTGCAATCCTCTGGCCTTCTTTCAGCTTAAGCTTTGAATGCTTGATGAAATGTTTGAAAATAGGGCTGCCGTTATAGGCTTTTTCTAAAAATTCATTTTTAATTATCAACTTGGGCCTATTTTTTGTAATTATTTCAATCGGCAATAGATATTTTAATAATTTTTTGTCATTTCCATTCTTCCACTCTTCAATTGCTGTCCTTAGCTTGTCGTAAGTTATTGATGTTTTTTCATTCAGGATGCAATCTCTTGTTCTTCTCAGCTCTTGCATATGAGCCCCGACTTTCAGCTCCTGCCCTAAATCATGGATAAGCGTTCTGATGTAAGTGCCTGCCTGGCAATGTATGTGAAAATGAAAACTCTTTTTTTCTTTGGTTTTTCCAATTTTAAAGCTGTAAATTTCCCTTTCGCGCTCCTGCCTTTTAACTGCAGCCCTTGAAGGGGGAACTTGCTTTATTTTTCCTGTAAATTTTTTCTTTATGATTTCCTTTATTTTCTTTAGTTCAATTTCCTGATGCATATACATTATTCCTTCGTATTCCTTGTCTTCAAGGAAGTATTGCGACAGCCTTGTTGCTTTTCCTATCAAGATTGGCAGCACGCCGCTGACAGCAGGATCAAGAGTGCCTGCATGGCCTATGCTGACTTTCAGCATCCTGCCGATTTCCGCAGTTATCTGATGAGAATTGATATTTCGCGGCTTGTCCAGATTTATGATGCTTGCTCTCAGAAGCTCTTGAATCATCAAAGTTTAAATCAAGAATTCTTTAAAAATTTGTTTGTTAATGTGTTTTGTTAATTGATGATGATTTGACGTCCTTAAAAATTCTGATGAATTTTTGGGATGCTAGAAATCTTTATGATTTCTAAGCATCATGGATTTTTGATGACTTACTGATTTACAAGGATAGAGCATGATGCTTGCATGCGGCAACACATGCGCCGCATTCAATGCATTTATCTTCATCAATAACTAATTTTTTTTCTCTCTTTAATGCTTTTACAGGGCACACTTCAACACAGCCATTGCATATTTCACTTCCACACCCGCAGCTAGTGCATTTTCCATTCTTCCAGCAGCATTTATTATAATCTATTTTAACAGCCATTTTGAGCTTAGATTTATTTCTGCAATGCAATCCTGTGGGGATGGAGCGGCTCGTGTTTTTGGGCAGCTTGATGTTCATGCTCGTGCATTGCCGGCTTTACAGCAGTTTTTTGCATGACTTCCTTTTCTTCTTCCTTGACTTCCTCTTCAGCCTTTGTCTCTTTTTCTTTCTTTTCCTCGTGCCTTTCCTCTTTCTTTTCTTTTGGTTTTTTCTTTTCTGTTTCTTCTCTGAGTCTTTTCTCTTTTTCCTCAATTATCTTTGCCCTTCCTGAAAGCTCGAAGGGTTCTGCAATTGCAATGCCATCATCGTATTTCTTGACCCTTACTCTAATATGATGCGGCGGATTTTTTGTGCCTTTTTCCCACAGCTCTTCATTCACCCATCTGCCAACCCTGATATTTTCGATGTCTGTCTTCATATGCCTTGCCAGAAACTGCCTTAATGCCTTGACTGATTTTTTCGCCCTCTTATGCATGGGGACCTTGAGCCATTCTCTTCTTAGAGGCACATTGTATATCCTTTCCAGCACGATTGCCTTTTCCTTTTCTTTTTTCTCAGCCATTTTTTATCTTAGATGTGTTTTTTTATTTTTTAGTTAATGTCTTTTGCATTTTTGGTTGCATTTGACGTCATTAACTCTAAATGATTTTATTGCCTTACTTACTTTTATCTTAAATGCATCTTTTTGATTCTTCTAGGCCCTATTTTTAATTTCGTCCTTCTCCATGAACGCTTCATCATAGTATGCCTTGAGGGATGAATCTTCTTTCCTTTGCCGTATTTTTTGAGGGATGTCCAGAAAGGAGCCCATTTTGTTCTCCTGCCTGCCTTAGCGAGCTTCTGCTTTTTTGCAAGTGATTTGTAGCGTGCCATTTTGATTTTTTATTTTTTGTTAATGTGAATTGTTTTTATTTTTGATGATTGGACGTCATGGATTCGCTTGGAAATCTTTGATTTCCTGCGTGCTCGAAAATCTTTCTAGATTTTCTGCTTGCTGGAAATTTTTAAAATTTCCTTGCGTGCCAGAAATCTTGGGATTTCTGAGCATTATCTGATTTACTGGGCAACTTCATCCATGAATTGCTTGCCTTTCTTTGTCAGTCTTCTTCCTGCCCTGCCTTCCTTGACCTTCTCTAAAAATCCAACTTTTTCGGCAGCCTGAAGCATATTCCTGATTATTTTTCTTGAAGCCCTGTGGAACTTGGCTGGCCTCATTCCTCTCTGTTGTCTTGTCCCAAATTTTATAGAAAGTCTTCCGCTACCGACAGTTCCTTTGATATAAATCTGTCTCAAAATCGAGGCAGCTCTTATATACCACCACTCTGCATCTTCTGGCGGCCTTTCTTTTCCGGCAGATGTCTTCACGAAATATGCCCATTCAGGCATTTTGAATTCAGGCATCTCCTTCAGCTTTGAAGATAATTTCGCGATGTAAATGCCGGCCTCAACATCATAAATTGTTTGTGCCATTTTTGTTGTTAAGTTGTTTTTATTTAGTATGATTTAACGTCATGGATTTGTATGATTTACTTTTTCCTCTTATTGATTTCTGACGTTTTTTATTTTCTTCTCTTGAGAAGGATGATTGTGAATCCTATGATTTTGTAAGGATATTTAAATTTTTTTTCATCCAAGCTGCTGACAAGCTGTTCAGCAGTCTCGACAACCTTTTCCCTCTCTCTCGAAAAGGACGGGAGTAATGAAATTTTTACATTCTCATGCCTTTTAAATGTTGCTTTTAATGTCTCGATAAAATTTTCAGTTAATCCGGCTTTTCCCAGCTGCATGTTTACCATCTTTCAATATCTCCCTTCTTGACAATCAATGCCTTGAATTTCTTAACCCCGAATGTTCCGGTTTTCATGTTTTTTTCTTTATAGATGTCTTTGCCACTAAAGATGTGGACCTTAATATCTTTTTGATGCTGCTTCCAATCTCGGCTGAATCTTGCGCAAAATATCGCAGCTTCCTGGATATCTTCCTTTGAAGCATCTCCTTTAATGTTGCAAAAAGGGCTTCCTGCTGCCTTCGTATGAACTACGATCTCCTCCGGTTCAGCCTGCTTTATAATCTGCTCGTTCTGTTCAGACGTTTTGCCTGCTACGACAATTTTTCCAGAGGATGTTATAAATTTCCTGAAATTTTTAGGATTAGTCATTTTATAATCTAGATTTCAGACGTTTTGCAAAACTTTCTGCAGCTTTGATGTCTTTTTTATTTGGCCTGCCCTTGTTTAATCCTCCAAACAACTTGAGAGGCCCGAAATAGTCAAATCCCTTGCATGAAAACTCATCTATAATTTTAAACCCTTTTCTTTTTAATCTCTTTTTCAGGAAATAATGATAAATTGTCGCAGGCCCGCCGCCCCTGGATGAAAAGACGAATGCCTTTTTCCTCAGAAAAGGCAGCTTTTCAGCCAGCCTTAACAAATTTCTGTGATGCCTAAACGCATAAATCCCTGAGCCGAATCCAATCAAATCATATTTTTTAATGTCCTTTATTTTTACATTTTCAACCTTCACTAATTTCGCTTTCAGAACTCTTGAAATCGGTTTCGCGATTTTTGGTGTGTTGCCGGTTATAGTTGCGTAAATTATCAATGTTTTCATTTTTTTTGTTAATGTGAATTATTTTTGGTGATTTGACGTCAAATGATGTTATTCATGGCATTTGATGATTTTTATTTTACTTTCTTTATTCTCGGGCCTTCAGGGCTGTCCTCGACTATGTAACCTTTATCCCTGAGCTTATCCCGCAGCTCATCAGCCCTTGCGAATTTCTTGTTTCTTCTCGCTTCCTCTCTTTCCTTGATGAGCTTCTGTATATCTGCCGGGATTTTGACTTCATTTTTCTCAGGAAAAATTGAAAAGATTTTGTCAATTTCTTTGAGGAATTCCAGAATTTTAAGACTTTGGCTTTCGCTTATCTCATTTTTGTCAATCAGCGTGTTCACTTCTCTGATGAATGTAAAAAATTCATCTATGGCTTTCGGGGTATTAAGGTCATCGTCCATCGCATTTATTATCCTGTCTTTGTAATCAGGCAGCATCTTTTCTACAATCTTAGTTCCCTCCTCTTCAGTTATATGAGAAAGCCTGTCCATAAAATTATCAATTCTTTTTATTCTTTCAACTGAAGAATTCAGTGAATTGAAACTGAAATCAAGCTCTTTCCTGTAATGGGTTGACATAAGCTCAAGCCTTACTGCCCTGCTGTCATAACCTTTTTTCAGAATATCTCTAAGTGTGAAAAAATTTCCAAGGCTTTTTGACATTTTCTTGCCATTCACAAGAAGCCATCCATTGTGAAGCCAGTATTTTACGAATTTCTTTCCTGTCGCAGCTTCTGACTGAGCAATCTCATTCTCATGATGCGGGAAAATCAAGTCCAGGCCTCCTGAATGGATATCAAAACTTTCTCCCAGATACTTCATGGACATGGCGCTGCATTCGATATGCCAGCCGGGCCTTCCTTTGACTACTTGCTTTTTGCCATCAATGATGAATTCGGCGTTCCAGAATACATCCCCGTCTTCAGGAGAATGCGCCTTCCATAGCGCAAAATCCTGCGCCTCTTCCTTTTCATACTGGTCCTGTTTTATGCGGCTTTTTTTAAGTTCCTTAATTTTTGTATGTGCCAATTTCCCGTAATCCCTGAATTTCGAAATCTTATAGTAAATGCCGTCAGAAGTCAGATAAGCATAGCCTTTTGCAATCAGCTTGTTTATCAATGTGACCATCTCGTTGATATGCTCGGTGGCTTTCGGATAGATATCTGCGGATTCAATTTTCAGCGCTCTGAGGTCTTCAAAAAATAATCTGGAATATTTATCAGTCAATTCCCTCAATGTAATCTTTTCTTCCTGGCTTCTCCTGATTGTCTTGTCATCCACGTCAGTCAGGTTCATGATATGCTTTATTTTGAAGCCCGAGAATTTCAGATATCTTTTCAGAATGTCTGATGAGATGTATGCCCTGAAATTTCCAAGATGTGCATAATCATAGACAGTCGGCCCGCAGCTGTACATGCCGACTTCCTTGCCAAGAGGCTTGAATGCCTCTTTTTTCCTGCTTAGAGTGTTGAACAGCTTTAACATAGTATTATATTAGGATAGAACTGAAATTAACTTAAAAATCTTTACTTGCCAATCATCATGTGACTTCAACATCAAAGAAAGCTGATGCCTGCAATTTTGGAACGTCTATATCATATCTTAATATGCATCCTGTTGGAGTAGCCAGAGTTGGCTGGAATCTTATAAGCGCATAAAAAGGGGTATTTGTATCAAGATTAAATGTTCCAGTTTTTCCACTGACTATAAAGCTGTTTGCCAAAGTCTCAGTTATTACTCCGCATCTTGAATCCGGCTTCTCCACTTTAACATTATATGTATAGCCCGTTCCTCCGAGTCCAGATGTTCTGATTGCAACTGCAACCCCAAATACACGTTTTTTTGTCATACTTGCCTGAAGTTCTGGAAGATTTACTGCTATTGCTTGCTGTTCATCAACAAATAATTTATTTATCTCTGCCTTAACTTTTTGATCAATTATTGTTACACTGCCTTTGGCGCCCTCGAGTATAGTCTTTATCAGGACAAGGCCCAGAATGAGCATAGTCATCGATAGCACAACGATTACAACAGTAGTCATGCTCAGCTCAATTGCGCCTTTTTTCCCTCTTTGCATCCGCATTTTTCCTCTTTTTCTTAAATGATTAAAGCTGAATATAATTTATAAACTTTCCTAAATCGCATTGATAAATTTCAAATGGGAAGGGTGGGACTCGAACCCACGACACCACGGTCTTCAGCCGTGTGCTCTCCCTCTGAGCTACCCTCCCTTCTTTTCCTAAAAGAAAATTTAACTTTTAAAGTTTGCTAAAAACAGCAAATTTTGAAAAAAATTAAGCCGACGAGAAAAAAAATGGGAAAAAAATAAAATTTTTCGGAAGAAAAATTTTTCAGAAAAATTTAAATATAAGTTTTACTTTCTTAAAATATCGATTTTGAAGGTGAGATCATTAGATGCACGAAAAAATCTCAGGGCTTAAAGCTTGTGGGATTTTCACAAGGTTAGAAAAAATAAATAATTCTAATAGGGATTCTCGTTTTCTGGAGGAATTTTAAATGGCCGATGAAGATAAAATAAAAAATCTAGACAATATTTTTGAGAAGGCTATTTCTCTGAGCAATGCCCATATTGAAAAGAAGATTATGATTCCATATGAACCAATAATTCCTGACGACAAAACCCCACCACATAATCCTGTAAGAAAAAATCTTGATTTTGATCTCTATGGCTGTCCTAAAGAGATCATGCAAGCATCATCGGGAATCTATGCCTTGACTGAAAGCGATGCTAGCTTTCATGTAACTCCTGAAGCAGTCCCAAATTGCATGTCGTTCCTGATCAGCACATGTGGAAATTCAACTCATCCAATCTTGTCTTTAAAACATATTTTAGACAAAATAAATCCAAGCTCTGGAAAGATATGCTATTACAAGGAAGGATATGATATTGCACCAAGAAAATCAGGATTCCCAAAGACAATCGAAGGGCTGATTAGAAAATATTATGAACAATTTGACATTTCAAAATACAGGTTCAATGCGGAAGAAGTAAAGCAATTCCAGTATGATTTTTATTTCTATGAGCCTTCAAGATTTACGCAAAAAATGGCTTCTATATTGGGAATCGAATGGCCCCTTTCTGAAGAAGACAAGAGATTAGGGATGTGGCTTGAGGGTAAAGAATTTGCCTTGAAAAATGGGAATGGACATTCAGAAAAAGAAAAGGGGTAAGCAAGGTTAGGCCACCTTTTGTCATTCATCATTTCTGAAGTGAATGTGCCGACATCATACTAAGCCTCTCACGAGTTGCACCGGTCAGGTTTTCCGTTTCATCAATTCTTCCCAAACTTCTGTCGCTTCGCAAGGCATTTACGTTGCATTACTGCAAGCAATCGTCCTTGCCCCGACATCACAATGCTGGAAAGCTGTGTCGTTTCTGTGAAATTGCCATGCCTTTCAGCATGCCTCTCACAAGGCTGACCTTAATCAGCAAAATCAACATTGCGAGTTTGCTGAATGGTGGGTGGACCTTCCTCAGAATCCGTTTCTCATTGCTCGAAAATCTGTAGGATTTTCGGCATGCCAGAAATCTCTGATTTCTTAGCATGATGGGAAACTGCCCGTCAAGGGCTGGATCCGAAAGTCAGCTCCATTACTTACCCAATAAGAATATGTATCTTAAATTTAAAAATCTATGCCTTGTCCAAAAGTCTTTTAATCACATCAGTGCCGGCTTCTCTCAGGCTATCCACTAATTGCGTCAAATCTTTTCTTTGCTCAATCCTGAAAACATTGCAGACCTTTACTTTATCCCTTCTTTTTCCCCAGCAAAGCACATCAAGACTGTCCTGTCCGTCCACAGAATCTGTAACGCCTAAAAATGCCTCAAAATAAGAATTTGTTTTTCGATATATTATTATGTCTTTTTCCCTAGAATATACCTTCCATTTGCCAAAACTTGTATTATAAGAAAAACCCTTTTCCTCTAAAGATGTATGATTCGAAGAAACCTCCTCCATCAAATTCCTTCCCCGTGTAGTATCTCCACAATTCTGACTTAGTGAATCATCGGTTACACTCCATTCACCAGGAAGTTTTTGAGTAACAATCATTGAAGAAATAGGATTATAAGAAGGATATTCGGGCTTTTGTTCCCTCTGTTCATAACTATATTGTATTACCTTTCCTTTTTCACTTAGGATTGCACTTGTCATTGCTGAATCCCTAGCTTGGATCTCTGCCCTTGTCTGGATTTCTGTCGTTACTGCTAATAAATAGTATAAACTAGTATATATATTTTTCTTTTTCACAACGGAAAAAGAAAATGAAAAAAAGAAAGAGGAAAGACAACACAAATCAAAGAGTGAAATTTGAGGCTTTTAGTAGTTGCTGGCTGAACGCCTTGCGGCGCTTACACCACAACTCTATCAACGTCATGTTTTTTGACGGCCTTAGTTGCATCGTTTTGCGGGCGGCTTCGAGCTTAGATGCTTTCAGCTCTTATCCGCGCGGAGCGTAGCTGCGCAGCCTCCCCTGAGGGAACTGCTACACCAGAGGCTCCCGAATCTGGTTCCTCTCGTACTACAGATTCGTTCCACTCTTGCAACAACACATCTAGCAGATATCATGCCAACTGTCTCGCGACGTTGTTAACCCAGCTAACGATTCCTTTTAATGCGTGAACTCCGACACCCTTGGTTGCTTGTGCACAACCAGGATAGGAAGAGCCGACAGCGAAGTAGCAAACCGCGCCGTCAATAGGGACTATCGGGCGCGACAACCCTGTTATCCTTAGGGTACCTTTTCTGTCACATTTGGGCCCCACTAAGAGGCCTCAAAGGTTCGCTAGGCCATGCTTTCACATTTGCGTCCCTTTCTTGTAAGGAGGCAATCAGGCAAGCATTTACCCTCGCGCTCTACTTCAGATTTCCGACCTGAATGAGCTTGCCGTTGGGCCCTGCCGATATTTTTTCAGCAGGAGCCACCCCAGCTGAACTGCCCATCTACCACTGTTTTCCTTTCAGAATAAGCACCTTGACAATAGATAAGTAGTGTTACATTGTCGATCAATTTAGTCGAAACATCATATCATCTCTCCTACTTACGCTATGTACCCATTATAAAGACACAATAGCAGACTGCAGTAAAGGTCCATAAGGTCTCTGCTTCCCACTAGATGACCCCGGCATTTGCACCGGGAATGAGTGTTCGGAAGACTCCAGTTAGGGACAGTGACAACCACATTATCTCATTCATGCACGTCACCATTCAGATGACAAGGAATTACGCTACCTTAAGAGCCTCACAGTTAGGCCCGCCGTTTAATGGGCCTTAGCTTCCTTGAAAAGAAGTTTGAGACACCATTACTGGGCAGAAATCACCAGTTGTACACATCCTTTCGGATTTGCAACTAGTTACGTTTTTGATAAACAGTTGGGCCATCCTTGTTACTGAGGCCCATCAATGCTCAACACAAAGATGGGCATCCCTTATACCGAAGGTACGGGACTAATTTGCCGAGTTCCCTTAACTGGTTTAGTCTTTCTCGTCTTAGCCTTCTCAGCTTGGGCACCTGTTCCGGTTCTTGGTACGGATACATGGATTAAATTTCCCGCTTTTCACTGACTCCAGGATTCCGCAAGCTTTCGCCATGCCGCTTCATTATGTTCTCGTCATTACGACACTCCCATAACTTCGCAGCACAGAGCTCTCTCGAACCCCTGCATATCCCAAAGTGTTACGGTTATTATACACCATGTAGTCGCCGAATATTAACGGCGTTCCCTTTCATCATACTCAGTTAAGGTATGATTTAGGACCGACTAACTCTTGGCTAATCGATAGTGCCAAGAAACCCTTGCCCTTTCGACGGTTTCAGTTCTCATGAAACTCAGATCCTACTTACGCCAAGATTCTCTTTCGCTTCTCAGTCCATGTCCTCTCTCGAGGGCACTTCTGCCTAAGAGCGATGCCTGTCTACCTGACTTCTCATATGAGAAGCATTGTAGTCTCGATAGCTCATTTAGCCCCGTCCATTTGCGAGGCTCTAAACCTCGACGAGTGAGCTGTTACGCTTTCTTTGAAGGGTGGCTGCTTCTGAGCCTACCTCCCCGCTGTCTTAGGTTTAAAACTCTCTTGTTTCGCACTTAATGAGCATTTAGGGATCTTAACTACAATCTCCCTTGTTTGGGTCTCGGACTGGTAGCTTACCCACCAGCCCTGTTTCCTGTTCTCTTTACTAACAACTTCAGAGTTGGAAAAGACACCGTATCCAGAAGGATCTGCATGTCAAATCCGTACTTTACATCGTTAGCAAAATCTAACAAGACTATACTGAGGTATATTTCGACAGGAACCAGCCATCACCGAGCTAGATTAGCTTTTTACTCCGAACCCCAAGTTATCAAAGTACATGTCCATAACACTTGTTCGGACCTCCATCTTCCGTTAGGAAGACTTCATCCTACTCAGGGCTAGATCGTCTCGGATTCGGGTCAAAGGTTAAATGACTGAACACGCTTTCACATGCTATCTTTTTCCTTGCGGTAAAGATAATCGCTTTCGCTTCGGCTTCTCTTTCGATTAGCCTCGCCATTTAGCCCTACTCCTTGGCCTGTTTTTCAAAACATACGCTACATCTCAACGACGTAGCTTCCTTGTAACTATTAGATTTCAAGTTCTTTTAACTCTCTGTCAAGAGTACTTTTCAGCTTTCCCTCACGGTACTAGTACGCTATCGGACTTATGCATATATTTAGGATTGGATCTTAGTAGACCCATATTCATACAGCCAATCCAGGCCATACTACTCTTTGCAAGCAATCTTCATATGTATTTTGCCTACAAGGCTTTCACTTTCTTGGGCCCTGCTTTCCAACAGAGTTTGACTCAATACACCCAGAAGTGCACTTGCACCACATCTTTTTTCTTTTTCAAGAAAAAATTCGGTTTGTCCTATACCGCTTTCGCTCGCTGCTAATAACGGCATCTCGATTGATTTCTCTTCCTCCGGTTACTAAGATGTTTCAATTCACCGGGTGGGCAATCCTCTCGGATTTCTTGCAGTTTATGCAAGATCGTTACGAATTCGGTAACCTCCAGTTCTATGTCAGCATGCGACTCGCTGGAGCTTTTCGCAGCTTGCCACGACCTTCTTCGCTACATAAGCCAAGCTATCCACCTAATAGTATATTTTTTGGAGTTTCAATTTGGAACTTCCAAATCACTCTTTGATTTGTGTTGTCTCACTATACAAATATGATAATTGTATTCAACCTTCATTCACAAAATTACTTGCGAATTGCATAATAAAAAATGTCATTGGACAAGAACAGTCCGAAATATAAAAATGGACCCGCCGGGATTCGAACCCGGGACCTCTGCCTTGCAAGGGCAGCGCTCTACCAGCTAAGCTACAGGCCCGCTGGTATTGATAGCATAAATAATAAATAAGGAGGTGATCCATCCGCAGGTTCCCCTACAGATACCTTGTGACAACTTAACCTTCCTTATCATATCTAAATTAGTTTCTTGCGAACCTCATCCAAACATAACTCGGATGGTTTGATGGGCGGTGTGTGCAAGGAATGTTGACGTATTCACCGGGCGCTGATAACGCCCGATTACTAGGGATTCCAGCGTCATGAACGCAGGTTACAGCGTTCAATCTGGACTAAGATAGGAATTAGGAGATTTGCTTCTCCTTTCGAAGTTGCATCTCATTGCTCCTACCATTGCCGCGCGCGTGTAGCCCAGGGGATTCGGGGCGTACTCACCTATCGTTGCCTGCACCCTCCTCCTTTTTACAAAGGCAGTCTGTGTATTGTGCTCTCTCTCCAAGTAGCAAATACACACGCAGGTCTCGCTTGTTACCTGATTTAACAGGGCATCTCACGACACAAGCTTACGACGGCCATGCACCTCCTCTCAGCGTGTCAGGTAAGCCCTTCAGACTGACCTTCATCCTGCTGTCGCTCCTGGTGAGATTCACGGTGTACTATCTAATTGAACCGCACGCGTCACCCCTTGTAACACCCCCCCGCCAATTCCTTTAAGTTTCGGTCTTGCGGCTATACTCCCCAGGTAACTTACTTCCGCCTTCGCTTCAGCACTACAGTCTCTCGAAGAGACCATAATGTTTAGTAAGTAGAGTTTACAGCCAGGACTACTGGGGTATCTAATCCCATTTGCGCCCCTGGCCTTCAATCCTCACCGTCAGATCCGTTCTCGTAGGGTGCCTTCGCCATTGTTAGTCCGGTAAGGATTAAAACATTTTACCGCTACCCTTACCGTACTCCCTACGTCTCCCGGTCTCTAGCCAACTAGTATTTCCTGCGCGCCTTGCCCTTAAGAGACAAGATTTGACAGGAAACTTGCTTAACCAGCTACGATTCTTTTAGACCTAATAAATGTGGCCACCACTCGAACTGCTGGGATTACCGCGGCGGCTGGCACCAGTCTTGCCCAGTCCTTATTCCTCCTCCTTTTTGCAGAGAAGAAAAGCTTTAACAAAAAGTTAAAGCACTTCCGGTTCCTTTCTCACACTTTCGTGCATTGGAAAATTTTCTCGCCTGCTGCACCCCATAGGGCTAGAACCTGTGTCTCAGGGTTCTTCTCAGGGCACCCCCGTTAAGGGCCCTTACTGATCATTGGCTTGTTGAGCTTTTACCTCAACAACTACCTAATCAGCCGCAGCCCAATCCTTAGGCGTTGCCTTTCAGAGAAAATGCATTCCAGCAATCTTCTCATGCCCGGCATTAACCTCAGTTTCCCGAGGATATTCCGGACCTAAGGGTATGTTAGCTACGTGTTACTGAGCAGTTTGCTCTCCTTGCGGAGAAACTTGCATGGCTTAACAGAATCGGAATAGCGGCAGCCTCTAGCAGGATAAACTAGAATTAATAATTTAGCCTAAAACCAAAATAAAGAATTTATAAGAGAAATGCTATCACTAGGTTACGCTACCCACATCATACCCTAGCGATGTTAAGGCACTCATCCAATGACATTTTAAGATAAAAAAATCCAGAAGAAACTTATAAATCTTTCGGTTTATTCGATGAGAACAGCCTGCACATTTCCTTCCTGACCAGGCCTGTTTGTAATGCGTGCCTTGCCCAGCTCTGTATCTATTATTGCGCCCTTCACCAGCACATCTTTAACATATCTGTTCGACGGAACATCAGTTATTGATTTTATGTTCACAACCTGGGGCTTTTTTGTTTTCGGATTAAAAATATTGGCTTTGTTTGTGGACAAAAGAACAATTCTGAATTCGCCACCTCTTGTTCTTTGCTTTTTCTTTTTAATCTCGCCGAGCTTTATATTTACCGGCATGCCGGGCATTTCGTAAAGTTTTTTCTTCCTCTGTTTATGATATTTGCCGCCTGAAATTTTTCTTCCTGTTCTCATGCATCATGCAAAAAATTTTGATTTAAATATCTTTTGTCTTCTCCGAGATTATGCGAAACGCAAATCTTAGAAAGATTTAAAAAGTTAAATGCAAAATCTTAAGCATGGTTAACGGAATTGAAAGACCTCTTGATTTATTGAATGAAAGCAAAGGCAAAGAGATAATGATTGAATTGAAGGATGGCAAACAACTTGTTGGCAAGTTACTTGCATTTGACATCCACATAAACGTCGTTACCGACAACACTAAAGAGATAGTCAATAATGAAATGAAAAGAAATGTCGGCCTATGTTTCACAAGGGGCAACACAATCCTTTGGATAAGTCCTTCTTCAAAGTAATTAATTTGTAATTATTGAACTGCAGAATATTTTTATATCCTTTTTTCTTTACTTTATTGCGCGGGGATTCCGGAGTGGTCTAACGGGCTAGGCTTAGGACCTAGTGGCTTAGTGCCTTCGAAGGTTCGAATCCTTCTCCCCGCATCAGGGATCAATTGCAAGAAGTGTTAAAATCAACTAAATTTATATAAATTTTTATTATGGATTCTTTACACTGATGACTACTACCCTGTTTTTCGCAGGTTCGCCAAACTGAGTTGTCTTGCCATGTCCAACAGGCCTGAGAATAATTCCATTTTTGACAAGATTGCTTCTGAATTCCACCCCTATCACTTGCGAGACATTTAATGCCCTTCTCTTAGATAGATCTATATTATAATCCACACTTCCCTCTTCGCTTGCCCATCCGTCAATTAATATCTCCGCATTTTCGTTTATTTTTCCGAAATCCCTATTCAAGGCAGTGATTATAAAATTTTTATATCCAGTCGTTAGGCTCGAGCTGTTATAATCAAAAAAGATGTCATATTCTAGTTTTTCAGGAACTGTTAGCAAGGATGAGCTAATAGGCTTTTCTGGAAGTGGCGAAGTTATCGTTTGTCTTACATCAAAATAATATTCTCCTTCGGCGGTAATCGTCCATTCAACTGGGAATTTAACATTTGACCCGCCGTAGACAAATGAATCTGCCTTAAGCGCATCTATCCTTAAAAGTCCTTTTTCTCTTTTTTTAATATCAAAATCAAAGCTATAACCATCACAGCCTTCTGCTATTAGGATAACCTTTTGACCAATAACTGATTTTGATATTTCTTTTCTAGTCTCATTAGCCCAGTAAATTTTTACAGGCGCACATGCAATTTTCTTTTCTTCGACTTTCTCTTCTTTTTTTATTGTAGGCGTGGTAACGGCACCAGAAACGGGTTGTGCCGACTTCAACAGCTCAGACAGCTTTTCAACTAAAGTGTCATGCAAATCACCAATCTCAAGCTGGGCCCTTGCCTTCCATCTTTGAGTTATGCATTTTTCAACCATTGAACTTAAATTTTTCTCCAGCTCGGCAAGTTTTGTTAGCGCGCTATCATAGTTTGAGTTTTTTTCTTGCTGCCCATTTTGGTTTGTAGTGTATAAAGGAGTGTTGATCTTGCCGACAGTAATATTATATTCTTTAATCTTTGAAGCTAAATCTATGGAATATGTATTGCCGCATCTCGTATCATCCCAATTTGCTTCTTTATCCAAAAGTTGATTGCTTATGTTTTCAGCTTCAGTAAACGTCATATTCAAAAGATTAAGATCTTTGATAACTCCTTTTACACTTTGTTTATCAAGCCAGCATCCGACTGTTTTTGCTTCATTACAAAATCCAATTCTGTTCCAGTTGTCAGGGTTGACCCCTTGTCCAGGATTGTCGCTCGAGCATACTCTTATGATACCTTCTTTGTAAATTTCCGGATTTGATGCCTTTTGTACACCTGCCTGTATATTAGACATGGATAT
>Ga0315289_10006476_pt1 | contig 17199 bp, 12 predicted proteins | sample YL17G11_40_MG_FD_203452 | JGI IMG/M metagenome (GOLD analysis project Ga0315289, IMG submission 203452) | Sediment microbial communities from Yellowstone Lake, YNP, Wyoming, USA - YL17G11_40 | ecosystem: Environmental > Aquatic > Freshwater > Lake > Sediment | place: USA: Wyoming | collected... | reverse complement strand
GGAGGAGGGGCGCGCGCCGCGCGGCCGCGCGGTCGCGGGCCACGCGGCGCCCGACCACGCGCGCGCGGTGGCGCCGTCCGGGGGCGGCCACCGGGGGGCGGCCGCGGGGCGGGGGGCGAGGTCAAACTCGGCGACAAGGGGGGCGAGAGGGTCGGGGGCGCTGCCGCCGGCGCGGCCGACCCGCGCGCTCAGCAGCACCTCCACCGTCGCCCCGCCCGCGCACGGGCGCGCCCGTTTCAGGTGGGTGTCGGCCGGCAGCGGGGCGACCTCGGCGAGGCGCTTGATCTGCGCGGGGGCAAGGGGCGGGGGGTCGCCGCGGGGGAGCGACCACCGCCGCCAGCCCTCTCTCCTCCGCTCCTCCTCCTCACCAGCCGCCCCGTGTCGCGCGCGGGCACGGTGGCGACGAGGGCGGGGCGCAGCTCGAGGGCTGGGAGAGGGGGGATGGGGGGTCGGGCGCGGGCCGGCCGCATCGCGCCGCCCCGCACTCCGTTTGTCGCCGCGCGCACTCGGAGCGTCCTCTCCGGGTACGAGAATGGGTGTGTCGTCGGCGGCGGCCATGGGGCCGCCCCCAACCGGGCGGCCGGCCGGTGTGCCGCGCGAGCCTGGCTGCGCGCTCTCACGCCCCAACCACCCCCGCCCCCCGCCGCGGCACCAGCGGCCCGGGCCGCAGGCTGCACGCCAGCAGCAGGGGCGTCAAGGCGTCGCCCGCGGCCAAGCGGCCGGGCGCGGCCCAAAAGCGCGCGAGCGCGGCGAGCCGCGGCCGCCACGCGGCGGCGACCGCGCCGCCCGCGGCCTGGACGCCGACCGCGGCGCCGAATTCGTGCCGCGCGACGCGGGTGCGGGCGGGGCCGGCAAAGGCGCCGGCCCGCCAGAGGGAGGACAGGGCGTCGCCCGCGTCGCCGGCGAGCCGCGGCGCCCACGGCAGGGCGAGCGCGGACGCCCACCCCGCAATCCACAGCGCGACGCCCGCTTCCGCGGCGCCCCGGCAGGCCAGGGGGCGCCGCTGGCGCAGGCGGCGGTCGACAGACGCGTCGGCGGCCGCGGCGAGGGCGGCCAGCGTCTCCACCCGGCGCGCGCCCGGGGCGCGGATCAGCAGCCGGGCCACCACCGCCAGCTCAAACGCGTCCAGCCGGCCCGGGGAGGGGGGAGGCGCGGGCGCGGCGCCCCACGCGGCGGCGACAGAGGCGACCAACGCCGCGACGTCGCACGCGCGCCCCACGAGGGCGGGGTCGCCGCCGAGCGCGCGGGCGGCGGCCTGCATGGCAAACGCGAGGCGCAGGGCGTGGCCGAGGGGGGTCGAGGGGCGGGGGGAGGCGCGTGCGCTGCCGAGGCCGCCGCGCGCCGCGCGCGCCCCGTTTTCCCTCCCGCACACCGCCCCGCCTCGCAGCAGCGCGTCCGCCACCCGGGTCAACGCGGCCGAGGCGAGGTCGGCGCGCCCCGCGGCGACGAGCGCGCACGCGCCGTACGCGCTGACAAGGGCGCGGGACCCCTCCAAACCCCCTGTTTCCGAGCCCGGCGGCGTCCAAGCGGCGACGGATGGGTCGCCCGAGGGCGGCAAGGGGCCATAGGCGTAACCGAGGGCCTGGAAAAAAGGGGTGCGCGCGCGGGTCGGCTTTTTCGGCGCCGGCCGGCCTCCTCCAGCCTCCCTCCCCACCTCTGTAGCCGACCACGCATGCCCACCTGCAGCGCGGCCGCGCGGGAGCCCATGAGCGCGGGTTTGGGGTTTTGGGAGAGAGTGTGCGGCGCACGCAGCCGACGCCGCAGCACACCACCCGCCACCCACCACCATGGCGTGCGCGTGCGGCGGCGTGCCGGTGGTCGTCTTCTGCTTCGTCGAGGGGCGGTCGCAGTGCGCGGCGTGCGACGCGAGGTGAATGGGAGGGGTGGAGGACGGAGGGGGTCGCCGCGCGCCCCGCCCGCCTCCGCGCGCGGGCCGCCCCAATGCGGACACGGTGCACCCGTCCCTGCATGCCGTGCGGGGCGCCGACCCCCCCCCCCTCCCCCTTCGCAGCGCGCACGCGCTCGGCGACGGCGACCGCCACGACCGCGTCCCCCTGGACGCCCCCCCCGCCCCGCCCTTTTGCGACATCTGCCGGGCGGTGCCCGCGGCCCTGCTGTGCTGCGAGGACCGGGCGGTCATGTGCCGAGGGTGGGAGCAACGGGGAGGGGAGGTGTCTGCGCGCGGCGCGGCGTCTGCCGACGCCCCCGGCGTGGCGCGCGCGCGGCTCCCGGTGTCGTGCGGGGCGGCGCGGGGGCGGGAGGGCGCCGCCGCCGCCGCCGCCGCCGCGCGCGGCGCTGCGGCGGTCGCGGCCACGAATCCGGCGTCGCCCCTCCCGACCCGCCCACCCCCGCCCCCCCCCCCCCCCTCTTCCAGCTGCGACCTGACCGTGCACGGCGCCAACAAGGCGACGCGCGCTCACCTGCGCCTCCCCCTCCCCCCCCACCGCCTCGGCTTTTCCTCGCTCGCCGGTGCCGGCGCGGCCGGCGGCGCCGCCGCCGTCAAGGGCAAGGGCCGCGCGTCCGCCCCGGGCACCCGCACCGCGTCCCCGGCCGCCTCTGGCGACTACGGCGCCCTGTGGGCGCCCTCTGGCCGCGGCGCGACGCTCGCCGCCGAGCTCTTGGGCCTCCCCCCGGACGCCCTCGGCGACGGCTTCACCGCCAAGGACGTGGACGCCGTCTACATGCTCGACGGCGGGGACGACGGGTTTGGGGGGCTCGACGCGGACTTGGCGTCGATTCTCGAGGTGCCCGACACCGATTTCGCGGCCGCGCTCGGCCCCGGCCCGGACGCCGTGCCGCAGGGCGACGGCGGCGCGTCCACGTCCGGCGCCGGCCCGAGCGCGGGCGGCGGCGGCCGCCGCCCGCGCGGCGGCGGCGGCGGCGGCGGCGGCGGGGATGGGGTCGTGCCCGACCTGGGGCCGCCCAAGCGGGCGCGCGCGTGAGAGGGGGGGGGGGCGGGGCGGGAGAGGCGCTTTTCGATTCATTCTTTTTCCTCTTGACATTTCGTTGCCGGTCCCCCACACCCCCACGCACGCGCGCCACCCTCCCCTCGGCCATGTGTGACACGCGCGCGCGCCAGACAAGGGTCGCGGGCCCTCGCGCACCTCACTCGGCCTTGCCGCGCGGCGAGCGGCGCGGCGGCGCGGGCGGCGGCCGGCCCAGGCGCTGCGGGGAGAGGCCGGGGGGAGGCGTCGGACGCCGCGCGCTCCTCCGGCGCCCCTGGCCGCCCCCCCGCCCCGTGGCAGACCTTCAAGCGCGCGATTTCGGCGGCGACCGCCGCGCGCGTCGGCTTTGGCCGCAACGCCGCCGCCGCGGCCGCCGCCGCTTTGCGCTGGTCGGGCGCCACCCAGAAGAGCCAGACCGCGGCCCAGCCTGGGGAAGGGGGGAGGGAGGTAGGCGGCCGGGGTTTCGGGGTCGGCCGTGTGGCCAGGCGGGCGCGGCGCCGCGTCACGTCACGTGTCGCCACGCCACGCACAGGCCGCTATCAAGAGGAGCGTGGCCACCACCGCCCACACGCCCCCCGGGGCCGGCATCGGGGCTGGGCGCGCGAGAGTGCGCGCGCCGATTGGCCTGCGCGCCACTCTCCCACCCCGCCCCCCCCCTCCCGCCACCATGCGGGCGGCCCTGGCGATCGCCGCGATCGCCCTGGCGGCGTCCGCCGCGCCCCGGCCGGCCACGCCACCCTCAACCCCCTCGTTCGGCGTCGGGGAGGGGGTGTTCTTGCGCGACGGCGCCCCCTTTCAAATCATTGCCGGCAGGTGCGTGGAGAGAAGGGCGGGAGGCGTGGCGGGGAGTTGGTGGAAGGAGGTGGGTCGCGGTCGGCGCCGACCCCCCAACCTCCCCTGCCTTTCCCCCCCTGCCCCGTGCAGCATTCACTACACCCGCATCCACCCCGACCAGTGGGACGACCGCTTGACCCGCCTCAAAGCGCTGGGGCTCAACACGGTGTCGGTGGGTGACGACGGCAGAAAAAAAAAAGGGGGGGCAGGGGTCGCCGTGGCGCGCCGGCTCCCACCCCGCCACCCACCACAGACGTACGTCCCCTGGAACGCGCACGAGGCCGCGCCGGGCGTGCACGACTGGGCGGGCTTTGCCGACCTGGACCGCTTCCTCTCCGCCGTCGCAGCGGCCGGACTCCTCGCCCTCGTCCGCCCCGGCCCCTACATCTGCGCCGAGTGGGCGGGCGGCGGCCTGCCTGCCTGGCTCCACAATCCGGCCATCGTGGGCGGGGCGCCGCCGCGGCTGCGGTCGTCCGACCCCGCGTTTCTCGACCGCGTCGACGCGTGGTGGGGCGTGCTCCTGCCGCGCGTCGCGCGCCACGCGTACGCGCGGGGCGGGCCGGTCATCGCGGTGCAGGTGTGGGGAGGGGGGGGGGGGGGGTGGTCGGGGCTCAAACCTGTTGGACAAAAAAACACCCGTTTCCCCTTGCCCCTGGCCCCTTAGGTCGAGAACGAGTTTGGCTTCGTCGGCGGCGACGCGCCCTACCTGGCCCACCTGGCGGCGACCGCGCGGCACCTGCTGGGGGAGGACGTGCTGCTGTACACGACGGGTGGGTGGGGGGAGGGGGGGGAGGGGGGGCGAGAGGGGGGCGGCGACGCGCGCGCTCCGCCGCGGCCCCACCTCCAGCCCGCAGCTCCCGCCGCCTCGCCCACCGACCAGGCCCACCCTCCTCCCTTCCCAGACCCACCCCCGCGCGCCGCGGCGGGGTCGCTGCCCGGCGCGTCCGTCTTGACGACCGTCGATTTCGGCCCGGGCTGGTACGACCTCGATGAAGCGTTCGGCGCCGCGGAAGCGCTCAACCCCAAAGACGAGAGCGCGTTTTTGTGCTCCGAATTTTACACGGGGTGGTTGACCCACTGGGGCGAGCGTGCGCAAAACACGTCGCTCGGCGCCCTGGTCGACGGCTTGCAGGCCGTGCTGACGTGGCGTGGCGGCATCGCGGGTGTGAGCCTCTACATGGCCGCGGGCGGGACCAACTTTGGCTGGACGGCGGGCGCCGCGGCGGACGAAGGCGCGGCCGAGGGGCCGAGGTATGCGCCATGCGTCACGAGTTACGACTACACGGCCCCCGTCGGCGAGTCTGGCGCCACGGGCCAGCCGGGCATGGGCGGCGCCAACCGGTTCGAGGCCGTGCGGGCCGTGCTCGCGCGCCACGCGGGCGCCGACCTCCCCCCCACCCCGCCCGAACCCCGCGCCGCGGCCTACGGCCGCGTCGCCCTGCGCCAGGCGGCTCCCTTGCTGGACGCCGTGCCCGAGCTGTCCCCTGGGGACGGCGCGCGGTCGCGGGCGCCCGCGCCGATGGAGGCGCTCGGCCAAGCTGGCGGCCTCGTCCTCTACTCCACCCGCGTCCCGCCCCCCTCGCTCACCCCCAACGCCACCCTCACCTTTGCGTGCGCGCCGCACGACGTGGCGCGGGTGCTGGTGGGGGGGCGGCTGGCGGGGGTCGTGGCGCGCGGCCGCGTCGGCGCGCCGGCCGCGCGCGCGCGCCCCGGCCGCGCGCCGCCCGCGCCGGGCCCGCGGGCGCCCACCCCCGTCTCCCTCGCCCTGGACGCCGACACCGTGCGCCACGCGGTGGCGCGGGCGGCGGACGGAGAGGGGGGGACCGTCGCGATCGACATCCTCGTCGAAGCGGTCGGCCGCGACAACGGCGGCGTCGACCCCGACCTGAAAGGCCTGCCCTGCGCCAGAGTGACGCTCAACGGCGAGGTCTTACACGATTGGCGCACGCACCCGCTGCCGCTGGCGGCGGCCGATGTGGCGGCGCTCAACCTGACGGCGGCTGCCGCACGCGCCGCGGCGCGCGGCGCGCGGCCCGACCCCGCGACCGCCGGCCCCGTCCTCTACAAAGGGTATTTGACCGTGGACGACGACGGGCCGGACGGCGCAGGCGCGCGCGACGCGCTCCTGCCGCCGCCGCCGCGAAACCCCGGCTCGCCGCTCGCGACCCCGCCCTCTTTCCTCCGCCGCCGCCCCGCCCCCGCCGACACCTACCTTTCCCTGGCCGGCGGGTGGACGAAAGGGGTCGTCTTCGTCAACGGGTTCAACCTGGGCTGGCACTGGGCGGGGGTCGGCCCCGGCGACACCCTCTACGTCCCCGGCCCCGTCCTCCGGGCGGGCGCCAACGAGGTGGTCGTGCTCGAGGTGGAAGGCGCGCCGAGCGGCGGGCGGCAGGGGGCGGGCGTGGAGTCGGTCGACGCGCCGGCGTACGGCCCGCCGCCGGCGGCGAGCGGGGCCGCGGTCGAGTGAGGTGCCGTCCTTCTTCCCTCTCCTCCCCGCGCATGGAAGCGTGTGTGTGTATCTGTTCCCGGTTGCATGAAATTCGGCGGCGCCGGGGGCCAGGGCCGCGCCCGCGCCGCGGCCGATTTTGGTTGCGGCGCGGGCGCGGCCCTGGCCTCCGGCGCCGCGGTACCCTCTCCCCCGCCACCCACCCACCCCCCCACGCTCCCTCCACCCACCCGCTCCATGTCACACCGCCTCCCCCTCCGGCGCCGCCGCCCACGAGACGGACGACGACGCCGCGGGCGTCGCGCCCGGCGCGCCCTGCGACGCAGGCACGGGGCGGCCCCCCGTCACCGGCACCGCCGTCGGCCGCGTCGCGGGCAGGGACGCGACGCCGGGCGGCAGCAGCACGGGCGGCGCGGGCGTGGGCGCGGGGGTGGCGGGAGGGGGAGGAGTCGCGGCGACCGGCGGCGGCGGCGGCGGCGCGGCCGCCGTCGGCGGCGGCACCACCACGACCCCCGGCGCCGGCGCCGGCCCCGACGACCACGCGCCCGCCCACTGGTAGGCGAACGACGCGTTGGTGCCCGCGCCCGACGCGCCGCCCTTGACGACGGGGGGGGGGGGCGCCGCGCCGGGGATGCCGTTGGAGGAAGAGGACGAGGAGGTCCAGCCCGGAGGGCCCGGGGGCGCCGGGGTGCCAGCGGGCGGCGGCATCGGCAGCGCGGCCGGCGCGCCGGGCGCGCCGGGCGCGGCCACGGCCCCCGGCGCGGCGGCCGCCCCCCCGGTGAACCCGCGCGCGCCCGTCGAGAGCGACAGCGACATCCCCGCCGTCCCCGCCTGCCCCGACGACGTGGGCCGGTTGGCGTTGACCGTGCCGCGCAGCGACGCTTCCGCGCCCGCCGCGCGCCCTTGCTCGGCGGCGAGGCCGCCCTGCACTGCGCCCACCGCGTCGGCCGCCGCCGCGGCGATCCCGGCTTCCGCCCGCCCCGCGCGCTCGATCTCGGCCGTCAGCGCGGCCGTCAGCCGGGCGTCGGATGCGGCGGCGCGGTCGGCGAGGCCGGCGATCGCGGCGTCTTGCCCCGCGTCGACCGCGACGTTGACAGTCAGCCTCCCGTCCAGGGCCCCGATCTCCGACCCCAGCCTGGCTTCCGCCGCCTGCGCGCGCGCGGTCTCGGCCGCGATCTGGGCTTGGAGGCGGGCGAGGTCGGCCGCGTTCTTGCCCGCGGCGTCAGTGTCGGCCTTGGTGGAACGAGCGATTTCCGAGTCGAGCCGCACGCTCATGTCCCCGAGTTGCTGCCCGGCGGCGTCCAGGCGGCCGGCCATGTCGGCGTTCATGGCGGAGCTCATTTGGAGGTTGGCGTTGATGTCGTTGAGCGCGTCCGCCGCCAGCGCGCCCGCCGGCTGCGGCGTCGGCTGCGGCGGCGCCGCGGCCGGCACGGGCGGTTGCGGGTCGGCGGGCGGGCCGGACGAGGTGGCATTCAGTTGGGTGACAGACTGCGAGCTCGCGCCGTTCGACCCGCCGCCACCGCTGCCGCCGCCCACCGGGTAGAGCGGGGAGGAAGGGTTGGTCTTGTTGAATTTGAGGGCGAGGGCTGCCTTTTTGGCGGCGATCTGGAGAAAGAGAGGAAGAGGGAGAAGAGGTCGGCCGCCGCGCGCGCGCGCGCCGCGCGCCCCGCCTCCACCCCCACCCCTCTCACCTGGGCCTGCAGGTCGGCCAGCTTGGCTTTGGCATCGGCAATGACGACGTCCTGGCCGGGGACTGGAGGAGAGGGGGGAGGGAGCGGAGGGGGGTGAGGAGGGTGGGAGGCGCGCGCGTCGCCCGCCTCGAGGCGCGGCGCTCCCTCTCCCTCGGCACCCTCCCAACCACCACCACACCCCCTCTCCACTACTCACGCGGCGCGACGGCGGACGCGAGCAGGGAAGCCGCCAGCGCGGCGAGCAGGGCGGCGCGCATCGGGGCTGGAGAGCTGGAGAGCCTGCGAGTGTGGGTGGGGAGGCGGTCGCTTGTCGGCCAAGTCGCGCACGCGGTGAAGCGCTCAAACGAGGGCGGTGGCGAGGGCGGAGGGTGGTCGACGCGGCGGCCATGCATGGCCTTAGGGTTAGGGTACCGTCGTGGAAATGGCGCGCGCGGAGGACCGGGTGCGGCGCGCCCGACGGGCTGGGTGCGGCGCGCCCGATGGGCCATGCGCGGTGCACACGGCCACTGGCACGCCGCCTGCGCCCGCTCCAGGGCGGCGGCGGCGTTCAACGCGCCGCCGGCCCAGGCACGCGGGCGCCGCGCCGGGTGACGGTGCCCCGCGCCGCCGCCCGGCGGCCGCGGGGGCGCGTCGCGCCCACCGTCGATCCAATGTGGTCGTCCGCCGTCGTGGGTTGGGGCGGGCAAGGGGCTAGGGCGGCCCAGCGCCCCTCTGCCCGCGCACGACGCCGCATGTGCGCGCCCGTTCCGCCCCCTCCTCCCTCCCGCCCCTCACTCACCCTCTCTCGGGCGGTCGGCGCGCCTTAAAGAGCGCGATCGAGGTGGCGCGCGCGGGGAAGGGGACGCCGCGCGGGGCGGGGCGGGGAGTGGCGCGCGACGTTGCCGGCAGCGTCGCGCGCCGCCGCCAACAGTCTCCCGGAGTCCCGCCGCAGACCGGGCCCTCCTTCCCCATGGCCTAGCGCCATGCTCCTCCCCCGCCCCGCGTTGGCCGCGCTGGCCGCGCTGGCGGTCGCGGCGTGCGTGCCGACGGCGGCCGCGCCCGACGCGTGCGCGCCCGCGGGCGTGTCTTTGAACGTGTGGACTCCGCCCGTGCCCAGGGGCGGCAGGCCGGCCGCGTCGCTCGCGGGCGCGCGCGTCCTCGCTTTCGGCCGCGCGCCCGGCACCACGACCGAGGGAACGCCCGCGGCCGACTCCTCCACCCCTCTGCCGGCCAACCGGGCGCGGGTGGCGCTGTCGGCGGAGGCGCGCGGGACTGCGTTGCTGGCCATGGCGGGAGAATACGCATTCCACGCTATCGCCGACCCCGGGTCGACCGTCACTATGTCGCTCGATGGCCGTCGTGTGGGGCCCGACGCAAACGTGACCGTGGGCGCGCCCCCGCGGGTTGTCGCGGTCGAGCTCTCGTACGACGCGCCACCGTCCTCCCCCCCACACACCCGCGGCTTCGCCCTCGAGTGGGAGTTTGCGGGCGGCGGCCCCTCGGCGCGCGGGCGGGCCATTCCGCGGGGCCTGGTGTGGGCGGACACGTGGGTGTCGCCCGGGTGCCGCCCCGCGTGAGGGAGAGGCACGCGAGCTCGTGTGCGCCCGCGCGCGCGCGCGCAGAGACACGTGGCGCTGTCATGGCGGCATGGGCAGCTCGTTGCAAGGGGGTCTAGAAACGGGAGGGTAGGTTCGCGCGCGACTCTCGCACCCTCACGCCACGTCGGGCTCCGCCTTGACTTGGACGCTTCCATCGTCGCCGTCGGCGGCCGGCGCCGCTTCGATGGCGGCCGCCGCCGCGGGCGCCGCGGCCGCGGGCGGCGCCGCGAGCGCCGGCGCCGCCCTCCCCGCCCCCAGCTCCGTGCCCGCCGGCCCCGGCGCCGGCACCGCCTCCCGGACGGCAGGCACCGCGAGCGAGAGCCTCAAGCGGGCCACCGCCAGGGGAATGGAGGCCGCGGGCGCGCCCCAGCGCGGCGGGCCGCCGCCGAACAGGTCCATGAGCGGGACGGCCACCAGCCGCACGTGCCCCGCGACCGCGAACGCGAGCCTGTCCGGCAACGCCACCGCAAACAGTTTGAGGGTTTCGGCGGGGTTGGTCACGTGCGGCGGCGCGTACGGATAAAAATCGGGGGAGAAGCCCGGCCGCGTGAGCGTGGCCACGCACTCGCGCACGTCCCAGTCCGCGGGCGGAGCGCCGGGGTCGGGCGGCGGGGAGAGGAGGGACCGCAGCTTGCGGCGCAGGCCGGCGACCTCTGCAGGAGGGGAGAGCGAGGGGGCCGTCGGCGTCGGTCGCGGTTGCCGCCACGCCCGCGCTCGGCCACCTCTCTCTCTCTCTCGATCTCTCGTTCTCACCATCCTCCCCGGGCCGCAGCCGCCCCCCGGGCAGCCGCGGCGGCCCGCCAGCGCCAGGCCCGACACTCGCGTCGGCCAGCAGCAACGCGTGCGGGTGCCGCCGCTCGTGGGCGAGCAGAACGGCGGCGACCGACCGGCGCGGGCCTTCGACGGCGAACCTGAAGAGGGAGGGAAGGGTGGCGGTCGGCGGCGCGACGCCGGCGCGCAATTGCCACCTCTCTCCTCTCTCTCCTCACTCACTTGGCCTGCAGTCGCGCCAGGCGCGCGCCCTCGGACCGGTCCCGGTGCGGCGGCGGCGCCTTGGCCCCGAATCCGTACGCCGCCAGCGGCCAGACCGTGAGGGGAGCCTGGCCCGCCATGTGGAGAGAAGGCGGGCGCGCCGGGGGCGCGGCGACCGCGAGGGCGGGCGACAGCGAGGCGAGAGTGTGGCGCCGCGCCCGCCGCCGTCGTTGCACTCCCCTCCCCGCCGTGCATGCTCGCCGCCGCCGCGCGCACCGCCATCATGCGAGCCGTTACTGTGCGTGGTGGCGTGTGGGCAGGGCCAGAGCGGGATGCGACGCTCGTGGCGGCGGTCGGAGGCGCCGCCTTCCGGCGTTTTTGGCGGCGCTGGCGCAGGGCGCGGCAAGCGCATTGCCGCGCTCGCCCGCCGTGGATCGCTCGAGCTTGACCTGAATCAACGCGGGCCGCGGCGGGAGCGCGTTTAGGGGGGCGGCGGCGGCCGCTGGGGGCGCCGCGCCGCCGACGGCATGGAGCTGGCGCCCGCGCGGCGGCCGCCGCCGGGCCGCCGCCCGTCGCCCGCCCCTGTGGGAGCGCCGGCATAGCATGGCGCGCGGCGGCGGCCTCACACCCCTTCCCCTCCTCCCCAACCGCAGGCCACCGCCGCCGCCGCGCCCCGCGCGGCCGCCCTCCGCCCCGCGCCACGCGCCACACTCGCGGCCCGGAGCATCATCCGCCCTCGTGTACTCGCTCGTGGCCCGGCGGCGCCATTCGCGACGACGGTCGACGTCGACGCGACGACCACCCCCCCCGGCGAAACTTTTCAATATCAAGCGGAGGTCGACCGCCTCATGGACATGATCGTCAACTCCCTCTACTCCAACCGGGACGTCTTCCTGCGGGAGCTGGTGAGCAACGCCTCGGACGCGCTCGACAAGGCGCGGTTTGGCGCGCTGACAGACGGCGCCGACGCGGGCGACCTGCGCGTGCGCATCAAGGCGGACAAGGGGGCGGGGACGATCACGATCGAGGACACGGGGGTGGGGATGACGAGGGAGGACATGGTGTCGTCGTTGGGCACGATCGCGCGGTCCGGCACCGCCAAATTCGCGGAAGCGGTCAAGGACGCCGGCGGCGACGCGTCACTGATCGGCCAATTCGGCGTCGGCTTCTATTCCGCGTTCCTCGTGGCCGACCGGGTGACGGTCGCTTCGCGGTCGGCCGCCTCGGACACCGTCTTCGAGTGGGCGTCCTCCGCGGGCGCGCACTCGTACGCCGTGCGCGAGGTGGGCGCAGACGCCGCGCCCGCGCGCGGCACGCGGGTCACGCTGTTCCTGAAGCAGGACGCGGGCGAGTACGCCGACTCGGCGCGCGTCGCGGCGCTCGTCAAACAATATTCCGAGTTTGTCGCGTTCCCGATCGACGTCTGGGCGCCCAAGACCGAGTACGACCAGGTGGAGGACGCGGGCGCGACGGCGGCGGCGCAGGCGGCGGCCGACGCCAAGGCCAAAGAAGGCGGGAAAGAGGCCGCCGACCCCGTGGCGCCCGTCACCGTGCCCAAGGCGCGCGAGGCGTGGGACTGGCGCCGCCAGAACGAGTCCGCGCCCCTGTGGACGCGCAGCCCGAAAGAGGTCACGAAAGAGGAGTACGACCAATTCTTCAAGCTCACGTTTAAAGAATTCGTCGACCCCGCCGCCGTCGCCCACTTCTCCGTCGAAGGCACCCAAGAATTCACCGCCCTGCTCTACGTCCCCGGCATGCCCCCTTTTGAGCAGCAAGACTGGCTGGCGCCCTCGAAAAACGTGCGCCTTTTTGTCAAGCGCGTCTTCATCTCGGACGAGTTCGACGGCGACCTCCTCCCCCGGTGGGCGTCTTTCGTGCGGGGCGTGGTCGACTCGGCCGACTTGCCGCTCAACGTGAGCCGCGAGATTTTGCAAGAGTCGCGCGTCGTGCGTGTCATTCGGAAGCAGCTCGTCAAAAAGACGATCGACATGCTGAAAGACCTCACCGACAAGCCCAAAGAAGAGGGCGCTCCTTCCACTCCGTACGACCAATTCTGGGAGGGGTTCGGCAAATTCATCAAACTCGGCGCGATCGAAGACGCGGCCAACAAAGCGTCACTGGCCCCGCTCCTCCGCTTCCCATCCTCCGCGTCCGGCGACGGCCTCACCTCCCTGAGCGACTACGTGGCCCGCATGAAGGAGGGCCAGGGCGACGTGTTCTACATCTGCGCCGATTCGCCCGCCGCCGCGGCCGCCGCGCCCTTTGTCGAACGCCTCGCGGCCAAAGGGTTTGAAGTGCTCTACCTGACCGAGCCCATCGACGAGCCCGCGCTCAACGCGGTGGCCGAGTTTGAAGGGAAGAAGTTTGTCGACGTTACGCGCGAAGGGCTCGACGTCGGCTCGGACGACGCCGAGAAAGCGGCCGCCGCGGCCGCCGCCACGACGCTCAAGCCCTTCCTGGACTGGGCCAAGGAGGCGCTCGGGGAGAGGGTGGAGCGGGTCGAGGTGTCGACGCGCCTCGCCGACTCGCCGGTCGCGCTGGTGAGACGCGGGGAGAGAGAGAGAGGGGGGGGTCGTCGGGCTCGCGCCGAGCCCGCAAACCACGCCCCGACCCCCTCCACCCCTCATTTCTTAGGTGACGTCTAAGTTTGGGTGGTCGGCGTACCAGGAGCGCGTCATGCGCGCGCAGACGCTCGGCGACGCCAAGTCGGCGGAATACATGCGCGGCCGCCGCTCCCTGGAGGTCAACGCCGAGCACCCGGTCGTCACCGCGCTGGCCGCCCGCGTGGCCGCGGGCGACGCCGACGGCGGCGCCAAGGCGGGGCTCGAACTTTTGTACGACGCGGCCCTCATCACCGGCGGCTTCCCCGTCGAGTCGCCCAAAGATTTCGCGGGGCGCATCTACGCCATGGTGGGCGCGGCGGTCGGTGGGGGGGAGAAAAAGGAAGAGTGACGCGGTGGGGTGAGAGAGACGGCGCGGCGAGAGAGCAACGCGGGGCGCGGCTCACTCCACCGCCTCCCCCTTCTCTCGCCGCTCTATCTCTCTGGCTGTGTGTTGCAGTGCGGCCGGACCGTGCGCCAGAGCGGCAACGAGAAAACAAGGGACGCGCCATCACTCGCCACCGCCGTCCGCCCCCCCCCCTCCCCCGGCCGTCGCCGCCACGTCCCAATAGCTCGCGCACCCCCGCCGCTCCAGCACGGCACGCGCGGTGGCGTCGTCGGGGTGGGCGGCGAAGAGGAAGGCGGGGCCGGAGGGGGGGGCGGCGAGCGCGCCCGACCAGACGCGCGCGCAGGTGGAGGGCACGAAATCGTCGCCCTCTGGCGCCCCGGCCACGCCGTCGGGCGCGGCCCAGTCGATGCGCGCGGTGACGAGGCGCGCAAACTTTTTGAGGGGCGCGGGGCCGCCGACGACGAGGATCGCGGCGCGCGCAGGCGCCGCCGCGGCAAACCCCGCCAACCGCAACTCGTCCGCGTTGGCGCGCACCTTGAACTTGAGCTTGTTGGAGGCACAGAGCGCGGGTCCGGTGATCGCGTACAGGTCGGCGCGCAGAGCGCCGCCAGGGGGGGGGGCGGCGGCCGCCTCTGCCTTGGCGATTTTCTTCGCGCGCTTCTCCGCGGGCGCCAGCGCGGCCGCCAGGTTCCGGTCCTCGTGCGCCGCGTGCCGCTCCGCGGTCTGCCGCCGCACCTCGCGCTCGACCGCGGTCGGGTCGGCGGCGGCCGCCGCGCCGAGCACGCGCGCGAGGTTTGACAGCTTCACCTTTGGCCCCTCTGGCGCCACCAACCCTTGCCGCACCAGGTCCCGCTTCTCGGCCTGCTTCTCGGCCCGGCGCTGGGTGCGCATCTTCTTGCGCTCCTTGGCGGTGAGGCGCAACGGGGCGGGCGGCGGCGCGGCGGGCGCGACGGCGGGGGCGAGCGGGGGCGGGTGGTCGACGAGGGCCGTGATCGCGCCGGCGTTGAGGTTGGAGGGGGCGAACGCGTCGGCGCCGGGGGCGCCCCCATACGCGGTCGGCTCCTTGAGCAGCCGCGCGTCCCACCACTCGACGCGGGGCAGCAACGGCAGCGCGCCCGCCGCCGCCGCGGCCGCCGCGGTGCGCGACGGCTCGGGCGCGGCCGCGGTCGCGCCCGCGGCTTCGGCCGCCGCCGCGCTCGCGCGCGCCGCTTCGGCCGCCGCGGCGACCGACCCGGGGGCCACAAACTGCAGCGCGCCCGCGGGCGGGCGCCGCCCGTCGGGCGGGCGGCCGAAGCGGCGGCGCAGGGCGGGGTCCTGGAAGAGGGCGTCCGGCTTTGGGGGAGGGGGAGGAGGAGGGAGGCGCGCGGCCGGCGGCGGGGGCGGCGGCGGCAGGCGGGGCGGCGCCGCCGCCGCCGCCGGCGCTCCAGGGGCCGACACCGGCTGCTTCTCGGGCTGTGTGGAAGAGAGAGAGGGAGGCCAGTCGCCGGCAGCCCCATCGGCGCACCGCCACCACCCCGCCACCGCCCTCCACCGCCCACACCTGGGGGGGCAGCTTGGCCAGCTTGGCCTTGAGCGCGGCCTGCAGTTGCAGCGCCTTCTTCGCCTTGTCGAGCGCGGCGAGCGAGACGGCCGGCCGCGGCGGCGCCGGCTCGCCGCCCCCATCGCCGCCGCGCGCCCGCTTGGCGGCGGGCGCGTCCTCGGCGGCGCCGTCGGACGGCCGCTTGTCGCCCGCCATTGGAGAGAGTGAGAGAGGGGCGAGCGTCGGCGTCTGCGTCGGCCGCGCGCACTCCCGGCGGCCCCCAATGGCGGCCGCCGCCCCGCCCACACCCCCGCACAGCGACCTGGACATCGCCCGCGCCGACCTGGCGGCGTGCGTGCTGGGGTCGAGCATGGCGGCGTCGCTGGTCGCGGCGGCCGTGTCGGTCCCGGTGTGCCTCCGGCGCAAATCGTACGCCCCCCTCTTCGTCCTCATCGCCGCCGGCACGGGGGTGGACATGGCAGTCGGGCTGTCGCGGTGCACGGGCAAGGGGCGGGCGGCGGCGGCGGCGGCGAAAGAAAAAGGGGGAGGGGAGGAAAGGTGTTGAAACGAATCGAATTGCCCTGGCCCTGCCTCCTTCCCTCGCTCACCGCCGCTGGGCGACGCGGCGCCGGCGGCGGCGGCGCACCGCCCACGCGGCGCCGCCTGCGGCCGCGAGCGCGGCCGCGGCGCCCGCCGCGCTGCCAAGGGGAGCCGCGAGGCGCCGCGGACGCCGTGTGCCGACGCTCACGGGCGGCGCCGGCGCCGGCGGGTCGACCGCGACGGGCGGGGGCGGCGGCGGTGCCTCCTGGGGCAGCGCGAGTGACACCGCGCGCACCGGCGCGAAGCGCGGCCCGCCCTCGCCCCCGCCCAGCACGGTCGCTCCCCCGTCGGGCGCCTCCAGGGCGGCCGCGAGGCGAGTGGCGACCGAGGGGTCGGTGAGAGTGGCGACTGCGTCGAGGGAGCCGGCGGCCGCGAGCGCGCGCCGCACCGCGCGCGGCGCGACCGCCACCACCACGCGCGCCGGCGCGCACCACGCCGTCACCGCCGCGGTCAGTGCGGCGGCGGCGGGGGCCGCGGTGGGGGAGGAGGGGTCGTCGAAGTCGACAGAAAAGGAAACAGACGCAGCGGCAGGGTCGGGGGGCGGCGGGGGGGGGGGCGGCGCGGCCGCGGCCGGTCCGGGTGCGGGCACGGCCTCAAACGGCCCGGGCGCGGGTGCGGGCGTGGCGGAAACCGGATCGGGTGAAGGCGCGGCAGCGTCGTCGGCGGGCGCCGGCGCAGCGGCCACCGCACCGCCCGGAGCGGCCGCCACCAGCTCCAGCGGCGCGGGCGCGGGTGCGGCTCCAGGCTCGCCCAAATTAGCGCCCGCGGCGGGGCTGGGCGCGTCGGCGGGAGGAGGAGGCGCCGCGGCGCGCGGCGCGGGCGCCAGAGTGACCGCCGCGAGCGCCGGCGACTCGGCGTCTGACGCGGCCGGCGGCACCCCTGCCGCCCCTGCTGGAGTCGGGGACGGCGCCAGGGCCGCGGGCGGGGGCGCCGGCTGCTCGACCGGCGGCGGTTGGGGCGGCGACACTCCCAGGGGCGGCGGCGACGCAGCCACCACGCCGGCACAGCTCCCGCGCGTGTACGCAAACCGGAAGCCGTCGCCGCACGTCCCGTCCGGCAGCACGCAGGCGTCGCAGCCGCAGACCTCGAATTGTGGGGTGCCGGGGCAGCAGCCCGCGTTGCCCTCGCCCCACGGATCGCAGCCTGTCGGCGCGACCGCGTCGAGTGGCGGCGGAGGAGGAGGCGAAAAGGTCGAGGCGGGCGGCGGCGACGCGACCGTGGCGACCGGCACCGGCGGAGGAGGAGGAAGCAGCGGCGACAGCGGGGGCGGCTCGGGAGCGGCTGCCACCGTCCCCGGCGGTGTTGGCGACGCTTGATCCGTCTCGGGCGGCGGTGGCGAGGGCGCCAGCATGGCGAGCGGGGGTGGGGAGGGGGCTCGAGTCTCCGGTGGCTGTGGCGGCGTCGCCGGCGTCGCGAGCGACGGCGGCGGCTCGGGCGCGGCCGTATCGGATGGTGAAGGAGACGCTGGTGTTGTTTCGGGCGGTGGAGGCGGCGGCCAAGTGGTCTCGGGCGGCGGCGGCGACGGCGCTTGAGTTTCGGGCGGCGGCGGGGGCGGCGCCGTCGTCTCGGGAGGAGGCGGAGGAGGCAGCGTCGTCTCAGGTGGTGGCGGCGGAGGCAGCGTGGTCTCGGGCGGGGGAGGAGGAGACGCGGTCGTCGCGGGCGGCGG
>Ga0315289_10006475_pt1 | contig 17200 bp, 13 predicted proteins | sample YL17G11_40_MG_FD_203452 | JGI IMG/M metagenome (GOLD analysis project Ga0315289, IMG submission 203452) | Sediment microbial communities from Yellowstone Lake, YNP, Wyoming, USA - YL17G11_40 | ecosystem: Environmental > Aquatic > Freshwater > Lake > Sediment | place: USA: Wyoming | collected... | reverse complement strand
TCGGCGGAGTTACTGGCAGTGAGAGGAGGAGAGTGGATGAGAAGCGCTAGTCACAGCACGAATCGACGCCCCCGACGTGGGGCCGTGGTGGCCCAGGTCCTGGTATGTTCTACGGTCATCTTGGGCATGGGGGCCTTGGTCATCGACGTCGGGAAGCTGTACGTGGCGCGCACCGAGTTACAGCGCGCCGCAGATTCCGCGTCCCTGGCCGGCGCATCCGCCTACCTGGACAACGCCGGTCTGATCCAGGGCCCCGAGCTGGGCCAGCTCGCCTGCGAACGGGCCCAGGGGTACTCCCTGGCGAACTGGACTCAAGGCGCGCCGACGGCCCTGGACGCCGCTGACGTCGTCGCCGGCACGCTGGACCTCAATGATCCAGACGGCGCCCTCGACACGTCCGGGACCCAGCGGTTCAACGCGGTCCAGGTCCTGGTGCGCCGCACGGCGGGCAGCCTGAACGGCTCGATCACCTACAGTTTTGCGCGGATCTTCGGCTACACCGAGGGGGGTGTCGTGGCGGGCGCGACGGCGGCCTACGATGATCGCTTCGGGGGCTATACGCAGACGGAAGAGTACGGGCTGCTGACTCCCTTTACGATCCACAAAGACTTGTTCGAGCAAATGCTGGTTAGTGGGCCCGATGATTTTTCCTACGATGGCCCGCAGGACCAGGTCCTGCCAGTCCCCGACGACGTCCGCGAGGTGATCCTGTACCCCTACCGCCAGAATGGCAACGGCGGAGGAAGCGACGGTGCCGGGAATTTCGGTCTGCTGAACATCGGGACCGGTAACCAGGGCGATGCGGCGATCGAGGTGCAGATCCGCGAGGGGGTCGCGCCCAGCGACCTGGAGTTGGAGATCGGCACCTCGGACGTGGTGTTCGTCGGCGACGACGGTGAACCGGTCACCTACAACATCACCGGCTCGCCCGGCTTGAAGGCCGGCATGGAGGACGCGGTGGAGGCCCGGCTGGGCCAGATCGTGGGCTTCTTCCTGCACGACCTGGTTACCGAATCGGGATCGAACGCGGTGTACCGCATCGTCGACATGCGGTTCGGACGCGTCATGCACGTGGACTTACACGGCAACCCGAACCACAAGCGGATCGTGATCCAACCGGTGGCTTACACCGGTCCGGGCGTGATCATCACGGACGATGCCCCCTCCAGCGACGGGCAGGTGGGCCGGCTTCGTTTAGTTCGTTAGGAGGTAGTCGCAGAGTGCCGTTGCCGGAACCGGAATACATTGCGCAGCCGTCCAGCCGGGTGACTGGGCACGCGGCTTCTTGTTCCCGCGGCGGTGTCGGTGGGAGGAATACTCGGACCAATAGGAAATGATTTTCCGGACGCTGGGCGGCAAGCGCCCGGTGGCCCTGATTGAGTGACAACGCGACAACGTGAAAACGTGAAAAGGTGAAAACGTGAAAACGCCGCTACCCGCGCCGTTGGCACCTTTTCACCTTTTCACGTTTTCACGTTTTCACGCCTGGTGGAACGCACGGCCGTGAACAAGCCGGTACGGGTCATCGTCGTCAACGCCGACGAAGAGGCCACACCCGAACTGCGCACCCTGCTCCTGAGCGTTGAGGGGGTCAAGATCGTCGCCGAGGTGGACGAGCCGGCCCTCTTGGCCCGCGCCATCCAGCAGTTCCCGGCCGAGGTGCTGCTGCTGCATCTGGACCCGAACCCGGCCGCGATGATGGAGGTCGTCGCGCCGCTCGTGACCGAGCACAAGGACCGTCTGGCCAGCATCGCGATGACCGAGAATCGCGACGCGCAATTGGTCATGCGCGCCATGCGGGCCGGGATGCGCGAGCTCCTGTGGAAGCCGTTCCCGCCCGAGCAACTCGCCGAGATTCTGTGCCACCTGGGACGCGAGGCGTCCGCCGCGTCGAACCGGCACGCCGGCCGGCTCATCCCCGTGGTGGGCTGTTGCGGCGGCGTGGGCGCGACCACCATCGCCACTAACCTGGCGGTGGAGTTGGCCCAGCTCGAGGCGTGGACCGGCGGCACGGGCAAGCCGAAGGTCGCCGTAATCGATCTGGATTTCCGTTTCGGTCAGGTGGCGATGTTCCTCGACGCGCAGCCCAGCTACACCCTCGCCGACTTGTGCGAGACCCCCGAGCATATCGAAGCGCAGGTGATCGAGCGGGTCATGGTGAAGCATCCCTCCGGCGTCCAGATCCTGGCGCACCCCAACGAAATCGAGCAGGCCGAACGCATCAGCGCCGCCCAGTGTGCCGGCGTGCTGGCGGCACTGCTCGAGCACTACGATTTTGTGGTCGTGGACGGTCCGATCCGCTTCGACCCCACCGCGCGGGCCGTGTTCGACATGACCGACATGTACCTGGTGGTCCTCCAGCTCATGGTGCCGCCCGTGCGCAACGCCGACCGGCTGCTCAACGAGCTCCGCCGCGGCGGGTACAACCTCGACCTGGTTCGGCTGGTCTGCAACCGCTTTGGCCGCGAATCCGGCTACCTCCAGCCGGGGGACGTGGAGACGACGCTCAACCGCAAGTTGTCCTGGAGCCTGCCCGACGACTGGAAGACCGCGAGCACTGCGCTGAATGTCGGGTCGCCCCTGCTGGATTTTGCGCCCAAGTCCAGGCTGCGTCTCGCCTTCCAGCAGATGGCGGAGAACATCGCCAACGGCCGGTCAGAAGCCGGCCCGGCCGATGAGCCGAAAGGAACTAACGAGCCGCAGAAGAAGAAGCGGTTTTCGATCTTCAGCAACTAGACGCGGCCCACAGTTGACCGGTTGGAAACCGGTCCCACCTGGCTTGTGAAGCCAGGTGTACCACTGCTCTCGAGTCCCGGCGCGCCGGGATCAGGAGTTCTCGATGGGCTTGTTCACCAGGAAACCGGAGGCGACTGCGACCGCGGCCGCGCCGCCGCCTCCCGGCGCGCCGGAACCCCCGGAGACCGCCACGAGCGAATCCCGGCGCGCCGGGACTCCCGAGCCTCCCGGCGCGCCGGGACCGTCCGCGAGCGCGGCCGTCCCCGTGCCGACGGCCCGCAGCGCAGCTCCCGCGCCAAAGCCGCGCTTTGATCCACTCACCGATGAGCGCGCACGGAAGTTCCAGGAGTTGAAGGGGAAAATCCACCATAAGCTGGTGGACCAGCTTGATATGACCAAGCTCGCGCAGAACGCGAGTGAGGAGGTTCACGCCCAGGTCCAGCAGATCGTGTCCGCCCTGTGCGACGAGGCCGACTCGCTCTTGAACTACAACGAACGGCAGCGTCTCGCGCAGGAGATTCTGGACGAGACCTTCGGGCTGGGGCCGCTCGAGCCGCTGCTGGCCGACCCGCTAATTTCCGACATTCTCATCAACGGCCCGCATCAGGTGTACATCGAGAAGGGTGGCCAACTCGTGCTCACCGACGTCAAATTCAAGGACGACGGTCACCTGCTGCACGTGATCGACAAGATTGTCTCGCCCCTGGGGCGGCGCTGCGACGAAGTCTCGCCCATGGTCGATGCCCGCCTGAAGGACGGCAGCCGCGTCAACGCGATCATCCCGCCACTGGCCATCGACGGGCCGTCCATGTCCATCCGGCGGTTCGGCAAAGACCCGCTCACGTGGGAGGACTACGTGCGCTTCCGGTCCTGTGCCCCGGAAATGGTGGAGTTCCTGCGGGCGTGCGTCATTTCCGGCCTGAACATCCTGATCCTCGGCGGCACCGGCTCCGGTAAGACTACCTTGCTGAACAACTTGTCGAGCTTCATCCCGGACGACGAACGCATCGTCACGATTGAGGACGCGGCCGAGTTGCTGCTGCGGCAGCCGCACGTCGTCCGCCTGGAGACCCGCCCGCCCAACATCGAGGGCAAGGGGCGGATCACGATCCGCGACCTGCTCATCAATGCCCTGCGGATGCGCCCCGACCGGATCGTGGTGGGCGAATGCCGCGGCGCGGAAACGCTCGACATGCTTCAAGCCATGAACACCGGCCACGAGGGCTCGATGACGACCCTGCACGCCAACAACACCCGCGACGCCGTCCAACGCGTCGAGACGATGGTCATGATGGCCGGCTTCGAGCTGCCGTCGCGGGCCATCCGCCAGCAGTTCGCCTCCGCCATCAACGTGATCGTCCAGGCCGCCCGCCTGACCGGCGGCCCACGCAAGATCACCGCCATCACGGAAGTGCAGGGCATGGAAGGCGACGTCGTCACCATGCAGGACATTTTCCGTTTCGAGCAAGACGGCGTCGGCCAGAATGGCAAGGCGTACGGGCGGATGGCGGCCACTGGCGTGCGGCCGGGCTTCCTGGATCGGCTGCGGGCCGCGGGGGCCGACGTCGACAACGACTGGTTCGCCCCGCGCGACCTGATGGTGGACGAGCACTGATCCGATGATGCCCACGCTGTTGGCCCTGGAAACCGGCTCGGTCGTGCAGACCGCCATGCTCATCGTCTTGCCGTTGCTCGGGTCGATCCTGCTGGCGTACGGCGTGTTCCACGTCGCGGTCGACCTGCGGGCCGGCGACCGCCGACGAGTGGTCAACCGTCTGAAAGGCGGCTTGGCACGGGATCGCGGGCACGACGACCACCTGGACCTGGAGAGCTTCCGCCGGCAGACGGCCGAAGCGACGGGCGCCCTGGCCCGCGCCTTTACCAGGCTCAGCTTCACCACGCGGTTTCAGCGCACGCTCGAGCAGGCCAACGTCCACTGGTCCGCGGCGCAAACCCTGGTCAACCTCACCGCGATCGCCAGCCTGCTGCTTGCGGTTCTCCTGGCGCTCCGCTTATCGCCGCTGGTCGCGGTGGGGGCTGCGGCGGCCACGTACATTCTCCCCGTCCTTCACCTGAAGCGGCGCCGGAACAAGCGCCTGAACAAGCTGACCGGGCAATTACCGGACGTATTCGAGCTCCTCAGTCAGGCCCTGCGCGCCGGGAACTCGCTCGCCAGCGCGATGCAGTTGGTGGCCAAAGAGCTGCCGGACCCGGCGGGCACGGAATTCGGCCGCGTGTTCCACGAGCAGAATCTGGGGCTCAAGATCGAAGACGCCCTGCGGAACATGGCCGACCGGGTCGGCGCGCTCGACGTACGTTTCTTTGTCACGGCGGTGCTCATCCAGCGCCAGGTGGGCGGCGACCTGGCCGAGGTGCTGGATAAGATCAGCTCGGTCGTTCGGGAACGGCTCCAGTTATTCGGCACGGTGCAGGCCCTCACCGCCGAGGGCCGCTTGTCGGGCTACGTGCTGCTCGGCTTGCCCGTGTTCATCTTTTTCATCCTGATGTACGTCAATCCCCAGTACATGAGCCTTCTGTACACCGACCCGACGGGCAAAATGATTCTCACCACCGCGATTGTGATGCAGCTTATGGGCTGGGCCCTGATCAAGAAGATCGTGAACATCAAGGTGTAGCGGCCGGGCTCTGTACCGGCCGTAGCTGAAGGTATAGCCGCATGAACGCCAATTTGCTCACGCTCGGGATCCTGGTGGCGCTCGCCCTGGGGCTCATCATCTACAGCCTGCTCCCCCGCAAACAGGGGGAGCGCGACATCGTCAAACGCCGGCTCTGGGGTCGCCGCCGCACCGACGAGGAAGCCCAGCTCCAAGCCCGCGCGCGCGAGTCCGCCACGGGCGAGCTGGTCCGTAAGGCCACCCCGGTGCTCTCCAAGCTGGCGATGCCCGGCTCCGACGAAGCGCAGAGCAAGATGCGGCTCAAGCTGGCCAACGCCGGTTTCCGCAGACCCCAGGCCCAGACGTTGTTCCTGGCCAGCAAGTCCGCCCTCGCCGTCATCGGTCTTGTGGCCGGGGTAGCCGGGGGCCTGGCGGCTCAAATGCAGCTCACGTCGCTCGCCGGCCTAGCCACCTTTTGCGCCGGCGCCGGCCTGATTCTGCCGGACCTTTGGCTGAGCGTCGCCACCAGCAGCCGCAAACAGAAAATCCGCTACGGTCTGCCCGACACGCTCGACCTGCTCGTCGTCTCGGTGGAGTCGGGCCTGGCACTCGACGCGGCCTTCAAACGCGTCGGCGAGGAAATGGCCCCGGTGCACCCGGAACTCTCCGAAGAGCTGCGTATTGCCACCATGGAGGCCCAGATGGGCCTGCGCCGGAACGAAGCCCTCGAGAACCTGGCGCGGCGGACAGCCCTGGACGAGATGCGCAGCCTGGTCTCGGTGATCGTCCAGGCTGAGAAATTCGGTACCAGCATCGCCAAAGCTCTGCGTAATCAGGCGGACTCGATGCGGATCAAGCGGCGGCAGGCCGCCGAAGAAAAAGCCCAGAAGACCGCGGTCAAGCTCATGCTGCCGCTGGTCATGTTCATCTTCCCCGCCATCGCCGTCGTGGTGGCCGGCCCGGCGGCCATCAGTGCCATACGTGCCTGGCAGTCCAATCCGAACTTCGGCGGCGGCTAACAGCTCTTCGTGCAGCCGGCGATCGACTCCCCGAACGGCGGCTGGCGTCGCGGGCGTGCGCCCCTATAATACCCTGCATCCGTCGTGAAGCAGCACACGAGCATCGAGCACCAGGCAGCGCGTTGCGCTCCCCCAACCGGGGAACGGCCTCTGGCTACCGGCCTGACCGGCCGTCAGCACCTCGCGCTGGGTCTGGTGTTCCTGCTGGCGCTTGCGCTGCGCGGCGTGCACGCCTGGGGGCAGGCGCGGAACAACCCATTTTTTTACGCCCCAGCAATGGACGAAGAGGTCAACCACCAGTGGGCGCAGCGCGTCGCTTCCGGTGCCGGGCTCGGACCGACGGCGTTCTTCCGCGCTCCGCTGCACTCCTACTTGCTCGGCGGCCTATACGCGCTGTTCGGGCCCAATCTCGCGCTGGCCCGCACGCTGGGCGCCCTTCTCGGCGCTGTCACGTGCTACCTGCTGGCGCGCCTGGGAGTGATCCTGGGCGGCTTCGCGACCGGGCTCATCGCCGGTCTCATCGCGGCCGTGTACTGGCCGCTGATCCACTTCGATTCGCAGTTGCTGACCACCGGGCTCGAGGGATTTTTCAACGTCCTCTTGCTGCTGCTTCTCCTGTGCGCCGCGCGCCGCGATTCGCTGGTGTTGTTTGGGCTGGCGGGCGTCGCCTGGGGGCTCGCCGCGCTCACCCGCCCCAACGTCCTGGCGTTCGCGCCCGGCCTTCTGCTCTGGTTGTGGATGGCCCGCCGCCGGGCGCCACGCCCCCTGCGCTGGGTCCGGGCCGCAGCGCTGCTTTTCGCCGGCGCCGTCGTGACGATTCTACCGGTCACGATCCGCAACTACGTGGTCGCGAAGGAATGGGTCCTGATCGCCGCCTATGGCGGGGTCAACTTCTACATCGGCAATAATCCGCAAGCGGATGGCTGTATGGCGATCGTGCCCGGGACGCGCGCGACCTGGTGGGGCGGCTTCGAAGACACCCACCGCATCGCCGAGCACGACCGGGGGCGCAAGCTCACCGAAGGAGAGGTATCGAGCTACTGGCTGCACAAGGGCCTCGCCTGGATCGGCGCGCATCCCGGCGCGTGGCTGCGGCTGATGCTTGAGAAGGTCCGCCTGTTCTGGAGTCCGATCGAGATTCCCAATAACCAGCCGGACTGGTATTTCGCGGGCCTGTCGGGAATCTCCGTCGTGTTTGTGATCGGGTTTCCGATCGTGGGCTGCCTGGCCTTGGCCGGCCTCGCGCTGCTGGTCCGCGACTGGCGCGCGTGGTCGTTGCCCATCTTCTGCGGCGCGCTCTATATGGCCACGGTGGTCCTGTTCTTCTGCCCCGGACGATACCGCCTGCCGGCGGTGCCTATGCTCATTTTGCTCGCCGCCGGCGGGCTCGCGCGGCTGCCCGGGCTGTGCCAAAAGCGGCGACTCACGTCCCTGGCCGGTTACGGCCTGGTCGGCGGCCTCGCGGCGTTGTTCCTGGCGACCAACCCGCCGGATCGCGTGACGGCGCGTCAGGGCGCCGAAGGCCTGGCCCACCACAATCTGGCCATGTACTACGCGCAGGTCGGCCGTCAGCAGCCGGCCGAGCTGGCGAAGGTCATTCCGCACCTGGAGGAGGCGGCGCGTTTTCGGCCGTATGACCCCCAGATCCAACGCGAGCTGGGCCAGTGGCTGGCGTGGGCCCAGCGCCCCGAAGAGGCCGCCGAGCGTTTCACCCGTGCGCTCGCCCTGGCGCCGAACGACGTGGACACCTGCCTGGCGCTGGGCGACTGGCTCGCGTCCACGGGCCAGGCGAGCGAGGCCATCCGGCATTACGAAAACGCGCTGCGCGCGGGTCCACAGCGCGTGGAGCCGCGCGTACGCCTCGGAATCGCCCTGGCCAAGATCGGCCGCGCCGCCGCCGCCGAGGAATACCTCCGCGCCGCGCTGGAGCAGGATCCGACCCAGGTGCCGGCCAACCGGGCGCTGGCGCGAATCGAATGGCAGCGCGGCGACAAGGATGCGGCGCTGGCCCGCCTGCGCCAAGCCGCACTGGGCGCCCCGGCCGACGCGACGCTGGCTATGGATCTGGTCGGCCTGCTGGATGCGTGCGCAGCCGATGATGCCCGTGACGGGCAGTTTGACAGGGCGGTCCAGGCGATCGAAGAGGCGCTGCAGGCCGCCCGCCGGACGAACCAGAGCGTGCTTGTAGAGCAACTTGAGAACGCCCTGCGGACCTATAAAACGAGGGCCGCGGGCCAGACCGGGCCGTGACCGCACCATGAACCCCCGGCCGTTTGGCAGCGCACGGGCCGCAGGTTACACTCTGCGGAAAGGCGAACGGACGAGCACGAGGCCGCGGCGGCGGCAAGGAGTACCCAGATCATGAGAGGCGCTGTGTGTGTGGCCGGTCTGACGTGTGCCCTGTTGGGATTCATCGGGAGTGCCAGGGCACAACCGGCGCCGGCGCCGCGGCTGGTCTTGTCGCAGGATTCCTGGGACTTCGGCGCCGTGTGGCATCCGCAGAGCGCCACGCTCACGCTGATCGTGAAGAACGAGGGCAACGCGGACCTGCAGATCAACGACGTGCGGACCACCTGCGGCTGCACGCTGGTCGAGACGGGCCGCAAGCTCGTCCCGCCCGGCCAGAGCACCGAGGTCAAGGTGCGCTACAACTCCGAGGGCAAACAGGGGCATGTCGAATCGAAGGTCATCATTGACAGCAATGACCCGGCGCGGCCGACCGTCGAGCTGAAGATCGCCGGCGAGGTCAAGCGGGCGGTCAACCGCACGCCGCTGGGCGGGCTCGTGATTCGCACGCTGGAGACGACGGCCGGGCAGACGGGGACGGTGCGCCTCGAAAACCAGATGCCGGAGCCGATGCGCTTGCGGCTCGCGGGGTCGAACCTGCAGGACACGCTGGACATCGAGATCAAGGAGATCACGCCCGGACAGGTCTACGAGGTAACCGGCACGACCAGGCGGGAGTTGCCGCGCGGCGATGCGGTGCGTGGTACGCTCGTCTTTGAAACGGGCCTGTCCCAGGAGGAGAAGGTCACGATTCACGCGCGCGTCCAGGTGCTGTCGCGCGTCGAGTTGGTTCCCCCGATCATCTACCTGGAACCGAAGACGGCCAAGGCACCCAGCGAGCGTGTGGTCAGCCTACAGTACTACGGCCCGGGCGCCTTCAGCGTCACGCAGGCCGAGTCCAAATGCCCGGACATCCAGATCAAGCTCCGCCCCACCGAATCCCCCGGCGGTGGCCTGGAAAACATGGTCCCCAAGATGACCGCGCTGGTGCGTACCACGGTGTCGCTGCCGCCCGCCAGCGCGCTCCCGCCTGAGGGCGCGATTATCGAGTACACGACGAGTGATCCCGAATGCCCCAAGGTGCGGGTGCAGGTGACGAACGATGCGCGGGTCTGGCAGTCGAAAGTCCAAGGACCACCTGAGCCCCCCGTGAAACCCCTCTAGCCGTAGACCGCAGGAGAGTCGTCATGCCTCGCCCCTGGAAGACCTATCTCGTCGCGCTCGCCAGCCTGAGCCTCTTCGGATCGGCGGCCGCGCAGGACCAGCCGCCCGCCGAGCCGCCGCCCGCGCCGCGCATCGAGCTCAGCACGCAGGAATGGAATTTCGGCGTGGCCTGGCAGGGTCAGCCGCTCAAACAGGAAATCACGGTCAAGAACGCCGGCACCGCCCCGCTGGAAATCAGCGAGGTGAGCAGCTCGTGCGGCTGCACGGTGCCCACCAAGCCGAAAAGCCCGCTGGCGCCCGGCGAGTCCAGCACGATGACCATCTCCTATGAGTCGGCCAAACGCCCGGGACAAGCGAATCAGACCGTAACGCTGATCACCAATGATCCGGCGCAGCCGAGGGTCCCCATCAAGCTGACCGGCGAAGTGAAGCCGGTGTATGACCTCGACCCGAAGGAGGGGCTGATCTTCGGGCAACTCACGCAAAGCTCGAATGAGGCCCGCACGGTGAAGATCGCGAACAAATACACCGCCCCGCTGCACCTGCAACTCAAGGAAGGGCAGGACTTCGGACCCTTCGGAATCCAGCTCAAGGACGTGGAACCGGGCCAGCGCTACGCGCTCTCGGCGACCACCAAGCCGCCGCTCAAGGTCGACCGCTTCCAGGCCATCGTCCTCCTGACCACCGGCCTCGAGCTGGTTCCCGAGATCCGGGTGCCGCTGTATGGCTTCGTGCAGCCGCCGGTGTCCCTCCGCCCGACGAAGCTCTTCTTGCCGAAGAATTCCGTCAGCGACATCAAACGTGTGCTGCAGCTCTCGTACACCCCCGACTACCCGCTGGAGCTCACCACCGTCAAGGCGACCCACGACGCCATCAAGGTCGCGGCGCAGAAAGCCCTACCGGGGCCGGACGGCAAACCGGTCGATGCGTACCAGATAACAGTCACGCTGCCTCCCGGCGAGATGATCCCCGAGGACGCCGAGCTGGCAATTGAGATCACGACTAACGCCAAAGACCCACAATACCAGCGGTTCGTGGTCCCCGTTCAGATCGTTGTCTCCCCATCGGCCCGGCCTGCGGCCGCGACGAGCCCCGGGGCTTCCGGCGGGTCGCCGGGCGAAACCGCCGCGACAAAACCCACGCCACCCGCTGCAAGACCATAGCGATTGGGAGGGAATCTGTGGGGCCGGCATCTCTTCTGCCGGCCTTGCTGGTAACAGACACCGGGAACGCCCTGCCGGGCCAGGCTCCAGGGTGTCACGCCAGAATCTCTGGCGCCCAGGCGGCGGACCCGCTTGCCTGAAACGCCGCTAACATTCGGAGCTTCAATACGTTATCGCTCGTTCACCCTCTCGGGTGACATTCGCGCGTGTTTTGCTTGCAGCACACTTGGTTGTTGGGTATACTACTCGTGGCTCCCCACAGTTGCCGTACCCGGTGCGTATTGTCGGCTCCCACCTCCGGGTCTTCGGCTCCGTGTTTTCTAATGCGGAACGTTGCGCGCGCTAATGCAACGCCATGCGTTCCGACAAAAGGCGGCGTCCCGTGAGGATGTTGATGCGCGGGCGTTGGACATGGGCATAAGCCGGATGGGAGAAGCGATGCTTCCGAGTGAGCCGCAGGAAACCACCAGCAGGGTCGTAAAAGCCAAACCGCAAGCCAAGCTGCCCACCGCGGCCGTCCTGGAGACGTTGCCACCGGCGGACATCAAACTGCTGAAACAGGTCCTGGTCAGCACAGCAGAGTACGTCCCCAACGAGTTCCTCGACCGGCCCGAGGCCGAGGCACTGCTGCGGCGACCGCTCTATGCCTGGGACGACCAACCGACGGCCAGCGACGACAGCGGGGTCTATGGGCTCGATGCGGCCGGCGATGTTATCCGGGCGTTGGATCGGGAACACTTCCTGTTCCTGCGGTTGAACTATTGCCGTCGCCGCACATTCCAGATTCTCCACGAGTACGTCGGCCGGCGTCTGAACGCGGAAGCGATTGCGGAACTGCTGCGCTGGGAACGGGCGACGGCGGAAACGCGCGGCGAGCTTGTGCGGGGGAACATCCCGCTGGTGCTGGCGATGGCCAAGCGCACGCGCATCACCGCGATCGACCTGACCGACCTGATCAGCGAGGGCAATCTGGCGCTGTTGCGGGCGGTCAACAAGTTTGACTGCGCGCGCGGCTACAAGTTCAGCACGTACGCGTGCCGGGCCATTCTGAAGAGCTTCTCGCGCGTCGCCACGCGGACGAGCCGGCGCCGCGTTCTGTTCCCGACCGAGTTCGACCCGGCCCTCGAGCGCAGCGACTTTGCCGAGCGGAGCCGCGCCTCCCACGAAGGCGACTGCGTCCACGAGCTCAAGTCCATCCTGCTGGAGAATGAGGCCCAGTTGAGCGAGGTTGAGCGGCAGGTGATCCTGGCGCGGTTCAACATCGACGCCGGCGCCGACAACGCCGCGGCCAAAGCGAAGACGCTCGAGCAGGTCGGCGAGATGATCGGAGTCACGAAAGAACGCGTGCGCCAGATCCAGAACAAGGCGCTTGGCAAGCTGCGCGCCGTCCTGGAGCAGACGGTGCTCGCACGCTAGATTCGCGTCCCCCGCGTCCCCGAGCCCCGACGCCCTCCACGCGGTGACAGGGCGCTTCATCCACCGGCATGTTTCCGGGGCACCGTTCGCGTTCTTCGTCGGTTGCCGCCTCGTCGCGTATTTGACCCCCCATCATTTCGTGGCCTAGCATTCGGTGCGCCGTGAGTTTCCGGTCTCATCGCAGCAGCCGATGCCCTCCTGGCCCCACGTTCGGGGGTCCGACACACTAGGGGCAGACTGAGTGCGTCTTGGGCAGCCGGGCAGCGGCGCATCGCCGAAGGCAGAGCCAGGGTGACTTTTGACGCGACAGTCAGCCGGATTCTCGGACGGGCCCAGCCCGGGCTACACGTGGATCGGTCGGTCCTGGATGCCCTGATGCGCGAGAAGCCAAAACCCGAGGCGCTGGTCTCCTTGCTGGCGGTCACCGACCCCGCCACGGTGCGGGCAGCCGTCCTGTACCTCGGTCTTTATGGGACTGTGCGCGAATCTGCCGTTCTCGTCTTGTGTCTGCAGCACGAGGACGCCGGCGTGGTCCAGCTCGCCGAGCAGTGCTTGTGGGCGCTCTGGATGCAGGGGGGTTCCGAAGCCGGGAATCAGCGTTTGGTCCAAGCGGTCGGTCACATGCAGTCCGGGGACCACAAAACGGCCATTGAGGTCTTGAACTGCCTGATTTCTCAGGAACCAGGCTTCGCCGAAGCCCACTTTCAACGCGGTCTGGCGTTATGCTCGGCCGACCAACCCGACGAGGCGGTGAAAGAGTACCGGTTGACGCTGCGGTTGAACCCCTACCACTTCGGCGCCGCCGCCGCGCTCGGGCACTCTTGCGTCGAGCAGGGTAATCTCCAGCGGGCGTTGCACTACTATCGCCAGGCGTTGCGGATTCACCCACATCTGGAGGACGTTCCGGACGCGATCCACGAGTTGGAGTCCGCCATCAGCTCCCACCACGGCCATCACGCGTAACAGCACGTTACAGAATCTTTGAGGGGACATGCCGCAGCCCTGAAACCGGTGTGCGCCAAGGGATGTGGACCGCGCGGCCCGCGGGGCCTGTCGCGCCCGCGGCGCCGCCTGATCTGGATCAAGTCCTTGCGAAAGGGGCGTATCTACGCTATTGGCTGGTTTCCATTGCCGGCATGTCAGACGGAGCCGTTGGGCCGTGAATGAATCGCGGCATACGGTGAACGAAACGATCCGGTGGACTGACCGGGTGCGCGCGGCGGCCGGCGCTGCCCAGGGCGGTGAAGCACTGGACGATGACCACGCTGCGGGAGAAGCTGGTCAAGATCGGTGCCAAGGTCGTCGCGCACGCCCGCTACGTGATCTTCCAGATGGCCGAGGTGGCGATTCTCCGACGACTGTTCGCCGCCATCCTGGAACGTATCCAGCGACTGCGGCGGTCCGAAGTTGGCGTGGTGCCTTCCGGATGAGCCAGCACACCGCTCAAAGCCGCTCCTTTTCGGACAAGGCGGGCAGATCCTCTGCGCCCCGCGGGGAAAGCGGGGCGTTCCTGGAGCAGTCGGGCGCTTACTGTCCCTGCCACGAGGGGCTCGCCGGCCTCGTTCCGGCCCCGACGCCCGGGAAAGAGCCTGAAAAACGTGGGCGCAGGAGGGCGGGGCGCTGTACAATAGGCCTGCACCGCCCGGCAGCGGAGGCGGGCGAAGTCATCTGGGAAATGTGGGTAAATGGGAAATCTCGGCTTACGTAATGCCCAATAAGCCTGTGTGCGGCTTGAACAGAGCGGCAGGGACTGGCTGTAGGTGTTCGGTTGGAGAATGCGGCATTAGCTCGCGAAAAGGAGATGGCCATGCACCGAAGGCACCAGTGCGCCGTGCTGACGTGCACGACGTTCGTCTTGCTGTCGAGTGTCCTGAGCGGAGGCTGTGTCCCGCAACTGGGAGGCGGCGCTAGCGGCGGGGACGCGGGTGCTGACAGCGGCAAGGGTACAGATGGAGGGGAAGGCGCTTTCACGCCGCGCGACGGAATGTGGCGTGGCACCACGAGCAAAGGCAGCGCCATCGCATTCCGCGTAAGTGAAAGTGGCACCGCTCTCGCGGACCTTTCGATTGGCTACACCGCCTCGTCTGGGGGTTGCCTTAGCACTGGCTCGATGGAGCCGGCAAGCACGTACCCGATCTCCGGCGCAGGATCGTTCGCCGTATTGTCGTCGAGCTTGACGGTCAGCGGGGAATTCGTCAGCGACACGGAAGCCACCGGTGACGCAAGCATCTTGGGTTTGGACACCTCCTGTGGCTCGTGGTACGCCTCTTCCACTTGGAGTGCGTACTGGAGTGACGAAGACCAAGATGGGCTGAACGAGGATAACGACAACTGTCCCGCGGTCGCGAATGTGGACCAGGTCGATTCCGACGGCGACGGAGTCGGCGACGTGTGCGACCAGTGCCCCAGCGATCCGGCCAAGGCGGAACCGGGGCAATGTGGGTGCGGTGCGGATGACGGCGATAGCGACTACGACGATATCGCAGATTGCGTGGACAATTGCCGCGACGTGAGTAACCCGACCCAGGATGACCAAGACGACGACGGCTTCGGAGACGCTTGCGACAACTGCCCCGCGGCTGCCAATCCGGATCAGGCGGACGATGACGCAGATGGCATCGGCAATGCCTGCGATCCTGTTTATGATCGTGCCAAGCTAACGCCATCCGACCTGGCCGCGGGAGACCTGTTCGGCTCCGCGGTCGCAATCAGCGGCGAGGTCCTGATTGTCGGCGCACCCAGCGCCGGCTCTGGTGCCGCGTATGTGTTTCGCTGGGACGGGACCGCCTGGGTGGAGGAGGCGAGACTTACGACCTCCGAGGCGAACTATTATGCTAATTTCGGCGACTCAGTCGCGATCAGCGGGGACCGAGCGATAGTCGGGGCGCCGGCCGACCTTACGTACATTGGTGCGGCTTACGTGTTTCACCGGGACGGGGCAACTTGGGTAGAGGAGGCGAGGCTAACAGCCTCCGACGGGTGGGGGTTTGCTTCTTTCGCCGATTCGGTCGCGATCAGCGGGGACATCGCAATCATCGGGGCGTCGCGCCACAAAGCCGATTTCCTTGACCCAGGACCGTACGTTGCCGGTGCAGCCTATGTGTTTCACTGGGACGGGGCTGTCTGGGTCGAAGAGGCCAGATTGACGGCGTCGGACGTGGCAGCGGAGGACGCCTTTGGCACCGACGCCTTTGGCAGTTCGGTTTCGATTAGCGGTGACAGAGTTGTGATTGGTGCACCGGACAACGATGTGGCCGCGAGCAGCGCCGGCGCAGCGTATGCGTTTCGCCGGAACGGGACGACGTGGGTCGAAGAGGCGAGGTTGACAGCCTCCGACGCGATGTCGTTTGCTCGTTTTGGCGATTCGGTCGCGATCAGCGAGGACACCGCACTCATTGGGGCGCCCGGCTGCCCTGCCTCAGGGGCCTACGCGGGCGCGGCGTACGTGTTCCGCCGGACGGGCGCGAGCTGGGCCGAAGAGACCAGGCTGGCAGCCGACGATGCCTCTTCCGCGGTCGAGTTCGGGCGTTGGGTTGCGGTCGACGGTGACACGGCAGTGGTCGGAGTTCCGGCTGATAGTAGCACTTCGTCAGATTCCAGCGATCCAGTTGGCTCCGCGTACGCGTACCGCTGGGCCGGAACTGCATGGGTCCCAGAGCCGAAGCTGGAAGCCTCTGGCGCCAGCGCGTCACGCCGGTTCGGTTCGTCTGTTGCGATCAGCGGCAATGTCCTCCTGATTGGAGCACCGTTTGATGATGACCGGGGCGACAACTCGGGCTCGGCATACGTCCTCGAACTGACGACCTCCCGTTAGCAGTCCGTTGTAGAACTCCGGTTTCCTTGCCGGCTCATGCGGCGCACAGCGTTCGGACCGGTCGCGCGGTCTGACCGACAAACGACGCCCAGAGACGAGCCCATCGCCCGCAGCGGCACGCTACAGTGCGCAGCCGGCCCGCGCAGGCCAAAGCCGCCGCCCGCGCGGCATCCACCCAGCCGCGCGGCGAGCCGTAGCCGGTTAACTTCCGTTCAAGATCGAGCCGCGCGCCCTGATGGCGGAGAGCCTCCGCGTCACCCGGCCCGGCGGGCGCGTCCTCTTTTCGAGCTACGCGGCGGCATTCTGGCTCTACACGGCGTTTGTGCCCGAGCTGGAGCGACTGGTGCGCGAAGGCAAGGAATCCGGCGACGCGCAAAAGGCGTCGGCCGCCGCAGCCCTGGCCGGAAAGCTCGAAAACGCCCTGAGCACCACGAATCACCAGTGGTATCTCAACCAGATGGACCCCGCCGAAAAGGAGCGACGCAGGCAGCAAATGGAGGAGTTCAAGCAGCGCTACGGGCAGTAGCGGCCCGCCGCGCGCGGCGGGCTTCCCGAAGGCCAATGAAAAGCCCCGCTGAGAGCGGACCGGGGCTTGGGCGGGGTCCCATTCTCCGCCGCCCGTCGGCGGCGATTACTGTCCCGTGAGGATCGCGATGAACGGGTTGATGTCTGCGAAGCCGATGACGCCATCCACGTTGCAGTCGCCGTTGGCCAGCAGGCAACCCGGATAGGCCGTCTGCCACGCCTGCGGATCGGTGATCAGCAGTACAAACGGGTTGATGTCACCGAAGTCCACGCTGCCGTCACAATTCATGTCGCCGGTCACGATCTCGCACTCGTCGGGAATGGCGTTGCTGTTGGCATCCTCCGAAGTGCCATTCGATATGTCGCATTCGTCCGGAATCGCATTCGCGTTGCAGTCCTGCGACGTGCCGCCCGCGATGTCGTCGCCATCGGGGATGCCATTGACGTTGCAGTCCACCGGAA
>Ga0315289_10006474_pt1 | contig 17204 bp, 15 predicted proteins | sample YL17G11_40_MG_FD_203452 | JGI IMG/M metagenome (GOLD analysis project Ga0315289, IMG submission 203452) | Sediment microbial communities from Yellowstone Lake, YNP, Wyoming, USA - YL17G11_40 | ecosystem: Environmental > Aquatic > Freshwater > Lake > Sediment | place: USA: Wyoming | collected... | reverse complement strand
GTAAGGGCCCAGGAGGGGTTCGGTCCGGGGACCGCGCCGACCGGTGGGAAGGTGGATTCGCCGACGCGGCCGGTGTCGTTGTCCGTGCCGCTACAGGCGACGGCGCCGATTGAGGCGTTGATGTCTGCGGGTGAGTACGACAAGGCGATCGAGGAAGCGAAGTCGCTGCAGAACAGTTCCCCGGACGAGAGTGTGAAGACGGAGGCGCAGCGTCTGACGGCGGATGCGCTGCGCAAGAAGGGCCAATGGAAGGATGCGACGGTCGCCTATGGGCGGGTGCGCGACCGATACACGAAGAGTTCGGACGACTACTTGAAGTATCAAACGATCGCGGAGATTCTGAGGACGTCGCCGACGGGAACCTATCGGGCGGTCGTGCCGGACACCACGGGCGGCGATCCGCCGACGCTGGCCGACGATGCCCATCTGACGGAGGCCCTGAGGCGCCAGGCGGGACTCCTGGTCAAGAAAGTCCTGTTGCGGGCGAGCGTGCTGCGGCGCGCGAAGACGCCCCGAGAGATCGTGACTCTGTTCGCCGACGTGGTGGAAGGGTTCCGGCAGGCCCTCGTGCTGGATCCGAACGTGGCGGCTAAGGACGTGCGAGAAACGGCGCAAATGGCAGGGACGCGGCTCCAGGGACTGGCGGATACGATGGTTCCCCAACTGAGGGTCAAGGCGGTAAAGATCCGGGAAAAACGGCAGCGGCCGTGGTCCTACACGAACGTGGAGAAGGAAGACATTCAGAAGTGCAGCGCGCTGGTCAAGGAGTTCGCGAGCGTGGAGGGGCAGTTCCAGGGGCTGCTGGGGAAGGTCGGCGGGTCGGGCGAGTGGGCGGAAGGCGACGCCATACGCAGCCAGAGCAGCGATCGGGCCGCCACGTACCAGTTGTTCGAGGAAGATTTCATCATTCTGCCGTACACCTCGATTGGGTTGTGACGGGGCGCGGGGCTGAAGGCGGATGGCCCCGGGTCGGCCAGCGAATCACCCGAAGGGCACATCGGAGATGCGGGGCTCCTTGAGATTCTTGTCGAGTTGACCGTTCTGGTTTCTCGGGAAGGGGATCTCGACCTCAACGGACTTCTGCTCCCCGGTTCGCCTGGCCGAAATCCTTCAGGGCGGGGTCCTGCGCTGCCGACTTAGGGAATGGAATGGCGGGGTCGATCTCGACGACAACGAGGACCTTCGTAACGTCCAGGGAGGCAGCCTTCTGGGCGGTGCTGGGGGCCGGCTGGGGCGTGCCGACGGGTGTCCTGCCGCCAAGGCGCCGATCAGAACGCCATGGATTGCTACTGGGCCCCCATTCAGAGCGGCCCCGTGGGGTCCCAGGTGAGGCACCCGGCCATCCCGCTCAGGGTCATTAGGGATGGGGCGACGGCCCACGGCAAGAGGGGTCCGGGTTCGGAGGCCTGGGTTGGCTCCGGGAAAATTGGTGGAAAATGGGGGGCCGACGTGATATAATTCGGGCCATGACGTGTGGGGAGGTGTATGGGGGCTTTGTAGGGGAACCATCCGATTAACGTCCTTTTGATTTATCCTGAGTGTCCCGACACGTTCTGGAGTTTCAAGTATGCGCTGAAGTTCATCCGGAAGCGTGCGGGTTCGCCGCCGCTGGGGCTGCTGACGGTGGCGGCCATGCTGCCGGCGGAATGGTCGAAGCGTCTGGTGGACTTGAACGTGACGCGGCTCCGCGCGAAGGATCTGGCGTGGGCGGACCTGGCGATGGTGAGCGCGATGGTGGTGCAGCGGGAGTCCGCGCGGCGGGTGATCGGGCGGTGCAAGTCGGCGGGCCTGAAGGTGGTGGCAGGGGGGCCGCTGTTTACCATCGAACACGACCAGTTCGAGGATGTGGATCATTTCGTGCTGAACGAGGCGGAGGTGACGCTGGCGGCGTTCCTCGATGACTTCAAGGCCGGCCGGGCGAAGCGCCTTTACACGACCGAGGAGCGTGCGGACCTTCGCGAGACGCCGGTCCCCCTGTGGGACCTGGCGGACCTGAAGCGCTACGGCTGGATGAGCCTGCAGTTTTCTCGCGGCTGCCCGTTCAACTGTGACTTTTGCAACGTGACGGCGCTTTTCGGTCACAAGTTCCGCACCAAGACCTCGGCCCAAATCATTGCCGAACTGGCCGCCTTGTATGCCGAGGGCTGGCGCGGGGGCGTCTTTTTCGTGGACGACAACTTCGTCGGCAAGAAGGGGGTCCTGAAAACCGACCTCTTGCCCGCCCTGACCGAGTGGCAGAGAACCCATCGCCGGATGCGGTTCCAGACCCAGGTTTCGATGAACCTGGCGGACGACGAAGAACTGATGCGGATGATGGTTGACGCCGGCTTCGACATGGTCTTCACGGGCGTGGAAACCCCCGACGAAGCGAGCCTGGTCGAGTGCAGCAAGAAACAGAACCAGGGGCGGGACCTGGTGGCGGACGTGAAGCGGATGCAGCGCTGCGGCCTGCAGGTTCAAGGCGGGTTCATCGTCGGGTTCGACAGCGATGAGCCGTCCATCTTCCAGCGGCAGATTGATTTCATCCAGAAGAGCGGGATCGTGACGGCCATGGTCGGCCTGCTCCAGGCGTTCCCCGGCACGAGGTTGTATGAACGCCTGAAGCGAGAAGGCCGTCTGCTCGGCCGGACATCCGGCGACGGCGTGGACGGAACGACCAACCTCATCCCGCGCATGAGCCTTGAGCGCCTGCGCGAAGGATACCGCAAGGTCCTGGAGGGCATCTACTCACCGAAGCACTATTACGAGCGCGTGCGGACCTTCCTGCGCGAATACCGCGCGCCGAAGCTCCGGCCGCGCCTCCGGTCTCAGGACATTCTGGCGTTCTTCCGCTCGGTCCTCCGCCTGGGCGTTCTCGAGAAGGGCCGTTTTGAGTACTGGCGGCTTCTCGTGTGGACGCACTTCCGTCGGCCCGAATTGCTCTCGCTGGCGGTGACGCTGGCGATCTCCGGCTACCATTGCCGCAAGATCTGCAGCCGGCTCGTCGCGAAGTAGCGCCGGGCGGGTGACTTTCCCGTTGGCCGAGACCGCTCCCCGAAGGCCATATCAACAGCCGCGCGGTCAGATGGTCATGGCCAGGAAACCGCCGTCCACACGAATGAGCGCGCCTGTGACGAAGCCGGAGGCCTTGTCGCTGGCAAGCCAGAGGACGGCGCCGAGAAGTTCCTCGGCTTCGCCGAAGCGTCGCATCGGCGTGTGGTTCATGATCTGGGCGGTGCGTTCCTCGGTCAGGAGCCGGCGGTTCTGCTCGGCCGGGAAGAAACCAGGAATGAGGGCGTTGACGCGGACGCCGGCCTCGGCCCACTCGCGGGCGAGGAACTGGGTTATCTGGTTGACGCCGCCCTTCGCGACGCCGTAGGTGAACACCTTCGAGAGGGGCGGTCCGCTCGAAGCGCTTGAGATGTTGATGATGGAGCCTCCCTTGCGCTGGACCATGCCGCCCCCGAAGACCTGGCAGGCGAGGAAGACGCCTTTCAAGTCCACGGCAATAAGTTTCTCCCACTCTTCTTCGGTGATCTCGAAGAAGGGGGTGCCGGAGTTGAGGCCGGGGGCGTTGATGAGGATGTCGGTGCCGCCCCACGCCTTGTCGATCGCGTCGGAGGCGGTTTGAAGGTCGCGTTTGGAGACGACGTCCACCTTGATGGCGAGGGCGATGCCACCGGCCTTGGTGATTTCGTCGGCGCGAGTCTTGGCGGCATCGGGATTGAGGTCGAGGACGGCCACCTTGGCCCCCGCGCGGGCAAGGGCGATGGCCATGGCGCCGGCGAGGACGCCGCCGCCGCCGATCACCGCCGCCCGTTTCCCGTCGAGGCCGAACATTCTGGTCAAGTATGCCGTATCCGCCATTTTGCCGACTCCTTCCGAAAGCATCCGACCAGCGAAACCACCGTATCATAGCAGGGCAGGCGTGGGGTGCAAGGGATTCCGATTGGCCGGCGTCGGCCCCAGCCAAAAGGCTTGAAACTTCTCCCTCCGCTGATAGCATACAACCCCCTTCGAACCCTTGGCCAGAGAAGGAGACACGCGGTGGCAAAAGCAGACCCGCATGTGAAACTGAAAGCCTTCCAGCCGACGTGCGAGTACTTTGTGGGGATCGACTCGGACGGCTGCGCGTTCGACACGATGGAACCGAAGCACAAGGAATGCTTCTGCCCGACGACGGTCTGGATCTGGGACTTGGCGAGCGTCTCCAAATACGCGCGCGAGGCGTGGGACTTCGTGAACCTGTACTCGAAACTGCGGGGCTGCAACAGGTTCCATGCCCTCCAGCACGTGATGGACCTCCTGAGGGACCGGCGGGAAGTGCAGGAGCGCGGCGTAGCGATCCCGGAACTGAAAGCGCTGGCGGCATGGACGAAGCGGGAGTCGGCCCTCGGGAACCCGGCCCTGGCGGCGGAGGTCAAGAAGACGGGGAACGCGGAACTCGCGCGGTGCCTGAGGTGGTCGAAAGAGATCAACGCGGCCGTGGCGCGGATCGTGAAAGGCGTGCCGCCGTTCCCCGGCGTGCGCGAGAGCCTCGAACTTTTGGCGGGCAAGGCCGACCTGATGGTCGTCAGCGCGACGCCCGGGGAGGCCCTCGAACGCGAGTGGGAGGAGCACGGCATCGGGCGGTACATAGGGCTCATCGCCGGCCAGGAGATGGGCACGAAGAAGGAGCACCTGGCGATTGCCGCTGGAGGAAAGTATCCGCCGGAGAAGATTCTCATGATCGGCGACGCGCCGGGCGATTTGAAGGCCGCCCAGGCCAACAAGGCCATGTTCTACCCGATCAATCCGGGTCACGAGGAGGAATCGTGGGCGAGGTTCCACCACGAAGCGGGGCCGAAGTTCCTGGCGGGCAAGTACACGCGCGCGTACGAGGCGAGCCTGATTGCGGAGTTCGAGAAGTTGCTGCCCGAAACGCCGCCTTGGAAGCACTAGCAACCCCTACCGCAAGGATGCAGGAACGAGGCGGGCGAACGGGCGTCGGGAATCCCCGATTTCCGTTGACAGCGGCCGCCCCCGGGTGGATAGCATATTCTGCGTTTTCTTCACGTGTGAGTTTGGCGCAACTGGAGGCCAACCGGATGAAGGCGGAAGCCTTCGCCGAGACGTGCCTGACCACATCCATTCGTGGGGGGATCCAAGCACCTCTCGTTAAGGCAGGAGCGCTATGATCCACTTTAAGTGCGGTAAGTGCGGGAAGAAACTGGCGGCGAAAGACGACTCGGCGGGCAAACGGGTAAAGTGTCCGGCATGCGGGCAGGTTCTCCAGGCCCCGGCAGCGGGAGAAGCGCCGCGAGCCCCGGCCGCCAAGGCCGCGCCCGCGCTGGCCCAGGCGGCACCCAAACCGGCGCCGCCCCCGGCGGCCGTGCCGCGTCCGGTCCCGGCGGCAGCATCGCTCGGCGTGGGTCCGGCGGGAGGCGTCATCCGGGCGCCGAAGCCGATGTCGAAGAAGTTTTACATCACCTCGATCGTGGCGGGACCGGCGGTCCTCGCGGCGGCAGGGCTCCTCTACATCATCGGCATCTTTGTGTTCGGCGCTGGCGCGATCAGCGCTCAGCAGGGTGGAAGTCAGAATCCGCAGGAAGCCATGGCCAACATGACCGCCATGACCCAGGGCATGATGGGATGGGGGGTTCTCTGCATGATCGTGTTCGTCATCGGCTACGCGGCGGAAATCTACAGCGGGGTAATCGGGTTCATCCTCCTTTACAAGATGTGGTCGGTCCTTCAGGCGGGACCCGTGCGGGCGACGCCGGGCAAGGCCGTCGGCCTGCTCTTCGTCCCGTTTTACAACTTGTATTGGATGTTCCAGGCGATTCTCGGATGGGCGCAGGACTATAATGCCTTTGTCGCGCAGCGCGGGATTGAGTCCCCCCAGGCGCCGGAGGGCCTGGCAAAAACGATCTGCATCCTGGCCCTCGTGGGCGCAGTGCCTTGCGTCGGCCTGCTCGTGCTGCCAGTTCTTTTTGTTCTGGCGCTGGTGTTCTACGCGAAGGCGATTGACTGCGTGAACGCTCTGGCCCTCGTGCCCCAGAAGGCGACCGCGCCGCTTGATGCGTTCGGCGCGTAGGAAGCCGGCCCAGCGTCGAGGGATCCCTGCGACCGGCCCTCAACCGCGGCAGCGCAGGCGGCGGGCTTACTCCGGGAACTTCGAGTCGGCCGGCACGCGAAACGTCCCGGTCTCGTACGTGCGACCGAAGACGGGTTTGTCCGCCGGCACCATGAGGACCATACCCGGCTTCGCGAGCACGAGGTCGTTCTCCTCGTTGCGGACCCAGATCTGGCGGTACTCGTAGCGGGTGTCGCCGATCTGAAAGCCGTCCTTGACGCCGACAACGAACACGGCGCCGGGGAGTTCTGTGGTCATGACGCTGTTCTCGATCCCTACCCGCCCGTCGAGAAGCCAGCGGCCGGGGTCGTTGCTGTCCACTCCCGCGATGACCGCAAAAGCCTTTTCACCGTACTTGGTTCCAGAGGACCCGGCCGGCGTTGGCTCGCTTGAATCTCTGCACGAAAAAGCGCACAAAGCCGTTGCGACCGCCAGGACCGCGCCCAGCATCCGACTGCACCGCATCCGCATGGCCGACTCCTTTCTGCATGCTCTGGTTAGTGGTGAAAAAGTCTGAGGCTGGAGAACGCCATCACCATTCCGTGCTCGTCGCAGGCGGCGATGACCAGGTCGTCGCGGTCGGAGCCGCCCGGCTGAAGGATATATTTCACGCCGCTCTGGGCGGCGCGGTCAATCGAGTCGCGGAACGGGAAGAAGGCGTCGGAGGCGAGACTGACGCCCTTGAGTTTGGCGATCCAGTCGGCCCGTTCCTTGGCCGAGAGCGGTTTCGGGGCCGGGGCGAACGCCTCTTTCCAGGCCCGTTCCTCGATCGGCGTCGGATGCTCCAGCAGGTACTGGTCGATGGCGTTGTTCATCTCGGCCCGGTTGAGCCCTTCCCTAAACTTCGCTTCGAGAATGCGCGGGTGCTGGCGGAGCCACCAAATGTCGGCCTTGGAGCCGGCGAGGCGCGTGCAGTGAACTCGCGACTGTTGGCCGGCGCCGATGCCGATGGCCTGGCCGCTCTTCGCGAACGCGACGGAGTTCGACTGCGTGTACTTCAGCGCGATGCTGCCGACCACGAGGTCGCGCACCGCCTCTTTCGGGAGGTCCTTCTTCTTGGTGACGATGTTCCTACAAAGTTTCGGCCCGGGGACGGCGGCGTTGCGGGTCTGCTCGACGTAGATGCCGTAGAGTTGGCGCGTCTCGAGTTCCGCGGGCTCGAAGTCCGGGTCCATTTTCATGACGAGGAACTTTCCGCCGCGCTTTTCGCGCAGGATTTTCAAGGCGTCGGCGTCGTAGCCGGGAGCGATGCAGCCGTCCGACACTTCGCGAGCCAAAAGTTCCGCGGCGGTGCGGTCCACACAGTCGGAGAAGGCGGCGAAATCGCCGAAACTGGACATGCGGTCGGCCCCGCGGGCCCGGGCGTAAGCGATCGCCAGCGGCGAAAGGTCCGACATGTCCTGGACGAAGCAGGCCTTCTTCTCGGCGTCCGAGAGGGGCACGGCCACGGCCGCGCCGGCCGGGCTCACGTGCTTGAAGGACGCGGCAGCCGAGAGACCGAGCGCCTGCTTCAGTTCCTTGACGAGGGCCCACGCGTTCAGGGCATCGAGCACGTTGATGAAGCCTGGCGCGCCCGAGAGAACCTCGATCGGGAGGTCGCCCTTGGCGACGAAGATGCGCGCGTGCTTCTGGTGGGGGTTCATGCCGTAGCGGAGTTTCAGTTCCTTTGCCATCCGACATTCCTTTCACGGGTGCACGTATCCCGCCGCTTCCGCGGCGGGCTCGGTTCACAAAGTTGTCATTTCCGGTGCGCCTGGGGGACATAGGCCTTGCATTTCTTTTCGGCGAAGCGCGGCTCAAAGCGCGCGAAGCGCTGGAGCCCATTCTCAAGAGGCACCCGGACCCAGTCGCCGCCGATGAGCGGCCGGGCGTAGGCCACAAAGTCGTCCGTGACGTCGCAGCGCGACGGGGCGATCCAGGCTGCGGGGAACTTGCGCTCGGAGTTCGCCATCGCCTCCAGGGGAACCTTGTCGTAGCGGACGCGGTACTTCTTTCCCTGCTCGCGGAGGATCGTAGCCATCCAGCCGGAGCCTTCGCGCGCAGCGATCTCGGCGGCCTTCCGGCCGACTTTGTAGGCTTCCTCCAGGTCCACGGCGGAGGCGTAAAGCATGTTATGGCGCTGGTCCGTGCCGGGCACGTTGCCGCGCGCCGCCCCGCGCGCCGTTAAACCTTTCTCGTTCAGGTAATTCACGACAACCTGGGACACTGTGGTCTCGCTGGATGAAAACTGGACGTGGCCGAAGGAATCGCGTCGCTCGCCGAGGGATCCGACGTCGAACCCCTCGCTGATGACGACCATGCACCGGCCGCTCTTCTTGAGTTCCTCGTTGACGTTGTCAGCCAACCGCTCGAGCGTGACACCTGCTTCGGCAAGGTAAATCTGAAGCGGCAGCCGACGCTCGGGGTCGGCAAGGCGCGCCGCGGCGGGGATGAAGCCGATCTTTCGGCCCATGGCCTGCATGACGAGAACGGGGTCGGCGGGCGAGGAGCCGGCGTTTTCCTCGTTGGCGCTCTGGATGTAGCAGGCCCAGTAGCGGGCGACGGACCCGTAGCCGGGCGTATGGTCGATGAGTTGGAACTCCGAGTCGCCGACGTCGTTGTCAATCGTCTTCGGGACACCGGTGGCGACGAGGTCAAGACCTCGCTCGTGAGCGAGTTGGGCGATCTTGTGGGCGGTGTCCATCGAATCGTTGCCGCCCGTGTAGAAAAAGTACCCGACCTGGTGCGCCTTGAGGACCTCGATGACTCGCTCGAAATCCTCGGTCTGTTGCGATTTGAGTTTATAGCGGCAGGTGCCGATGGCGCCGGCGGCCGGCGTCGTCTCCAGGAGCGCGATTTCCTTTCGCGGCTGTGCCGAAAGGTCCAGCAGTTCCTCCTTCAGGACGCCTTCGATGCCGTGCCACGCAGCATAGACGGTGCCGAACGTCTTCGGGTCCTCAAGGCACGCCTCGACGACGCCGCGGATGGAGTTGTTGATGACGGGCGAGGGACCGCCGGATTGGGCGACGATGATGTTTTTCGGTTTCGCCATGTTTGGTTGCGTTCCTCGTATGCCGCGCGCTCGCCTTCGGCTCGCGGCTAAACGGGTTTCTCCGATTTCAGACGGTGGAGAACTTCTCCGGCATGGTCCACGACGAGGATGCCTTCGTCCTCGCGGCCGCGCCATTCGTCGACGCGGATTCTCGCCGGGTCCACATACCCGAGGTTGATTCGTCGGCACCGCTCCTCCGGGATGCCGGTGGCCAGAATAACGTTGATGCGGGGCCTTTCAACCGCGTTGCAGTACGTGCCGAGGCCCTTCACGTGCGTCGAGTGGGCTATGATGCCGCCCGGGACGTCGGCGAACTTGTCCATCTGCTCGCGGAAATAGTCGAGGCAGTGGTAGCCGATCTTATCGAGGATGCGGCCGTGAGTGTACGAGACCTCGGTGATGTGGGGGGCGTAAATGACGAGTTCGCCGCCGTCCGCGACGACCGGCTCGAGTTTGTACATCACCTTGCCGCCGGTCCAGAGGTCGTCGTACATCTCCGGCGCGATGCCGAGCACCTTCTTGAACGGGCGGTCCATGTACCGAATGTGAATCTGGGCCGAGAGGTCGGCCGCCGCGGACCAGGACTCGCGCGCCTCCCCGATGTAGAGGCCCTTGAGGCCCTCGTGTGTCATGACCAGGCCGAAGTTTGTGATGGGGACCTTGACGAACTCGGCAGCGCGGTCGATGACGCGCCGCACGACGGTGTCTTTGATGCCGTTAATCTTCCAGTTCGTCACCAGGGCGCCGAGCCAGTGGAAAAAGTTGAGGAACTCGGCCCCGCAGATGCCGGGGAAGAGATACTTGTGCCCGCCGGAGAAACCGACCACCTCGTGCGGGAAGGTCGGGCCGACGATGAAAAGCCGGTCGTAGTCGAAGACCAGGCGGTTGATCTGGACAGGCACGTCGCGGGCGTATCGGCCTTCGGTCAGGCGGTCCATCTCGCTGGCCGACAGCGTTCCGATCGTCGCCAGGGCCTTGGCGTCATCCCACGTGTGGTTGAAGACATGGACGTCGCCGTAGCGGTTGCGCCGCTCCTTGGCCGTCATCTCGAGAAGTTTGAGGATCTGCGTCTCCTTCATCGCGCGGTGTGTGCCGAGGGCGATGAGAAAATCGAGTTTGGCCGCGCGGCCCTTGAGGGCGTCCGCCAGCGTCCGGAACATCAGGCCCACCGGGGCGGTGCGCGTCGAGTCGGGAATCAGCGCGAGGACGCGCTTGCCCTCGATGTCAAGGCCGGCAATCGCCTCGCTCACGAACTCGCGGACCTCCACGTCGGCAACGAGGCCTTCCTTATGTCCGCGGCCAATCAGCATGGGCCGTCCTTTTTACGACGCCGGCTCGACCGGGAACCCGAGGGTCTCCAGGGCCGATCGGACCTGCGTGTCGGCGGATTCGAGTTCAACCGTCGTCTGCGGAAACTCTCGCCGAATGGGATAGTTTTTCCGGAGCGACTTAAAATACGGGCTGCGTCCCTCGGCCGGTTTCTCGCGGATCGCCCGGAGCCTCTCATCATCCGCCTCGATATCGTAAGCGGCACGGGTAGCATACCGGATCGCCTGCTGCGCGTCCACCTTCGGCGGCAAACGAAGGCGCGGCTTCTCGGGCGGCGGCATCAGGGGCGAGGGATCCCACGCGCGCGCAAGGCCGAAATGGCGACAGAACGCCTCCAGGATCATCCGCGTCCCGTTCACCTTGCCGTCGTAGGAATAGCCGGCGATGTGCGGCGTCGCGATGTCCACGGCGTTCATGAGTTCTAGGTCGATGTTGGGCTCGTTTTCCCAAACGTCGAGGACGACCCCTCCGAGCCGCTTCGCCCCAAGGGCCGCCTTCAGTACAGCCGTGTCCGCCACGCTGCCGCGCGACGTGTTGAGGAGAATCACGTCCCGCCGGAGGCGGCTGAGCAGGCTTTCGCCGATCATGTGGTATGTCGCGTCGTGGCCCTCGCGCGTCAGGGGCACGTGGAATGTCACGACGTCGGCCTCGGAGAGAGCGTCGAGAGGGACATATTTCGGGTCGCCGGTGCGTCGGGCGAGGGGAGGGTCGTTCCGAAGGACGGCCATGCCGAGCCCCTCGGCGATGCGGGCGACGCGCGAGCCGATGTTCCCCACGCCGACGACGCCGAGCGTCCTGCCAGCCAAGCGCCATCCGCCGCGCTCAGCCAGCACCGCAAGGGCCGTGAAGACGTACTCGGCGACGCTCCGAGCATTAGAGCCTTGGGCGCTCGAAAAACCGATCCCGTGCCGCCGAAGGTACTCCTGGTCAATGTGGTCCACGCCGATGGTGGCGGTGGCGACGAAGCGCACGGCCGAGCCGTCCAGAAGGGCGGGGCCCACGGGCGTTACGCTGCGGACGAGCAGGGCCTGGGCGTCGCGCACGAGCAAAGGCCGGATGGCGTCGGCGGGCACCGTCACGACCTCGCCCATCGGACCAAAGGCTTCCCCCACGAGGGGAATGTTTTCGTCGGCGACGATCTTCACAGGCGTTCGGCCTTCCTGACAGCCCTTTGCACCGCAGAGGGCGCAGAAAACGCAGAAAAATCTGAAATTGTCGATCGTGGATTTGCGATTCACCGCTCAGAACGGCCGCCTGAGCGGGCGGGGGCCGTCGCCGTCCAAATCGCAAATCGAAAATCTAAAATTAGAGCCTCTAACAAAATGGGTGGCACTGGTGGCTTGTCCACCAGTGCGTCTCGTTTGGGGTAATGCACTGGCGGGCGAGCCGCCAGTGCCACCCGGCCACGATCATTCTGTTAGGCGCTCTTAGAAATCCTTCTCCGCGGTCTCTGCGGTTCATTTGCCCTCGTCCTGCGGCGGGACTCAGCCTTCCGCCCACTGCGTGTGGAACGTGCCTTCCTTGTCCACGCGCTGGTAGGTGTGCGCGCCGAAATAGTCGCGCTGGGCCTGCGTGAGGTTCTGGGGCAGGCACGCGGTGCGGTACGAGTCTATGTAACTGAGGGCCGACGCCAAGCCCAGGACCGGGACGCCGGCGCGAACGGCCTCGCAGGCGACCGTGCGGAGGGCGGTTGTCTTCTCGTTCACGATCGCCGCAAAGAAGCCGTCCACGAGGAGATTCGCGAGGTCCGGCTTCCTGCGATAGGCCGCGGTGATCGGGTCGAGGAGTTTGGAACGGATAATGCAGCCGCCTTTCCATATCCGCGCGATCTCGGGGAACTTCAGGCTGTACTGGTATTCCTTGGACGCCTCACGCATCAGGGCGAAGCCTTGCGCGTAGCAGGCGACGACGGAGACGTACAGGGCGTCGCGCAAGGCCTTCAGGAGCGCCGCCTTGTCGGCCGAGGGCTTGGCCGCCGGCCCTTTCAGAATCTTGGACGCCGCGACGCGCTCCTGCTTGAAGGCCGAGAGGATGCGGCCCACGACGGCCATGTCAATCGTCGGGACGGCGACGCCCAGGTCCAGCGCGTTCTGGCTGGCCCACTTGCCGGTGCCTTTCTGGCCGGCCTGGTCGAGGATGAGGTCCACGAGGGGCTTGCCGGTGTCGGGATCCTTCGTCGCGAGGTTGACGACGGTAATCTCCATCAGGTAGCCGCCCAGTTCGGCGGCGTTCCACTCGGCGAAAACCTTGCTCATCTCGTCGGCCTTCATGCCGAGGACCGACCGCATGATGTCGTACACCTCGGCGAGGCACTGCATGATGCCGTACTCGATGCCGTTGTGGACCATCTTGACGTAGTGTCCGGCGCCGCGCGGGCCGATGTAGGTGCAGCAGGGGCCGTCGACCTGGGCGGCGCACGTTTCGAAGATCTCGTGGACCAGGGCGTAGGCCTCTTCGGGGCCGCCCGGCATGATCGAGGGCCCCTTCAGGGCGCCTTCCTCGCCGCCGGAGACGCCCGTGCCGATGTAAAGGATGCCCTGCTTCGCGAGTTCCTGAACCCGTCGCTCGGTGTCCGCGAAGAACGAGTTGCCGCCGTCGATCAGCAGGTCGCCCTTATCCAGGTAGGGGAGGAACTGCTCGATCATGGCGTCGACGGCCGCGCCTGCCTTGACCATCATCATGATCTTGCGAGGCTTTTGGAGGGCGGCGCAGAACTCCTTCGGGTCGTAGGTGGCGTGGATGTTTTTTCCGGCGGCGGGCCCTTCGACGAAGTCCTTGGTCTTCGAGCCAGTGCGGTTGAAGATGGCCACGGAGAAGCCCTTGCTCGCTATGTTCAGGACGAGGTTCTGGCCCATGACGGCCAACCCGGCGAGCCCGATCTGCTGCCTGGCCATTTGTGCTGCCTCCCGTCAGTTGGGGTTTCCAGAATCAAGGCGGGCATTTTACCAGGGTCGCGGGGCGTGTCAAGTCGGCGAGGACGGGCCCGGAGAAGCCGCAGAGACCAGGCACCGCGCGGTTGTTGCTACAGGATCCACTTGCGACGGATGTTCCGCAGGCTTACGGCGAACAGGGCCGCGCAGAAAACGACCAGCAGACCGAAGTCCAGTGCCAGCGGCATCCGTCCAGCCCGGCGGATGGACGCGTGCAGCACGTCGGCTCCGTAGGTCAGCGGCAGCAGGTAAGACAGCGGCCGAAGCCAGACCGGCAACTGCTCGATGGGGAAGAACAGCCCGCACAAGAAGAGCATCGGGAAGCGGAAGAAGTTCGAGAACGTCTGCGCCTCGAAGACCTCGCTGACCGACACGGCAATAAACAGCCCCAGGAAGGTCGAGGAGATTGCGATCAGAACGATGGCCGGGACGAGCGCTGCCCAGTTGACGCCGGACAGGTCGGTCAGGAATGCGGCCATGATGACCGGTACGAACGCGTTGGCGACACCGAAGAGGATCGCGCCCGACGTCTTGGCTAGCATCAGCAACTCCAAGGGGATCGGGGCCAGCAGTAGCCGCTCGAACGACCGCCCCTTCTTCTCGAACGTCACGGTCACCGCCAGCATGCTCGTCGTGCCAAAGAGCACCGACACGGCCATGACGCCCGGCAGCAATGCAGGAATGCTGTCCAACCCCGAGCCGGAGCGGATGAAGAACATGCCCGTCCAGGCCAGCGGAAAAAGGAGGCCCCAACTGATATTCGGCGGCTTCAGGTAGTACGCCCGCATGTCCTTCGCGAGGATGTTCCAGAAGGCGATCCATCGCTTCATGGGCCGGCCCCCGTCTTCTCCTTGTCGCGCTGCATCGCCGACGCCTCGATGCCCGTGACCTCGACGAACACCTCCTCCAGCGTCGGGCGGACCTTGCGTGCCTCGCCGACCTCCAGGCCGCGGTCCTCCAGGAACCGGACGAGCAGCCCGATGCGGACCGGCCGCGCGGACGAAAAGCGGATCCGATCGTCGCCGAGGGGCTCGGCCTCCAGGTCGCGGAATGCCGACTGCAGGTCCTTCATCACGCTCTCGGCCGGGCCGTTCACCGTGAACTCCACGACGTGCCGGCCCTCCACCGGCTGCATGAGATTCCGGACGGTGTCGGTGCGGACGATGCGGCCCGCGACGATGAAGGCGACTCGCCCGCACAACCGCTCCGCTTCTTCTATATAGTGTGTCGTGAGGAAGATCGTCGTGCCCGTGCGCTTAAGGTCGGCGATGAGGGCGCGGATCTGGCGGGCGGCGGCGACATCCAGTCCGGTCGTCGGCTCGTCGAGAAAAAGGATCTTCGGGCGGTGGACGATGCCGGCCGCGATCGTGCACGCCCGTTTCATGCCCCTCGAATAACCGCCGAATCGCCGGTCGCCCGCCTTCGCCAGGCCGAAGCGGTCCAGCAACTCGCGGGCTCTTACCCTACGGTCGTGCCTGCCCATGCCGTAGAGCGCCGCGCAGAAGCAAAGGTTTTCGTAGCCCGTCAGTTCGGGGTAGAGGTTGCTTTCGTCCGGCACGACGCCCACGAGGTGCTGGGCGGCCTTGGGCCGGCGCGTGCAGTCGATGCCGGCGATGCGGACCGTGCCCTCGTCTGATCGCGCGAGACCCACCAGGAGATTAATGGTAGTCGTCTTGCCCGCGCCGTTGGGGCCGAGGAAACCGAACAGTTCCCCCTCGCGGATGTCGAAGTCCACGCCTCCGACGGCCCGCACCGGGCCGAACCGCTTGGCCAGACCCCGGACTTCGATGGCGGGGTTGCCGCTACTTGTCATCCTGGCCCTCCATCACGGGTTGATCCCAGAGCCGTGCGTGATTCCGCAATTCTCGAACCGCAAGGCTACAAATCCCGCACCCTCAACGGCACTGCGCTCGATGCGTGGTTCCCTCCCGGGCGTATCGCCCGGGTTCCAGAACAGGGCGCTGGCCGACTCGCGAAGGACGAATCCCTCGCTTTCCGCCAGCGCCACCGTCGCCGACACGGTGCGGAAGCGGGTGAGCGAGTAGATCGGATGCCCCTCGGCGGCCTTCCGCCCGTACAACTCGCCCCAGGTGCTGTTCGCCGGGACGAGACCCAAAAGAAGCGTGCCTGACGGGCGCAACACCCTGGCGCACTCGCGCAAGGCTTGTCCGGCATCCTGCACGAAACAGAGCGTCAGCGCCATGAGTACGCCGTCGAATGTCCCGTCCTGGAAAGGCAGGCTTTCGGCGGTTCCCCAATAGGTGCGGATGCCGCGTCGCGCCGCGTATTCCAGCATCTTCGGCGACAGGTCGATACCCTCCACGATCCCCAGGGCCGAGGCGAAACGACCGGTCCCGACGCCGACCTCCAGCCAACGTCCGCAACGCTCCGGGCGGATAAGCCGCAAGCAGGCCAGTTCTTCTTGAAATATGGCCGTGCCATCGGCGCTCTCGTACCAATGGTCATAGCGGTCACTCAGTGCGTCGAACGCGGTGCTCATGATCCGCTTCAGGAATGTGTTCCCGATCACACTGTGATCACCTTGTCCGAATCCCGGACGATCTCGTACTGATCCTTGAGGGTCGACAGCGGGCATATCTCTGAACCTTCAGAATTGCGCAGTTTCAAGCAGGCCCCGCAGGCGAGGAATTTGCCCCCGGCGTCCAGGACTTTTTGCGCCTGGCCCTTCACGTCGAACTTCGAGTCCTCGATCCGGTCGATCTCCACACCCTTGCCCGACAGGAAGATCCACACCTCGTCGCCTTGCTCCAGGCTGTAGAGGGCGAGCCGAAGCGCGTTAAAGACCGTCTCCGGGTCCGTCTGGGAAATGATCATTCCAAGTTTCACGTGCGCCCCTCCTTCCGGATGCCACCAGGCATGCAAGGGTGCTTCTTCGCATCGCCGTGGCACTTGCGGACCTGCTGGGGCGAGCAGTCCCCAGGTTTGCCTTTCAAGTTTTCCGGCTTCCGGCAGGCTTCTGTTTTCTCATTGCAGCAGCACATGGCTTGGCACCTTTCCTGTCTGTGCAGGCGGGGTCCAGAAGTTCGCTCATCGCCTTCCGCCACCCGGCAAGGGTTCGTTCGTTCAGTCGGTAGTGGACATAGTATCCGCGCCTTTCATCGACGACGAGCCCTGCGTCGCGGAGGATTCGCAGGTGCTGGCTGACGGCCCCCTGGGTGACCTCCAGGCGCGCCGTCATGGCGCCGACGCAGAGCGCCCGTTCCTTGAGCAGTTGCACGATGCGCACCCGTGCCGGGACCGCCAGGGCCTTCAGCATTCGCGCCAGTCGCCGCGAGTCCTTCACCAGCCACCTCCTTTAGCGGACGCTAATATACTAATCCAGTCCTCCCGCGTCAAGCCATTTCCGTTTTCCCCGATGCACGGACCAATCGCCCAAGGAGCCCGGACATCTCTGGCATCGCCAGGCGCCGCCCGGTATACTGGCCGCCGCGGGTGCAGGGAGGCGAGCCGGCGGTGCCAGGGCGAGGCGGACGCGAACTCGAACTCGTCATTCCTCTCTGGGGCAGCGTCCTTGTGGCGCTGGTGGGCATGGTCTATCTGGTATTCGGCAGCCGCTGGCCGAGGCTCTTCGACGTCCTCAGCATGACGGTCCTGGGATGCACGGCGGGCCTCCAGGCCAGCGAGTGGGTGCCCGTCTGGCAGCCGCTCGTCATCATCGCGGGGGGCATCGCGCTGGGGAGTCTGACGGCGTTCTTCCGCACCGTCGCCCATGCTGTGCTCGCCGGATTGGTGTTGGCGGCAATCTTCGCGCACTTGGCCGCCTTGGCCTTGGGGCCTGGAGGCTTCGCCTCGTATCTCG
>Ga0315289_10006473_pt1 | contig 17205 bp, 13 predicted proteins | sample YL17G11_40_MG_FD_203452 | JGI IMG/M metagenome (GOLD analysis project Ga0315289, IMG submission 203452) | Sediment microbial communities from Yellowstone Lake, YNP, Wyoming, USA - YL17G11_40 | ecosystem: Environmental > Aquatic > Freshwater > Lake > Sediment | place: USA: Wyoming | collected... | reverse complement strand
ACATCCGATATCCTTTACGAACGATTATCGGACAAGAGAAAGGTCTCCCTTGAGACTTTCAAAACACCTTCTTAGGGCCGATCCCCATGCCATCCATACCTGACACCTTCAATTCCTCCCATAGCAGATGGATCGCCTTGGCAAATGAAGGCACCCCAGAATCGCGGGGCGGGGTACTGGTCCCTGACTGCCATTTGGGCTTCCCTCAGTGCTTCTGCTCGCCCTTTCCCCTTGTCAGCCAAGAGCCGACGGTAGAATCCTACCATAAGCTCCATCGTTGCCTTGTCGGGAACACGCCAGAGGGACATCACCAATGCCCTCGCACCGGCTTGAACGAATGCTCGGCGCAGGCCAAAGACGCCTTCACCCGTGCGTGAAACGCCGACACCTGTCCGGCAGGCCGATAGAACAACCAGCTCTGTACTGAACAGGTCCAATCCGGTCACATCTTCTGCGGTAAGGATGCCGTCTTCGGCCGCAGGCGGAGGGGCTGCAAACGGTTCCTTATCACGCAGAGAACGCAGAAACGTGTTGGCTCCGGCAAGAGCTATACCGGACCGAAGGAGCGGACTTTCCACGACCGCCTCAGAAGGTTGTCGGAAGTCTGTATGAACGCCGATCATTTTGCGCCACTCTTGGTCGTTCAGAAAGAAACCGTGTGTGGCCATATGCAGAATGCGTGGCGAAGTGCATGACTTGAGCGTTGACTCCAGAGCCGCTTTCCCCAGCCAAGGCTGTACACCTAGCATCTCGCCAATGAGCTTGCCCTCTTCCGCCGAATTAGGAAGAGGACTGAACTCCAGGGGACCCAACTCCTCATCCTCGAGGGCATCACCAAGATGACGTGAACAGCGAGAAGCCCGTTCTTCCACGTCCTTCCCGATACAAGGCATACCATCGCTAAGATCGAAATCGGGATCGGCAATGACCACGGGTGGGTCTACCTCACCCTGTGTCCTTATCTTAAAGCGCAGTAGGTCACGCCCGGCACTCAAGTAGCTGATAGAGTATTCGTCGATCACGTACCTACCATCCTCTGTCGGGAGAACTTCGAATGGCAAGCGGGTCAACCCTGAATCCGGTGCGATTAGGAGTCGTTGACACGGCTCCAGCACATGGGCCACTGGATCGAAGACAGTCCGACGCAGTTTCATCCCTATGTCGGTGATACGGGAGCCGCGGCGTGAACTTCTCCCACGTTTCTTGTCCGGATCCGGATCAATTGCTTGTATGAAATCGACTATCATCTGGTCAATGGCTTCAGCCTCACCGAGATCAACCACTTGAATGTCGTTGGCCTCATCGGGCCTCAAGATGAATGCAGCGTAGCGATAGTCGACCCAATATGGCTTACGATCTGGAGGCGGAAAATCGAAGCGCTTGAATCGCATGAACTCCACGAGCGCACTTTCTTTCGGCAGACAGTCCTTTGCTGCTTTGGCATCCGCCCTTCCAAGTTGTTCATCAAGCATAATGAAAGGTGTGTACTTGGTGATTTCGTGCTCAAGGCGAGACTGCCGCGCGGCAAGTTCGGCCGCCTTGGGCGTAGGTGAGCCATCTCCGTGGCGTCCCTTTCCCGCTAGTATCATATGGGCCACTGTCATGCGGATCTGCGAAAGTTCCTTAATGGCAGCAGCCAGTTCCGGATGACGGCGGCTCGCAACAAGGTCACGTTGAAGCGATAGGGCATCGAGGGTGGCCCCCTTTCGCCGGATAACGACATCAGCACAAGCACGTATGGTTGGGGCATTGTCTTCCAGCGGTCCACCTGTAGCCACGAGACTGATGATGTCCGACAAACGGCCCTCGGCCTGAGCGAGGAACTCCAGACGGGCAGTCTCAGAAGCAATGGCAAAAGCCTGTGCGATCATCAAGTTGTCCATCCGCGACGCTTCGAAAATGATGTCTCGTCCTTCTTCGATCTTGCCACAGCGTACAAGCAAGACCCCCAAGTTCTCCAAACAGCCTGCGACATCCGGGCTGGCTATGCCATGCTTGCGGAAAAGCTGCACTGCCTGATGATAATGCTCAATCGCCTGTGGTACCTGCCCATAGTCCTGTTCTGCAGTAGCGAGGTCATTGAGGCGACCAGCCCGCGATACCTCTGAAGGACATACATCCTCGATAGCCAGTGATTGCTGGAGCAGTTCGATTGCATGCTTCGGATCTCCCAAACGTCGATGAATATTGCCGAGCATGTGGAGAGCGATTCCCTGCGAACGCCCATCTCTCCTTTCTCGAGCCAACGTCAGAGCCTTTTCATAATGTGGGATGGCCTCGTGCCAGTGTCTCCGGCGGATGGTCTCGTCCGAGTGTCTCTGTCCTTGAACGAAGTACAGGTTTCCCCAGTTTTGCTCAATCGCACCTGGCAACTCCTTATCGCTCGACTGATCAGACAGGCGTGCAGCTTCTCGGAACATGTTCTCGGCACGCTCGTATTCTGCGCTATCGCGATAGACGTTCGCCAGAGCGACAAGCGCGCGGCCGCGGCCGGCTGATTCAGCGGCGTCGGGAGCAAGGTCCAAGGCGCGTTCCAAGTTGGATCGGCTCTCTGCCCAGGAGCCTTTTTCGTGTTGTGCGATTCCCAGATTTAACTGAGCTATATGCTCGAGATAAGAATCCTTCGCCAAGCGCGCTGATTCCACCGCGTGTTCCAGTATCTCGACTGCTTCATCTGTCTCCCCGAGCGTGCGCAGGATGTCACCCAGATTCGCCTGCGCGACAGCCGTCGCGGCCGGATTGCTCCGAATACACTCGCTATTCAGAGCCTGTCTGAACTCTGCAGCAGCGGCTACTAACCTGTCTGCCATCATGTGTTCCATAGCGGCATTCAGTATATTCATGGCTTCGTCACCGATCTTGGTAACCAGCCCGCTCTCGTCGGACGGCTTGGCCGAGCCAGGCGGCAAGATTGACACTGTGCCTTGTTGACTGATTGCCGCCTCCACAGTCTGCAGCGCAAGGGTCAAGAGTCGCCGGAGTTCGGAATCACTCCCGGTTCCCAGGACCCTCACTGCCTTTTTCAGATCCTCCGCTGCAGCGGTATTGTGTTTCTCGGCCAGAGAGATACACGCTCGTTCATAGAGGGCTTGGGCGAGCATCTTTGAATCAGTCATGACCGGGCCCTCCGCTAACCTGACCACCTCACCAGCATACTTCCTGGCTTCGGCATGACGACCCGCCTCGCGCGTGCGTTTTGCGAGCTGAGTCAGGACCATATGCAACTTCTGTTTGTCCGGGAGCTTTCTTGCTTGTTCTAGCGCCATTTCCAGGTAACTGATCGCATCCGAGGGATTGTGCAAGTCATCACCCAGAAGAGCCGCACGATTGTGCAACCGGTTGATGAGACCTGAGATGTCATCGCTCTTCTCGGCCAGAGCAATGGCTTGATCGTAGTGCTTCAGCGCTATGCCGAAATCTCCGAGATGCTTCTCGGCATTTGCCAACCGACCCAGGATTGCGCCTTCCAGTTTACTATCGGCCTCCGTCCCGAGAATCGCCATGGCTCGTTCGAATGCTGCTCTCGCCCCCCGCCAGTTACCTTGATTACCAAGTCCCTCCCCGTGGCGCACCAGTTGGTCGGCAGCAAATCGCTCGTCCTCATGCGGGAGCTTCGGACGGTGCCAGCGTGAGGAAATGAGTGTAATGAGTGCGCCCACGACCAATCTCCCCACCGCCGCGATTGGCCAGCCGAGCCTAAACACCCAATGCAGCATTGCCAGCGCAGGCAAGCTCCCTATTAGGCCGTCGAACAGTCCTGCCTCGCTGGGCGAGGCCTGCCCGAACAAGCCATAACCGGAACATCCGGGTGTTGGACATTTGCCACGAAATGACACGGGAAACGATTCTGCATCGGGCATCAGTTCGTGCCCCCAGTAGATCATCGAACACCGAGGGCATTTGTAGAGACGTCGATTTGACATGTTCACATCCTCCAATCGTCGGGTGAGCCGATATGCTGACCAAACCAGAATGTTTGAGGGTGATCAAGGTCGCACACGGTCATCCCGTTCCTTCGGATCGCCCCACATAAGGAGTACCAAGTATCCAACATCCAACGTCCATACTTTCCTTCGAGCTTGGAAATCACCTGTCGTCCACCCAAAAGAAATCCTTTGTTGGGTGCGTAGAAGACTGCGACGTCAGGCCGGCTCGGCGCGCTCGCCTCGAACTTCACCATGAATCCGAACAGCCGGTCCTCATTCGAGTAGTCAAGCGAACCCACGTTCCTGCGCGCCATTTCGAGCGAGACTCTTGGTTTGAACTTGACCAGCACCCATTCGTCAGTCTCGCGGCAATCGCAGCAGCGATCAATCAGGTCCAAGACCGCTCGGTACGGAACCGGAACAGGAAGCAGATGTTTCAGCAACCAGAGTGAAAGCCAAACCACGAGACCCACCGCTACCCCCGCGAGACAGGTTATGAAGAACTCGCGCTGCGCGGGGAGAGAAACTAGGCCGGCGACAGTCAAAGTCAGAAAGAGCAGCCAGAGCCAGATTGGATCCTGCCGGATTCTGATCATACCTTGTTCCCTATTCTGTATCTGTCCCCACCGGATATCTCATCTCACTCACACCACAGTCCCTTCGCGGTCCTCCAATCCCGATGAAGCACCTGGCTTGATGTCTGTATGGCAGACCGATACATGCCACTTCGGCCGTGCCATCGGGTGCTGCATCGCTTCGATTATTATAATGCTCGGGCCTGTCATGACAACATGACATTTCTTGCGGTCGTGGAGTGCCATTGGGATGGTTGGTCGAGTCCAGAGTTGAGTATCCGCAGGTTGGGGCTGAGCCGTTACTCGGGCATCCGCACCATGGGCAAGCTGCCGCTTGCCGCTGCCACCCGGATGTTGGCTCTCCGTACGAAAGGCTCAGGTATGATCGGTATTATCGACTCGTCGGTGCCGGCCAACGAAGATGTTTGTGTAGGAACTCGAACGTGCGTTGGCCGTTGATGCTGTGGCCACCCTGGAAGAATTCGATCTCCGTGCGGTCCGCGAGGCCAAGCTGGGCGTACAGCCAACGCACTTTGGCATACTCATGCGCCACCCAGGGGTCTTCACCTACCATGTCGAGGTGGCCGCGCTCGACCATGAAGGGCCGGGGCACCATCAAGTAAGCCATCTCGGCATAGTCGAACGTGCGGCCGAGGTTCCAATAGGGCATTTCCCACTCGATCGTCCGCATGAAGCTGAAGGGCTGGTCCGTCGCGGCCACTTTCCGCGTCCACTGATTGAAATCGCCCGAACAGATGGAAAGACAGTACTTCTCCAGAACCGGCGGCACGCGCACCGCCGTCTCGCCCCCGTAGCTCAAGCCGTAGAACGCCATCCGCTCGCCATCGACGAACGGCAGCGTCTGGAGCCAGCGCAGGATCTGGTCGTGCTGCGCAATGAGGAACGAGAACAGCGTCGCTTTGACCGTATTCGCCTTGCGGCAAAGCCAGCGATAACGGTCTTCGCCCCGGTACAGGTTGTGCGGTGCGAACGTGATGAAGCCGCGCTCCGCCAGGCGGGCGGCGAAGTCGTTGTAGGCGGACGAATGGGCGTCGATCGTGTCCCGCGGCAGGCCGTTGCGTCCGTGCTGACACACGACGACCGGACGCCGCTCCCCAGGCCGCAGGTCCTTGGGCACTACCAGAACGCCCCAGGCGAACAACTCCGGGAACACGTCCAGCACCACGTCATACGCCGTCCATTTTTCCGTTTCGAGGACCAGACGCGTCCGCGCGTTGGGCGTCAGGAGCGGTTGGTCAAAGCGGCCCATGGCCTCCGTGTAGAACTGTTCGCGAAACACCCGAGCGCCCTCCACGAACTTCTCAACGGGATGGGTGGGGTGCCGGCGCTCTGTGCTCCAGCGGCGCTCGGCCAGTTCCGGCATCACCTTGTACAGAAAGAACCGCTCGCGCACGTGCTGCGATTCGCGCACGAGCGTTTGAACGCGGTTTTCCAATTGTTGCACGGCGCGGTGGTGCCGTTCATCGGGTCGGAAGGCACTCCGTCGGTCCGTCGGGGTCTCGGCCGAGAGGGTCATTTCCGCCCGGACTCCCAACCGTTGGGCGAATTCGTCGAGGGCGCGAACCGAGCCCGGTCCGGTCGGATGGCCGTCGTTGTGAACCAGCATCGGCCTTTGAAATCCGGCGGCCACGGGGATGCGCTCGAACTCTGTCGAGACCGAAAGGTACTCCGGCGTGCGCCAATCCCCCTTCTGGCCCGTCACCGTCGGCACCGGGCTGTGTTCCACCACCAGCGACCGCGGCAGAATCAACGCGGCAATCTCCGCATCGCCGAACCGCTCCAGCAAACTCCACACGTTGCGGTAAATCGGCTCCGCCCACACGCTTTCACGAGAGTCGAAGTAGCCACTCACCAGTGCCGCGTCGATCCGCGTATCGAGCGCGGCCGCATAGAACGCGATCAGACCGCCTTCGGCGTAGCCCAGCACGCCGATCTTCGCGGACGCCTCCCGTTTCTCAAACCAGTCCACAGCCGCCAGCACTTTCTGCACCTCGTAGCCGATGATGTGCCGGCCCATGTGGAACGCCTGCCGGTAGATCCACTCGCGGTACGTCTGATCCGTTTTCTTCAGCGCCGGATCATCGGTGTCCAACTTGCGGCGGCTGACCAGTGTCGGAATCACCAGCTCAAATCCATGCTCCGCCAGACGGCGGGCGAATTGCGACTCCGGTGCAAGACCCGGCGCCAATCCGAGGATCTGTTCCGGCGTCTGGTCGGCGTCGGGCACGACGACCACGCACGCAGACGGCGCGGTCCGCGGCTGAACGAGCAGACCCTCGCCAAACACACCGTCCAAGACCGGCCAACGCACCTGAAACACGCGGTAGAGTCCCGTCTCCGCCACGCAGGCCGGATTGCTGTCGTCGCCGAACTGTTCCATGCGCACCGGCAACCGCGGATCCACGGCTCCGATGATCTGACGCAACTGTTGGCGGTTCTCGGCAACGGAGGCCTCGTACGCCTGCCGGGACGATGTGTCGTATTTCCACCACCGGCTCCGCTGGGCGCGCGCGGCGCGGATCTGCCCCTCGACAAACCGATGGGCTCCCTCCATGAGCCGTCCCGACAGATCTTCCTCGGGCCACTCCAGCAACGTGGTACCGGGCAAGGGCAATCCTGCCTGAGCGGGCGCCGCCCGTCCTGTCATCGTCAGCACGCACGCCATCATTGCGAGGGAGGTTCGATTCATCAGAGTCTCCTTACAGGGGCTCGCGGAACTCCCCAAGATCGAGGGGATAGACTCCATACTCGCGGACCAGCTTCACCGTATAGTCGTACGTCCGGCCGGAGACACCGCTAGTCACGGAGTGATCCGACTGGAAGATGAAACCGCCGCCCTGAGCGGCATTGAGTTTACGCAGGACCTCCCGGCGAATTCTGCCCTGGTCCCCGGTCTCCCAGACCCGGACGTCACTGTTACCGCAGAACGCCATGCGATGGCCGTACTTTCGGCGCAGCTCGACCGCATCCATCCCGGCTTTCACCTCCAGCGGATTGTACGCATCGATGCCGATCTCAATGAAGTCCTTGAAGATGGCCTGCACGTTGCCGCAGCCGTGATAGATCACGGGCAGTCCCCGGCGGTGCGCAGAGTCGACCATGGCCTTCACCCACGGCTTGAAGTACTCGCGCCAATAGTCGGGCGAGAAGAACAGTCCCCGCTTGTAGGCCACGTCGCCCCAGATGACGAAGCCGTCGAGCAGACCCGTGCCCGCGTCGATCGCGGCCCGGGCACACGCCGCGCAGAACGCACCGATGCGGTTGATCACCTGACCCAGGCGCCGCGGGTACAGTCCCATCCAGAGCAGGGTATTCTGCTGTCCGATCAACCGGGTCAGGCACTCGGCACATTCGATCATACTGCCGTACACGGGGAAATCCGGATGCAGCGACCGGACCGTCTCTATCCACGCCGGCGAGTTCCGCTCGAATCCGTCGCCCACCCCGGCGATCTGGTTGTCCCCGGCTTCGAAGAAGCGACGCCGATCGTCGGGCGGGTCGAACTCGGCCGCCTCCAGCTTCTCGAACGTGTCGATCTCCCAAGCCGTCATTTCGGGCATCGGGCAGGCGAATTTCTTCCGCAGGATCGCCCCGAATCCGGTCTTGACGACCACTTCGTCCGGTGTCTCCCGGAGTGTCTCGAACGGCCGAATCCACGGGTCCATGTTGGGCATGGTCACGATCCAATCCAGATCGTAGTGGTAATAGGGATTGGCGTCGTCCGGCAGATCGAGCTCCTGCCGCCAGCGCCGGAGAAAGTCTCCCCAGAAGAAATCGCTGATCGGCACACGATCCGGCTCTTCGTGCCGAAGCGCCTTTTTCATACGCTGCAGTTTCTGGAGCGTTGCGGCCTTGCGTGCACTGCCGCCCGTCCTGCCGGTCGTGTCAAACATGCCCATCCCGCGTACTCCCACAGCGTCCATCTTCAGGGGGTGCCGAGCCCTGAGTATAATCGGTCCGGCCTTGGCACGCCACAGGCATGACCACCCGCCGGGGCATTAGGGCAGGATGGGGATCTGGGAGGCAAAGGCTTCCACTTTCTTCTGCCAACCCTCTTCCAGCGGCCCCTTGAGGCCGGTCACCAGAACCTTGCCCTCGGCGACCTTGACCAGGCCCTTTTCTTGCAGCCTTTCGTTCATGACAGGGATTACGCGCTGCCATTTGGCGCGATCCTCCGGGGTCGGCATCTCCGTGGTTAGGATGGCGTACTTCGTTCCCGAGGACAACTGAACCTTCTTCAGGAAACGGCGCACGCCCCAGGTGGGCTTGCCGCAGCGTCCCGGGGAGCTGAACAGGTACAGGTCGGCCGGCGGCATCTCCTTGGGCCTCGCATCCCGGATATGATGGACGTTGACAGTGACCCCCTGGGCGGCCATCTGCTTCTGGAACTCCTCGGCGACCCTGGCTCCATTTCCATACTTCGAGGCATGAAAATACTCGATCTTCATGGCGAACCTCCCAGCACCAACGAAAGCCCTCACAATCGGATTACGCAGAGTATAATCGGTCAGGTCTTGCCAAGCCACGAATCCGTATCACCCGCAGCCCGGTTCCGGGAATATCATACCCTGAATAAAGCAGGTGAAAAGCTCCCCTTGGATGACAGGGCGCGGTATGCTACTGCGGCGATTGGCTTATTCGTGTGAAACTATGGAGAATGCAGGACCTGACTTGTGCGGCTGCGTTCTCAAGACACCTGGGTGTGGGAGGTCAACAGGTCTGGGGAGAATCTCAAAAACGAGGGTCGCCAAATGGGACATGAGTGCTGCGACAGTGCCGGAGCTGATGCCGCCGTAAGCCGCCGGAGTCTTCTGGGCGGGTTTGGAGTTATGGCGGCTGTGGGCGGTCTCAAGGGAGTGGATACGGCGCCAGGCAAGTCCGTGGAAGCCGGACGGACGGTGAAGGGGCAACCCCTGCCCAAGGGGCGTGTCCTGCGGGTGCAGCCGGCCCTGATGTACCATTTGGAGCAGCGGCAGGAGAAAACGAGCTGGCGCAGCTACGGCGGGCTGTGTACGGAGGCGGACATCACGACCGAGATCGGCCGCATCACCGGAGAGCTGCAACGACTGGCGGAAAAGGCAGAATTCCCGATCAGGATTCTTCCCCTGGCGAGCATCCGGGATGAGGGCACTGCCCGACAGGTCGCCGCGGCGGATGCGGATGTAATCGTCCTGTATGCGGCATCCGGCGGGACGAACCTACTGAACGCGGTAGCGTCCTCCAAGACCCCGACGATCATGTTCATCCGTCACCAGTCCGGGCCCTTCTATCTATGGTATGAGATTGCCCACTGGCGCTTCCTGCGGCAGAACGGCGACACGTTCGTCGCCGGCAATACGGATATGCAGGACATTGTGATCGACGATTATGGCGAGATGCTCTGGCGCTGGCGGGCTCTCTATGGGTTGGTCAACGCCAAGGGCACCAAGATGCTCGCCATTGGCGGTCTGCTGGCCTACAGCGAGCCGGCGCAGGCCCACGGCCCTGCCCACGCCAAAGAGGTTTGGGGTTACCAGATCGAGACCATCACCGAGCAACAATTCGCCGAGCGTCTCGCCAAGGCCCGCAGTGATGCAAAGCTGGTGAAAGAGGCGGAGCAACGGACGGATGCACTGCTCTCGACGCCGAATGTCATCCTGAAGACCGAGCGGAGATTCGTCACCAATTCCTTTCTGGCGCTGGCCGTCTGCGAGCAGTTGATGACGGAGACAGGCGCTTCGAATTTCGGCTTCGGCCGTTGCATGGGCCGGCCGGTCATCGAAATGCTGGATACGCCGCCCTGCCTGGCGATGAGCCTGGCCAACGATGCAGGGCATACGGCCTATTGTCATACGGATCTGTCCCACACCCTGCCCGGCGTCCTCCTGCGGTGGATCGCGGGCCGGCCCACCTTCGTGTGTAACTCCCATTTCCCCCACGACGGCCTCCCCACGGAAGATGAACGGCGTGGACTACGAGCCCGCCATCCTCATGACCCACTATGAATCCGACTATGGCGCTGCCTGCCGCGTCGAGTATCCCAAGGGCCAAACGGTCACCGTCGTGATTCCGAATTTGCGCTGCACGAAGTGGCAGGGTTTTCGCGGGACCATCATCGGGTCGCCGGCTTTCCCGGCCTGCCGGTCCCAGATCGAGATCGCGATCGACGGTGACTGGCGCCGCCTGGGGGCCGAGATGGAGGGCTTCCATACCCAAATCGTCTACGGCGACTACCTGCGCGAGGTCGGCTACGCCCTCAAGAAACTGGGCAAGGTCCAATGGCAGTCCTATAGCGATGTCCACCCATCCATCGGCGACCGCCGGTGAAACATGGGCCGGAGGAAGAGGGGAATCCATAGGAATCGACTATTTCTTTCTCTCGCTCTTCGGCGAGACGGCGGCCGTCAGAACGAACTGCATCGCCTCGTCGACTTTCATCTCAACCGGGCGGATCTTGGACTTGGGAACCATGACGGTGAAACCACCCAACTGATAGCTCATGGGCAAATAGACGGCGACGGTTTGCTCGTCCCCGATGCCTTCGGGCAGATCTGTAAAGTCCTCGCGCGTCACCAGGCCCATCAGACGCACCTTCTCATCGGCCAGAGCGACCATGACGGTCTTGTCGAACTCTCTCGGTTTCGAGGCATCGAAGAACCCGACCATGTCGCGGATGGAGCCGTACAGGGACTTGATGCCGGGGATTCTCTGCAGCAGAGCCTCGCCCAGGGAGAACACCTTGCGGAACAACCATATCCTCAGAAGCACCCCGATTCCCAGGGTGAGCAGGAATCCGGCCAATACACCCGACCCGCGCACGTAATAGTCAGCGCCGACGACGAACTTCATGGCCTTGCCGAGAACGGATTCTGCGGACGCCGCCAGCCAGTAGACGAGATAGACAGTCAGGGCGATGGGGAGAATCGCAATAAGCCCTTGAAGAAACAGGGTGCCGAGTCTTTTCATAGTTCGTTCTCCGTATTGAGCACCTCTGCGGTAGCAGCCGCGCAGTATTTTGGCGAGAGAGCATCCTACCGGGTTCGCAGAGGGTCCACAAGGGCCCCCTGCTTGGTTGGCCAAACACGCCAGAGGGAACAAGGGCAATCGTCGCGTCAAGGCACCGGCAGAAAAGTGAAATTGAGGAAGCTCATAACGTGTGATCCCTTGCCTCTGCGAAAGATACTGGCTATCATTGTGCTTAGTGCTGCCCGATGCCCATCCCGCATTTCGGGCAGCGGGGTTGGACTACAGTCTCACAGGAGGCACACGTCATGAGGACCAAAGTTCTTCTCGTGCTGCTGGCAGTCTCTGCCGGTGTGGCACTCGCGGCACCGATGAGCGTTCAGGTGCGCAATGGGAAAGTGCGGGCCACTCCTTCGCAACTGGGCGCCGTCGTCGTGACGGTGGACTATGGCGCCCAGGTCCAGGCCGGGACGCCGGAAAGGGGCTGGTACCCGGTGACCACGATCGACGGCAAGACCGGCTGGTTGCACGAGTCGGCCCTCTCCAAGAAGCCCATCGCCATGCGGGCGGGGACGACCGACGCCGCCACCGGGGCCTCGTCCGATGAAGTCGCCCTGGCGGGCAAGGGCTTCAATGAACAGGTCGAGGCCAACCTCCGCAAGGAGGGAAAGCTGGACTACGCCTGGGTGGACCGGATGTCGGCGTTCAAGGTCGATGCGAACGAAATCTCCCGATTCCTGAAGGAAGGCCATCTGCCGGGAGGTGACCAATGAACGAAAGACGCATGAAGAGGATTTCGTCTGTGACGGCCGGCATGGTCCTGATGGGGAGCCTGTTGGCCGGGCTATTGTCCTCCCGTTCCGAGGGAAAGCCTCCGGCGGACACCGTGATGGCGCGGAGGACCGGCGGTGGTCTAGGCCGTATCCTGTCCGGGGATCAGGTGGAGTCGATCCTGCGTGGTGCCAAGGCCGTGCAAAAGACGTGGGAGAACCTGACGCCGGAACAAGAGTACTACATCGGGCGCGCCGTAGCGGCGCAGGTGTTCCAGACCTACCGGCCGTTGGATCGGCCCGCGGCCAATACGTACCTGAATCTGTTGGGCCAGTCGTTGGCCGTCTTCTCCGGTCGCCCCGAGACCTTCGGTGGCTATCATTTCCTGCTGCTGGACTCCGACGAGATCAATGCGTTTGCGGCGCCGGGCGGGCTGATCCTGGTGACGCGCGGCATGGTGCGCTGCTGCGAAAACGAGGATGAGCTGGCGGCGGTGGTGGCGCACGAGATCTCCCATGTGGAAAAAAAGCACGGGCTAAAAGCGATCAAGCAGGGGCGTTTGACGGAGGCGTTCACGATTATCGCGGCGGAGTCCACCGCCCAGGCAGGCAATAAACAGTTGGCGGCGCTGACACGCGAGTTCGAGGGGTCGGTGGGTGACGTGGTGAAGACCCTGACGACCAGTGGCTACTCGCGGGACCAGGAACGGGAGGCGGATGCCGCCGCCGTACGGCTGTTGCAGGGCGCCGGTTATCCGGACCGTGCGATGATCACCATGCTCCAGCGCATGGACAAACGGCTTGCCAACGCGCGGGGGCTCGGGTTCGCCAAGACGCATCCCTCGGCGCGCAGCCGGATAGACGCGCTCCGCAAGACGATCAAGGATACGGAGTCTGCCCCCGATCTTGTCCGCCAACAACGGTTCTCCGCGGCGATGCAGCCGCTTCTGGCGGGCCGGTAGCCTCTGCGAAGGGGAAGACCGTATGCCGAAGCACGTCAAGTGCCTGCGCGGATTGGGAATCGGCTTCGCCGCCGGGGTCATCGCGTTGCTCGCGTGGCATCTGGGCTGGCTCGAATCGTGGGAAGCTCCGACGTGGACGTGGCGGGCCCGGTTCTTCTCGCCACGTGAGAGCCTTTCGCCCAAGATCAAACTGATCCTCCTGGATCAGGGCAGCTTGGATTGGGCGCAGCGGGAGAATGGGTGGGGCTGGCCCTGGCCGCGGGAGGTCTACAGCGCGATCTCGGCCTTCTGCAAGCGGGGTGGCGCCCGAGCGCTCTCCCTGGACCTGCTCTTTACCGAGCCCTCGGTCAGTGGGGTCGCGGATGATGATACGCTGGGCAAAGCCCTTCGAGAGGGCCCGCCGGCGGTTCTGGCCCTCATGCCCGGCGGGAGTCGCACCGCGTGGCCGGACTACCTGCCGCGCCCGGATGTAAGGGCGGGCCCCAGTGCCCGCCCAGGGCAACCACGGGGGGTTGCCCCTACAGGACTCGCCACGATAGAAGCCGCAAACCTGCTGTTCCCGGTGCCGGAGATCGCCGCCGGGGCAGCGGCCGCCGGGCACGTCACGGGCACGCCGGACGCTGATGGTGTGTTCCGGCGCATCGCGCCGTTCTGCCGCTTCGATGGGACGGACATTCCGGCGCTCGGGTTGGCCACGTGCTTGACGGCCCATGCGGAGCCGGTCGCAGTCGCAGCACCGGAGAGGCAACTACGGGTCGGAGACAAGGTCGTTCCACTCGACCGGCAGGGCCGTGCGATCTTGCGTTTCAAGGGCCGCGGGGGCTTGCCGGAGGCGGTTTCCGCCGCGGCGGTCATCCAGTCTGAACTCCGGCTGCGCGGCGGAGAAACGCCTTCCCTGTCGCCCGACATCTTCAAGGACAGTTATGTGTTCGTAGGATGCAGCGCGCCGGGTCTGTTGGACTTGCGGCCGACCCCGGTCAATCCGAAATGTCCTGGAGTCGTTCTGCACGCGACGTTCGTGGACAACCTGCTCACGGATTCCTTCATCACCGAGGCGACCGCGCCCGTGGTCATGCTGGGCGTGATGGCAACCGCCATTGCGGCCGCGATATCCCTGACCTACGGGGGCGGATGGCGGCGGGCGGGACCGCTTTCCATCGTCTGGCTGGGAGTGCCGCTGGTGATCGGTTTTGCCGCTTACGCGAAAGGGCAATGGTGGCCGGTCGTCGCCCAGGGGGCGGCCTCGGGCCTGGGGCTGGTCGGCGCTCTGGCCGCCAACTACTGGGCCGAGGGACGGCAGAAGGCGTTCATCAAGCAGGCCTTCCGGCACTATCTCAGTGGCGACGTGATCGAGAAGATCCTCCGCGATCCCAAGCACCTGGAACTGGGCGGCGAGAAGCGGGAATTGACGATCATGTTCACCGACCTGGCCGGATTCTCCTCGTTCTCCGAGAGGCTGGGCCCAGTCGAGCTGACGGCCCTGCTCAATGACTACCTCACCGCGATGACCGATATCATCATGGACGAGGGCGGCACACTGGACAAGTACGAGGGCGATGCGATCATTGCGTTCTGGAATGCGCCGCTGGCGCAAGCGGACCACGCCGTACGGGCCTGCCGGGCGGCGTTGCGCTGCCAACGGCGGCTGGCCGAACTCCGCGAGACGTACCAGCAGCGCACCGGCGCGTCGTTGCGGATGAGGGTGGGGCTCAATACCGGGGAGGTCGTGGTCGGCAACATGGGATCCCGCAAGCGCTTCAACTATACGATCCTGGGGGACGCGGCGAATCTGGCCTCGCGCCTGGAGGGCGCGAACAAAGCGTTCGGCACGGAGACCATGGTGTCCGGCAGTACGTGGCAACTGGCCTCGGCCCAGTTCCGCGCCCGCAAGCTGGCGGACCTGCGCGTGGTGGGCAGAAAGACGGCCGTGCCCGTTTATGAGTTGACGGGATTCGCGACCGAGGCCGCGCCGGCCGCCTGGGAAGTGTTCGCGACGGGATTGGCTCGGTTCAGGGAAGGCGAGTTTGCCGAAGCCGGCCGATTATTCGAGCAACTACCGGACGATCCGGCGGCGCGGAGTTATGCGCGCCGCTGCGCGGAACTATCTACCCATCCGCCGGCCTCGTGGGATGGGGTATGGGGGCTGACGGAAAAATGAACCTGCGGCTTTTCATCGGTGGAATGCGCGGGAGCCGGCCGGTCACCGGGGCCGCCTTCGAGGAATTCGGCGGCGACACCACGTCACTGCTGCTCGTCGGGTCACGCGGCGAGCGCTTGGTGCTCGATGCCGGAACCGGGATGTATGCGGTGGCCAGGCAATTGGCCGAAACAGGGCCGGGCGAAGTGACCGTGCTGTTCTCGCATTACCATCTCGACCATACGGCCGGGCTGACGATGAACCCCCTGTTCTACCAGTCGGGCTGGTCCTTCCGGCTTCTGGGACCGACTTTTGCGGATGGGGGCGTGCGGGACGCCGTGACGCGCTTGCTGGCGCCGCCGTATTGGCCGTTGCCGGTGGAGCGGATGAGCGCACGGGTCGAATTTGCTGAGGTCACCACAGAGGAAATCGCCGTGGGGCGGTTGCACGTGCGAAGTTGTCCGATGCCGCACCCCGGCGGGTGTCTGGCGTACCGCATCGACGATCCGGACGGCGGTGCCTCCCTGGTGTTCGCCACCGATCTCGAATGGCAGAACCGAACGAATGCGGACGAGACGGCCTTCCTGACGCTGTGCCGCGCGCCGAGACCGGCCGATATGCTCATCATCGATGCCCACTTCGCCCGGGCCCAGGCGAAAGCGTTTGCCGGCTGGGGCCACAGCAGTTGGGAGGACGACCTGGAGATTGCCCGGTCCGCCGGCGTGCAGCGCGTCCTTCTGGGGCACCACGCCCCGGATGCGGATGATAAGGCTTTGCGCGCCTTGGAGCAGCAAGTGCAGAAGCGTTCGCCCGGCAGCATGCTTGCGCGGGCCGGACAATGGTTGACGATCGGTAGTTAAGGGATACCCATGCTGAAATCGCTGGAGCCGGTGCTGCCTCACATTCAGAACATCGCGCTAGCACTGGGAGTGCTGCTCGTCGCCTATCTGCTGACGCTTCCCCTGCGCCGCCGCTACGCGTCCGGTGACGGGGTCGAATCGGGGCGGCGTTCCGGATGGCAGTTTGTCGGAGCCGTCGGGAACTACGTGGCGTTCCCCGTAGCGGTGCTGGTGCTTTCCTTGCCGCTGATTCACTGGCTTGATCAAACGCAAGAACCGGCGATCTGGCCGCGATTCCATGAAGTCTGGCTGCTGTTCTGGGGCCTTTACGCCCTGGTCCGACTCGTGGAGGGGCTGCTCGTCGAGAGCTTCGTGCAGATGCGGCGCGCCTGCCCGCTCAGCCGGCTGACCCGCAATCTGCTGCGCCTGGCGCTCATGCTGGGCGTGGCCTTCATGCTGATCAAATACCGGCTGGATTTCAACATCGCCGTGCTGCTCACCTCGACGGCCATCGTCACCGGCGTCATCGGCTTTGCCATGCAGGGGGTGCTGGGCAACCTGCTGGCGGGCATGTCCTTGCATGCCTGCGGGTCCATCGCGGTGGGGGATTGGATCGAGGTGGAGGGGACGGTCGGGCAGGTGACCGCGGTCAACTGGCGCGAGACCCGGCTGCGCACCCTCGGCGGCCACACCGTCATCGTCCCCAACAGCAAACTCGCGGGCGCGACCCTGCGCAACTTTTCCTCGCCCACCAACCTGCGCCGGCACGATGTGCCGGTGTCGGCCAGTTACGGCGATGCCCCCGGCGATGTCATCGCCGCCCTGATCGAAGCCGCCCAAAGCGTGCCGATGGTCGAGAAAGAACCGGCCCCGGACGCCTACGTGACCGGGTTCAAGGACTTCTGCATCGAATACGTGCTGCGGTTCTGGTCGAAGCAGTACGAGCGGCGCACGACGATCGAGGGGCACGTGATGCGGATGATCTGGTACCAGTTCAACCGCCGGGGGATCGAGATCCCCTTCCCGATGAGCG
>Ga0315289_10006472_pt1 | contig 17206 bp, 17 predicted proteins | sample YL17G11_40_MG_FD_203452 | JGI IMG/M metagenome (GOLD analysis project Ga0315289, IMG submission 203452) | Sediment microbial communities from Yellowstone Lake, YNP, Wyoming, USA - YL17G11_40 | ecosystem: Environmental > Aquatic > Freshwater > Lake > Sediment | place: USA: Wyoming | collected... | reverse complement strand
ACAAAGTGATTAACCCTCCTCTTCAAGCGGTTCCAAATCGAGCACCGTTGCATCGGCTTCCAACACATCCCCTTCCTTGTAGAAGACCTTGGCTACTTTTCCCGCTCGCGGTGCGCGCAGATTGTGCTCCATTTTCATTGCTTCCAAAATAGCCACCGTCTGTTTGGGCTCGACAATCTGTCCCTCGGTTACAAGCAATTTACGCAATGTGCCGGGCATCGGAGCCGTCAAATGCGAATCGCTGCTTCCGACAATTCCGAACGCTTCCGGCTTCGGACGTTCCAACACGACCGTTTGTCCATCGACCCAAACATGGGTGCGGTCGCCAATTTCACGAACCACGAGACGAAACTTCGCGCCATCCTTCTCAATCACGAAGTGGCCCGAGGTCATCTCTTCGCAATGGATGCTCCGAGGATTTCCGTCAACGGTGATCTGGACGCCGCCGCGCGTCTTCTCAAGCGTTACGCGACGCAAATTTCCTTCAATGATGTATTCGCTTTTCAAGCGTCTTCTTTCGAGGGATGGATATCAAATCGCACCTTAGGAGCCTGCGATTTCCCAATGACCGATGGTTTGCCACGGCGTCGGCCGCGCCTTGGGCGATAGAGCGCCGTCGCCGCGTCGCGTTCCCGCGCGTGCGAGCGTCGCCGCAATGAGGGCCATTTCTTGGACAGTTTCGCTGGGGCGCGGCGGTTTCCAGTCGGCAAAGTGATGGTCAAGGAAATGCGTCGAAAGCTCGCCCGAGAGAAAGGCTGGATGCCTCAAAATGTCAAGTAGAAGAGAAATCGGCGTCGCTACACCCAAAATGACATAATCCGACAAGGCTCGCCGCATCCTGCGAATCGCTTCATCGCGACTCTCTCCGTAGGTGATCACTTTCGAAAGGATAGGATCGTAATGGACCGAAATCTCCATGCCCTCGCGCAGGCTGCTATCGCATCGGACACCCGGTCCCTGAGGCTCTCTCAACGCTGCAATCACGCCGGAGGAGGGCAAGAAATCCTTGGCCGCGTCTTCCGCATAGATGCGGCACTCGATGGCGTGGCCTCGGGGTTGCACCTGCTCCTGAGTGAATGGAATCGGTTCGCCCGATGCGATTTGGAGTTGCAGCGCGACAAGGTCTAATCCCGTGCAGAGCTCCGTGACGGGATGTTCAACCTGCAAGCGTGCATTGACTTCGAGGAAATAGTAATTGCCCTTTTCATAGAGGAATTCCACGGTTCCCGCATTCCGGTAGCCCGCGGCTTTCGCAATCATCACCGCGGTTTGTCCCATTGTCTCGCGAAGCTTCGGCGTCATCACGGGCGAAGGGCTTTCCTCAATAATCTTCTGGTGTCGCCGCTGAATGGAACACTCGCGCTCTCCAAGCCATACGGCGTTCTCGTGTTCGTCGCAAAGGATTTGCATTTCAATATGGCGAGGCTCGGCGATGTATTTCTCCAGATAGACTGTCGCATCGCCGAAAGCAGTCTGCGACTCGTGCATGGCCGCCTCAAGACCCGCGTTCAAATCGGCAGGCGATGAAACGACGCGCATACCTTTGCCTCCTCCGCCTGCAGTCGCCTTGATTAGAACCGGATAGCCAATTTTCTGAGCTTCTTTCTTGAACGCGCTTACATCCGGCTGTACTGCGATCATACCCGGGATCACCGGTGCGCCAACGCTCAAAGCAAGTTGGCGCGCTTCGAGCTTGTCTCCCACTCGCCGCAACGCGTCCGCTGGGGGGCCGACGAAAATGAGACCCGCTTCAGTGCACGCTTTCGCAAAGGAAGCGTTCTCCGCAAGGAAACCGTATCCTGGATGAATCGCCTCCGCGCCCGTAGCTTGAGCAGCTCTAATGATTCTTTCGATGTTCAGGTAGCTCTCAATGGGCGGTGGCGGTCCGATTTCCACCGCCTCGTCAGCCATCTCGACATGGGGCGATTTTCGGTCAGCCTGCGAATAGACGGCGACGGTTGCGATCCCCATCTCTCGTGCTGTCCGTAGGACGCGCACCGCAATTTCCCCCCGATTGGCGACGAGCAACTTCTTAAACATTCCAGGCTGGTTTTCTCTTTTCAAGAAAGGCTTTCATCCCTTCAAGGCCCTCTTCCGAGATTCGGAGTCGCGCGATCATGTTCGCCGTATAGTCGCGCGCCTCCGCCAGAGGCATTTGTGGCACTTCTTCCAACATTCTCTTGCAGACGCTCAGAGCTTCTGGCCCGCATGAAAGAAAATGCTGCACATAGCTATTGACGGCGTCATCCAGCGCCGTTTCAGGCACGACTTTGTTGACAAAGCCAATTTCATACGCACGCTGAGCAGTGATGCGCTCCCCCGTGAGAAAATATTCGCGTGCGCGTCCTTCACCAATTCGGCGAATCACAAAGGGCGAAACACACGCAGGAACTAATCCGATTCGCACCTCACTGAAGGAGAAAACGGTAGTTTCCGCAGCAACAACGATGTCGCAGCAGGCCGCGACACCGACTCCACCCCCAAACGCCGAGCCTTGGACGCGCGCAATCGTCGGTCGAGGGAACCGATAGAGAGCCGCCAGCATATCCGCGAGCTTCAGACTGTCGTCAAGGTTCTCCTCGAAATCGGCGCCCACCATCTTTCCCATCCAGTGGAAGTCGGCTCCCGCGCAAAAAGTCGAGCCTTCTGCTGCGATAATGAGCACGCGCAGGTCGCTCTGCTTCGAGAGATTGTCGAGAGCATCAAATACTTCTGCAATGAGCACATCATTGAAGGCATTGTGCACTCGAGGCCGGTTCAGCACGATGCGTCCAACAGGACCGGCTATTTCTTTTTTGATCGTTTCGTATTTCACGACTTTGGGAATCGTTCTGCTTGGATTTGCGTCAAGTTAACGTGTTGCCATCGCTGTTTTGAGCGCGTTCAAAAGAGCTTCAGGATTATCTGAACCAATAAGATAATGCTTCCTCCCCTGATAAACAAGATGCACCCCTTGGCCCTTGAAATGAGCGTTATAGACCCATTTGCCACGGTGGTAGTGTATCCCAAAGCCTGCCATTAGAGGTACGTATTCGATTGCCAGGACTTCTACATTCGCTAATGGCAATCGTTTGCGCCAAAACATGAAACCAAATCGCAGCTCGCTTGCTGTCACCACTACCTTCATACGAAAACAAAAGGCCAAAAAAACAAGGAGGAGCAACAAGCCAAATAGACCCATTCCCGCTTCTTCCTCAGATGTAGTCAGAAAAGCAACAACCACCGCTGCAACAAAAAAGGAGACTATCAAGAGAACAAACCACTTTCCTATCAGTTGGCTTTCTTGATGAATTGGAGTTTCCATAGAACAAACCACTTTCCTATCGTCTGGCTTTCTTGGTAAATCGGCGTTTCCATCGGACTACATTCGGAAGATGCCCATTCTGTAATCGGGAATCGGTGCACACAGCGACATCGCAATCGCGAGCCCAAGCGCGTTACGGGTGTCGGGTGGGTCAAGGATGCCGTCGTCCCATAGCCGCGCGGTGGAGTAGAAGGGATGCCCTTCGCGCTCGTATTTCTCCATGACGGGCTTGCGAATCGCCTCTTCCTCCTCTTTACTCAGATGCTCGCCTTTGGCTTCAAGCTGTTCGCGTTTGACCTGCACCAAGACATCCGCGGCTTGCTCGGCGCCCATAACGGTAATGCGAGAATTGGGCCACATCCAAAGCAGCCGTGGCAAATAGCCGCGCCCGCACATCGCATAGTTGCCCGCGCCGTGGGATGCGCCGACAATCACGGTGAATCTCGGCACTTGAGCATTCGCCACCGCATGAACCATTTTCGCTCCGTCAGAGGCAATCGCGCCATGTTCGTATTGCTTGCCCACGATAAATCCCGTGATATTCTGCAAGAAAATCAATGGGATCTTTCGCATGGCGCAAAGCATGATGAAGTGCGCTCCCTTCTTGGCTGATTCCGAGAAGAGGACGCCGTTATTGGCGACAATGCCCACCAGATACCCGTGAATCCGAGCAAAGCCAGTGACAAGAGTTGTTCCGTAGAGAGCTTTGAATTCTTGAAAACGCGAACCGTCCACGATGCGCGCAATGACTTCTCGAATATCATACGGCTTGCGAATATCGTGCGGAACAACACCATAGAGTTCATCGGGATCATACGCCGGATCTTCGGGCTCCGCGCGATCAAGTTCGAATCGTTTCGGCGGCTCAAGCGCTTCGATGATATTGCGACAGATTTGCAATGCATGGTCATCGTTGAGAGCATAATGATCCGAGACTCCGGAAATTCGGCAATGAACATCGGCGCCGCCAAGCTCCTCCGGAGTTACTTCAACGCCTGTCGCCGTCTTCACCAACGGTGGCCCGCCAATGAAAATCGTCGCTTGATGCCGCACCATGACGGTCTCGTCGCTCATGGCGGGAACATAAGCCCCGCCTGCGGTGCAAAATCCCAAGACGACGGAAATTTGGGCAATGCCCATCGCAGAAAGACGCGCCTGATTATAGAAAATGCGTCCGAAATGCTCCTTGTCAGGGAAAGTGCCCGCCTGCTCGGGCAAATAGATGCCGCCCGAATCCACGAGATAAACGCATGGCAAGCGATTTTCCATCGCGATTTCTTGAGCACGAACATGTTTGCGAATCGTCATCGGAAAATAGGTGCCGCCCTTGACGGTTGCATCATTGGCCACGATGAGGACTTCGCGTCCGTGCACAATGCCGACACCCGTAATGATTCCCGCGCCGGGTGCCATATTATCATACATTCCCCACGACGCCATTGGTGAGAATTCCAAGAAGGGCGTGTCGGGATCGAAGAGCTTCTCCAATCGCTCGCGGGCGGTCAACTTCCCGCGTTTCTTGTGCCGCTCGACGGCTTCAGAAGGACCTCCCTGCCGCAGCTTCGCCAGCTTCTCGCGCAGGTCTTGCACCAGCTCTAAGTTCGCCTTGCGATTGGCGATGTATTCTTCGTCTTTCGCAGAGATATTCGATTCAATCTTGAACAAGGAGACAACCCTGACTTTCTCGAAATCGCAAATGTTGATTGTTCAAATCTCAAATGGAGTCAAAAAGCTCTCGAGTCTTTCTCTTCGGTGCAACCTCTTGCAGAATGTTTTGTAGCCCTTGAAAGTCCGTTTCGGTCAGATCGCGCTTCTTGCGGAAGACCACAGTGCGACAACGTTTGGGTGCCGGCCTTCCCCATCGCAGTGCAAGGACTTGGTCGGCGCCGAGCAGAGAGTAGCTTTTCGGCAAGGACAGTTGATAAAAGGAGCTGTCCCTCCCAAAAAGCGTCACGCTGTCTCTGCGAACTTCAATCATGGCCCAAGCAGACGGTCGCGTCGCATTCAGGAAATTGTGAAGTTGCTTTGCAAGGCCAATGAGAACCGCGACGGCGATAATAATACCCATCCAGTCCTGGCGCGTCTCGCGCAACGAGCTGTAAGCCATCCAAGCGACATACAGCACCAGGATCCCCTGCACCACCATCCGCCAGGGGCTCTGTTTCTCCTGCGGTTTGTCAAGCGTTCGCACGGCAAAGACAACCATATCCGCTTCTATCGAGATTCAGCGCTTCCGACTCGAGCCATTGTCCCAGCGATTAAGCCGGGACGACTTTGTATCCGTAGCAGTGAATTCCTTCGTGCCCTTCGTCGCGAATCTTGCGGAATTCAATCCGCACTTTCATGCCGATTTTTACATCGCTGAGCGGGCAATCGGCGATTTGTGTTGTGATGCGTGCGCCACCGGGCAATTCGACAATGCCCAGAGCATAGGCGCCCTGATCTTCAAATCCGGCAGGCGCGACTCGAATGATGGTGTAAGTGACGAGCTTGCCCTCGTAATCGAGCTTGACCGGTTCGAACTCACGGTTGCCATTCTTGGGCTCGACGAGGCGTGGCGGAAAATAGGTCTTTCCCGTCTTTTTGGATTTGGCCGCTTCTCCGCGGTAACGCTGAGGAATTTCACGCCAATAACGCGCGGTGATCGAAGACATTATCTATCTCCTTCAGATTCGATTTCAAACCGATTTGAAAATGTGAACGATGGTAGACCCGCCGGAGCCGCCCATATTTTGTGTCAGGCCGATGCGAGCCTTTTTGAGCTGCCGTTTTCCCGCGTCGCCTCGGAGCTGATGCACAACTTCGATTGCCTGCGCCACGCCCGTTGCGCCGACGGGATGACCTTTCGATTTCAAACCGCCGGAAGAATTAATGGGTTTTGCTCCGTCCAGTGCCGTCGCTCCTGCCAAAGTTGCATCGCCGCCCTTGCCCACTTCAAAGAAACCGAGCGCTTCCGTGACGCAGATTTCGGCAATGGTGAAGCAATCGTGCACCTCGGCGAAGTCAATATCTGCAGGCTTGAGTCCAGCCATTTTGTAAGCGCGCTGAGCCGCAACTTCGGTCGCTTTCAAATAGGTCATATCCTCACGATGAGCCAGTGACAAAGTATCGGTCGCCGCACCCGAAGCAGCGATCACTACAGGCGAATGCTTTTTGAATTTCGCACGCGCCATTTCAAGTGGGCAAAGAATTGCGGCCGCGGCGCCGTCCGTAATTGGCGAGCAATCCAGAAGGCGCAGAGGATCCGCCACCATCGTTGACGCCATCACTTGCTCGGGCGTCACCTTCGTCTGAAATTGCGCATTCGGGTTCAAGAGCCCGTTCGCGTGGTTTTTCACCGCAACTTGAGCTAATTGCTTGCGGAATTTGCCAAAAGGAATGTTGTGTTTGGCTTGGTAGGCGTTCGCAATCATCGCATAGAGACCGGGGAAAGTCGCGCCATTGTAGCACTCCCATTCCTGGTCGGCGGCGGTCGCCAGCGCATAGGTTGCGCCCGCGCCGTCCACATCGAGCATTTTCTCGACGCCACTAACGAGAACAATGTCAGAAACGCCGAGTGCGACATCCATCCAACCCATTCGCACCGCGAGGCCACCAGAAGCGCATGCCGATTCGACACGCGCGGCAGGGATGGGACATTGGCCGAGATAATCCGCTAAGAGCGAGCCCAAATGCTCTTGACCGATGAAAAGGCCAGGCGTCATTGAACCCACATAGAGCGAATCAATATGATCCACACCGGCGTCGTCCATCGCGAGAAGCGCCGCTTCGACGAAAATGTCGCGCAGCGACTTCTCCCATAATTCCCCCCATTTGTTCATTCCAACTCCAATCACAGCGACATCACGCATAGATGAGTCCTTTCATATTGCGATAATTCTTAATATCGCCGTTGTGGGTCTCCAGACCCGCAATGGCGAGCAAAAATACCCCTACCCCGCTTTCAGGATCTTCCCTCGGAACTTGGCGTAGGTGCCGTAGTCAACATAGAATTTGTTTTCGTCGAGTTGCGGGCGTGTCTTCGGACCGATGTCTGCTTTGCCTTTGATATGCTCCGTCACAGTGTAAATGAATCCGTCCGAACCCGCGCCGCTGCCATACGACACCATAAAAATCTTGTCACCCGGCTTCGAGATGTCGAGAATTGCCGTCAGACCTATAGGCGATGAGCCTGAATAGGTGTTGCCGAGCCACGGTGTCAACCACCCCGTCTTGTTTTGTTCTTCGGTGAAGCCGAGCAGTTTCGCCACGCGCATCGGGAATTTGCCGTTGGGCTGGTGGAACACGCAATGCGCGAAATCGGACGGCTTCATGCCCGACAACTCAAGGAGCGCACGACCGCAACCCAAGATGTGTTTGAAATACGCGGGGTCGCCTGTGAAACGGCCGCCATGCGACGGATAGAAGCTGTGTTCGCGCCGCCAGAAATCGGGTGTATCCGTCATGTAAGAATATGTGAAGTCCACAGTGGCGAGAACATTTTCGTCACCGAATAGAAACGCCGCAGCGCCTGCGGAAGCGCTATATTCGAGAGCATCGCCGGGCGCACCTTGCGAAGTATCCGCGCCGATACCGAGGCCATACTCGATCAAGCCCGCTTTCACAAGGCCGAAGCAGACGAACATTCCTTCGCTGCCCGCTTTGCAGGCGAATTCCATATCGGCGGTGTGAATATCGGGCGTTGCGCCGAGAGCTTCCGCGACGGTCGTGCCCGTGGGTTTCACCGCATAGGGATGCGACTCGGAACCGACATAAACCGCGCCGATTTTCTTCGGATCAATTCCGGCTCGCTTGACAGCACGGCGCGCTGCTTCGACGGACATCGTAATCACATCTTGATCAGGAGTGGGCACGCTTTTTTCATAGAGCTGAAGCCCGCGCTTAATCGTCTCGGGATCCATCCCCCAGACTTTGGCGATTTCCTCTACTTTGATTCGGTGGCGCGGGATATAACTGCCATAACCGACGATACCGACAACTTTTTCTTGAGCCATTCATCCTCCAAATTATCGTGAAGCAAAATCTCTTTTATGGATTATTGTAATCTGCCATGATTCGTCTGCTTCTCTGAGTTCCTGTTGACACTCATCCTGATCAATGCGCGCAATGATCAACGGAGTGCAATTGATCAGACCACTCATCGTTTAGATAGATCTGACGGATGAAAGCCTGAAAACCACGGCAAGGTTGATGGACCCACCACTTGGATTCGCCGAGAACCTCACGCGTGTTTGCGCAGCCCGACGATTCAGATGTACTACTCCTAATCCCACGGCCGTCCCCCAAACCGCTGCGCCAACGGTGTCGGAAAACCAGTGCCGGTCCGCGTGCAATCGTTGGAAAGAAGTTGCCGTAGCTAAGCTGTACAGCAGAATTGTCACGGGAACCGATTTGGCCTCCGCAGACAAAACCGATGTGAGAGCGAACGCTTTCGTGACATCGCCCGACACAAACGATAGATGATCGTCACTGTCCCAATTGGGTCCGACGAAGTGATATGGGCCGCGTTCCACGAAGGGACGGTCCCTGCCGACCAGATGTTTAAGCAGGCTCGTTCCTATGCCGGAAATCTCAAACGCCTCGATGACCTCGAGCCCGAGCCGTCTGATGGCCGGATTGTCTCTCCACCACCCATAGCCGTACAACGCTGTCGCCGCAGCGAAAGTGACATAGGTGCTCTGGTAAACATGACCCACATCGGAGACGGTTTCGGCCCATGGGCGGTCAAGCTTGCTCATATCCTTTCTGATTTGACGGTCCAATGTCGAACTCAGCGCCACCACACCCACCAGCCCCGCTGCCTCAAGCAGTTCCTTTCCATTGGCGTGAAACGGAGCCAGGCACATTCGGACTGAAATCTCACCGAAACTGCGACCATCGGCAATCAGTGTATCAGTGAAAGAGCGCGACTTGGCAGGCGAGGCCCCGCTGCTTTGGTCATCGGCAATCTCCGCTCCGCGGGACAAACCTGCTTGCGAAAGACAAGCGAACGAAACCGTACACAGCAAAGCGGCAAATGTCAATCCGAATGGCTTCTGTAGACTCACATCCTCACAGCCTGCAAAGCCTGGGTATCCTCGATTGCGTCGTGATCCGCCAAAATAATTATGGAATTAATCCGTATTTGGTTAATAACAAGTTACCGTCTTTAATAAGACCAATTCCCGGAGCATACAATTTATACTCTTTAGCTTTGGGTTCCAGAGGTGTTGTCTCTTCCGTTTTCAAACAGTGCTCGAATCTGCCCGCTGGTGTCTGCACTATCTCGTTAATGCTCACTATTTCTGCTCTATCCATCGCCACATCAGGAGCAATCTCCTGATAATATCTGGCTCCGAGCAGGACCATTCCCGGAATTATCAAACCCGCTTTTGCGTTTCCCGAATCCGCTCTCCACGAGCCGCCATGACCGACAATTTGCCCTTCTTCGTAAATGTCCACATCTTCGCCGAAATAGAAAATGCTGTTGGTTTGAGTGCACATTGCATAAAAATTTCTTGAAATCTCGACCACTGTGTCGTTTACTGTTTCCTTCTCTTCCACAACCCTTGTCTCAACATTTCCAATTTTCTCTGTTTTGTCCAATACGGTGATCTGGAGTTTAACGGAATCCTCCTCTTCGACTCCTTCCAAAGTCAATTGATAGCCGGGTTCCAGAACAAAGAATTGATTCCTTCCTATGGATGAAAAATCACATTGTTCTAAATTTAAAGACTCTGTCCAACCTATGGATTTCCCCTTATCGGTTTCCTCTGCGTTACAACTTCCGGTAATGAATCCCACGCATAGACAAGAAACTGTCAAGATGATTTCGGGAACGAACAGCATGTTTCTTATAGCCGCCTTCTTTTAGCGTGACGGCGGCGGTGGAACCTCGAGCAAAGGCGTCGCGTCAGCACCTTTGCGTACGAGCGTCAGACCTTCGCTGCCATAGCCCATGACAACGACGCCATAGGGCTTCACTTCGGACGATAGAAACAAATCAACAAGCTCACCATTATCGCCGGACCCGCGGAAATGATGGCAAAGATACTTTCCATGAGAGAGTTCGACAACTGCCTCACCCATGTCGCGCGGACTGTCCATCGCGTCGTAATCCAAACCACTCGAAGAGGCCGCAAACGAAATTTCTCGCAGAGGCTCGCTTTCTCCTTTCACCAGCGCGCGCAAAGGCAAGCTGCGCTCTTTGTTAGATGGCAACACGAAATCGAACGCGATTCGCTTGTCACTTTCGCCGAAAACGCGCACCACCGCCTGCACCCACTCGGCATCCTGCCCATTGAACAGCGTTGAGCCGAGATAGACAACTTTCATGTTGAGCCGAATTGGCCCCATGCTTCCTGCCGCGGACGACCAATCCGTCAATTGATATTCCGCGAAACCGCCAATGTGATTGGTGTTCAACACTCCGCGCACCAGAAGGCGACGCATCCACAGCTTCGCCGACTCAAAAGACGAAGGCTCCGCTGAAGTCTCAGACGCGGCTTCTTCGATAACAATGGCCGCCGTCGTATCGCGTTTGGTCGTATCAGGCCGGACAAGGCCCGGCTCGCCGTACATTTGACCAAACGCTGCGCTCGAAAGCAGAATCGAAACAAATGCAGCCAGAAACATGTGCTCCTACCACATTCCCTTCACAAGGCCACCATCAATTTGCAGAATTTGACCTGTGATGTAAGACGCTCGCTCGGAAAGGAGAAAGGCGGCGACCGACGCAAACTCTTCGACCGCACCGAGTCGCGCCGCCGGAATTTCTCGTACGGAAGCGTCGCGGATTTCGCCGATAGATTTGCCGGACCGTGCCGCAAAGGCTTCGTCAAGCTCTTGCGTTCGTGCTGTCAAAATTCGCCCGGGAGCGATGACATTGACGCGAATGTTTTTGGATGCAACTTCATTCGATAGCGTCTTGCAGAAACCGACAATCGCAGGTCGCAGAGCATTCGACAGCGTCAGATTCGGAATCGGCTGCTTCACCGTCGAAGAAGTCAAGGCCAAGATCGCGCCGCCTCCACGCTTCGTCATGTGCGGAACGCACAAGCGACACAACCGCACCACACTAAGGAGAATCGTCTCAAATCCGCGCTGCCACTGCGCGTCTGTCAGCTCCAAACTGGCGCCCGCCGGCGGTCCACCACAATTGGTGAAGAGCAAATCCACACCGCCGAGTTTCTCGACGGTCGCTGCGACCAGATGCTCAATCTGTTCGTGATTTCCCAGATCCGCCGCGAATGTCGCAAAGGAAGTGAGGCCATCCCGTTTCAGCTCGCTCGCTGCCTGCTCGAGATTACCTGCGTTCGAGCTCGATAGCATCACACGCGCGCCTTCACGAAGAAGCTCGCGTGCCACTGCAAAACCAAGTCCCCGCGAAGCGGCCGTAACAAGGGCGCTCTTATTTTCAAAACCGAGATGCAAAAAACCTTCGTGCGTCTTTCTCGCTTAGAAAACCGCTTTTGTCATGATGCGAATATCCTGAATCGTCACTTTGCCGGAATCAATTTGAATCAGCCCCTGAAATCCTTCCCCATCCCAGCCATTGAAATACCAGCCGTCTTCTTCTTCCACAAAGATGCTGTACTGGCCGACAGGAAGAGGCAAGAAGTATTGGCCGGCCGTGTCGGTACGCGTTTCCGCGATTCGCGCCGTCAGGATCGTGTCGTGCAGAGCTACAGCGCTTCCAGTTTCGAGGGCATTCAATGGCTCGTGGACGCGCACGCGTCGGCCCGCCGCTGGTGTAATCTTTCCTTTCGGAGGACCACCCACCATCGGCATAAAATTCCCCTCCCAGATTTCCACTTTCCCCGCCACTCCTTGCTCGACGGCAAAGGATTTCGCCGGGGCCGGAGGTTCGCGTCGCCCCATTCCGCAGAGTGTCAGAACAAGCGCAGCCAAAGCGAGAAAAAAGAAAACGAGGCGTGTCATCCTATTTCGGTTTGGAAAGTGACTCGGCTGGCGCCTGTTTCATCATCTCGTGCATCATGCGTTGCATGTCAAATTCCATGGCCGGCTCGCCCTTAATTTGAGACACCGCGCCCGTGGTCCCATGACCGACCAGCTCGATTTCGCCACTGCTTGTTCGAGCCTTCACGACGCCAAAGAGCGCGACCTCCTGATTCAGATAGATGTCTGAGGTTTCGTCCTGATTTGTTGTCGTTCGAAGGTGCTTGCAGAGAAAGGTGCCGGCGGGAACGGTTACCGATTCGTCGCCTACGACCGCTGCGACAGGAGGTTCTGATTTCTCCTTCATGCTATCGAAATCAGCCTTCATAAGCATCGGCGGCTGGTCGCCAAACTGCATGATGATTTTTCGGATTGACTGCTCCTGCGAGGGATCCCCGACGACCAGTGATTTCATGATCATTCGCATCGGCTCTTGTCGTTCGGTGGAAGGCATCGTAGACTCCATTTCAAGCCAAAGACCCTCTTGGTCACCGACCTTTTCGGCTCCCACGCACGACATTTTCATCTGAAGCACTAAAGGCTTCTCCTGGGCTTCGGCCATTTGCACGCGATAGGCCGCCCAAGCCCCCGGCTTGACTTTGGCCGTGTTGCCGAAGCGTCGCAACAAATCTCCCCACTGGTCGCGCGACTTCTCTGCTGCCAGAAGGGGCATGGCAACCCAAATGGCAAATCCGAGCAGTAGTATCTTGCGCATCATGTTTCTCCCAATTTAATATTGTTGGTCCCCGCGAAAGCGGGGATTTGGTTTGCGGGTTTTTCATCGGAGATCCCGAATGCGAAGTTGCACCGTCCTTCGATTCATGTATTCCGACTCTTCAATGGCATACACCATCTGCAGAGTGCGCATGCCATGATCCACTCGGTAGATGTCATCTCCCAGGTTGAAGCCGATGGCATCAAACACCTCGCGATGCTGTTGCACCCGAAACTTCAAATGATTCGAGCCGACGATACGCGGAGGGTCAATCACCTCGAGATTGCGCGACAGGAAATTCGGGCGATAGTTTCCGGGGCCGAAGGGCGCGAATCGTTCTAAGGAGGCGACGACTTCCGCCGTGATTTGGTCAAGGCTGATTTCCGCGTCAATTTTGAGTTTGGGATGCAGGTCAATATCGGGGATGGTTTTGCGCGCGATTTCATCAAAACGCTGGCGAAATTCAGGGATCCGGGACGCTTCAATGGTCAATCCCGCCGCATATTTGTGCCCACCGAACTGCAGCAGGCAGTCTCCACAGGATTTCAAGGCATTGAAAATATCGAAACCTTCAATCGAACGCGCCGACCCTTTGCCGATGTTCTCCTCAATACTGATCATCACGGTCGGGCGGTAGTAGCGATCAATAAGCCGTGACGCCACGATGCCAATCACGCCCGAATGCCAATTGTCGCGCGCCAAAACGATGGAGCGTGTGGTGTGGGGGTCAAAGCTGCCCTCAATCTCGGCAATCGCTTCTCGAAGGGTGGTGTTGTCAATCTCCTTGCGTCGCCGGTTTTCTTGCTCGAGAACTTCGGCAATTTTTCGCGCCTCGGCTTTCTCGCGTGTCACTAAAAGTCGAACCGCTCGCAGTGCGTTTCCCAGACGCCCCACCGCATTGATGCGCGGCGCCAGGCCAAAGACAATATGCCCAACCTCGATTCTGCCCGGTTTCAATCCCGCAATCTCGACAAGAGATTCGATGCCCACTTCCGGATGAAAATTGATTTTGTCGAGGCCCTCTTTGACAAAAACACGATTCTCCTCAACAAGCGGAACAATATCGGCGGCCGTGCCCAGGGCAACCAAATCAATGTACTTTTCGAGATAATCCTCCCCGACATTCATAGCGGCCACGATGCCTTGGGCAATTTTGTAGGCGACACCGACCCCAGCCAAATCCTTGAAAGGATAAGGGCAATCGGGACGCTTCGGGTCCAAAACAGCCAGCGCCTCCGGAAGCCGCTCCGCCGGCTCGTGATGATCCGAGATGATCAAATCGAGGTCAAGGGCTTTGGCAAGTCGGGCTTCCGCCGGAGAGGTGATGCCGCAATCCACCGAGATAATCAGCCCTTTGCCTCGTGAAGCAGCCTCGCGGATCCCCTGCTCGGAAAGTCCATAGCCTTCCACTTGGCGGTCGGGGATGTAGGCGTGAACCGCGCCTCCAAGGTCGCGGAAAAAGAGATAAAGCATCGAAACGGCCGTGATCCCGTCCACATCGTAGTCCCCATAGAGTGTGATCGGCTCCTTCTCTTGCAACGCTCGAAGAATTCGTTCCACCGCCCGATCCATATCTTTCATTCGAAAAGGATCGTGCAAGAGCGCCGTCGTGGGATTGAAAAAGTTTATGATTGACTGCGCCGTTTTCAATCCGCGATTGTGGAGAACGCGGGCAATTAAAGGAGGGATCTCGGCTTCGCGCCCTAAATTCTCAATCCGCTCAGGAGGAACCTCTTCATAGAGTTCCCACTTTTGTTCCATGATGTTCTGATTTATCCTTGCGAAAATTGGTAATCATTTCCTACAATTTGACCGTGATGCGCGCATCCACCGCCATGCAACGCTCCCGCTCGGGGAATGCCACGAACGGATTGATGTCCATCTCGCGGATCACCGGGAATTCGGTGATGAGTTGCGACAATCTCCCCAGCAGCTCGACAACCGTTTCCATGTGAATCGGAGGTTCACCCCGCACTCCCTGCAAAATGGGATAGCCGCGCAAACTCCGCAGGACCTCCGCGGCAGCGGCATCGGTCAGCGGCACCATGTGGAAGGTGATATCCTTGAGAATCTCCACATAAATGCCCCCCAATCCAATCATAATTAGCGGCCCGAAAAGAGGATCGAAAGTGGAACCCATGACCATCTCGCGGCCACCTTCGACCATCCGCTGAATAATGACTCCCCACTCAGTAACCTTCTCCGGCAATCGTTGAATGCGGTTCCTGATTTTCGCATAGGCAGCCAGAAGCTCGCCCTCGCTGCGCAGGTCGAGCAAAACCCCGCCCACATCGGATTTGTGAATAATCTGTGGGGAAGCCACTTTCATTGCGACAGGATAACCGATGGTTTCGCCCGCCCGTCCCAAGTCCTTCGGCTCGATCACATAAACCATCGGCGCCCAAGGAAAACGATAGGCTTCAAGGACCGTGCGAACTTCCGTATGGGTCAGCCGCTCGCGTCCCTCTTGCATCGCCTTGTCGAAAACCTGCGCGACCTGCATTTTGTTCACATCATCGAAATGGCGCACAGTTCCTTCTGGCCGATTCCGAATATCGCGGTACCGATTCATGGCGGCCAGCGCACGGGCTGCGGCTTCCGGGAAGATGTAAACCGGCAGGTTTGCCTCACGCAAAATGCGAATCCCTGAAAGCTCATCATCCCGCCCCATGAAACAGCAGAGCACCGGTTTGCCAAGTTCGCGCCGCTTTGCCACGACCTCGACGACCGACCGCGCCACGAGCCGTGCATCAATCGTGATGGGCTGCACAAAGAGGACGATGACCGCATCAACCACTTCGTCTTCAAGCATGGCGTTCAGAACTTGACGATAGCTTTCGTGGTCGGCGCTGGCGATCATGTCGAGCGGATTTGTGATGCTGGCTTCTTCGGCCAGAAGCTCTCGAAGGGAAGCTACAGTCTTGTCGCTGAATGTGGCGATCTGCAAACCCAACCTCGCCACAGCGTCCGTGGCCAAAATCGCCGGCCCGCCGCCATTCGAGATAATTGCCACACGATTCCCATGCGGGATAGGCTGGTGCGCAAAAGCCTGCGCATAATCGAAAAGTTCCTCGACCGTGTCCACGCGCAAGACACCCGCGGCGTCGAAAAGTGCATCCGCAGCGACATCCATTCCAGCCAAACTCGCCGTATGACTCGTCGCCGCTCTCGCTCCAGCAGCAGAGCGACCGGACTTCACCGCAATAATCGGCTTTTTCTTGACGATTTCTCGCGCAAGCCGAGAGAATTTGTACGGGTCGCCGAAGCTTTCGAGGTAGAGCAAGACAAGCTGAGTGCGGTCATCATCGCGCCAATATTCGAGCACATCATCCACGGAGACATCGGTCTTGTTCCCCAGAGAGACGAAGGAAGACAGTCCCAAGTTCATATCGCGCGAGCGTTCGAGAATCGCAACGCCTAACGCGCCCGACTGCGACAGAAACCCAATGGGGCCTTCGAGCGGCAGCGTCCCTGCGAAAGTGGCGTCCAAGCGCACGGACGGCGCTGTGTTGATGACGCCCATGCAATTCGGGCCAATCATGCGCATCCCGTATTGCCGAATCAAACGAAAGACATGATCTTCAAGTTCCTTGCCTTTCGGGCCGGTTTCGGAGAATCCTGCCGTGATAAGGATGATGGCCTTCACCTCTTTGCGTCCGCAATCGTCAATCGCTTGAGGTACGAGTTGTTTTGGCACGCAGATCACCGCGAGTTCCACCTCATCAGGAATTTCGAGGACGCTGCGGTAACATTTCATCGAATGAATAACGCGCGCGCTTGGATTCACCGGAAAAACCATGCCGTTGAATTCGTATTCGATGAGATTGTGCAGAATCTCACGCCCAATGGTCATGCGAGTGCGCCCCGCGCCAATCACGGCAACCGAGCGCGGCTCGAAAACGGATTTGATACTGGCACGCACGACTTCCTTACGTGGAGGTTGAGCGATGTCAATCTTACTTGTAGTGGAAGTATTCTTGGTCATTCAATTTTTCTATTGTTGCGACTTCAACGCTTCGCCGTGGCGGGTGCCCTCACCCGCCCGGAATCAAGGCTCTCGCGCGGGGTGAGGCATCCCGCGCGGCGATAATGCTCGAGTCCGCCGATAAGCCGAATTTTGTCGTGGACGGTCATCCATCTGGGATGCGTGTCACCACGCACCTCGTGCGGCCTACCCGCCGCCACTTTTGCCCGCCGGGCCAGCGGGACTGGCGGCTTACTTGGCCTTGCTCCGGGCGGGGTTTTCCCTG
>Ga0315289_10006471_pt1 | contig 17209 bp, 16 predicted proteins | sample YL17G11_40_MG_FD_203452 | JGI IMG/M metagenome (GOLD analysis project Ga0315289, IMG submission 203452) | Sediment microbial communities from Yellowstone Lake, YNP, Wyoming, USA - YL17G11_40 | ecosystem: Environmental > Aquatic > Freshwater > Lake > Sediment | place: USA: Wyoming | collected... | reverse complement strand
GCGAGCTGGGTTCAGAACGTCGTGAGACAGTTCGGTCCCTATCCGTCGTGGGCGTAAGAAGTTTGAGGGGAGCTGTCCCTAGTACGAGAGGACCGGGATGGACAGACCTCTGGTGTATCGGTTGTCGCGCCAGCGGCAGGAGCCGAGTAGCTATGTTTGGTCGTGATAAGCGCTGAAAGCATCTAAGCGCGAAGCATGCCCCAAGATAAGACTTCTCACCCCGTCAAGGGGGTAAGACTCCAGGTAGATTACCTGGTTGATAGGCAGCAGGTGTAAGCGCAGCAATGCGTTCAGCCTAGCTGTACTAATCAGTCGAGGGCTTGACCATTAATCAGCTGTCAGCCGCCAGCAGTAAGCTGTCAGCGGCTGGCACGGCTTACCCACCCTATGCAGTCTTCAATGTGCGTTCCCGCTGAAAGCTGACAGCTGACAGCTGGCCGCTGTTTTGCTGGTGACCATACCGGAGGGGGTACACCCGTTCCCATCTCGAACACGGAAGTTAAGCCCTCCAGGGCTGACGGTACTTCCCCGGCAACGGGGCGGAAGAATAGGTCGTTGCCAGCTTTGAGAATGCGCCATCGGTTTCAAAACCGATGGCGCATTCTTGTTTCTGTGCTATAATGCAGAAGAAATCCACGTAGAATAGGGGAACCGCGATGAAACGTACCTTTAGTGCCAGCATATGGAAAGAGGGCGGTTGGTACGTCGCCCAGTGCCTGGAGGTGGACATCGCAAGCCAGGGCAAGACCGAAGCGGAGGCCCTGGAGAACTTAAGCGAAGCACTCAGGCTCCACTTTACTCCGCCGTGTGCCACCATAGCGCCGAAAGTGCGCCCGGTCGAGGTAGAAGTTCATGCCGCTTAGACCAGCGCCTTTCCGCAGCGTGGAACGCAAACTCATGGCAGCGGGCTTCATGGAGGTAGGCCAAGAAGGAAGCCACGTCAAGTTTGCGAAGCAGACGGAAGAGGGTGTGCGAACCGCGGTAGTGCCCAGCCACCATGAGGTAACAGTAAGGACTCTGCACTCCATTCTGCGGCAAGCTGGGATCTCTATCGAAGAGTGGGACGAACTGTAATCCCGATCCATCGGGCCGACGGTACTTTCCCGAGAATCGGGACGGAAGAATGACATTACTATCAAGGAACGTGAACTGTTTCGCTGCGCCCAACCTATTGACACGTTGCTCAAAGAGGTATATACTGGCTCGAAACCAAGCGGATGTGTTCCGATGCCACCTGTCAGCCGCTCGGTAGGTCAGTTAGGCACCAGAGCCATACACCGGAGGACTCTTGACATTGATCTGCCAGGGCGTAGTACCAGAGCAACCGAAATGCGCCGGACAAGACAAGGGCACACTGAGTCCGTCCGGAAGGCAAATCCGAAATCGCTACATATGGCCGCTCGCATGCGTAGCCTGCGTCTTTATAATCTCCCGTGTCGTGTCCTGGTATGTAGGCGTTCGATATGATACGCATCCCCTAGTCAATTTTTGGCAGTTTGTGGACCCCGATTTGCTCCGGCACCGGCTGCTTCAGAGCGTATTCTATCTCCACAGTCAGCCTCCGCTGTTCAATCTGTACCTGGGCATCATCTTGAAGCTTTTCCCACATCACGAGGGTCTTGCTTTTCATGCAACCTATGTGATATGCGGGCTCCTGCTGACCTCAGCGATCTGTTTGCTCCTTCTCAGGTTGGGAACATCGGCGGGAATCAGCATCGCAGCAGCGGTAGTATTCTCTATCAGCTCTGCATCCATACTCTATGAAAACTGGCTATACTACACCTATCCCCTTGCGACGATGCTTGTACTCGCGGCGCTGTGCCTGCATCGGTATCTTCAGGACGACAACCAGGCATACGGCTTTCTGTTTTTCCTTCTGATATCGTGTGTCGTGCTGACACGAGGCCTCTTCCACATCGCCTGGATGGTGATAGTCATCGGATTCCTGCTCTATTGCCGCAGAGCTTCCTGGAAGAGAACACTTCTGGCCGCTCTCATTCCATTTATGCTAGCGTTTCTGGTGTACGCCAAGAATGCTGTGGTATTTGGCAGTGTCTCCTCCAGCTCGTGGCTGGGGTTTAGCTTTTCGAAGATGGTGACTTCGAAGGTACCAGAGCAGGAGCGGCGGCGGATGGTCGAGCGAGGCGAAGTCTCCGCGCTGTTGCTAACCAAGACGTTTCGTCCGCTGGATGAGTATCGCAAGTTCATCCCGCCAGTCCCGAAGACCGGCATCCCTGTGCTCGACCAGGAGTACAAATCAACAGGGAGGCGCAATTTCAACAACATCGCATACGTTGGCATTTCGAACCAGTTCCTGCGCGACAGCATCGTTATCCTGAGGAAGTACCCACAAGCGTACGCCCACGTGGTTGTGAGCAGCTACTACTTGTTCTTACTTTCACCCAGTGACTACGTATACGTCGATGTGAACCGCGAGAAGCTCGGTCTCTACGACCGACTGTCTGAGATCTTCTTATACGGTCGCATGCGCCACGATCCTCGTGATCCACTTGCAAAAAGATCGCTGAACTGGAAGCTCGCCAACCTATGTTGGTTTGTGGTGGTTGCATATTCATTCTGGTTCTTCTGCAGTCTAAGCATCGTGAGGCGGTCCATTAAGGGGTCACCCGCCGACCGGAACCGCGGCTTGACCCTTCTGTTTATTCTCGTCACAGTGGTTTGGACCGCGATAGTTGGAAACTGTTTTGAAAACGGGGAGAATTATCGCTACCGATACATGGTTGATCCCCTCGTCATCATAGTCCTGGGATACTGGCTCGATCAGAAGTTGAAGAGCCTGTTTCGCTCCTGAGTTTTCTCGCCGAACGAACTCCGCGGGAAGATCTGGCGGCCGGCTGTCTTACTTGCGGGTTTTTCGCCCTGCCCAGATTCATCATCCTCTTGACAAGGTTGGCTGGTTGTGGTACAATGCCCATGCTGCTGGGTATCCTGGCAGGCAAGGACAATTCTGAAATCAGAGCGACCTTATACTTATCAGCCCACACATCATTCCGTGTACTTTGAATGGCGGCACGGACGGCGCTACGGATCCAGCGATAACTCCCTAGTTCGATGTTTGGTCTTGCCGATATTATGGGTAATCCGTTCGCCGGAGGGGTAATAGCTTGCGATTAGGCGAAAGAGTGCAAAGAGTCAGGTTGTTCGTCCTGACGGGCATCTTATGTATGCTCGTGATTGCGGCGGCGCCGAAAGCGCTCGTGACCGTCGAGGCCGACGGCAGCTCAGTTGTTATGATAACCGTGATCGCGGACGGACAGGAATGGGAATGGGTCTCCAGCCAGGAAACAGCCGGAGGCATCTTGGAGGAAGCCGGTGTGACGCTCCAGGGGAAAGACTATGTCTCCCCCAAACTGCACACGAAGGCCGTGCAGGGGATGCGGATTCGAGTCACGCGGGTAACGGAGAAAATCGTCACCCAGCGAGAGCCCATCAGATTTAAGACTATAGTGAAGTTCGACCCTCGCGGCACAGCCGAGCGAACAGTCATTCAGGAGGGGAAACCAGGTACAAAGGAGATAAAGTACCTGGCAACCTACGAAGACGGAGTAAAAACCCGGTGTAAGACCCTAAACGCCCAGGTAGTAGAGAAGCCGGTGCACGAGGTTGTCACGGTGTCTCCGAGGACAAGGGCCACCAGCCTCGCATCGCGCGCGGGGTCGCATATACGCTGCCTGGAAATGATCGCCACCGCGTACGCGCCCTTTGCTTGCGGTGGCAGCCGGAGCGGCAGGGCTGCATGCGGCATGAAGGCCGGCAAAGGGATCGTGGCAGTTGATCCGCGCGTAATCACGCTGGGAACGCAGCTCTACGTCGAGGGCTACGGCTACTGCCTGGCAGGCGACGTCGGCAGCGCGATCAAAGGCAGCCGCATTGACCTGGGGTTCGATACTTACAGGGAAGCAATTCGCTTCGGCCGCCATGCGGTTAAGGTGTATATTCTGGATTAAACATACCTTGTCCCTACCGACGGTTCCCACATGGCACGACTTGACCTCACATCCCCGGCGCAGCTTATGGGGCTGTTCCGGCGGCACAATTTCCGCCCGAAGAAGCGCTTCGGCCAAAACTTCCTCGTTGACCGAAACATTCTGAACAAGATCCTCGATGCGGCCGACATCCATGAAGGCGACTCGGTCCTCGAAGTCGGCGCAGGCGCGGGCGCCCTTACAGTCGCCGTCGCAGAGCGGGGCGCGAAGGTCGCGGCTGTGGAAGTTGACCGCACCCTGGTGGCAATCCTCTCGGAAGTCCTGGCGGAGCATCCGAACGCCGTGGTCATTAACGCCGATTTCCTCAGCCTGAACCTGCCCCAATTCCTCAGAGGTCATTTCGGCGAGGTGCGGGTGAAGGTTCTCGGCAACCTGCCTTACTACATCACCAGCCCCATCATCACGGAGCTTCTCCAGGCACGCTCGCAGATCGAGCGGATCGTGCTCATGGCGCAGAAGGAGGTCGCCGAGCGGCTGAGGGCATCTCCCGGCACGAAGGATTACGGCTCGATGAGCGTGTTTGTACAGTATTACTCTGTACCGGAGATCATCGCCTACGTGTCGAAGAATGTCTTCCTGCCGCCGCCCGAGGTGTCGAGCGCGATTGTGCGCCTGAATCCGAGGCTCAGGCCGCCGGTCGAGGTTCCGAGCGACGAGCTATTCTTCGACGTCATGCACTGCGCGTTCGGCCAGCGGCGCAAAACTCTGCTAAACAGCCTTTCCGATTGCCCAGCCCTCGGACTTTCGAAGGAGCAGGTCTCGCAGGTTCTCCACGAGGCAGGAATCGCTTCCTCACGCCGCGCCGAAACCCTCTCGCTCGAGGAGTTCGCCCAGATCGCATGTCGGCTTGGTTGACGGTGCCTTCTGCACGAGCGTATAATACCCCGGTGAGTTCCGACAGCGAAGCAATCACCATGCGCTCCTATACGAAGGTAAACCTCACCCTGGATGTGCTTGGGAAGAGGCCGGATGGGTTTCACGCCATCGAGAGCGTGATGCAGACGATCAGCCTGCACGACACGCTCACCCTGCGCGTAGGAGATAGGCAAGGAATCCGCGTGACCTGCGATATGCCGGGGATTCCGACGGGCGAGGCGAACCTGGCTTATAAGGCAGCATTGCTGTTTTTTGAGAGCCGGGGCATCGCGCCGGGAATGGACATCCAAATCGAGAAGCGCATCCCACCCCAGGCGGGACTTGGCGGAGGAAGCAGCAACGCGGCGGCCGTATTGAGAGCACTGTCTCGTATGCTAGAGCGGGAGGGCGAAGCTCCCTGGCCTGAGCACGGTCGAAGGCCCGCTGAGCCGCATGAACGGAAAGAGATGGCTCGGGAGTCCGCCGCGGCGGATCGCCCTCTCATTAGCAGACTCATGGGCCTGGCTGCTCAAATCGGCTCGGATGTGCCGTTCTTCTTGGTTGGGGGAACGGCGTTTGTGTCCGGCAGAGGCGAGGAGGTGCAGCCCCTTCCAGACATCCGCACGTGGTGGCTGGTGATCGTAAAGCCGCCGTTCGGCGTGTCCACGGCGTGGGCATATCAGCGGTTGGACGAAATGCGGAAAGCCGTCTGCAAACGAGAAAGCCATTCGCGGCGTATACTAAGGTATATAGAGGCGGCCAGCCCTCTCCCAGACCTGCTCTGGAACGATCTCGAACTGCCTGTGATCGAGCGGTATCCCGGGATTGGCGAGGTTAAGGAAAGCCTCCTGAGGGTTGGCGCCCGCGGCGCGCTGGTGTGCGGGAGCGGCTCGGCCGTATTCGGGCTGTTCGATAGCGAGGCTGAGGCTCACAAGGCTGTCGGGCAACTTAGGCAAAACCTGGGCGAACTTTTTTTAGCAAAGACTATCTCTCATGAAGAGGCTATCGGGCTTCCTCCCTCTCCCGCCGTTGGATACCAAGGACATGGCTGATACAGCTTCCACAATCAAACTTCCAGCAGTCGTCGCCGCGGGGGCGCCGGCTGAAGCGGAATGGAAGGCCCGGTACTCGGTTGCATACCGGGCAGAGGTTCCCATCGCCGGGAAAATGATGGTCCAGCATGTGATTGACGCGCTGAACGCCGCGTCGCACGTTGGGGATATTTGCGTAGTTGGGAATATTCAATGTGAGGGCGCAAGCAGGATCGTACCCTCAGCAGGGGGCTTCATGGAGAATGTCGTCGCCGGCATAGAGGCATCCGAAGCCGGCGCGGACGGCCGCGTTCTTGTGGCAGCAGCAGATATCCCGCTGGTGACTCCGGAGGCAATTGACGATTTCATCAGCCGGTGCGCTGCTCTGGATGCCGACTTCTGCTACCCCATCATACCGAAGGAAGCGAGCGAACAGAAGTTCCCCCAGATGCGGCGCACATACGGGCGGCTGGCTGAGGGCACATTCACCGGCGGGAATATAGTGGTTATGAACGCGCGGTTTCCCATCGAGAACGCCGCGCTGATACACGAAGTCCTGGATGCCCGAAAGAGCATCTTCCGGCTGGCGCATGTGATCGGCCTGCAGACCCTCGTGCGCGCGGTAATCGCCCAGACCCTGTGCGCAAAGGCTGTTAATCTAGCTTTTCTTGAAAAGACCATCGGCCGCATTCTAAACGCGAAGGTGAAAGCGGTTCAAACGTCGTATCCTGAAATAGGCGCTGATGTTGACAAGCTGGAGCAGATAGCTCTTGTGGAAACGGTGTTGGGCAAGGAATAAGCGGATAGGATTTATAAGGAGTAGGAGTGGGAGTACGAGTAAGAGTATGAGTACTAGTAAGGAGAATAGGGTTCCCTTGACCCCTGGAACCCTGGATCCCTTTGGTTACACACTACGCTTAGGCGGTGACCTGAAATAGCGATACTCGAATCAATACATGGGCCTGCGGATGTCAAGCGGCTTTCCCGGGAGCAGCTCGGGCTGCTCGCTGACGAAATCCGAGAGGAGATCATCGCCCAGGTGGCGAAGACCGGCGGCCACCTCGCCTCGAATCTCGGCGTGGTGGAGCTTACCACAGCCCTTTATGCCGTCTACGACCCGCCGAAGGACATAATCATTTGGGACGTCGGGCACCAGTGCTACGCCCACAAGCTGCTGACGGGCAGGGCTCAGCGCTTCGACTCGCTGCGTCAGTTCGGCGGCATAAGCGGTTTCCCCAGGAGGGACGAGAGTCCTTACGATTGCTTTGGCACCGGGCACGCGAGCACATCAATCTCCGCTGCGATCGGCTTTTGCAAAGCCCGCGACCTCCGAGGTTCCAACGAGCACGTCATCGCAGTCGTCGGGGATGGAGCGCTCACCGGCGGCCTCGCCCTGGAGGCGATGAACAACGTCGGCCAGCTCAAGACGAACCTGACGGTGGTTCTGAACGACAACGAGATGTCTATTTCCAGAAACGTCGGGGCGATGGCCACGCATTTAAGCAAACTCCGCATGCTTCCCCTTTATCGGAAAGTGGAGACTAAGGCGAAAACCGTCATCGAGAACCTCCCGATGGGCGGCAAGACGCTGTCGAGAACCGCTGAGGGCATCCTGCACGGCGTCACGCACTTGATGGCCGCGCAAACCGGTATTATTTTCGAGGAAATGGGCTTCACCTACCTCGGCCCGATTGACGGGCATGACATTGACCTGCTCATAGAGATGTTCAGCAACGTTGGGCAGATCGAGGGCCCGGTCATCGTGCACGTGCTCACGACCAAAGGGAAGGGCTACGAGCACGCGGAGAACAACTCCCGCGTCTTCCACGGCGTAGCCCCATTCCAGGTGAAGAACGGTGAGGCGGAGGAACCAACCGGCGGCGCGACGTACACGGAAGTTTTCGCGGATGCCCTGATGGATCTCGCAGAGCAGGACGAGCGCATAGTTGCAATCACCGCCGCGATGCCGGACGGCACCGGCCTATGCGAGTTCGCAGAGCGGTTTCCCAACCGCTTCTTCGATGTTGGGATAGCAGAAGAGCACGCCGTCACATTCGCAGCGGGCCTGGCGGCAGCGGGTTTGAGGCCGGTGGTCGCCATCTACTCCACGTTCCTCCAACGGGCGTATGACCAGATCGTGCATGATGTGTGCCTTCAGAAGCTGCCGGTAGTCTTTGCAATAGACCGGGCCGGCCTGGTTGGGGAAGATGGGCCGACTCATCACGGCGCGTTCGACCTCTCGTATCTGCGCCATATCCCGAACATGGTTGTGGCAGCGCCGGCGGACGCGTTCGAGCTTCGGGAAATGCTCCGACTCGCGTTCGAGCATAACAGGCCGTTTGCAATTCGGTATCCGCGCGGCCGCGTCTCCGAGCCGCCGATCCATGCGGCCGAGGAAAGCCTGAAGCCTACCCTTGCCGTAGGTATGGCGGAGGTTCTGGCCGATGGCGACGATGTTTGCATCATAGCAGTCGGCTCGGCGGTGAACCTCTCGCTGGAGGCGCTCGAAGTCCTCCGAAAGTCGCACGTCTCCGCCGCGCTGGTGAACGCCAGGTTTGTGAAGCCGCTGGACTCGGAGGTTATTATCAGTTACGCGAGGCGGTGCAGGCGACTGGTGCTGGTGGAAGAGAGTGCGAGGCAGGGCGGATTCGGCAGCGCCGTCCTGGAACTCCTGGCAAATGCAGGCATCAGCGACGTGAAGGTGAAGCAGGTCGGGCTCCCGGATGAATTTGTGGGCCACGGCAGCCGCTCCATCCTGCGCGAGCTCCACGGCCTCGACCCAGGCTACATCGCCAGGGTAGCCGCAGACCTCATCGGCCAACCGCTTGAATCCCGCCAGGGATAGCGGTTACAGCTGTAGAGACCGCAATTCCCCCGTAGAAACGCACCTCAGCAGACACGACGGGCAGTACCCTCTCCCGCCTGCGGGAGAGTCGCCGACTCGTGCTACGTCCCGATGGATCGGGACTTCGCAGAGTAGTACGCGCCATAGCGCTTTGGCGACGGCGAGGGCTGGGGTGAGGGGCGCAAGTGGTGCACGCGACCACCGCATGCACGAGCAAAAGGCCCGTCCCGAATCGGGACGGGCCCTCACTGTCAACTGACGACTTACACCCGTTAGGGTCTCAGAGGAGCTCTCGAAACCGCTTGTCGGTAAGTTCGGCGGCCTGGATCAGGGTTCTGAGGGTATACGGGTTGATAGGATTGTGGCGGGGGATTGTGAGGTATCGTTGGCCATCCGACATCACGATGTGCTTGCCTTGCCGGATAACCCTGAAGCCGACTTTCTCAAAAGCTCGTTGGGCGCGGGCAGGTGAGACGTCGGTGAAGAGCATCAGCTCCCCACCTCTACCAGCACCAGCTTCGAATCGGCCGACCTGCCCTTCTCAACTATGTCAACCGCTTCCAGGTATTCCTTGATGGCTGTCTTGATATTGTCAATCGCTTCATCGTAGGTGTTTCCCTGGCTGGCGCACCCCGGCAGGGTAGGACATGATACATCAAACCCGTATTTGCTTTCGTGAACGATGACGGGAAACGTCAAAGCTCACACCTACCCTTCTTAAATGGGCCCGTCCCGAATCGGGACGGGCCTTTACTGGCTGCAGTCTGCGGTCTGTCCCGCCTTCGGACGGGATCCCGCTGGAGCGGGACCGTCTGCAGTCTAATCTACACCGCCGCCGGTTCGGCCTTCTCGGCTTTCCTGAAGACGACCTTGCCGTCCTCCAGCTCCGCGCGGATTGTGTCGCCCTCGCTGAACCTGCCCATGAGGATTTCCTCGCTGAGAGGATCTTCGATAACCCTCTGGACGGCCCTGCGGAGCGGCCTCGCGCCGAATGCCGGGTCGAAGCCTTCCTTCGCCAGGACCTCCTTCACATCGTCGCTGGCCTCAAGATCCATGCCCTGGCCCTTGAGCTGCTCGCGAACCCGATTCAGCATCAGGTCAACGATCTGAAGTATCTGCGCCGATGTCAGCGCGTGGAAGACCATGACCTCGTCCACCCTGTTGAGAAACTCCGGCCGGAAGACTTTCTTCATCTCCTCGATCACGCGGTTCTTCATGCTCTCATAGGCGTGGGCATCCTCGTCCACTTTCTTGGCGGAACGGAAGCCCATGCCTGCTCCACCGCTTATCTCCTGCGCGCCGATGTTCGAGGTCATGATGAGCACCGTGTTCTTGAAGTCCACCACCCGGCCCTGTGCGTCGGTAAGTCTGCCGTCCTCCATGACCTGGAGCAGGATGTTGAAGACCTCCGGATGCGCCTTCTCGATTTCGTCGAACAGCACAACCGAGTACGGCTGCCTGCGGACTGCCTCGGTGAGCTGTCCGCCTTCCTCGTAGCCCACGTATCCCGGCGGCGCTCCCACCAGCCTGGACACCGCGAATCGCTCCATGTACTCGGACATATCAATCCGGACCAGGTTATCTTCGTTGCTGAACAGGAATGCCGCAAGCGCCTTGGCGAGCTCGGTCTTACCTACGCCTGTCGGGCCGAGGAACACAAACGACCCTGCGGGCCTCTTCGGATCCTTCAGGCCGGACCTGGCGCGCCGAATCGCGCGGGACACGGCCTCGATAGCCTCGTCCTGGCCGATTATGCGCTCGTGCAGCGACTGCTCCATATTCAGGAGCTTCGCCGTCTCCGTCTCCACCAGCCTGGATACCGGAATCCCAGTCCAACTAAAGACGATGTGGGCGATCTCATCCTCAGTCACCACAGGCTCGGCGCTGTCCTTGGCTTCCTGCCACTGGCGATCCAGATCGTGGATCTTCGAGGAGAGGTATCTCTCTTGAGCCTGAAGCTCGATTGCGCGGTCGTACTGACCCGTGGTGGGCAGCGATTCAAGCTCCTGGGTTACATTGTGCAGATCGGCTTTGGCCGTGCGCAGATCTGATGGAGGGAGCGACCTCTGGAGCCTCACCCGAGACGCGGCCTCGTCAATCAGGTCAATGGCCTTGTCCGGCAGACACCGGTCGGTTATGTATCGGTCTGCGAGCCGGGCTGCGGCAAACAGAGCGTCGTCGCGTATCTTCACGTGATGATGACCTTCGTACCTATCTCTCAACCCTTTCAGGATGTCTATCGCCTCTTCGACGCTGGGTTCGCGGACCTGGACAGGTTGGAATCGGCGTTCGAGGGCGGCATCGCGCTCGATGTACTTCCTGTACTCATCCATGGTGGTCGCGCCAATGCACTGAAGCTCGCCGCGTCCGAGGGCCGGCTTCATGATATTAGAGGCGTCAATTGCGCCCTCGGCCGCGCCGGCGCCTACCAGGGTGTGCAGCTCGTCAATGAAGAGGATAACCTCGCCGCTGGCCTTGCGAACTTCGTCTATGATGCGCTTCATACGCTCTTCGAACTCGCCGCGGTACTTTGTGCCGGCGACTACGCCCGCAAGGTCGAGCGCCACTATGCGCCTGTCCTTCAGCATCTCCGGGATGTCGCCGGACACGATGCGCTGGGCCAACCCTTCAGCAATGGCGGTCTTGCCGACGCCGGGCTCTCCGATGAGCACAGGGTTATTCTTCGTCCTTCTGCTCAGGATTTGGATAACCCGCTCTATCTCGTTGATTCTGCCGACAACAGGGTCGAGCTTATCCTGCTTGGCCAGATCGGTCAGATCGCGGGCAAATTCGTCCAGTGTAGAAGTCCTTGACCTGCTCTTGGTTGCCGTCGGGGATGTATCGCTGTCCTGGAGGCTCATTACCTCGCGCCTGGTTCTTTCCAAATCCACGCCGAGCTTGGCCAGAACACGCGCGGCCAGGCCTTCGCCTTCGCGGATCAGGCCAAGCAGCAGGTGCTCCGTGCCGATGTAGTTGTTGTTCAACTGCCGCGCTTCGTCGTAGGCCAGATCAATGACTCGCTTCGCGCGCGGTGTCAACTGCATGTCCTGACCCAGGCGGCCATCGCCTCTGGTAACCTGCCGCTCTATCTCGGACCGGATTCGGTTCAGGCTGACGCCCATCCGTTCCAATATGCGGGCTGCGACGCTGTCGTTCTCTCTGACCAGGCCGAGAAGCAGGTGCTCCGTGGTGACGAAGTTCTCACCGAGCCTGCCGGCTTCTTCCTGAGCGAAGAAGATTACTCTGCGTGCCCTCTCTGTGAATCGCTGCCACATTCCCCCGTCCCTCCTTTACTATGGAGTAATGGAGTGATGGAGTGATGGAGCATTGGGTTCCCATTACTCCATCACTCCGTTATATGTCTGCTCCTATCTAGTACGACGTCCCCACGAGGGTTCTTGTTCTGCTCCATCGGGGAGCGTCAACTGGGCGCCCCGGCTGTTTTCGATTAATTTCTCGCGCACCAGTCTGGCGCGCTTTACATCGTCCGCCATGCTCTCTGCGCATCCGCCTGAGGCGGACACACCGAGCCGCATGGACGCGAGAAGCTCCTTGAAAGCCTCGCTGGAGAGGCCGCGGGCTGGACTGAGTTCCGCGCCCAGGCGTAGCATCGAGATACACGCCATCGCCTCTCTGCCGCTGAGCGCGCGGGCTTCCATCAGCCGCGCTCTGGCCTGCTCAACAACTTCGCTAAGCTCGCCTCTCCGCTCCAGAGCCAGTTTTCTTCTGGCCTCTCTTTCCCTGGAGATTAGGTGCTCCGCCGCCGCCCGGACGCGTGAAGTGATCTCCTTTTCTGAAAAACCTATTGTCGTTTCGTTGGAAACCTGGAAAACGTCCCCCAGCGCCTTGGTGCCCTCGCCGAACAAGCCGCGCACGGATATCCTAAGCTCCGCCGCCGCCGCGAGAGCCGGCATAGCTTCTTCCAGGAGCGCCAGCCCCGCCAAGTGGAGCATCACCGACAGCCTGAGGCCGGTGCCCACGTTCGCCAATGACGACGTCAGGTACCCATAATTATCGGCTCGCGCGTATGCGATCTTCCGCGCCAGAAAGGCATCGAGCTCCTGCCCCATCTGCAGCGCCGTCATGGGCTGGAGGCCCGGGAGTATACACTGCACCCTCAGATGGTCCTCTTCGTTGACCATCAGGCTCAGCGTCCCGGCGTCGTTCAGCACTATCGGCCGGTACTTGCCGCCGTATACCTGCTGCCTGCTCGCCACACGTGCATCCACGAGAGCCAGCCGTTCGGCGGAGGCGGACAGGTGCGTCGGCCGGATTACCCGGAGCTTGCCGATCCGTCCGCTATGGCGTGCCAGGCCATCGGAGTCGTGAACCGCGTCCAGCACGAGGTCCGAAACCCGCCTCAAGTCGGCGTCGCGCGCGCGATCCGGGAACGGGATGCCCTCGACGTTCCTGGCAAGCCTCGCCCGGGTGGACAGCGCCACATCACTTGCCGGGCCGTCCGCACTCACCCATGCCGGGATGAACGTGGCACGCTGTCCGCTCTGTCCTCGCATCTCTATATATGCTTTCCCGAGGCGCCATGCAGCTCACGAATCACACGGTCCACTTCCGCCTTAAAGACCGTGTAGCACGTTGAGCAGCCAACCATGCCGCCTTGCTCGACTTCGTCTATAGTATTCCCACAAACCGGGCAAACCTTTGTTCGATTGCGCTCATTTTCAGAAGCCGAGCATTCCGTTGCCAGCGTTTTGAGCGCATCGGTCAGCAGCAGCCCGCTGTCGCCGAAGAGGATGCGCTCGCTATTCCCGGCGCACGTCTCACACAGCCTGCGTTCCGCGCGTCGGCCGGCCTTCGAAACCCGGCAGATCACGAACTCGGCGCGCCGCGGCGGACCACACGACTCACAGTACCCTGCGCGCATCAGATCGGCACACCCTCAGCCCTTGTCAAAGTGCGAAATGCTTCTATCAGCCGGTTGGTCATTTCCCCCGGGCGGCCGGTCCCGATGGTGCGCCCATCCACCTTCACCACGGGTATAACCTCTGCGGCGGTGCCGGTGAGGAAGCATTCGTCTGCCACGTAGACGTCAAATAGGGTAAACAGCCTCTCCTCTGCGGGTATACCCATATCGCGGGCCAGACCCATCACGACATTTCGGGTTATGCCTTCCAGAATCCCTGCGTATGGGGGCGGCGTCACCAGCTTGCCGTCTCTCACCAGGAAGATGTTGTCGCCGGTTCCCTCTGCGACGTATCCCTCAGTATTCAGCATCAGGCCCTCACCGGCGCCTACCCGGTTTGCCTCGATCTTTGCCTGAATGTTAATCACGTATTTGCCGAGCGATTTGATCCTGGGCTCGAGCGCCTGCGCCGGCGGCACACGCGTGGACACCGTGACTACCTGAAGCCCCTCGTTGTACATCTCTTCCGGATACAGGGCAAGCCTGTCCGTCATGATTATTACAGTCGGCGTTTTGCACACGCGAGGGTCGAGGCCCAAACCGACGCCTCTGGTGATGGTTATCCGGACATAGCCGTCCATCACGCCGTTCGTGCGCAGCGCCGTCAGAATGGCCTGCTCCATTTCCTCCTCGGTAATGGGCAGGTTGATCATCATGGCGTGCGCAGACCGGTACAAACGCACTATGTGTTCACGGAGCTTAAATACCTTGCCGGAGTATACCCTGATTCCTTCGAATGCACCATCTCCGTAAAGCAGGCCGTGGTCGTAAACGGAAACCCTAGCGTCCTCCTCGGGAACTAGTTCTCCGTTCAGATAGACAACGCGACTCATCGTCACCCCCGAAATTCTGTAGTTTCAGTATAACACAAAGCAGACTCAGCGACAATACGCGGCGCGCTGTACGTAGCCGCGACTCCCAATAGCCGAATGAAAAGCTATCTTATACACAAAGGGCGCCCGGACGGCCGGGCGCCCTTCGCAGCTCGAATGGAAAAGCTCGCCGCTAGGCCCAGAACATCTCGCCCGGCTTCTGGCTGATAACGACCTCCTTCAGGAAGGATACCGCCTTCTCGAAGCCCTCATTCTGCGACATGAGGCTGTCCTCGTGCTCGATGGAAAGCACCCAGTCGTAGCCGACCATCCTGAGGTTGCTCACCATGTCCTTCCATATCTCGTATCCGTGGCCGTAGCCGACGGTCCTGAATATCCAGCTCCGGGCGATTTCGTCACCGTATGACTTGGTGTCCAGCACGCCGTTTATGGTCGCATTGATCGGGTCAATCTTGCAGTCCTTCGCGTGGACGTGGTAGATCGCATCGCCCAGCTTGCGGATCGCGCAAATGGGATCTATCCCCTGCCAGAAGAGATGGCTGGGATCGAAGTTCGCGCCGAGTGCATCGCCGCATGCGTCGCGGAGCTTCAGCAGGGTCTCCGGGTTGTATACCACAAAGCCGGGATGCATCTCGAAGCAAATCTTCACGCCGTGATCCTTCGCAAACTTGGCTTCCTGCCTCCAGTAGGGGATTACTACGTCCTTCCACTGCCACTCCACGATCTCGGTGAAATCGGGCGGCCACGGGCATGTTACCCAGTTCGGAGACTTGGCGCCGGGCGAATCGCCGGGGCAGCCCGAGAAGTTGATCACGCGCTCCACGCCGAGCTTCTGTGCCAGCTCCACCGTCTTCCGATGCACGTCGTGGTTCGCCTGAGCGAATTGCTTGTTCGGATGAAGTGGATTCCCGTGGCACGATAAGGCGCTGATCACAAGCCCCCGCGATTCAACGGCTTTCAGGAACTTCTTCCGCTCATCCTCGCTGGCAAGGAGCTTGTCCACGTTGCAGTGGCTGTTTCCCGGATAGTTCCCGGTGCCGATCTCGACCGCCTCCACGCCTACTCCGGCGACGTAGTCCAGCGCTTGTTCAAAAGGCATACCAGAAAATGCTACCGCGAATACGCCGACTTTCACTTTCCAAATTCCTCCTCTCGAATTGTGGGGGCCCACGGAAGCCGCTTCCAAACGATTACTCCAAATACCCCTGGAACCCTGGACCCCTTATCTCAAAGCAATTTCCCTGCCCTGCTCGGCAGATTTATAAATCGCATCCAGGATGCGAGTGACCTCAAGGCCGTGCTCGCCTGTCGAAATCGGCTCCTTCCCGTTCACGATGCAGTCCACGAAGTGCTTGATTTCCATTAGGTGGCCCGACTGATTCGGATAGCTGGGGGTCACATCCACCAAAGCGCCGTGCATCTCCGTGTAAACGCGAAGGGGATCAACGTCCGCCCCGCCTTTTGTGCCCATTAAGGTAGTGTAGACCACATCGCGCCCTACGTTCGACGCCCAGCTTGTTTCGAGCACTACCGTCGCGCCCGTATTCAGCCTGATGAATGCGGCTGCCAGATCCTCAACATCGCACTTGCCACTCTCTTCCGCCGTACCCCATGTGCCCATACCCTTGCCGTATTGTCCGAACTTGGCATATGTTGAGCCGGTCACGGTGACGGCTTTCGGATTGCCCATGAGCCAAAGCGTGAGGTCGAGCACGTGCACGCCGAGGTCAATCAGCGGGCCGCCGCCTGACTTGGATTTGGTGGTGAACCAGCCGCCCATGCCGGGAATGCCTCTCCTGCGCAGCCAGCCGGTCTTTGCATAGTAAATCTCACCCAGCTCGCCTTGCTCGACGAACTTCTTCAACACCTGGGTGTCGCCGCGGAAGCGATTGTTAAAGGCAGTCATGAAGAGCTTGCCCGCCCTCTTGCCGGCAGCCACCATTGCTTCACCCTCTTCGGGCGTTATGGCAAGCGGCTTCTCGCAGATGATGTGCTTGCCGGCCTCGAATGCAGCTATGGTTATCGGCGCATGTAGATAGTTCGGCGTGCAGACGCTCACGGCGTCAATGTCGTCGAGCTCGAGCATCTCCTCATAATCCGTGAAGACGTGAGGAATTCCGAACTCCGCCGCCACTCTGCGCGCGCGCTCTTCATTGACATCGCACACCGCCAGAACCTGCGCCTCCGGGCATTTTACGTAGCCCTGTATGTGCAGGTGGCCTATACCAACCCCGATGATGCCTATACCCAATTTCTCTAGCTTACTCTTGGATTCTGCTGCCAACCCAGTTCCCCTCTCCTAGCGTTTGGTTTAAGGTGTATCCATCAAAAACCTGATGCAGCGCGGGCCCGATCCCGGACCCAACGCATTTTAGCACACCGTTTAGCTGCATGCAACCATGAAAACCGACACAGAGTGTATTCTGTGAGTGTGTAAATTTGAGAAAGGGAGTATCCTTTCAGTTGAAGATAAAGCGCTTGGGCGCAAAAAGAAAGGAGACTCCCCTATGGCAATCTTATCACTTGAGAGGATGTTTAGGCAACTCGTGCTTCGTAGCGAACTACTTCGCAGAGTAGCACTGGAAGTACATAAGGACGAACGGCCCCATTGAAAGGCTGATGAAAGATATCCGAGCCAGGACCTACGGCTGGGCAGGATTCGCCAACAAAGACAGCTGCGAGAGGTTGCTCTATGGCCTGTTCTACCAAAGAAACAA
>Ga0315289_10006470_pt1 | contig 17210 bp, 13 predicted proteins | sample YL17G11_40_MG_FD_203452 | JGI IMG/M metagenome (GOLD analysis project Ga0315289, IMG submission 203452) | Sediment microbial communities from Yellowstone Lake, YNP, Wyoming, USA - YL17G11_40 | ecosystem: Environmental > Aquatic > Freshwater > Lake > Sediment | place: USA: Wyoming | collected... | reverse complement strand
CGGCGTCGACCCCTCCGCATGCCTCGGCCACCTGGGCGGGGTCCGTGATATCGCCCTTGACGATCTCAACATCCTTTGCTTCGCTGATCGCTCCCCAGGACACGTTAGGCAGATCGAATGCCCTGACTGAGTAGCCTTCCGAGACGCAGAGCCTGATCACTTCAGCTCCGAGGCGGCCAGCGCCGCCGGTTAGAAGCAGTTTCATCGAGGAGCCTCCTTATCAATCCTCTGCGGTTCATGGAGATAAAAAGGCAGCCACAGCGATTTTTTAGCCAACTTTCAAGCTGGGGAAAAGGGCTTATTTTTTCAGTAATCGCGTCTTCTTTACTGCCTCGGCGGTCCTTCGCAGGTATTTCATGGCGCAGTCGTAAGATGGGAATCCTTGGAGACCGCATTCTGGCCCGGCGTAGGGGATCCTATCCGCTCCAAACCTTTCCACTATCACCCTGAGCCTCTTCACCATGGTTCGGGTTTCCTCAAAGAAGTTTTCAGGTTCTGTCTCCCCCCGTCTGATGTCAGTCCAGATCTTCCCTAGGTCCTCCTCTCGGGCCATCTTTGCCCGTATCAGGTCGTCGAACCTCGTCGCTGAGATGCTTGCCTTGAGCCTCTTGTCGGCCTCGTCGAGCAGCTTCTTCGTGTTTTCCTGCATGTAGATCGGGTCGTCGACGTGTGGTTCGATGATGTTCAGGTGCTCGACTTCCCAGAAGAGGTTCTCTGAGGTGTTGTGGAGGTGCAGCATAGTCTCAACCTTCCTTGAGGAAGCCGTCGCGCAGACTTCTTCTAGGGCGTGGATTAGGGCTTCCCTTCCCTCTGAGCCGCGGTCGAGGAGGGGGTCGTTGAGGAACCCGAGGACCGGCTCATCTATTGATAGCAACTCGACTCCACCCTCTTTGACGCAAAAAATGGATCGCGAGGCGATGTCGGCGAGGGCTTCTCCTATACCCCTCAATAATTCTGGGCTTTCCTTGGAGAAGAATGAGGACAGTGTGTATGGGCCTGTTATGCAGATTCTCATGGGGACCCTGTCTAGGTTGACGGCTTCTCTGATCTTCGAGATGTTCTGTTTTAATATGCTTACTTCGGGTACCGTTGAGCCAGACTTGGAGTAGGGCTTTTGTGTGGCCATGTACCCTGACTCAGTCCTCGTTATCCCGAGAAGCATCTCAAGGATCATCTCGTTCATGTCTCGGAACTGGGGGTAGTTGGGGACCTCTATGCCTGCCCTGAGTTTGTCGATGAAGGCGCATACGACCTCCCCCTCAAAGACGCTTAGAGAGTCTTCTTCTGACCCTCTGGGCAAGAAGCGTTCCACGGAGCATGTCTTCCTGGCTCCTTCCTTCAACTTTGAATGAGCGACTCTCGGGGGGAGGCTCCCTACATCGGTGGAGGCTGTCAAGCGTTATGGCGCCTTCTGGTTGTTTATAGTATCCCCTGATAATATTGGTTATAGCATTTACCAACGAGCGGAATATTCTTATGAAGACATATCTTAGCTGTGTAATTTCAAAAGAAAACGTGTCCATTGCTTTACGTCGAATTCAGGATAAAGCTTGGGATAACGGGAACGTGAGACAGTATTTAAGTAACTGGGGATGGTTGTGTCGTTTTCTCAGCTCCTTCAGTATAAGCCACTTCTCGCAATGCGGGATGATTGGACTTGAGACAAGATCACCTATCGTGCGCTGAGGATCAGGCAGCTTAGAAGACGAGTTATCTGACGTTGACCGTAACGCTTGCCACGGTTTTTCTCTGTATCCTGATCTCAATCGTCACGTCGCTGGGGCTGCCTACGCTGATGCCGAACCCCAAGCTGATGGGGTTTCCAGTGGGATCGAGATGACTTGTGTTTGCCTGCACCATCTCGCCGGCTATTGGTATGTAGACGCTGAATTCTGAGCTGTCACCCTTCGGCCTCCGTACCCAGAGGTGGACCTGCTCGCCTGAGGAGATCGCGGTGAGGTGTGTCGCGTTCGGGAAATTCCTATATATGTAAGAAAATAAGTTTTAATCGGATACAATTTGAGTTTTAATTCACCGAGCGAGTTCTATCAAAATTATAAAAACGACGTTGAAGCCGCAAGAAAAGCCGCGTTTCAGATTGGGCAGGATATGGGTAGAACGATGATTCAAAAAGGTGGCGTAAAAGGGAATGATCTTGGGGCCGTCGCTGATATCCTTAATTCTGCTATGAGGCTCGTTAAGGGGGAACCGTCTGCAAGACTTGAGAATGATAAAATTACGATGCGGAACACAGGATTCTGCGCCATCATGCGTGCGGCGTTAACTCTTGATATTCCTTGGGAGTGGCTTGACAGTAACTTCGCCTGGCCTTGGCTTGAGGGCATCGCCTCGATTGTCAGACCCGACATTAGGTTGAGTGTCTCCTCGGCGAGGTGTAGGGGAGACAAAGTCTGTGTACATGTGTTTGAAATAGGATAACCCGGTTTTCCGGCTTGTTTGCGCATTGATGGTACGCAGACCGATTGAAAGATGGTCAGATCAACTAATCATGCTGCCTGAAAGAAGCATCCGTGGAGATTAGGAGAACATTAAGGCCCCAAATCCAAACCCCCTCTTACTTTTACTCCTACTTACATATTCACTCCCACTCTCCTCCCTATACCCTCCCATACTCTCTCTACACCGCACACCGCACCGCACACACAAAAAAGACGAGATCCATAATTTTATCCTCAACTCCTCCTGACACCAAGTCAGACGTTATAGTTGACTCGCTTAGCTACTTTATATTCAGGATATAATCTCTAAGAAAATAATTTTGTAAAGTAACTTTTTTAAAAAAGAAATCTTTATCGTGGTTGTTTTTTATATTAAATAAAATTAGGTCTAAATGGTTATACACTCATAACCGCACATTGGAACGTAATAGGGGAGGGACAACTTGAGTGTAAAGCCCTATGTTACTGTCTTTCTTGTAATTTTAATACTTGCAAACTCATTTCTTGTTGTTTTATCTGTAAACTCTCAGCCTACTCAGGGAAATTGGGTTGTAACTGGAATAGAAGTTATTGAAAATCAGACGATTATTCTCAATGGGAATCTGATAGTTAGAAATGGGGGTAATCTAACATTGATTAATGTTATTTTAATCATGAATTGTCTTTACAGAGGTCAGTACAGCATAGGTGTGGACCCAGGTGCAACCCTACACGTCTATAGATGCAATATATCCTCTGCTAATCCTGATTATAGGTACGCTTTTAATGTCGAAGGTGATGGCTTTATTTTAAGAGATTCAAGTCTGCAGGGTGTTGGCTGGTGTACACTTGCAGATGATCCTTATTGGGGTGGGACTTTTTTTATAGATTGGAATTCTAATGCATATGGATTGAGGCTTGAAGGCGACAACGGATTAATTGAAAACAATTATTTCACTGGAAACTTTATAGATTTGGGTATTTTTGGCTCGAATATTAGGGTTAGGAGAAATATTTTTGATTCAACTGGATTGGGAGCCGTCCATATCATGGATAGTAGTTCTAATACATGCCTCTTCAACAATACGTTCCGTAAAGCACCTTCTGTCAGCTCTGCAGTTATTCTCAGCTCCACGATTATATCATCAGCGGGATCCAATGTAATAATTGCGAACAATACGCTTAAACAAACCAAGCGTTTACGAGAAACAGCAATGGCCGGGATTTTTACTCGTTACATCTCTAACGTCACCATTGAGAATAATACGATATCCACTGATGTGGGCATTCAGATAATGACCTCAATTAACATGGTAATCAAGAGGAATAATATTACGTATGTGGAAGTTGGCATATTTAGCCTTGAAGGAGTAAATAATAGAATAGAGAGAAATATACTTCAGGCTCCAATTGATTCTGACGGTCGCAGCATTGGTCTGACCTACTGCCACGGAAGCATGATCCTAAATAACAACTCTACCACACTAATCTATCTTGAGAATTGTTACAATAATTCAATATTAAACAACTACGTGGAATCGGGACTTTTGATGCTCGGATGCAATGATAATACAATAAGCAACAATAATTTTTCAGGCAAAGTCATACTCTACTCAAGCTCTGACAGAAATCATCTAACTTACAATGACTTTAGAACAATGGAATTTGTTATGGATGGTTCTTCATCAAACATACTTCATCACAACAACTTCTTGCTGCAGCAAGGTAGCTTTTACTTCGATAATGCCGAAAATATCTGGCATTTTGGAAGCCAAGGTAATTATTGGAGTGTTTATAATGGAAGCGACACCAACAACGATGGTGTTGGTGATAGCCCCTTCTTCATTTCGCCGTTAGGAATTGATTCGTCCCCACTTATGATGCCTGTAAATGTTGCTCAAGTAGACATCAAGGGTATGGTTTATCTACCTTTGTCAGATGCCCCTGTGTCTTCCAAAGGAATCTTCAACTGGGATGTTGAAGAGATAAGGATTGAAAACCAGTTTTTAGAGCTTGAATCTGGCAATATCTGGGTACCTTCAGGGCACACGCTTGTCATAAGAAACAGCACATTAGTGCTGGGAGAGAAAGGTTCGGTTGAATTCGGCGCTTCAGGTGGGTCCCTAATAGTTGAGGATAGCGTCATCAAAAAAGCTGAAATAGGCTATGGGTTTCAAATGGCATTTCAGAATCTCACTAATTTACTTGTTAAGGGGAGCGAGTTACGTGGAGCATCATGGGCATTGGGAGGAGGTCTTAGCATTGATAGCGCCGATAAGATAATCATCGAAGACAGTTTGATTACAGGGTCATTCAGAAGTCTATTTCTCCATAATATTAAGACGTCTAGGATTGTTAACAACTCCTTCACTGGGAATGTTGAAGCTATGATTATAGGTGATTCCAATAATATCATAATAGCCAACAATACAATTTATGATGCATTAAATTGTGCAATCACCCTATTTATCGGCAATCAGGGTACACTTCATAATATTACTATTGAAGGCAATATCATATACAGGAGTTGGGAAAATGGCATTCAAATTTGGTGTTCGTTAGTAGATTCTAAAATAAAAGATAATTGGATTACTAACTGTAAGTCTGATGGGTTAATATTGACTGGAAGAGGTGCAATTGTCTACCATAACAACTTCATAAACAATCGATTATATGCAGACGATCGGGGCACTGATAATGTATGGAGCTACAATGGGGAAGGGAACTATTGGAGTGGTTACAATGGTAATGATGCAAATTTTGACGGTATTGGAGACACCTTATTTGTCATTAATGAGGAAAAGGGTTTAGGAGATAATTTTCCATTCATGCATGAAAATGGCTGGTTAACCAAATTTTACCTAACTGTACAAACCAATTACCCATCGATACCCTTCTCAGTCTCAAAATCAAAATACAATACAGGAGTTGATGGAACAAAAACATTAAGACTTGGATACGTCAGGAACTACGAAGTCGAGTTCCATAAAGAAGTCACTGTTTCTGATAATATAATATTAGGTTTCGATCAATGGGCAGATGGCGTAAAGAGTCTTAATAGAATATTCAATCTATCATCTAATACAACTATTCAAGCTAATTATCATGAACAAGACTTGGTGAAAGTCATTTCAGAATATGGCGAGGTCTCTGGAAGAGGATGGTATGATAAAGGGTCAGAAGCAACAATCTCCATCAAACAAACAACTATCTCAGTGGATGACGGCATAAAAGCCGTATTCACAGGTTGGACAGGTGACCATTCCGGCTCATCTCAGCAAGCCACGCTCACAGTCTCTAAGCCTTTAACCATTGAAGCTGGCTTTAGGAAACAGTATCTTCTGAACGTGGAATCGGAGTTCAGTGAAACATCTGGGTCAGGGTGGTATGATGAAGGAACGAAAATCAACTTCTCAATTCAGGATACGAAAATCTCAGTGAATCCACTCATATCGAAAGTATTCAGAGGATGGTTCGGCGACTCTTTATCTCCTTCTCAATCAGATGAAATCACAATTGATAGCCCAAAGACGATAATAGCTGTATGGGCTGACGACTACACAAACCTCTACCTAGTTGGAGGCATAATAGTAATAATCACCGTAGTCGCTGTGACGATGGTCATTCGTCGAAAGTAATACTCGCAAAGGGACAGAATATATCTCTTAATCTTTATTTCCCCATCTATACCATCGCCCGATTCACTGGACGCAGGTACGTTTTAATTTCATCTTGTTGAGCGGACTAGATCTCTGGGAGGCTGATGACTGAAATGGTAGAGGATGGTTCCTGCGACTCTGATCTTCCCTATCTCCTCGAGGTCGGAGACGTATCCCTTGATGGTGGCGATATGTAGGACTGATAGATGGGGTCTAATTAGTTTGCAGGATACGATAGCGCAGCACTTTAGCAGCGCTATCAAGGCGATAACTGGTAAGAATTTAGCAATTCAAGGGTCTACCTTCAAAGATGGTTTTCAAGTCAACTCATCATGTCTGTGCTGATCATATCGTGTTTGCTCCTGGGCAGCCTGCTCCTCATCAGGCCGGACAAACTTGAGCCGAGGCTCTCAGTGTGCCTGTCACTGTTCCTATTCGCCATATCGTTCAACTTCACGATCGAGCCTCCTGCTGTCTATCAAGCAAGAGCGACGTTGGGGGAGACCCTGACCTTTTTCCTGTTGATGGGGGCTGGACTGCTCTCGGTTCTGAGTGTCATCGAGAGAACTGTCTTCGAAGCGAGGCCAAACTTCGTAATCCTCCAGTATCCCATGGAAGGGTTCGTCTTGTCCCTGCTGAGCTTCGCCCTGTACTCGCAGCTGGCTTACTTATCAGGTCTGGTGAGACCGTATCCGACAATGCAGTATCATCCCTACATGCCGTCATTTTTATCACCGCAATCCTCTATGGATACCTCGCCAAAACCATTCTATTCTTGGCTTTCAGGATGCGAAAGAAGGGTTCGCGCGCGACTGCAATAAACTAACATCGACCATTCTTTGCTAACCGAGTAATCATTAGTGAGAAGTGAGGATGAAATTATGGCTCGCTCCCAAAGAACGTTCGCGTTAAGTTGGTAAGTGTTAGTCTTATTCATGAAGTATGAGCGGAGGGTTAACTTAGCTATAAAATTCAATTTTCAGAAAATAGAGCACTAGAAGATGAAAGGGATAGTAGGCGTAGAAGAAATATTTCCTCCATAGCGGATAATCGGTTTTCGCGTTAATTTTATTGAAAGGGGATCTTTTATCGTTGTGTAGGATTATGAGTGGGAGGGCAAGTAGAGCCAAGGATTGGTATGGTACATCAAAGAAGGTGAATAGATTGAGTAAGATGAATAATATTATCCCTATGCGCTTATTTTTTCTTAGAGCGTAGAAGCACCCCATCGTCGCAACGCCATAACCGTCGAAATCTATGGGCAGCACAGCGGAGGCCAGTAGAGGAAGGAGAAATAGGTAGTTGTTTCTTTCAAATAAATAGATGAAGAGGACGCCTAAGGATAATGTAAAAAATATGTTCAAATACTCCCAAGGCAGCACCCCTCTGGCAAGGTAAAATGGGGCCTGGGAGATCAATGCAAAAAGTAGGAGTCTGGCAAAATAGTTCTTCACGTTTCTTGTGCTTTCCAGGCCCAGTATGAGTAGGTAGGCGATCAGCGGGAAGGAGAGTCTTCCTATGTATCTGAGCACAATATTCTCAGGGTACAGGACTACCCCTACATGGTCTATCGTCATGGTCACTATTGCCAGCCATTTCAGGGACTCTCTTCCCAGGTCGTACCCTCTTTGAACTGTGAGCTCCATGATATGGTTCTATTGTGGAAGGTTGGATAAGAACTGACGTGGTGTGTCTGTACGCGCGTCTGGTTTCCGCCGTCGAGCACGCTTAATTTAAACATGATGCGAAGAACATTGATGTAGATGTTGGATATGCCTGATAGAAATAGAGTCAAGATAACCGTGCTGAGGAGGTTCGCGCCTTCAGAGGTCTTCGAGGAGAGCCCCGTGACGCCTGTGGAGCCCCTCGAGGCTTGTGAGGCGTTCAGGGACCGGCAGGAGTTCATCGTCGCGGAGAATGGCAGGATGCCGGAGGGGTTCTGCACCTCGGCGTGGAATGCCATCTATCCTGCCGTCAGAACTCTGTCATTCGGGGGAAACCTGCCATGGTACAGGGAGAAGGGCGTCGCGGTGGAATGCTGCACCGATGGGCTGCGGCCGGTCATATTCAAACTGGAACGAATCTGATGCGGCGGTATGGCTCGCGTCTGCGGTTTTAGACTCATCATCTTAAGAAAAGGTTCGGATATTTGTTGACTGGGTATTTGATGAAGGTATTGGTTACGGGCGGGGCCGGCTTCATTGGCAGCCACCTTGTAGATTATTTGATCGATGGTGGCGGGGAGGTTCGCGTCATCGATGACCTCTCGGCCGGGAGCCTTGGCAACCTGGGGAGGTGGGAGGGCGACCCCAGGCTCTCCTTTGTCAAGGGCGATCTCCTTGATCCTGAGGCCGTGATCGGTGCTCTGGACGGCTGCGGCGCGGTCTATCACCTCGCCGCGAACCCTGAGGTGAGGGCGTCGAGGGCTTCGCCTGAGGATCATTTCAGGCAGAACGTCGAGGCGACCTACAGGCTTTTGGAGGCGGTGAGGAGAGTCGGCGGCGTCGAGCTGTTCGTATTCGTGAGCTCCTCGACGGTGTACGGCGAGGCGGATGTGGTTCCCACGCCGGAGGATTACGGGCCGTTGAAGCCGATCTCCCATTACGGTGCCTCGAAGCTCGCGGCTGAGGCGCTGGTCTCCGCGTACGCCTCGATGTACGGGTTCAGGGCGGTGATATTTAGGTTAGCGAACATCATAGGTCCGAGGAGCAGCCACGGGGTGGTCTACGACTTCGTCGAGAAGCTGAGGGCTGACCCGGAGAAGTTGGAGGTCCTTGGCGATGGGTCTCAGTCGAAGTCGTATCTATACGTGGATGACTGCGTCAGGGGCATGGTTCTGGGGGTCGAGGAGGCGCGGCCTGGGGTTGAGTTATTCAACCTCGGCTCAGACGACAGGGTCAGCGTCATGGAGATCGCCGGGATCGTGATCGAGGAGATGGGGGTCGATGGCTGCGAGGTGCGTCTGACGGGCGGCGTCGACGGCGGGCGCGGCTGGGCGGGGGACGTGAAGGTTATGCAGCTTGACTCCTCTAGGCTGAGGTCTCTGGGCTGGAGGCCTGAGCTGAGCGGCTTGGAAGCCGTCAGGGAGACCGCCCGCGCACTCATGCGAGGCTAACTCGATGGTTTAAGGCTATGCAGGGTTATCCGACAAAGTAGTTAGTCAGTGGAGATCACTCAAATATTACGATGCGGATTCAAGAAAGCCCATGACTGAAGTCATGGGATGGATTGAACTACGAATCGTAAAAATCAGTGATTTCAAATCCCGCGAGAAATCTGTCCAAATAACTACATACATATCGATAAAAGTCATATTAAATGGTGTCTTAGTCGAAGATTTACGTTACCCTCCGCCTTCATCCGCGTTTTACACGTTGACGATGAGGAGTCTCAGCGTGAATTCGCCAAGATGTTCCTCGAGCAAGACGGGGTGATCCAGGTTACCTCAGTCGCATCCGGGAAGGAGGCGCTTCAGCTCCTGGAGAAAGAGAGCTACGACTGCATTGTCTCCGACTACCAGATGAGTGGGATGACCGGGATACAGTTAGCCGAGAAAATTAAATCCCGCATGAGCATACCGTTCATACTCTACACCGGTCGTGGAAGCGAAGAAGTGGCTGAGGCCGCGTTCAAGGTCGGCATCGACGATTATATTAGAAAAGAGATTGAGCCAGCCCACTACCAAGTATTAGCGAAAAATATCCAGAACGTGGTCGAACGGGCGAGAGGAGAGAAGAGCCTCAAGGCGAGCGAGGAAAAGTTTAGACGGTTCTTCATGAATCAGCCAGTCCTCTGTTACATGGTATCAAAAGAGGGAAACATTGTCGAGGTAAATGAAGCTGTTTTAGATACTTTGGGATACGCAAGAGAGGAGCTGATCGGAAAACCTATGATAACCACGCTCTACTCGCCATCTTCAATAGGGAAATCAGAGCAGCTCTTTAGGAGATTGGTGGAAACAGGCGAACTTAGAAATGAAGAACTAAACATAGTTACGAAAACTGGGGAAGAGAGAACCGTCCTTCTCAACGTTGATGCGGTGAGGGATGCAAGTGGTGGCATCATTCAAAGCATTTTAGTTCAAGTAGATATTACTCAGATAAGACAGACGGAGGAGGAACTGAGGGAGTCCGAGGAACGCTACCGAACTCTCGTGGAGAACTCGCCGAACGCTATCTCGGTTTTGATAGGAGACACGATCGTTTACGCTAACCAGAAGAGAGCAGACCTCGCAGGAAAAAACGATCCATCCGAATTAGTTGGCACAAGCGCCCTCTCTCAGGTAGCGGAAGGAGACAGGGGGCCTATTATCAAGATAAGGGAAACAAGAGAAAGAGGGGAGAAGTCTCCATCACCATTCGAGTACAGAATGTTGAGGGCAGATGGTAGTGTCAGAGATATCATGGACTACCACTCAGAAATCAACTATCAAGGTAACAACGCTGTGCAACACGTGCTCCACGATGTCACTGACCAAAAGCGCTACGAGAAGAGGCTTGAGGCTCTACACCGGCACGCGACCGAACTCGGTAAAGCCGGGACAATGGACGACGTCGCAGAGAGGACCCTTGATGCCATTAAGAGCGTCCTCGGTTTTAATCAGAATGGTTTCGGGGTCGTTGAGGGAAGTGTACTCCACTTCATACATATGAATGGCGTTTCGGTGGGTGAAGGCTTCGAGCTACCCTTGGACGGCAATGGAGTCACCGTCAGGGCGGTCAGAACCGGGAAAACTCAGGTTGTGGCCGATATCAGAAAGGACGAGGATTACGAGTTAGGGCCCGCTGGAAGAGAATTAAAATCTCTCTCGGAGCTGGCTGTGCCAGTTAAGATTGATGGGAAAGTTGTGGCTATCATCAATGTGGAAAGCGAAAAACTTAACGCCTTCAATGAAGAGGACCGTAAGCTGCTCGAGATCTTCGCCGAACACGTCGCATCGGCCATAAGTGGACATAGGGAGGAGGCTGAGCATCGGAGATATGAACAATGCCTAGAGGCTCTTCACAGGCACGCTTCTAAACTACAATTGGCTAGGAACATTCAGCAGGTCTGCGAGTTGACGCTGGACGCTATGGAACAAGCCCTCGACTTCAAGGACGCGTCCTTCTTATTTGTTGAAAAGGATGTCCTCAAAGAAAGAGGAGTCAGGGGAACGCCCATCCTAGATACGCCATTACCTCTAGATGGCAAGGGCATCACCGTGAAAGCGGCAAACACCAGGCAGACGGTGCTGGTCAACGACTTGCGGGGCGACCGCGACTTCGTCAGGGGCCCCATCGATAGCCTCTCAGAGCTGGCAACTCCGGTTCTAATAGATGGTGAGACCGTCGCAGTCTTGAATGTTGAAAACCTCGATCTGAACGCGTTCACGGGAGAAGATCAGATACTTCTGGAGACGTTAGCTCAGCATGCGGCTTCGACTTTATCGAGGTTGAGGGGCGTGGAGATGCTTTGGTCTCTGAGGAGAAGTACAGGAGCTTCATGGATAAACTCCGAGACGCCATCTTCGTAGCCGACAACAAAACGTACCTGTATGTGAATCAGGCGGCAGCGGATTTGCTGGGTTATGAGTCCCCCGAGGAGATCATAGATCTTCCATCCTACTCAGTTGTAGCGCCCGAGGAGCGGAAGATAGTAAAGCAGAGGACGGCTGCGAGGGCAAGGGGGGAAGATGTTCTGAACAGGTATGAGCTTACTCTTCTACGGCGTGATGGTGGCAGGGTACTAACTGAGGTGAATGTGACAAGAATCATGTACGATGGTAAGCCAGCGTCGCTAGCCATTCACAGAGACATCACCGAGCGCAAGAAGATGGAAGAGCAGCTGAGGGAGTCCGCGGAGAACTATAGGGATCTCGCCGAAAGCATCAGTGATATCTTCTTCGCAATGGACAAAGATCTTAGATACACCTACTGGAATAAGGCGTCTGAAAAGCTGACAGGTATTTCGGCAAAAAACGCTATTGGAAAATCGCTCACGGAAGTTTTTCCAGATGTGAAAGGTTCAAAAGTTGAACAGTTCTACCTAAATGTTCTGAAGACAAAACAGCATCAGACTTTTATAAATATGTATCGTCTAGGCGAAATAGACTTTGTCTTTGAACTTGATGCATATCCCACCAAAGACGGCCTCTCTGTATTCACCAAAGACGTCACCGAGCGCGTGAAGATGGAGAATGAGCTTCGTGGCTATATGGAGAACATTGAGAACCGGTTAGAAGAGAAGACCAAGGAAATGATTGAGGCTGAGGTGATGTCCGCCGCGGGTAAGGTGGCGATTATGCTTGGTCATGACCTCTGGGGACCCATCCAAGCTATAAAGGGTAATCTTCACCTGCTCCGTAAGTCGCCCAAGGAGGCTGAGGAGAGGCTTAAGGCGATCGACGACGCTACGGACCGGATGGGGGTGATGGTTGAGGAGCTTCGCACCAAGATCAGGGACACCCAGGTGGCGGTCCAAGCGGTTGACCTGGCGGCTCTCGCTTGGCTGTGTCTTAAGGAGACGCCTGTCCCTAAGGGTGTTAAGACGCAGCTAGTCGTCGGCGCGGGGTTGGACTCGGTGATGCTTGACCCATTGAAGATGCGGAGGGTGCTGGATAACCTTGTGAGGAACGCGGTGGAAGCGATGCCGGAGGGTGGAAACCTTGCGATTTCGGCTGAGAGAATGGGCTCTGAGGTGGTCATAAAGGTCTCGGATACCGGCGTCGGGATACCGGAGGAGGCGATGAGGAGGCTGTTCAAGCCATTCAATACGACGAAAAGTGGTGGTTTGGGTCTAGGTCTCGCTTACTGTAAGATGGCAGTGGAGGCACATGGGGGCTCCATCACGGCGGAGTCGAAGGTGGGTGAGGGAACAACGTTCACCGTGACTCTTCCACTGCACCCTGGGGCTCAACCTAAGAACCCCTAAGAGAACAACCTTTGACCCCGGTAGGCGCAGAGGTATCAGCCTGTAAGCTGAAGATCCTGAGGCTCTCGGATCCTTTCTTAGAGTATAAGGTGAGTTCAGGGAGTTCACGAGACCTTGAGACGAGCATGTTACGGTCTTTCGTCTCCTTGAACGCGCTTCGAAAGCAGCAGGCGGTAGTTGGTCATTTACCTTACTCCGGCGTCTTTTCGAGCTCTTCAAGGGGTATCGCTTGTCCGCTCTTCGTCTCCGCCTTAATTTTTTTAGCTCTTTCCACTCTTCTTCGCTGAGTTCCTCCTCGGGCATGAGCATTATCATCATTGAGATGAGGGTTTTCTATCATGTCTAGCCACTAGGCGACCTTGTTTACCTCGGTGTAGATGTCGTCGAAGGTCGCATGGGTCATTTTTATCACCACTAGGGTGTTGAAAGTGGATTAAATAACTAGAGATTAGGGTGGAGTTAGACGGTCGGTCCTGATTTATTTGTTCAGCTCATTTTGACGGATTCGAGGGCGGCTTTCCGGATCTTTGAGGCTTCGAAGGCGTTCTCGTTGGCGGTCTGGTGGTGGAGCCGGCTGTCCTCCGGTCAATCGTTTTATAGCGTCGGTGGCTAGTTCTCTGGTAGTTTGTCCTCCCTGCGGGTCATCGCGGCCAGGTGGGGGTTCCCCGTGATCATGATCCTCCAGGGGTTCCTCGGGTTCATCGGGCTGCTCGACGCGTTCGGGGTCGTCTTCTTCCCCACGGTTCACAGGGCGACGATGGTGAGGCGTTTTGAGCTCGGCTTCAGCCTCGTCGTGCCTCTGGCGCTGATGCTCGTTGCCTGGGTGGGCTGGATGCTCTGGTCCGGGAGGAGGGGGCTGGTCCTCGTGCCGTTCCTCGGCTTGGCCCTGTATCCTTTCGCGGGGCTGGATGCCTCGGTTGGGGCGGTTTCCGTGGTCTGTGTCGCGGTCGGGCTCTACGCCTCGAGGTCCTTCGAGGGCTTCTTAAAGTCGCTCCTGCTCGTGGTCTCAGCCTTCGAGGGGCTGGCCCTGCTGCACTGGGTGTTCTTCGTGCCGTTGGGATTGGAGAGCCCTCTGGCGGGTCTTGCGTCTCTAGAGTTGAACCTTTTCTGCGTGGTCTCGTACTTGGCTCCTCTGCTCGTGCTGCCGTTGATGTTCATGTGGCTGCTGAAGCTGGTGGTGGGCTGGGGGTGGGGGATCGATTTCAACAGAGGCGAGTCAGCTATTTCGAAGAAGAAGCTGGACAAGGTGTGGATCTATCTCTCGTTAACGGTTCTGCTCAGCGTATTCGCCGTCGTTTATCCCTATCTCCCCAACGTGAATCCTCGTGGGTCGACCGTTGGCGTCGATATCGCTCATTATGTGGCGTCGGCTAAGATAGTTGACGTCGATGTTTCTCAGGTCTTCAATGTTTCGGGTGGTTCTCGTCCCCTGATCTATCTGGTCATCTTTGGGGTGCAGAGGCTGACCGGGTTGAGCGTGGAGGCTTCTGTCGAGTATTTGCCCGTTCTCCTGGCTCCGGTCCTCGTTTTATCAGCCTTCTTCTTGGCGAGGGTTGTGTCTGGTAACGATTATGTCGCTGTCTGGTCCGCCTTCTTCACCGCGACCGGTGTCCAGGTCACCGTTGGAATCTACTCCTACTTCCTGACGAACATGCTTGCACTGTCGCTTGTCTTCCTCTCCTCGGGTCTGCTCCTCCTGGGTCTAAGGAGGAGGAGCTACCTTTTCGCCTTGGCGTCTTCGGCCCTCGGCGGCCTCCTCCTCTTCACCCATCCCTGGACCTTCGACCAGCTGCTCGGCTCCGTCGTGGTGTTCACCCTCTACGCGGGCTACGAGGGCTGGAGGAGGCATATGTATGAGCAAATTTACATGTTGATCGTCTACGTTGGCTTGATGGGCCTCTTCGAGTTCTGTAAGAGCATCGTTTTTCAGGGGGTCGGCGGGGTGGGTGCCTCCTCGACGGTCACGGGGAACCTGGCGGGGCTCGGCGGGTTCTGGGCGGCCAGCATATTCGGCTTCAGGTACCTCTACGGCGGCTTCATATCTAATCTTCTCCTGATCTCGTTGTCCCTGATCGGCGTATATCTGCTGAAGAGGGGCGTGGTCGCTGAACGTTTCTTCGTAGTCTACTGCGCTGCGAGTTCCCTGGTCTTCCTGGTGGGCGATGATTCGATCAAGGTCCGCCTACTCTATAATCTGCCCCTCGCCCTTTTCTCCGGGATCGGCTTGCACTGGCTTCTGAACTTATCTAATTTTGTCGGGTACCGGAAATACGTTTTTCCGAGCGTCGTTTTGTCCTCTTTGGTCTACCTTTTCAGATGCCTGGGAAATCTGATTTAACGCATTAGTTAGCGAGAGGCCTCTTGTCGTCGCCTGTGTCCCGGCCTTCAACGAGGAGGATGGGGTAGCCTCGGTCATCGTTATGGCGAGGATGACGGTTGAGGCGATCTGCCCCAGCATGAGCGCGAGGCTGCCGTGGGCTGTCTGCCTCACCAGCTTCGAGTAGTCTTTGGGCAGGTGCCGCGCCTCGGGGTTTGGTGTTAGCTGGGGTGGAGGTCGGGGGGTGGGTCCTAGCTGAAGCCCGTGGCTTTGGGCTGTTCGTGGGCGGGGACGTTGAGAACCTCAACATCACGGCGGTGGATCCTCTGTCGGATCCGGTGCCCGTCATGGAGCTCGGTTGGCTGCGGTGAAGGAGTGGGGGGTGGGTGTGCTTCAGCTCACGAGGCCGTGGCTGAAGAGTGGGGTCCTTGAGCGGGGGTTGGAGCGGTGGAGGTACTGCGCTCGTCTATACGGGGTCTTCGAGAGGAGCGGTGTTAATGTCGCGTCTTCTGAAGAGGAACTCCACAAAGATATAATATACATCGTAACGATCTGACGTTCAGCCGGATGGCGCGGAGAATAATTTTATCGGGCTTAGAAGTTGGTGTTGGGTGGGCTTGGAGGACTTATGGCCGTTTCTCTCCATCGTATTCGTCGTCTTGATGCTGGTTCTTCTCGTCGGGGGAAAGAAGGGAGGAAAATTCACTAGACGCATTGGGGCGATCATGGTGGGGGTGGCCCTGCTTCTCTTCGTGTTCAGTGGGCTGTTCCTCGCGAACACCGTCATCAACCCCGCCGAAAGCCTCCTCTACCAGGTAGGTTTGGTGTTATGCTTCGCCGTCGCCCCGACGCTTCTCGTCTCGGGGATATTCGCGTTGGCCACGGCTCCCCGCGTGAAGAAGGAGGAGTATGTCGCGATGCAGCAAATCTCTGCAGCATCCGCTAGAGAAGGACCTGTAGCAGACAGCACTACTTGTCCTGTGGATGCAGAACCTAATATGATGGATAAAAAACACGAATCATCGGCTACGCCGCTGCCAAAGTGGGAGCAACGAGCACGTAAAATTTATGGAATAATGGCGCTCCTGTTACTTGGGCTACTTGCACTAAGGGGTCCCCTCATACTTCTCGGATTCATTATATTAATTCCGTATATCATCTTTTTTATTTATTTGCTGACGGGAAAACGAAATTTAGTCGTGTCGTTGTTTTTCTTGTTGCTGTGGTATGTGTGGTTCTCCCCCTTTAGCGGTTCAATGTCGCTGATACATTTTTCTCAGGTTTTTATGGAATCCATGAAAAAACTGCCGTATTTTGGTCCGTTAGAATATAATGTGTGGTGGATGTTTTATTCTATGCTGATGTTTTCGGGTGTCATCCTGTTGCTTTTTAGCGCATTATCAAACCTCAAAAAAATAGAGAAAATAATGACGGGGATTTTTACCGCAAAGACATGTGTTGCGATTCTCACGGTGCCGATGATATTGATGTTTGTACTGCCGCCCGGGTTCGTGACAAACCCGAATCTGCGTCATCCGTCCGTCGTAAGCGTGCAAGCGACCGACATAGGTATAAACGAAGGCAGAACGGAACGATACTTTAATGAAACGAGCGGGGAATGGGTGTATTCCATCGCCATCAGGTATAATGGGGATCCTATAATTACGAATATCTCTTTGGGTGGCAAAGTCATATCCCCGCCGTTTGATAATAGTGCCGTCATGATAACTGAATATGATGATGACGTCACACCGAATTTCTCTAATAGCGGAGTTATTGTGATTAGAGATAAGGCGTTTGTTAGTTGGGTGTCTCTCGTTAGTAGGAATGCTTTGGGGGAGGCAATTTATGGTATCGGCTGGTTTTGATTATCGGGTATTTTCAGAC
>Ga0315289_10006468_pt1 | contig 17212 bp, 13 predicted proteins | sample YL17G11_40_MG_FD_203452 | JGI IMG/M metagenome (GOLD analysis project Ga0315289, IMG submission 203452) | Sediment microbial communities from Yellowstone Lake, YNP, Wyoming, USA - YL17G11_40 | ecosystem: Environmental > Aquatic > Freshwater > Lake > Sediment | place: USA: Wyoming | collected... | reverse complement strand
CCTCCGGGCGCCGACGCTGTTGTGCCCTTCGAGGACACCGACGAATCCAGCGACCACGCCTTTGGACGCTTCAGCAAGGCCGTCGACTCGGTGCTCATCTGCAAGGCTGTGCGGCCCGGCGCCAACGTCCGTCAAGCTGCCGAGGATGTGGCCCGCGGGCGTCTGGTCATGAGCCGTGGGATCACCCTCCGGCCGGCCCAGATAGGCATCCTGGCCTCTCTGGGCCGGGCAACTGTGCGTGTCATTCGCCGGCCCGTCGTGGCCGTCCTCTCCACCGGCGACGAGCTGACGGAGGTAGGGCAACCCCTGCGACCGGGCGCCATCTACGACAGCAACACCTACTCCATCGCGGCTCTGATCCTCCAGAACGGCGGCATACCCCGCATCGTGGGGATCGCCCGGGACACAGTGGAGGACCTGACAGCTAAGATCCGCCAGGGCCTGGATGCCGACATGCTGCTCACCTCCGCCGGCGTCTCCCGCGGGGACTACGACGTGGTGAAGGACGTGCTGGCCCGGGAAGGGGAGGTGGACTTCTGGACGGTGCGCATGAAGCCCGGCAAGCCTCTGGCCTTCGGGTCGTTCACGAGCGGGGAGCGCCGCGTCCCCCACATTGGGATGCCAGGGAACCCCGTGAGCTCCATGGTGACCTTCGAACTCTTCGGCCGCCCAGCGCTCTTCAAGATGATGGGCAAGACCGGCTGGCAGCGCCCCACCATCCGGGCCATCTCCGAGGACCGCATCACCAACACCGACGGCCGGCGGGTCTTCGCCCGCGCCATCGTCAGCCAGCGCGAGGGCCGCTACTACGTCTCCCTGACGGGCCCCCAGGGCTCCGGCATCCTCACCTCCATGTCGCTGGCCAACGCCCTCGCGATCGTGCCCGAGGACGTGCCCGTCGTGGAGCCCGGACAGGAGGTCTCCGTCATCATGCTGGACTGGACCCACGGCGAGGGTTAGCGAGGAGGAAGCCATGCCTCCTGTGGTCTGCGTGGTGGGGCAGGACGGGGCTGGCAAGACCCGCGTCATAGAGGGCATAGCCCGGGAGATGAAGGCCCGCGGCTACCGGTTAGCGACCGTGGCTCGCGACGCCGAGGGGCCGGCCCTCGAGTGCGTTACGAAAGACGCCGAACGCTACGCTGCCGCCGGCAGCGAGATGATCGTGGTGGCCTCCCCAGACGCCGTTACTTCCGTGCGCCGGGTGAACGAGGAGGTATCGCTGGACGAGCTCATCTGGATGGTGGGCGAGGAGTACGACCTGGTCCTGGCTGAGGGCTTCCGGGAGAGCGGCTTCCCCAAGATCGAGGTGCACCGGGCGGCCGTCGGCGGCGGCCTCATCTGCCGCAAGGATGAGCTCCTGGCCATCGCCAGCGACACGCCCCTCGACGTCGCCGTGCCTCAGTTCGGACTGGAGGACGCCGCCGGGCTGACTAGCCTCATCGAGGAGAAGGTGCTGCCCACCGTTCTGGAGGAGGACGCCTCGGTCTACGTGGACGGCGTGCGGCTGCCCATCGCCCTCTTCGTGCGCCAGATGGTGGCCAATACCGTCGCCGGCATGGTGAGCAACCTGAAGGGGGTGGGCCGGCCCCGCAGCCTCCGGGTGGAGGTGCGGCTGCGGCGGGAAGGAAAAGGCTGAGGGAAGGAAGTCAAGGTAGCGGTGAGCTTCAGCTCGCCACGTCAACGCCCCAGGCGAGACAAATGGAGGCGTGATGGTTCTCAAGTATTTAGATTCACCTCTGAGGGTTGAAACCCTCAGCTTCGAGGAAGCTGCGGATTTCAATCCGCAGGATTAACTTATTTCGTTTAACGCCATAAGGCCTCCGCTACATGTCGTCAGGCGAAATGCCCTAGAACCGGACCTCGAAGGTGGTGTGGCCGCGGGGCTCCTCCGACCAGGACGCCTCCACGTCGTCGACGCGGGCCCCGCCTGGGCCCTCATGGAGGAACTCTAGTAGCCGCTCCAGGGCATCTGCCGGGCCCTCGGCCTCGACCTCCACGCTGAGCCCATCCTCGCCGTTGCGCACCCAGCCCGTCAGCCCCAGCCGGGCGGCCCGCGACCAGACGAACTGGCGGAAGTACACGCCCTGCACCCGACCTCGCACTAGCGCGTCAAGACGCCGAGGTGTCCCACCACCGGCGTCGCCGGGCTGCAACTCACTCACGACGCACCCCTCGCTTCCGGGCCACACCGCAGGCCCGGCGCACCGCCTGGCGTACCAAAGCAGCCGGCACGTCGTCCCGGAGGACGATCCGCCCCACGTCCTCCAGCAGTACCCAGCGCACAGCCCGACCGCTGACCTTCTTGTCCAGGGCCATCGCCGCCAGGGCACGCTCGGGGTCAACCCCCGGCGCCTCCTGCGGCAAGCCGAAGCAGGCCAGCACGGTGGCCTGCCGCTCGACCAGGGCCGGCGGCGTCACCCCCAGCTCCCGCCCGATCTCGGCGGCCGCCGCCATCCCCACAGCGACGGCTTCGCCGTGAAGCAGGGCCTCGTACTCGCTCGCCGCCTCCAGGCCGTGGGCCACCGTGTGGCCGTAGTTCAGAATGGTGCGCCGCCCTGTCGTCTCACGCTCGTCCTCGCTCACGACCTGCGCCTTGAGCTCGACGTTGCGGCGAACGACGGCCGTGGTCACATCCGGCTCCAGGCGGCGGAGGTCAGCGGCCTGAGACTCCAGGGCCGATAGGAGATCGAGGTCCAGAATGAACGCGTGCTTCACCACCTCTGCCCAGCCCGAGGTGAGCTCGCGAGCCAGCAGCGTGGTGAGGGTGGAGACGTCCGTGACCACCAGGCGCGGCTGGTAGAATGCGCCCACCAGGTTCTTGGCCTCGCTCAGGTTAACAGCCACCTTACCGCCGACGGCGGCGTCCACCATGGCCAGAAGGCTGGTGGGCACCTGCACCAGGGGCAGACCACGCAGGTAGGTGGCAGCGGCGAAGCCGGCCAGGTCGCCCACCATGCCGCCGCCCAGGGCGACGACGGCGTGGCCGCGCTCGGCGCGGCGGGAGGCCAGCCACTCGTATAGGCGAGAGGCCATGCCCAGGCTCTTGCTGGCCTCGCCGGGAGCGACCACGTAGCTGTCGGCCTCGAAGCCCGCCCGCCGCAGCGAGGCGAGGGCGGCCTCGCCGTAGTGATGCCAGACATGCTCGTCGCTGATGACGTGGGCGGCCCCCGAGAGGCCCGTCTCGCGCAGACGCTCGCCCAGGCTGGCCAGCGCGCCCCACTCGACGTACACGGGATAGCGGGCCGACTCAGCGTCCACCCAGCAGGCCGGACGGCCCGTCTGGGGAGCGCCGTCACCTGCCTCAGCGCCAGCCGTCGCGCCCGACAGCCGGTCGGGGTCACGGGCCGCCCGCGCCGAGAGGCGGCGCCAGGCCCGCACCACCTCCTCGGCCACCTGGGGCAGGTTCAGGCCATCGGTGTGGACGGTGTGGTCGGCCAGAGCGTAGAAGGGCTGGCGCCGCACCTTCAGGGCCCGGATGCGGCCCAGGGGGTCGGGTCCAGCCAGCAGGGGGCGCTCGGTGGCCGGGCCGCCGGCGTCGCGCAGCCGCCGCCAGAGGACCTCCGGCCGCCCCTCCAGGCAGACGACGAAGCCGCCGTCGGCCATCAGGCGCCGGTTGGCCTCCGACTGGACGATGCCGCCGCCGGTGGCCACCACGACGTCCACCTGCCCAGCAGCCTCCCGCAGGGCCTCTACCTCCAGTTCGCGGAAGCGCGCCTCGCCGTCGCGGGCGAAGATGTCGGGGATGGAGCGACCGGCCCGCTCCTCGATGATGCCGTCCGTGTCCAGGGCGCGCCAGCCCAGGGCAGAGGCCACCAGCCCAGCCACCGCGGACTTGCCGGATCCCGAGAAGCCGGTGAGGAAGATGCGACGGGGACGGGGAGTACTCATCACTCGTCTAGTAGCCCCGGACCTGCACATCGAATCTCGCGAAATCCCTCCGGTTACGAGTGTAGATCGGCTCGCTACGCGCCACAGCAGTGGCAGCGACGAGGGCATCACCGATCAGGCGCTGTCGGGATATCCTTGACTGCCCCCGGAGCCACATAGCAGCGATCTGGGCAACGTCACGGGTCAGCGGAGCTTCCTCCAAGAGGCTGAGAAGGGCCAGGTACTCAAGCTCCTCCAAGCGCTCCATTGGCCGTATCCAGAACTCAAAGACGGTGAAGGCGGAGTAGGACGCGGTCATACGGCCTGAAACCGCAGACTCGATCACCACTCTTGCCCCCTCATGGCCACGGTAGTAGTCGATGAAAACCGTGGTGTCGAATAGAGCGTCAGCCATCCTGTCTCCGGAGAAGGCCAGCCCAGATCGGGCGAATCAGCCGGACGTATTCGTCGCCAGGCGGCAGGTCTGGCCGTTTCCCGAAGCTCTCCCTCACTATGGCAAGAGCCTCCTCTCGGCTGAGTGATACGGGCGAGCCGAGAGGTTCCTCCAGCATCGCCCTTACCCTGGGTTCATCCCAGATAGAACCCCTGCCATGCGCCCTCTTCGGCTCTCGTCGAGGCTTGCTCAAAGCTCTTCGAGCCATGCTGGTCTCCTTGGACAGCCTTTGTGCAGGCTGCGCCCCAGCGGAGCGGCAATGCGCCCCTAGACCTCCGTGGCCTCCTCTTGGCCAGGAGGGACAGGCGCTCCACCCCTGGGCCCCACCGTCTTCGTGTACGCCTGGTAGTTGCGCCGGGTCTCCTCCAGGTGGTCGCCGCCGAACTTCTCCAGCAGCGCCTGCGCCAGCACGACGCAGACCATCGCCTCAGCGATGACGCCCGCCGCCGGCACCACGCAGACGTCGGCCCGCTCGTAGTGGGCCTCCACCCGCTCGCCGCTGGCGAGGTCGGCCGAGGGCAACGACTTTCGAATCGTGGAGATAGGCTTGAGAGCGGCGCGGGCCACGACCGGCTCGCCGTTGGTCATGCCGCCCTCGGTGCCGCCGGCGCGGTTGCTGGCCCGCTGCCAGGGCCGCTCGCCCCACTCGGTGACGGGCAGGATGACATCGTGAACCTGAGAGCCACGCTGGCCAGCCAAACCGAAACCGCCACCGATCTCGACCCCCTTCACGGCGTGGATGCTCATCAGCGCCTGCGCCAGCAGCCCGTCGATCTTGCGGTCCCAGTGGGCGTGGCTCCCCAGCCCGATGGGTACACCCGTCGCCCACAGCTCGACAACACCGCCCAGGCTGTCGCCGTCGTTTCGAGCAGCATCGATGGCCTCGATCATCCTCTTTTCCGCCGCCTTGTCGGCGCAGCGCACCGGCGACGCTTCGACAGCGTCCCAGTCGGGCTCGCCGTCCGCTTTCGCCTCCACGCCGCCGACGCCGACGGTATGGCTGCGCACCCGGACGCCGAACTCCTCCAGCAGACGGCGGCAGACGGCGCCCACAGCCACCCGAGCGGCTGTCTCACGAGCGCTGGCCCTCTCCAGCACCGGGCGCACGTCGTCCTGGAGGTACTTCATGACGCCCGCGAGGTCAGCGTGGCCGGGGCGCAGGCGGGTGACCTTCTCGACCGGCCCGGCCACCGGCTCGACGGCCATGACCTCCTGCCAGTTCACCCAGTCGCGGTTCTCGATGCTGAGAGCAATGGGGCTGCCCAGGGTGAGGCCGTGCCGGACGCCGGAGATGATCTGCGCCCGGTCCTGCTCGATCTGCTGGCGGCCGCCGCGGCCGTAGCCGCCCTGGCGCCGGCGCAGGTCGGCGGCAACGTAGTCCTCCGAGAGAGCCAGGCCCGCCAGCACGCCCTCGACGATGACCGACAGGGCCTTGCCGTGGGACTCGCCCGCTGTCAGGAAGCGAAGCATGCCTACCCCCTAATCCGCCAGGGCCTTCCGGGCCGCCTCGAACATCACATCGACCGGCGCCTCGCGGCCCGTCCAGTGCTGGAAGGAGGCCGCCCCCTGGTGCACCAGCATGGCCAGACCGCCGACGGCGCGGGCCCCGCGTAACCGCGCCGCCCGTAGGAAGGGTGTCTCCTCCGGGTTGTAGACCAGGTCGAAGGCCAGGCAGCCCGCCGGCATGAGGTCGGCCGCCACCGGCGACTGCCCCTCGGCAGGCCCGAAGCGCATGCCTACGGGCGTACAGTTTACCAGAAGCCCGCACTCGCCGACGGAGCGCTGGAAGGCGGCGTCATCCCAGTACGTACAGGTAAGGGTGGTCTGGGGCGAGGCCACTTCCCTCAGGTCGCTCGTCAGGGCCGCTGCCCTCTCTGGGATGGCGTCCGATATCGTGATGAGGTCGGCACCGCTCAGTATGAGAGCAAGGGTCACGGCGCGGGCACCGCCGCCGGCGCCGAGGACGGCAGCACGAACGCCCAAGACCTCGAAGCCGGCCTCGCTGAGGGCAACGATAAACCCGACCACGTCGGTGTTGTGACCGGCAAGCCGCCCCTCTTGTGGCACGATGGTGTTCACGGCCCCCGCCTTGGCGGCTACCGCGTCCAGCTCATCAAGAAAGGGAATGACAGCCTGCTTGTGGGGCACCGTCACGTTCGCCCCCAGGCAGCCCTCCTGGCGGAGCGAAGCGACTCGCTCCTCAACCTCTTCGGGCTGGGTGTCCCAGAGCTCGTAGCGGGCGTCCAGGCCATGGTGGTCCAGGGCCGCCTGCTGCATGACAGCCGACAGAGAGTGCTTGAGCCCCTGCCCGATGAGTCCGATGCGTCTCATGCCTTACCTCAGCGCTGGTACTCGTCGACGTTGCGAAGGTGCTCCTCCAGGGTCTCGGCGAAGGCGTGACTGCCGTCCTCCCGGGCCACGAAGTACAGGTAGTCGGTCTGCGCCGGGTGTATCGCCGCCTCCAGCGAGGCGAGGCCGGGGTTCGCGATAGGCCCCGGCGGCAGCCCCCTATTCACGTACGTATTATAGGGCGAGCCCACCTCCAGGTCTTCCACGGTGAGACCCCTCTTCCAAAAGCCGAACCGCTCGACGCTCTGAGGGTCGTCGGCCAGGGCGTACTGGACGGTGGGGTCCGCCTCCAGGCGCATGCCCAGACGCAGCCGGTTCAGGAAGACACCAGCGATCAGGGGCCGCTCCTCGGGGCGCACCGCCTCCCGCTCGATGATGGAGGCCAGGGTCACCGCCTCGTGGAGGCTGAGACCGACGGCCGGGGCCTCCTGACGCAGCTCGGGTCCCACCTGCTCGTCGAAGGCGGCAAGCATCCGGCGCACCACCTCCTCCGCCGTCACGCCGCGCGAGAAGCCGTAGGTGGCCGGCAACAAATAGCCCTCCAGGTCAGCGCCAGGCGGCCGGCCAGCCAGGAAGCCGAAGTCGTAGTCTTCAGAGGCCAGGGCACGGTGGAAGTCCTCCGCCGCCACGACGCCCGCCCGCTCCATGACCAGCCCTATCTCCTCGGAGCGCAGGCCCTCGGGCACAGTCACCACCAGGGGCATCGTGATGCCGTACCGCAGGCGACCGATCACCTGGAGCGTGGGCATGCCACGGTCGAACTCGTACCGGCCGGCCACCATCTCGTCCTCGACACCCATCAGCCCCACCAGGATGCGGAAGAGACGCGCGCTCTCGATGACACCGTCCTCCTCGAGCCGCTGGCCGATGTCGCCGGCGCCCTCGCCGGACGCCACTTCCACGCTGACGACATCGGCACCGGAGGGCGTGGGGAGCACAGGCAAGGAGGGTTCGTTCTGGACGATGGTGCCAGGAGTGCCAGAAATCGCCCAGGCGGCCAGGCCCACCACGGCCAGGGCAGCCGCGCCGATAGCCAGGGGGAGCAGCCGGCCGCAGTTCATCACCGCTGGCTGGAGGCTGGCGGCCGCGAGCGGCTGTCCAGGTAGCTTTGGAGGACGAGCACGGCGGCCAGCGCGTCCTGAGCCCCCTGGCGCCGCCTGGGCGGCCTTCTCCGGTCACCGACACGGGGTCGGCGCTGCTCCCGCCCCTGTGAGGCGCCAGGCGGCCTTAGAGAGCGCTCGGCAGCGACGCTGCTCAGCCTTTCGTCCCACATCTCCAGCGGCCGCGAGACAGCCTCTGCCAGGCGGCAGGCGAACTCCTGCGTGAGCTCCGCCTGTCGCCCCACGCTGCCGTCCAGGGAGAGGGGGAGACCCACCACCACGACCTGGACGCCCTCCCGCTCCACCAGCTCGGCCAGGGCCCGCAGGTCGGCGTCCTCGCCGCGCCGCTCCACCGTCTCGAGGGGGACGGCCACCCGGCCGTCGGGGTCAGAGATGGCGAGGCCGATGCGGCGCTCGCCGATGTCCAGGGCCAGTACGCGCATGCTAGCGGCCCTTCCCTGCCCGTCCGGCAGGCGGGGAGTGAGACCCCTTCTCCGGAGGAAGCGCCGAGAGGCTCTCTTGGGCCAGCTTGCGGGCCAGGCGCAGGGCCTCCTCCAGGCGGCCAGGGTCCCTGCCGCCGGCCTGGGCCATCTCCGGCCGTCCGCCGCCGCCGCCGCCGGCCACGGCTGCCACCCGCTTCACCAGCTCGCCGGCGTGGATGCCGCGAGCCGTCAGGTCCGGAGTGACCATCGCCACGAAGTTGGGCCGGTCACCAAACACGGCGCCCAGCACCAGCACGGCGCTGCCCAGGCGCTCGCGGAGCCAGTCGCCCGTCTCTCGCATGACCTCGAAGCTGGCCGCCGGCACCTGCCCCGTCACCACGGCGGCGCCATCGATGCGCTCGGCGCCGGCCAGGAGGGCCTCGGCGGCGCGCCGGGCGGCCTCGCGCTCCAGGCTCTGGGCCCGACGCCGCTCCGCCTCCAGCTCCTCCAGCAGCGACGACACCCTCGTCTCCAGGTCGGCAGGACCGACGCCGGTGAGGCGGGCCAGGCGCTCCACGAGGTCGGCCTGGGCCTGGACATGCTCCTCGGCGCCACGGCCGGTGACCGCCTCGATGCGCCGCAGTCCCGCCCCGACGCTCTCCTCCCGCACGATGATGAAGCTGCCGATCTCGCCCGTGGAGCGACAGTGTGTGCCGCCGCAGAGCTCCATGCTGTAGCGACCGTGCTCGTCCGCTTGCTCCTCGGCGGCAGGCTGCCCGCCTATCTCGACCACCCGCACGCGGTCGGAGTATTTGTCGCCGAAGAAGGCGAGGGCGCCGCCGGCGATGGCCTCCTCGTAGCCCTTCTCGCCGGGATGGACCTCGATGTCCTCGCGGATCTTCTCGTTCACCTGGCGCTGGACGGCCGCGATCTCCTCCGGCTTGAGTGCCTCCATGTGCGTGAAGTCGAAGCGCAGGCGATCGGGCGCGACCAGCGACCCCGACTGCCGGACGTGGGCACCCAGCACGTTGCGGAGGGCCGCCTGGAGAAGGTGTGTGGCCGTGTGGTTGCGCATCGTGTCGCGCCGCTTCCCGGCGTCCACCTGGGCCACGACGGCGTCGTTGACGGCGATGCGCCCCTCGACGACGCGGCCCCGGTGCACGATGAGGCCCTCTCGTGCCCACTGCGTGTCCTCGACGGCGAAGCGCCCGGCCGGCCCGACGATCTCGCCCGTATCGCCCACCTGACCGCCGGCCTCGGCGTAGAAGGGCGTCTCGTGGAGGACAAGCTCCACCTCGTCGCCCTCCCGGGCCTCGTCCACGACCTCCGACCCGGCAATGATGGCCGCGACGGTGCTTGCGTGGCGGAGGGCCTCGTGGCCGACGAAGCGGGTCTGCATGTGCGACAGGGCCTCGTAGGCCTTCTCGCGCTCCTCCCGGCCGCCGCCGAAGCGGGAGGCGGCGCGGGACTGTTCACGCTGCCGCTCAAGAAGCTTATCAATGTCAGGAAATACTTCCCGGTCGAGGAGGAAGCCGCGTTCAGCCGCCACCTCAGCAGTAAGCTCCCAGGGGAAGCCGTAGGTCTCGTACAGCGTGAAGACTTCCGTCGCGGACAGCGTCCTGACCTGTCTTCTGAGTTCCTCCGTGTCTCCACGAAAGCTATTGAAGGCAGGAAGAAGCGAACGGAATATCCAGCTTCTGACCTCCTCACTGCCGAGACCAGGGAACGTCATGCAATCTCTCTTTAGGTCTGCCCCCAAGTTCGGCCATCTGTCCGTCCAGCCTTCGCCTGCCTTCACCTGGGATATGTCGTACTTCTCAAGCCAGATAGGTAGCAGATGATTGAGCAGACGGTGCTCACGGAATAGGAAGAAGTTCTCAATACGCCCATATCCCACCTCTAAAGTGCGCAGGAACTGACGTTCCTCCCCCTCAATCCCGAGCAAAACAGCCTTCCCCTGCTTCCCCAGGTCTTCGTATGCAGCCGTCATTGTAGAGATGACGACGTTCGCCACGCTTGCCAAGATCGAATCGCTGACCCCAAGCCAGTTTCTGGCGAATCTCACAGCCCGTCTGATGATCCGCCGCAGCACGTAGCCCCGGCCCTCGTTCGAGGGCATGACGCCATCGGCGATGAGGAAGGCGGCGGCGCGGGCGTGCTCGGCCACGATGCGCATCGCCCGGTCGGCGGCCGCGTCCTCCCCGTACCGCCGCCCCGATAGCTCCTCCACCTTCGCGACAATTGGCCGGAACAGGTCCGTCTCGTACACGGAGGCACGACGCTCGGGGTTCTGGAGCACGGCGGCCCAGCGCTCCAGCCCTGCCCCCGTGTCGATGTTCTGCTGAGGCAGCGGCGTGCGGGACCCGTCCTCGTGCTGGTAGTGGACCATGAAGACCAGGTTCCAGAGCTCCAGGAAGCGCCCCACGCTGTGCTCGTCGCTGCACTCCACCTGCGGGTGGCAGGTGCCCTTATCACACTCCGGGCAGCCGGGCGTGGGGCCGAAGTCATAGTAGATCTCGGAGCAGGGGCCGCAGGGGCCGACATCGCCGGAGAACCAGTAGTTGTCCTCCTCGCCGTAGCGCACAATACGCTCGGCGGGCACCCCCACCTTCCGCCAGATGTCAAACGCCTCATCGTCGTCCAGGTAGACTGCCGCCCAGAGCCGCTCCCTGGGAAGGCCGACGCCCTCTGTCACCAGCTCCCAGGCCCAGGGGATGGCCTCCTCCTTGAAGTAGTCGCCGACGCTCCAGTTGCCCAACATCTCGAAGAAGGTGAGGTGGCTGGCGTCGCCCACGCTGTCGATGTCCGAGGTACGGAAGCACTTCTGGACAGAGGCCAGCCGGCGCGACGGCGGCTCGGCTCGGCCCTCGAAGTAGGGCTTGAACTGCACCATGCCCGCATTCGTGAACAGAAGCGTGGGGTCGTCGAAGGGCACCAGGGGCGAGCTGGGCACAACCTTGTGCCCCCGCTCCTCGAAGAAGCGGAGGAAGGTCTGGCGGATGCGCTCGGCGCTCCACCCGTGCGTCTGAGAGGCAGGGGCGGAGGCTTTCCTCTTGGCCATGGCCGCGGGCCCGCTCTGCCGGTCCAGCCGCCAGCAGGCCGGGCCAGACTCCCCTCTTGAAGCAAGCGGCCCGTCCGCCTGCCTGCCGGGGTGGCAGGTCCGGGGGCCACCTGACGGAATTGTAGGGTGCGCCCCGAGCGGGGGTCAAGGTTCGAAGGCGGGCTTGACAGCCTCCCAGAACCCTATCTACTATGTAAACGGTCCGGTATGACACGCTGCAACGGCAAAGCTCTGGAACGGCCGGACTGAAGGTCATCCTCTTTGTTATCAGCGGACGACGATCCTTCACCCGATAGCGACGGCGTTCATAGATCCCCCTTGCTCCGTGCGCTTCCCTGCCTACCGGCAGCCAGGCGCTTCTTGCACCGGCTCGAGCGCGGCTTGTTCGATTTGCCTCCGGCGGGAGTTCTCTTTCCGTGATTCCCCTGCAAGCTGAGTGATCACGGTTGCCGCGCTACCGCGCTCGTCGCGGTAGCCAGCGACCGCCTTCATGTTCAAGAGGACGGTCAGAAGCGTGGACGACTGGGCGGCAGTCATCCTGGCGGCGGGCAAGGGCGAGCGCATGCGCTCCTCCCGGCCCAAGGTACTGCACCCTCTGGCCGGACGGCCCATGATCCGCTACGTGGTCGACGCCGTGCGGGCAGCCGGTTTCGAGCGCCCTATCATCGTGGTAGGCAGGGGCGGCGCTGAGGTGCGCGAGGTCCTGGGCGATGGCTTCCTCTACGTGGAGCAGCGTCGGCGCCTGGGCACCGGCCATGCCCTCCGGCAGGCCGAGCCCCTGGCGGACGCTGCCACCCACGTGCTGGTCCTGAACGGAGACATACCCCTCATCTCCGCCGAGACCATATCCTCCCTGGCGGCGCGCCACGGCGCGAACGGCGCTGACCTGACCTTCCTGACGGCCCGCGTCGAAGACTCACGCGGCCTGGGACGGCTCGAGAGGGACGGCGTCGGGCGGCCCCAGGCTGTTCGCGAAGAGGCAGACCGCGAGGGCCCTGACGGCGGCCCGGCTGAAATCAACGTGGGCGTTTACTGCTTCCGGGGCTCGTGGCTCTGGCCCCGCCTGCGGCGCCTCCCGCGCAGCCGCAGCGGCGAGTACTACCTGACAGACCTCATCGCCAGCGCCATCCGCAACGGTGACGGAGTGGAGGCAATAGCCACGTCGGAGCCGGACGAGGCCATCGGCGTCAACGACCGCCTTCAACTGGCCCAGGCCGAGGCCGTCGTGCGCGAGCGCATCCGGCGCCGACACCTCCTGGCCGGCGTCACCATGATCAACCCGTCGACGGTGTACATCGACGCCGACGTGCTGATCGGTGAGGACACAGTCCTCTGGCCGAACACATACCTGACGGGAGCGACTCGCGTCGGTGCGGGCTGCGCTCTGGGCCCCGACACCTTCCTGGCCGACAGCCGGGTAGGCGCCCGTTGCCGCGTCGTCTCCTCAGTGCTGGAGGGCGCCGTGCTGGAGGACGATGTGGAGGTAGGGCCCTTCAGCCACCTTCGACCGCGGTCGTACATAGAGCGGGGAACACATATCGGCAACTTCGCGGAGGTGAAGAACGCGCGCCTGGGCCGCCGCACCAAGATGGGCCACTTCAGCTATGTCGGCGATGCCCGGGTAGGCAGGGACGTGAACATAGGCGCCGGCGCCATCACCTGCAACTTCGACGGGACACGCAAGCACCGCACCATCATTGGCGACGGGTCTTTCATCGGCAGCGACACCATGCTGGTGGCGCCGGTGGAGGTGGGAGAGCGGTCGGCCACGGGCGCCGGCTCCGTCGTGAACCACGATGTGCCGCCCGACAGTCTAGCCGTAGGGGCGCCGGCCCGCATCCGGCCCCTACGGGCGCCGCGCGGGTCTCCGTCTGCCCGCCGCGGCCGCCGTAGCAAGGGAGCGTGAGCCTCTTTGGACAGCCACACCTGGCTGGGGCTGGTCTTGCTGGTGGGCGCTCTCGGCCTCCTCGTCGCCGTGGCCGCCGCCGAGGCCGGCGTCCTCTCTCTAAACTGGAGCCGCGTCCTCTCGAAGGGAGACCGGGGTGTCCCTGGCGACAAGTCCCTGCGCGCCTCCACAGTGGAGCGCGAGACCCTTCTGGGCTCCCTGGCGCTGGCCCGCAGCCTGGCGGTGGTCGCCGTCAGCGCCCTCGCCTTCTTCCTGGTCTCTCGGGCCACCGGAAGCACCTGGGGGGCCGTGGGCATCGCCGTGGCCGGGAGCCTGGGCCTGCTGGCTCTGCTAGAGGCGGCGGCCCGCTCCCTGGTGAACGAGAGCCCAGAGCGCTGGGGACTGCGCCTCGCGCCGCTCAGGCAGGCCCTACGGCTTGTCTTCGGCCTGCCCGCCTGGGTCCTCGCCGCGCCAGGCCGCGCCCTGCTTCGCCTGCGCGCCGCCCACCGCCGACCCGAGGAGGTCGCAGAGGAGGATGATTCCCTCCTCCGCCTGGTGGAGATGGGAGAGGCCAACGGCGGCATAGAAGCAGAGGAGCGGGCTATGATCCGGGGCATCATCAAGCTCGTTGGTACGGCCGCCCGCGAGATCATGGTGCCTCGCATCGACATCCTGGCGGTGGACACCGAGGCCACCGTCGAAGAGGTCACGACGCTCATCGTGGAGCGCGGCTACAGCCGCATCCCCCTCTACGAGGGTACCATCGACAATGTGGTCGGTGTCCTCTACGCCAAGGACTTCCTGCGCTACCTTGCCAGTGGCGCCCGTCCGCCCAGCCTCAAGGACATCGCCCGACCGCCCTACTTCATCCCCGAGTCCAAGAAGGTAGACGAGCTCCTGGCCGAGATGCGGCTCAACCGCGTCCACATGGCCATCGTCGTGGACGAGTACGGCGGTACGGCAGGCCTCGTGACCATCGAGGACCTGATCGAGGAGATAGTGGGCGAGATCGAGGACGAGTACGACCGCAGCGAGGTGACAATCGAACGCCTAAGCCCCGACGAGGCCATCCTGGACGCCCGGGTGGGCATCGATGACCTGAATGAAATCTTCGGCCTCGCCATCGAGGGCGAGGACTTCGACACCGTGGGCGGCTTCGTCTACCATCTCCTGGGCAGGGTCCCCATTCCCGACGATGAGGTCTGCGCCGACGGCCTCCGCCTCCGCGTCCTCAGCGTCCTCGGCCGGCGCATCAAGAAGGTGCGGGTTGTCCGCGAGCCCGCTTCCCCGCAGCTAGCCGAGGGTGAATCCCACGAGCGCGTCTGAGACTCCTGTTTGTTGCCCGCAAAACGCTGTACTTTGGCCCCCCAGTTTCCGCCAACTGAATCCAACAGCAGGCGTTTATGTTGCGCCACAGCGCACCCCCAGTGTATAATGTTCCCACCCTGAGACCGTAGCAGGAAGGAGAAAGCCATGCCACAGCCGTTGACTGCCACGACTATCCAGGTTGGTGGGGACATTGGGGCTGCCATCGCCAGCTTCAAGCGCACCCTGGCGCAAGAGAATAAGAGTCCGGCAACCGTGCGGGCCTATGTGGGGGCCGCCGAGGGGCTGGCCCGGTTCCTTGACGAAAAGCGCATGCCCACGACACTGACGACCATCACGCGGGAGCACGTTGAAGAGTACATTATCGCACTTCAGCGACGCTGGAAAGACACGTCCGTGGCCGCCCGGTTCCAGGCTTTGCAGGCGTTTTTCAAGTGGGCCGTCGATCGGGAGGAAGTACACGACTCGCCAATGGCCCGAATGAAGCGCCCGAAGGTACGCGAGGCCGTACCAGCCATGCTGCGCGAAGACGAGGTACGGGCCATACTCCGGGTGTGCGAGAAGGACAAGTCCTTCGAGGGCAAGCGGGACGCCGCGATCGTCCGCATTTTCCTAGACACGGGCTGCCGACGGAGCGAAGTCGCTAACCTACGCTTTAACCCCAAAGACCCCCACAACAATGACGTCGGCCTGGATCAACGACAACTCAGGATTTGGGGCAAGGGCGGTATCGAGAGGTTTGTGCGCATCGGCGACAAGACAACCGACGCGCTAGACAAATACGTCAGTGCTCGTGCCTCGCATACCTACGCCAGTAGCGAACGGCTGTGGCTCACTTCCCATAGCCGGGGGCGAGACGCGGGCAGGTTGACTGAAAGCGGGCTTGCCCAGGTAGTTCTGAAGCGAGGCGAAGAGGCGGGGATCAAGGGGGCGCACGCGCACCAGTTTCGTCATTGGTACGCTCATAGTTGGCTCGCCGCTGGTGGCACCGAAGGCGGGTTGATGGCCCAGTGTGGCTGGAAGTCGCGGCGCATGCTTCAGCGATATGGCGCTGCCCTGGCTACGGAGCGCTCCCACGCAGAGCATGACCGCCTGCGCCCCGGCGACAGGCTGTAGGGGGCGCGTCTAGCGAGGCCCACACTGTACTAAGGGCGGACAGTACCGGCAAGAGGAGACAGGCTATGACGGGGGGCCGCCTTACGCGTGCTCGCGTGGCCAGCACGGAGGGTACTACGGCGGTGAAGGATGCGAGAGGGGAGAGGGGATAGGGTGTAGAGCCATGCTGCAAGCCCGTTGGGAGCCTACAGAGAAGCTTCGGCCCGAACAGCGTCACCCGGACACGCGGCCGATCCCAACCTTTGTGGAGAGGGATCGCGAGCTTTTCCGGGCCTACTGTGGCAAGGGCAGGGGTCGCGAGTCGTGCGGCGGGGTGGTGGGCCACTACTGGTTTAATGACTTACCCGGACGCCGCGAAGTCTTTCGGCTGCCACCGTGGTTTGCGTGGTGCCCGGCTCGCGATCTGCTGTATGGGGAGTTCTATCTACCGGAGAGGCCCAAGCGCCAGCAGAGGCGGGCGGCGCTAGAGGGTGTCTCCCCCAGGGACTTCCGGCCGGTGCCCCGCCGCCACCGGACCGGCGAGGAGATAGACTGGGCCGCCGAGGCGGTAGCGTACGCCATAGGCGGCAAAGCCATCCCCGGCGTTGTTGGGAATGTCGGAGGCCCTTCGGGACGCGGTGACTTTGACCACGCCCCTCAGTATCTCGTTGACCCAACACTCACCGGGGGCAAGATCGTGGCGCGCTGCCCACGCTGTGACTGGCAGAATGGGGTGGGGCCGCCACCGGTGGGCGAGGTGTGGAACCTCGCCTGGTTAGAGGAACACGGCCAGCTTGACAAGCGTTGTGGCCACCTGGTAGACTCGGAGCAACAGAATAGCTAAGCCGATCAAGCCGGTTTTCCGCTGCCCTGCGGTGCGTCCCCAGGGAGCCGGAGGATCGGTTTGTGTTACAGTCCCCCAACTCCCCCGACCTGGCCCTACGGGGCCGAATTGGAGCCTTCCGGCTCCACGCCACCCACGACGCCCGCGAGACCACGGCCAAGGCCCGGCAGACCTTCCTAGATCGCTTCGAGCGCGAGGTCGATCCGGATGGCCTTCTGCCCCTGGCCGAGCGCCAGCGTCGGGCTGAGTACGCGAAGAAGGCGTACTTCGCCCGGCTCGCCCTGCGGTCAGCCCAGTCTAGGCGTCGCCGTGCTGCCCGGAAGGAGGTGGCGGCATGACTACCGCCGCGACCGCCCGCAAGGACACGCTTTGCGAACAGTGTGGCCGCCCGGGTGCCCTACCGTCGGCCGAGGGCGTGCTGTGCTCCTACTGCCATCATGGGGGTGCGAAGAAGGCCCCTGCGCCTCGCGGCAACGGCCAGCGGGCCGAGCCGGCCAGCCGGTCTCGGCCCGCCCCTGCTGCCAGCGTCCAGGCAAGCCCAGTACCTTCAGAGGCCGTTACCTGGTCCGAACCCGTGGACGGCGCCGCCCTGCTGGACGAGGTTGTCATCTACCTGCGCCGCTATGTCGCCATGACCGATGAGCAAGCGGACGCCTGCGCCTTGTGGACGGTGCATACCCACGCCTTCGCTGCCGCTGAGACCACGCCCTATCTGCATATCACGTCCGCTGAGAAGCAGTCCGGCAAGAGCCGGCTGCTAGAGACCCTAGAGCTGGTGGTATCCCGGCCCTGGCATACGTCCAGGGCGT
>Ga0315289_10006467_pt1 | contig 17212 bp, 13 predicted proteins | sample YL17G11_40_MG_FD_203452 | JGI IMG/M metagenome (GOLD analysis project Ga0315289, IMG submission 203452) | Sediment microbial communities from Yellowstone Lake, YNP, Wyoming, USA - YL17G11_40 | ecosystem: Environmental > Aquatic > Freshwater > Lake > Sediment | place: USA: Wyoming | collected... | reverse complement strand
TGGCCTTAAAAATGTCAGTGCCCACTTTCAGCATCAAAGATAAATATTTGGTCAAAAATAGTTTATCCACCAGAGAAATAGGCGAACCAAAACTTCTTTTCAATTTGGATTTGAATGTTTTGATGGCTTTCAATTTAATGGGGGCCAATCCCTGGTTTTTTAAAAATTCCAAAACCGCTTCGGTGTCTTTAAAATCGCCGTCGCCTTCAATGATTTTCCCTTCTTTATTTGATGCGGAGTAATGAAAAAACATACCAAATTTATTAAATTTTGGACAAAGCCCTTTATTCGCGTATAACCCTCATCACCTCTTCCACACTGGTCATACCTAATTCTGCTTTCTTTAAGCCGTCTTCAAACATTGAGACCATTCCTTTTTCTTTGGCTAAAGCCCGAAGTTTGTCCAAAGAAAAATCCGGCTGATTAACAAGCCGCCGCATATCTTCGTCAAAATCCAAAACCTCAAAAATGGCCAATTGACCCCGATAACCGGTAAAACCGCAGGCCTGACAGCCCAAACCCTTATAAAGAGTTTTAGGCAGCGCCGGATTTTCGGAGGCGGTAAATTCCTTCAATTGACGTTTAAGAACTTCGGCGATTTCCGGCATTACCTCATAGGATTGGATGCAGTCGCGGCAAATTCTGCGTAATAATCTTTGTGCCACCACTGTGTTCAAAACCGCGGCAACCAAAAATGCCGGAATTTTCATATCAATCAAACGCGGCACAGCGGTTGACGCGTCATTGGTATGAAGAGAGGACAGAACCAAATGGCCGGTTAGGGCGGAGTGGACGGAAATTTCCGCAGTTTCCTCATCGCGAATTTCGCCAACCATAATAATGTTCGGGTCCTGACGCAAAATTGAACGCAATCCGGTGGCAAAAGTGATGCCTGCTTGAGGATTAATCTGGGTTTGGTTAACATAACGAATATCATACTCAATCGGGTCTTCGGTAGTAACAATATTCACGTCTGGTTTGTTAAGCAAATTGATAATGGAGTAAAGGGTCGTGGTTTTACCGGAACCAGTCGGACCAGTGACCAAAAGCATGCCGTAAGTTTTCTTGATGCTTTCCTCCACAATTTTGGCGGTATCGGGCAACATCCCCAGCTCCGCTAAGCTCATTGGCTTGGCTGTGGCGCGAAGCAAGCGCATCTCCACTTTTTCGCCGTAAAAAGTCGGCATTATGGCAACACGAATATCCATTGCTTCGCCCAAGGCCTCGTGCCTAAAGCGACCATCCTGAGGCTTTCTGTGTTCGTCAATTTTTAAGCCCGACAAGAGCTTGATGCGCGCCACGATGGCTGGCTGAATTTCTTTGGCAATTCTGATAATTTCGTGCAAGACGCCGTCAATCCGAAAACGAATTAAAACCGTGTCTTGCAAAATTTCAATATGAATATCCGAAGCAGTGAGAGAAATGGCATAAGCTAAAATCGTATCAACAATTTTAATGACAGGCAATTCTTTGGCGATTTCCTGTTCGCCCACCATTTTTAGACGGCTGGAGGCCAAGACGTTTTCTTCAATCTCTTTCCTGAAATCCTCCACTATCTCTTGGCCATAGAGCGAATAAATATAATTTAGGTCTTTGGGGGAAGTTAAAAAGACTTTGATTGGCGCATTGGTGTATTTTTCCACAAAGCCAATGGTTTCCAAATCGCTCGGGTCCTCCATGGCGAGCGAAATCACGCCCGCCTCGTCTTTGTCAAAAACTGCGATGCGCCGGGAACGCGCCACTTCTTCCGGCAATAAAATCAGAATGGCTTTTTTAATGGGCCGACCCCACAATTTTACCAGGGGCGTTTTGAAAAAATCGGTGTAAAGCTGGTAAAGATAATCTTCGGAAATTAAACCGCGCGAAACCAAAATATTCGCCACATCCTGACCGGTTCTTTGGGCATCGGCTAAAACCAAATTAAAAACATCTTCTGAAACTAGATGGCTTTCCACTAACAGCTCTTTTATTTTTTCAACTGGTAAACGAAGCTCCATGCGAATTTTATTTAACTTTTTGAGCGAAGCGCATGCTGAGTGATAAAGATTTAACTATTAAAATTTCAAAGAGTAAAGCAGGGGCAGCCGCAAAATAATTTGACCGCAAAACAAAGTTAGGAAAGAAACGGCCAGCCACAAGTAACGTAAGGAAAAAAGTTCTCCGAATTTCCATTTTTTAAAAATGAGACCCACGAGATAAAACAAAATCGCCAGAGCCAGAATGGCAAAAAGGTAAAAAACCCATAAAGGGTAACCCGTAATTATTATACCATAAAAAATAAATCCTGGCTCGTCGCTATAAAACAATCTTTCCTGAAAGAGCCGATTGATGAATTTAACAGCGAAAAAAACCAAGAGGGCCGCCAGAAAAGTGAAAGCAAGGGGCAGAATAAAACGATAGCTGACATAACTGATAAAATAGCTGAGTGAGCGATGGGGCGGCAATAAAAATTTGGAAATATTATTGTGGCTCCAAAGATAATAAGTGCCGAAAATAAGCAAACCCGCTTTAATAAGTTCTAAGCCGATAACAACAATAACGGCGGGTCTTATGAAATTCTTGGATTTTAATAATCCCAAGACAAGACCCGCCGTTATTAGTAAATAAATAAGGGGTAGATATTTAACAAACCAGTCAACCCAGGCCATGCTTAAACTTATAAATAGAAATTCGTTGACGGCGTGCCAAAAAGATCAAGGCCTGGTTCAGAACCAACCTCATAAACTGTTCCTGCATTGCCGCCGTCTTTACCAACTACATCGCCATCCCCACCAGCCTTGTAATAGACGCTTTCCATATTGGCATCCAGTTCAAAAGTGACAGTGCCACTATCGCAACCGTAAGTATAATATAAGAAGGGAGTAGTGAGAGTATTGGTCGGGTCAACCGGCAAAGCAGAAAGCGGCGAGCCGGAAGAAATGCTGCTAAACTCTACCGGAACCCAACCATGGCCATCAACCAAACGGGGAGAGGGGGATGCACAAATGGGACTAATCCGAGGCGATTGGGAAACTGAAACTGTCGGACAAGCAGTACTATCCAACGAATAAAAAATGCCAGTTGCGCAGGCGCCGACATGATCCAAATCAGGAGAGGACTTATCAGTTACATATAAGTTTAAAGCGGTGTACAAAGAATTTAAATCCGAAACCCTCTTAGTATCTCTGGTTTTTTTCAAAATTTCCGCCGGGTTAAGAGTAACGATGACGACGCTCATCAGTAACGCCAAAATGGCGATAACCACCAATAGTTCCACTAAAGTAAATCCTTTTTTCATAAAAATTATTTTGGTTTGTATTTGGAGTAATACAATCTTTTAGTTCGACCTTTGTTATTTTATTTTTGTCAGGAACTCTTTGATTCTCAAAATCAAATCATCAATAGAAATTTTGGCTTTGACAAAATATTCCACGGCCCCCAACTCTTTGCCTCGCTGGATATCGCTCGTCTGGCCTAAATTGGAGATAATGATTACGGGCATGTCTTTTAATTGAGGGTCGGTGAAAATTTTCTCCAAAACTTCAAACCCGCTTTTTTTCGGTAAAATCAAATCCAATAAAATTAAAGCCGGCCGAGAATCAGCCAGGAATTTAAGCGCCTCTTCGCCGTCCCGAGCTAAAATAACCTCCATATTCTCCCGCTGGAGTCGGACCTTCAAAAGATTGGATAGAAATTGGTCATCTTCAACTAAAAGAATTTTGAAAGTAGTTGTGTCCATAAATGATAGCTGCTGATACAATTATAATACAATTGAAGCTTTTATTGAATAAGCAATTGTGGACAACAAATTTAAACCTTTAACATCAACACTTTTTTCATTGTTTCGTGCTCGCCCTGTAGTGTCGCCATAGGCGACTACTATCAGGGCTTTAATCCTTCGCTTTAACAAAAAAGCAAAGGAATCAACCTAGGAATCCCGCCTTAGGCGGGAAGAAAAATTCCTTTAAGAATGATCCACCGACAGCTTCCGCTACCGGTGCCTTGTTACGACTTAGTCCCTGTTACCGAGCCGACCCTAATCCACTCAAGGTGAACTTTAGGTCTTCCCGGCTCCCTTGACTTGACGGGCGGTGAGTACAGGACTCGAGAACGTATTCACCGCGGCATAGCTGATCCGCGATTACTAGCGATTCCGACTTCATGGGGTCGAGTTTCAGACCCCAATCTGAACTGAGGCCATTTTTTTGAGATTAGCTCCACCTTTCGGCTTGGCTACCCTTTGTTCTGGCCATTGTATCATGAGTGTGGCCCAGGGCATCAAAGGGCCATGCTGATTTGACGTCATCCCCACCTTCCTCCCCCTCAAAACCAACAAGTTTGAAATTGGGAATTCTAAGCCTTGCGGGCTTAGAGGGGGCGGTCTCGTGTGACATATCTAACACACGACAGGGGTTGCGCTCGTTACCCCACTTAAGGGAACAACTCAAGCCACGAGCTGACGACAACCATGCAGCACCTGTCCTGACGTCTTTTAAGGGAAATCCAACGTTTCCGTCGGATGTCGTCAGGATTTCTAGCCCTGGTAAGGTTCCTCGTTTATCGTCGAATTAAACCTCATGATCCACCGCTTGTGCGAGTCCCCGTCTATTCCTTTGAGTTTTAAGCTTGCGCTCGTACTTCCCAGGCGGCCTGCTTAATGCGTTAGCTACGCCACTCCGAGGGTCGATACTCGAAATAGCTAGCAGGCATCGTTTAGGGCGTGGACTACAAGGGTATCTAATCCTTTTTGCTCCCCACGCTTTCGTGTCTCAGAGTCAGATGTGCCCCAGTTGATCGTCTTCACCTCTGGTGTTCCAGCCGATATCAACGGATTTCACCCCTACACCGGCTGTTCCATCAACCTCTGGCACTCTCTAGTCTATCCATCTCTTCAGCAATTCCAAGGTTAGGCCCTAGGATTTAACAGAAGATGCGATAGACCTCCTACACACTCTTTACGCCCAATAAATCCGGATAACGCTTGGGGCCTACGTATTACCGCGGCTGCTGGCACGTAGTTAGCAGCCCCTTATTCCTTAGGTACGGTCATCCGCCTTGCGGCGGATTCATCCCTAATAAAAGCAGTTTACAATCCGAAGACCTTCTTCCTGCACGCGGCGTCGCTCGGTCAGGCTTGCGCCCATTGCCGAATATTCTCGACTGCTGCCTCCCGTAGGAGTGGGACCCGTGTCTCAGTGTCCCTGTTGGGGAACAGCCTCTCAGCTCCCCTACCCGTCGTTGGCTTGGTGAGCCATTACCCCACCAACTACCTGATAGGACCTAGGCCAATCGTAGAGTGCCTTGCGGCTTTACTGGTAATCAATTGACTACCAGACCATTTGGTATTACCCCACCTTTCGATGGACTATCCCAAGCTCTACGGTATGTACCAAGGTATTACTAACCCGTTCGCCGGTCTTCCGTATTGCTACGAAAGCCCTCGACTTGCATGCCTTATCCACGCCGCCAGCGTTCATCCTGGACCAGGATCAAATCCTCAATAAAAAAATAAACTAAGAAAAAATCGCACGAAACAATGAAAAAAAAGTTGATTATAGTGTGTATTTAATTTTCAAAGAACTGGTCAGACTGATAGTTCCCGATAAGAAACCAGCGACTCGTAACGAATTATTTACGTTAGTAAACAAATTCATTACTAATCACTGGCTTCCTAAATCAAAATTTTAAGAAGGTTTTTATGATTATTAATGTTTCATAGCTCTATCTAAAGATTTTAGCCATTAAAAATTATTTGTCAAGCATTGGAAAGCGCCTCGTAGCCAGCATTAACATTTTAACAAGAGTATGCTAAAATAGCAAATAAGTAGATGAAATCATACAAAGTTATCCGGTGGAGCGCTCTTATTTTGCTGTTGATAATTCTAATTATCGGCGGCTGGATTGTTGTCAAAAAAACTAACGGCAATTACCGAGGCAGTTTTTATGCCGCTGAAACAAAAATCCAAAGTTTGATTAGCAAAATTAATCTTCTCGCCTCTCAGAGCAGCGACCAGCTTCAACTCATTCAAGACAAACAAAAAAACGGCGACATTAAAACTGTCCTGAATTTGGTCATTGATGAAAAAGAACGCAATCGCCAAATCAATGAATCGGCCATCCAATTAACCGAAGAATTAAAACAACTGGTAAAACTCTTGGTAAAATTTTCCGACCCAAGCGATCGCCAAAAAATTGAAACCGCCATTCAATACCAGATCAATGCCATCAACCATCTTCTAAATTATGGCAGCGGCGTTGACGCTCTGCTAAAAGAATTGGCGTTAAAATATGAATCAACCCTGGACAATAAACCGTTTGAAATAAGAAAAGATGTGGATAATCTTTACCTTCTAATCAAGCAGGAAATTAAAGCGGCCGATGCCAACAGTCAAAAATTTATTCAATCTCTGAGTGAAATTAACTAAAAATATTTATGAAAAAGGTTTGTGTTCTTATTGTCCTTGATGGCTGGGGCATCGGTCCCCATGACGATTCCAACCCGATTTATCGGGCCAAAACGCCAACCGTCAATTATTTTAAAAAGAACTATCCGATGATGAGCTTGCAAGCCGCTGGCATTGCAGTCGGCTTGCCATGGGGCGAACCGGGAAACAGCGAGGTCGGCCACTTAACCTTGGGCACCGGCCGAATTATCTATCAGCATTATCCGCGGATTAGTTTGGCGGTGCGGAACGGCGAATTTTTTAAAAATTTGGCACTCAATGACGCTTTTGATTACGCTCAAAAAACCGGCGGGGCAGTTCATATTCTCGGGCTTCTTTCCAGCGGCAATGTTCATTCTTCTTATGAACACCTGCAAGCTCTGATTCAAATAGCATCTTTGAAAAAACCGACCAATCTTTATTTCCATCTTTTTACCGACGGCCGCGACAGCCCACCGCAATCCGGCCGCGGCTTGGTTCAAAAATTTTTAACTGATTTAAAAAAAGCCGGCGTCGGACAATTGGCCAGTTTAAGCGGCCGTTATTACGCCTTGGACCGAAGCCAAAAGTGGCAAAACACCAAACAAATCTACGATTTAATAACCAAAGGAGTGGCCCGGACCGAAAACGATGTCAATAAAATTTTTGATACCTATTATGGCCGAAAGCTCTCTGACGCCTACATTGAACCGACCATTATTAGCGACCCTCAAAAACCCCAGGAGTTGCCCATCATCAAAGATGGCGACAGTTTAATATTCTTTGACTTCCGCGAAGACAGCATCCGCCAAATTGTTGAGCCTTTTGTTTTAGATAATTTTTCAGAGTTTGAATGTCTGCCTTTCAAAAACTTAAAAGTGACAACGATGACCGAATATGACCCGAATTTTAAGGTGGCCGTAGCTTTCCGACTGGAAAAAATCACCCAAAGTCTAACCGCGGTTCTAAACGAAAAAAATTTAAAACAATTAAAAATTGCTGAAACGGAAAAATATTATCACCTCACCTTTTTCTTTAATGGCTTGACCGATAAAGTTTTCTCTAACGAATTCCGAATCCTCATTCCCTCCAAAGAAACCCCGCGTTTTGACGAAGCGCCAGAAATGCGCGCGCCGGAAATTACCGAAAGGTTAATTGCGGCCTTGAAAGAAGACACTTACGATTTTATTGCCGTTAATTACGCCAATCCCGATACCTTGGCCCATACCGGTAATTACGATGCGGTTTTAAAGGGGATAGAAATTGTTGACCGCGAGCTGGGTCAGGTTTATAAAATTGTTGAAAAGGTTGGCGCGACACTGATTGTAACCGCCGACCATGGCAATGCCGAAAAGCTTTATGACACCACGAGCGGCGAACGCGAAACCAGCCACAATATTTATCCAGTTCCCTTTTATTTGATTGACGAAAAATTCAAATTAAAAAAAGAGAGAAATGAAGAAGAAATTTACCGATTGGAACAAACGACCGATGGAGTAATTTGCGACGTGGCACCTACAATTTTAGAATTAATGGACATCCCAGCTCCAGCTGAAATGACCGGTAAAAGTTTGATAAAATATCTCCACTTATAAAAATATGGGATACAACCCAAAAAAAATAGAAAATAAATGGCTGAAAAAATGGAGTGCTAAAAATTACCGTGATTGGCAGGCGCAAGATAAATCTAAAAAACCGGAAATGTATGTTCTAGATATGTTCCCCTATCCATCGGGCACTGGCCTCCATGTCGGCCATGTGGAAAACTATGTTGCCACTGACATTTACAGCCGCTATCTACGGATGAAAGGATATAATGTTTTACATCCAATGGGTTGGGATGCTTTTGGTTTGCCGGCGGAAAATTATGCCATTCAAACCAAGCAGCATCCAGCCACGGTAGTCGCCAGAAACATCAAAGTATTTAAAAAGCAAATCCAGCGCCTTGGCCTTTCTTACGATTGGAGCCGGGAAATCAATACCACTGACCCCAAATATTATAAATGGACGCAGTGGATATTTTTAAAACTTTATGAAAAGGGATTGGCCTATGAAAAAGAGGCTCTAATTAACTGGTGCCCGTCTTGTAAAACTGGACTAGCCAATGAAGAAGTGGCCGAAGGCAAATGCGACCGCTGTGAAACGCCGGTAGAAAGAAAAAAACTAAAACAATGGTGGCTAAAAATAACAGACTACGCCGAAGAATTGCTACAAGGATTAGAAAAGCTAGATTGGCCGGAAAACATTAAAGAAATGCAGAGGAATTGGATTGGTAAATCAAAGGGCAGTTTAATCAAGTTTAATATTCAAAATGCATCAAACACAAATAAAATTGGGGAAATTGAAGTTTTTACGACCAGAGCCGATACTTTGTTCGGCGCCACATATTTAGTGCTGTCTCCAGAGCATCCGGTGGTGCCTCAATTAAAAAATTATGCTGCCAATCCCGAAGAAATAGAAAAATATGTCAGCAAGGCCCAGCAAAAATCCGACATGGAAAGGACCGACCCGACCAAAACAAAAACCGGCGTAAAAATTCAAAATGTCCAAGCCGTTAATCCCGCTAACAATAAATTAATTCCCGTCTGGATTTCCGATTATGTTCTGGTCCATTACGGCACCGGCGCTATAATGGCGGTTCCGGCTCATGACGACCGCGATTTTGAATTTGCCAAAAAATTCAACCTTGAAATTATTGAGGTTATCAGTCCGGACAGACATCAGCATCAATTAAACGCCGCCTACACCGGTCCGGGTTTTATGATTAATTCCGGGTCGTTTAACGGTTTAGACAGCGGGGCCGCCCAGGAAAAAATCAGTATCTTTGTCGGAGCGAAAAAAGCTTTGTTTTATAAAATGCGGGATTGGATTTTTTCCCGACAGCGTTACTGGGGCGAACCGATTCCGATTATCAAATGCAAAAAATGCGGCAATGTGCCTCTCTCCGAAAAAGATTTGCCCCTGATTCTTCCAAATATAAAATTTTATCAGCCATCCGGCACCGGCGAATCGCCGCTCGCCGCTATCACTAAGTGGGTAAATACCAAATGCCCTATTTGTAATTCTTCGGCCAAAAGAGAAACCGACACTATGCCGCAGTGGGCCGGCTCTTGCTGGTATTATTTGAGGTATCTTGACCCAAAAAATAACAAGCAATTAGTTGACCCTAAAAAAGAGAAAAAATGGATGCCCGTTGATTTGTATATGGGCGGCGCCGAGCATGCGGTGCTCCATTTGCTTTATGCTCGTTTTTGGCATAAATTTCTTCATAACATCGGCGTCGTCTCAGAAAATGAGCCATTCCAAAAATTGATTAACCAGGGTCTCATCTTGGGCGCTGATAATGAAAAAATGTCAAAATCCCGCGGCAATGTTGCCAATTCCGATGACGTAATCAAGCAATGCGGCGCCGATGCCCTGCGACTGTATGAAATGTTTCTCGGACCTCTGCAAGCCACCAAACCCTGGAAGACCGAAGGCATCAGCGGCACCTATCGCTTCCTCCACCGGCTGTGGAATTTTGTTCACGGACAAATGGAAACAAATGGTAAAGAGACGGATAATATAGAAGCAAAGAAAGCGATTCATAAAACAATCAAAAAAGTGGGCGGAGATATTGAAAATTTAGATTATAATACCGCCATCAGCGCCTTAATGGAGTGCCTGAATAAATTTCAAGAAAAAAATACCAAAATTAAGAAAACTTATATGGAAACTTTTCTCAAACTTTTGGCGCCTTTTGCCCCATTTATTAGCGAGGAACTCTGGCATCAACTCGGCCACAAGACATCCATTCATTTGGAAAACTGGCCCCGCTACGATGAAAAAATCCTGGTAGAAAAACAATTTGAGTTGGTCATCCAAATCAACGGCAAGCTCCGAGATAAAATCAAGGCGCCAATTAATATCGGCCGGGCTGAAGCCGAAAAATTATCGCTAAAGCGAGTGAAAATAAAACGAATTCTAAGCGGCCAAAGGCCCAAAAAAATCATTTATGTTCCCAATCGTTTAATCAATGTCGTGATTTAAGAAAAAGAGGGGGAAAACGGTCGCCTTCGGCGACCGTTTTTCAATTCATTTTTTGCTCCATCAAATCTTTTAAATTCTGAAATAACATTGCCACCAAGATGGGACCGGTGCCGCCCGGCGTTGGCGTAATTAAACTGGCTCTTTTTTTAATGCTGTCAAAATCGATATCGCCTTTAATTTTTCCACCTTCTTGGCTATAGCCGAAGTCAATCACTACCGCTCCTTTTTTAATCATTTTTTTCGTAACGAGACCGGGCTGGCCGACTCCGCTAACAACAATATCTGCTTTCTTCGCAATTTTTTCCGGGTTCTTACTAAATTCGTTCACAACAGAAACAGTGGCCCTTTCTTGCATCAGCCAATTGGCTACGGCCAAACCAATCAGCCGGCCACTGCCAAAAACCACGCAATTCTTTGAGAGTGGCTCAATCCCATATTTTTCCAAAATAAACTTTAAAGTCCTGGCGGCTGGCGGAATAATTTTAAAACGGCCAGCCAAAAAAGCCCCTAAGTTCTTTTCATTGAGCAAATCCGGATCTTTCCCCGGAGGAATGGCATTTAAAATATATTGGGTATTAAACTTTTTGGGCAGCGGCAACTGGACGACAACGCCTTGGATAAATCCCTTTTTGGCGATCTCTCCGATTTTGGCTCTTAAAAATTTATTGGAAACATCGGTGGTAAAGCTAAAATGCATAAACTCAATGCCTAAAACTCCGGCGATTCGCGATTTTTCTTTAATAAAACTTAAAACGGCGGGGTCTTCCCCCACCGAAATAACAGCTAAGGCAATTTTTTTCTCTTCAAAAAACGGCTTCAAATCATCGAGAATTTCTCTCGCTAAATTTTTGCCGTCAATGATGTACATAAATTATTAGCGATAGGTCAAATTCGCCGTCATCCCGCCGGTAAAAATTAGCTGACGGGCATCAAATTCATCCAGTCGCCTTTTCCAGTCCACGCCAGAGAAGCTAATTTCCCAATAATGCCCGCCGCCATTGGTATAATTATCAATGGAATCAACCAGCATTTTATTATCAACCTCTTTGAACCCCACTTTGAAATTTCCCGCTTCTGATGCCAGAAACAAGACATCCATCAAGCTCAGACCGCTCGGCGTGACCTCGCCTTCAAAAGCACGCCTATGGCCATTGCCATAATCCAAAACAACATGGGCAAGCTGCATATTTTGACTGACAATCTTAGCGTACTCATTTAACCTTTTATTCAAAATCATCAGATAAGCATCAAAAACCAGCGTGGTAATAAAAATTAAGATTGCCAGTATTAATACGGTGCGGAATAAATTGTGCGAAACCTCCGTGTCTTGAAACATAAGGTTTTATTTCAGGTGTTAAAAAGAGAGCAATAAAAATTAAGCAGCGTTTCACCTAAAAAGATAACAGATAATACGCCCAGGGTCAAGAATGGCCCGAAAGGGACGGCGTCTTTAAGCTTTTTTTTGCGGACTAAAACGATGGCGAGCGAAACAACGGCGCCAATAATAAAAGCGATGATTAATGCCGCGATGCCGGAAGCCAAACCCAACATTAGGCCGATTAGAGCCGCGAGTTTCACATCGCCCAATCCCATGGCCCGACCTCGGCTAAGGATATAAATTAAAAACAAAAAGGCCGATAAAACCAGGACGCCTAAAATAGCAGAAGTCAAAATGTTAAAATGACCATTAATCAAATCGGCGTAGGGCCCCAGAAAATTAAGACCGGCCTTGGGGAAAAAACCGCTAGAAATGCTCAAGCCATAAAATCCTAAATTAGCCAAAAGAGCGATTCCCATTGCCGGAAATATGATTTTGTCGGGCAAAAGATAATGCCGCAAGTCAATCACCGATAAAGCAATCAGAACGGCGGCATAAAAAAACCAAATGAGAATGGTTGCCACCACCCAAAAATTGGTCCGAGGGTCGGAAAAAAGCTGATAGGCAAAAAAGTTAAATCTCAGAATGCGCCACATTAGCCCAATAAAAACCACCCCAGTTAGACCTTCAACCAAAGGATATTGCCAAGAAAGCTTAATACGACAATGGCGACACCGGCCCCGCAAAAAAACAAAACTCAAAAGCGGAATTACTTCAAACCACTTTAGAGTTTGGCCGCAATGAAAACAATGAGAACGGCCTTGAATAATTTTCAACAACCTATTCTCTTCGGCCGGCTTCCAGCGCAGAGTCAAAACATTGATAAAGCTGCCGACAGCCAAAATAAGAATAAAAATAAACATAAAATTTATTACTAAATGCCGCCCCTTGATTATTAGAATTGAACGCAATACATGCCCGCCACATCACAATCAATACCGCCAAAATCGCAGGTGCCTGAACTAGTGCCCTTAACACTGGTCTGTAATATCGTATTGCCGGTATCTTCCAGCTGCACGGCAATCACGTAGTTTTGACCGCTATTGCAATCCTTATAATCGTAAGAATGAGTATCTCCTAAAGGATCTTGGGATATTTGACTAAGCCCGAGACCGGCACCGGTAATAGTAGTGGTTAATTCGCCCCAACGTTGCGAGGCGCTGACGCCGACCACGCTGGGATAAGCTAAATTCCGAGTGTAATAAATTTCCAAACCATTCTGAACTTGTTTAACATCGGCAATTCTTCTGGCATCGCGGCCGCGCATACGAAATTGGCTCAATCCCACCAAAATAAGAGAGGATAAAATACCGATAATCGCGACAACAATTAGCATTTCAATTAAAGTAAAACCTTTTTGTTTTCTCATGGAGATAAATTTTAAAAACGACCTTTTTGTATGTTTATAGTTAAAATACTTGGGCTAAATTGTAAATCGGCAACAGCACCGCCGCAATGAAAAGCCCGATAAAAATCCCCAAAACCACAATAATGGCAGGCTGCACCAACTCAACTAAACTATTAATGGCATTCTGCACTTCTTCGTTATAAAAAGAAGAAATTTTATCCAATAAATTACTAAGTTGGCCAGAGCTCTCGCCAATCGCCACCATTTGAGTCACCAGCGGCGGAAAATAATCCGGATAGCGACCCAAACTTCCGGAAATAGTCCCACCCTCTCTGATTTGTTCGGCAGTTTCATTTAAAAGGCGGCGATAAATTTGATTGCCGACAACTCGAGAGGCAATCTCTAAAGAATTGGCCACTGGTATTCCTCCTTTCATTAAAACACTGGTTGAGGCGGCAAAACGGGTAATGGAAATTCTCCGGATCAATCCTCCGACAACCGGCAAACGCACCACCAATTCATCCCAAAACGGCTTTCCCTCCACGCTCCTGAAATAGCGAACCGCAAAAACCACCAGAACAGCAATAATAATAAGAAGCGCCCATCCCCAAGCAGAAAGAAACGACCCCAAACCCATCAAAATGCGGGTTAAAAACGGCAACTGCACATTTACTTCACTAAAAATGGCGCGCATTTGCGGCATCACCACGGTCACAATCAAAACCATCACACCAATAAAAACCGCGATGACAAAAATTGGATAAATCATGGCGCTCCGGACACGGCTCGTCAAACGCATTTCCTTCTCCAGATAATCTGCCAAAAAAAGGAGAGTTTCTTCTAATCGTCCCGACACCTCAGCCGAACGTATCATATTTACATAAAAATCGGAAAATACCTTGGGGTGTTTGGAAAGCGCTTGGGAAAAATAAAGGCCGCCGTCAACATCGGTATAAACATCAAAAATAACATCTTTCAAAACTGGATTAGTAAATTGGGCGTGAAGGGTTTTTAAAGAATCGGCCAGCGCCACCTTAGCGGAAAGCAAAGTGCTCAACTGCCTCATAAAAAGCATCAGATCTTTCAAGCGAACTTTTTGAAAAATACCGGAAATGCGCTGCCAAACCCCCTTTTTTTCTAAAGATTCCAGGGAAAGAAGATAAAGCTTGTTCTCCTGCAAAATTTTAATAGCCAAATCGCGACTGGCGGCTTCAACCATGCCAGCTTGAATTTCTCCTAATTCATTTCTCGCGCTATAACGAAACTTTGCCATATGTAAAATTTATTTCACGGGGTGAATTTGCCTTGCCAATAAACTTCCCAATTCTGCCGGATTCAACGAATACATCTGCGCGCTTTCCAGAGAAATTTCTCCCTGACGCACCAAATTCGCCAAAGAACGATTCAAAGAAATCATTTTTTCCTGGATGCCGGTTTCTATCACTAAATCAATCTGATAAATTTTATCCTCGCGAATCAAGTTGCGGATGGCGGAATTGGTAATCATCACCTCGCAGGCCGGAATACGGCCGCCGGAAAGTCGCGGAATCAATCTTTGAGAAATGATACCCATTAAAGTAGAAGCTAGTTGCGACTTAATCTGGTTTTGTTGGGCTGCGGGGAAACTGTCAATAATGCGGTCCAGTGTCTGTGAGGCAGAATTGGTGTGCAGGGTGGAAAATACCAAATGCCCTGTTTCTGCCGCTGTGATAGCGGTTTGAATAGTTTCGGCATCCCGCATTTCGCCGATCATAATGACATCCGGGTCTTGGCGCAAAACTGAACGTAGGGCCCGATGGAAACTCGGCGTATCACTGGCCACTTCCCTTTGGTCAATAATGCAGCGATCCTGGCTAAAAACATACTCAATCGGATCTTCAATAGTAATAATGTGATCGGTTTTATTGTGATTAATCTCATCAGTCATCGCCGCCAACGTCGTGGATTTGCCATGACCAGCAGGCCCCACCACCAGCATAAATCCTTGGGAAGGCCTGGTAAAATCATGGAGCACGGGCGGCATATTTAATTCCTCCAAAGTTCGGATTTTAAAAGGAATCAAACGCAAGGCCGCGGCCATATTGCCCCTTTGAAAATAAACATTAACCCGAAAGCGGGCTTGATCCATATAAGAATAGGAGAAATCCAGTTCCCGGTCTTTCAAGAATTGTTCGCGGCGAGATTCCGGCACCAAAGTATAAACCATACCCTCAACCACCTCTTTGGTAAAAACCTCTTCCTTCGTCAAGGTGGTTAATCGTCCATCCAACCTCAAGGTGGGCCGCCGGCCAACGGCAAAATGCAAATCAGAAGCATTCTCTTTGGCGGCCAAGCTCAATAATCCGTCTAATTTTTCTTTGAAAAATGTATTGTCCATGCCAAAATTATTAAAATTTGTGAGCGACTTAGCGATAAAACTTTACCATTTACACTGTTTCCTTTAATATTTCGTCAATAGAAACCAATCCCTCCAGGGCCTTGATAACGCCGTCTTGCCGCAACGTCATCATTTCCTGTTTGTGTGCCGCTATTAATAAATCTGCCTCCGCGGGATTTTTTAAAATGGTTTGCTCCAATTCCGGCGTCATCTTCAACATTTCAAAAATGCCAATCCGTCCCCTTACTCCTTTATAATTGCAGACGTCGCAACCTTGGGGCGTATAAATTTCCAGAGGTTCTTTAATGGATAATTCTTCCCGCTCCGAAGCCGGCAAATCCGCCAAAGTTTTCTTAATCGCTTCCAACAAACTGCCGGCGGCCGGAATCTTTTTTTTGCATTTATCGCAAAGTCGGCCGACCAATCGCTGAGCCATTATCAAAATCAAAGAGGTCGGCAAAAGAAATGGCTCCACTTTCATATCAATCAAACGCGGGATAACGCCAATAGCGTTGTTGGTGTGGAGAGTGGAAAGAACCAAATGACCAGTTAGAGCGGCGTGAACTGCCAAGGCAGCCGTTTCATTGTCGCGAATTTCGCCCACCATAATAATATCCGGATCTTGACGGACAATCTGCCTTAAACCCGAAGCAAAATCATAACCTATCTCCGGCTTAACCTGCGATTGGTTAATGCCCTCCATAAAATACTCCACCGGGTCTTCCAGGCTCACGATATTAACATCTTCCTTGTTTAAATTTTGAAGAATGGTATAAAGAGTGGTGGTTTTACCCGAACCAGTGGGACCGGTGGATAAAATCATGCCAAATGGCCTATCCATCGCTTCTTGCAAAATTTTCAAATGGTAAGCTTTGATTCCCAAATCAGGGATGGTCTTCAAGCCGACTGAAGGGTCAAGCAATCGAATGGCCACTTTTTCGCCAACCGCCGTCGGGAAGGTTGATACGCGGAAATCAATTTCTTTATTGTCAATCAAGGTTCTAAACCGACCGTCTTGGGGAACGCGAGTTTCATCAATTTTTAATTCCGAAAGGATTTTGATACGTGAAATTATGGGAGGATGCAATTCCAAGGGAAGCATTAAAACGTTTTTTAAGTCGCCGTCAATGCGGAAACGAACGCGCAACTTTGAAAGCTGGGGTTCGATGTGAATATCTGATGCCCGCTCAGCCGCTGCCTGATGCAAAATGGTGGAAACTAATTTAATAACCGGCGCCTCTTCGGCGATAATGCCCGACGCCTCCTCAATTCTAACAATTCGCTGTTGCGGCAGAAGATAAGATTTGCTCTGTTTTTTAAACATGTCCAGCGCCTCGGTCACTTCTTTAACCCGCGTATCAAATGTGCGATAGCCTCGCCATAAATTATACAAAGCCGAGGGAGTCACCAAATAAACACCGATGTTGATTTTTCCTTGCTTGGCGATAAACCTTAAAACCTCCTGAGCCCGCGCATCATCCGGCTGGAGCATAGCCACCGAAACAGCATCTTTATCCCTGGCAAAAGCCACCAAGCGGTGAGCTTTGGCGACTTCTTCCGGAATAAAATTTAGAACTTCCGGAGCAACGCTCTCGTCTTTTTTAAAAATTTTAAGGGGCACTTTAAAAAATTCGCTTTTGGCCCCGCCCACCTCCTCTTCGGAAACGATTCTTTTTTCA
>Ga0315289_10006466_pt1 | contig 17213 bp, 15 predicted proteins | sample YL17G11_40_MG_FD_203452 | JGI IMG/M metagenome (GOLD analysis project Ga0315289, IMG submission 203452) | Sediment microbial communities from Yellowstone Lake, YNP, Wyoming, USA - YL17G11_40 | ecosystem: Environmental > Aquatic > Freshwater > Lake > Sediment | place: USA: Wyoming | collected... | reverse complement strand
GTCCGACGTCTGACGAAACTGGGCCATCTTGTCGATGTCTATGTTCCCTCGACTGCCGACGAGGAATTCCTATCACTTCGTAATGATGCCCATTCTCTCCGTGTCTTCCCAGCGAAGACGACGATTCTTGGCGGCGCTTGGTCGACAATCCGATATGTTCCGCTGGTGGGGGTATCCTTGTTTGATCTTGAGAGGACTGAGCGCGAGATTGCCGAAACGATTGATCGTGGTGACTATGACGTTGTCTTCAGCGAGCAAGATCGATTCACATCGTCTCCTTTTTTCCTTAAGTACGTGCGCAAACCGCTCGTCTATTATTGTCAGCAGCCTTCGAGAATCCAGGAGGCATCTATCGAGTGTGTTTATCGTGATACGGGATACAAGAACATTCAATCAGTATGGCAATCGATGTGGGCGTGGGCTTTTTCCAAGAGGTTGTTCGAGTTAGATAGACTGAATGCTTCTTTTGCGAATTACATTCTTGCGAACTCCTATTTCTCTAGAGAGTCTATTATGAGGGCATATGGTCTGAACTCCTCTGTTTCCTATCTTGGTGTCGACACGACACTGTTCAGGCCCATGGGATTGTCGAGAGAGAACCTAGTTCTCACGGTAGGCAGTTGCACCCCAGCCAAGGGATTTGACTTCATTGTGAAGTCCATTTCGCGAATCAATCCATCGACTCGCCCCAAATTGATTGTCGTGTCCAATTCCGTGGATTTGAAGTGGAGGAGCTACATAGAAGAGCTTGCCCGCAGACTCACTGTTGATGTCGAAATTCGCAGTATGATTGAAGATGAGGAGCTTGTCCAACTCTACAACACCGCAAAACTGGTCCTTTACGCACCATATCTCGAGCCCTTCGGATTGGTGCCCTTGGAGGCCATGGCGTGTGGCACTCCTGTTGTGGCAGTCAAAGAAGGAGGGGTAAGAGAGAGCATAGTCCACGATAGGAGCGGGATACTAGTAGACCGCAATGAGGAGATGTTTGCTAAGGCAACCGAGACTCTGTTGCGCGATTCACTAGGTCGAGAAGCGATTGCGCGAGGGGCAAGTAGAACCATTGTCGCGTCTTGGACATTGGAGGCTGCGGGAGACAGATTATATGGACATCTGTTGCGTGCCAAAGAATTCTGGAACGAAAAAACGGAGCAAGAAACGAAGAGGTTCAGTCCCCCCAGGGTCCACTACTAAGCGCAGCTAGTAATCTCATGTTTTCTTGTCAATCAGGGGGGATTAAGCCTCGTAGCCTTGCTCGAATCCTCTAAGGCTTGGTCCCTCTGGGCTCCTGCTCCATCCTCATCCGCCATCTTTCCCTCATCTTGATCTTCAGGCGTGACGCTGCGCGGACAGAAATCATTGTCCTTGCGCCCAGGATTTTCTGGACGTACTCGCGATTCCTCTCAGGATTGTATCTCTTGTCGGCAACCACCAGCCCGAATGGCTGTACCCTTTTCAGAACCCTGACGAGGTCCGACGAATCCCCCGCCGGGCTCATCCTGAACTTCACCGCCACTACGAGCTGCTCTTCGTCTCAACAACCATCGTTTGCCGCAGATACCGCCGCACAAGACGCCCATGCCGAGGTCGTCTAGACTTTCCAGTCTTCCGCTCGAGCGTGCGCACATAGTAGGCGCTCGCTGATGTGGGGCTGAAGCCAGTAGAATCGACAGCCAGATGCAACACTCTCAATCCCGCCTCCTCCAGGAACGTGAGCAGGAGGCATTCAAGCCTCCTCGTGCTAGCAAGCTTCGAGAACTTGTGAAGCATCCTCCAATGAGGCATTTTCCTCAGTCCAAGTTCGTCGGGAAGCGAGGTGGAGACCCCGAGGGCCTCGTAGAAGTCCCTGTGTGACTCCCTGAAGTGCTGGCGCTTCGCCAGAAGGACCATATGCTGGTGGTCAGTGTACAGGTGATTGGCTCACTTCGACGCTCGAAGAGGATACCGGGCCATCCTCAAGGCCCTCTTCTGCACTCGCATAATGTGAGCCAGCTTATGCTGGTTCGCTATCTTCCCATCCCGCAGCGCAAGGCTGCACCATCCCTGGAGCTGGCGATCTTGTCATAGATCATGGCAGTCTCCTGGGAGGCGCCGTGCTGTGCCGACGTTTCCACCTTTCTGGAATGTCACTTTTCAGATGGTTTCTAAAGAACAAGGTCGGGAGAATCATTATGTGCGAGCTTGCCGCTTCATCTTTAAGGCCCTCGCCACATGGTTACCGGAGTGAGTAGATGCCAATTGCCAATCCTCTTCATGTCAGTGAATGGGGAAATCGGGGTTTCCTTGGTGCTGTAATCGCAGCGCACCTCGCTATGTGGGGTTCAATCGGGTGGAGTCACACAGGAATTGAACTGCCATATATTAGGCAGCTTATTGGATTCATGTATCTGACTTTTGTTCCCGGGACTGTGCTGTTGCGAGTCCTCCGCATCCATAGCGCGGGAACCACGGCGACTGTGCTTTATACGGTTGGCTTGAGTATTGCTGCTATCTTCATTGTCGGACTCTTTGTCAATACAGTCTATCCGGTCTTCGGGATTGCAGATCCAATCTCCGAGATATCCCTAGCTACTACGATGAGCATATTACTCCTTGCGCTTTCATTCTTGAGTTGTTCGCGAGATGTCGATGCGTCCTGCAAGCGAACATTCAATCTTTCCTCGCTCTTTTCACCTCAATCTCTGGTTCTGATCACTATTCTGGTACTCACGGTCTCTGGTGCTATCCTTTTCAATCATACAGGAAACAGTTTCATTACCGTCCTCACACTGTTTGCAATATCATTGATTATTCTAATGGTGGGGTTTGATGTTTTCATACCAACAAGGTTCTACTCAATCGTGATCCTTGTTGCATCGGTTTCACTCCTCCTTCATACATCTCTTGTTTCGGACCACTTGTGGGGATCTGATGATCAAGTAGAACACTACCTTTCTGCGGTTGTTGTTAGCCAAGGATTCTGGGATTCTGGAATACCGCAGAACACGAATGGAATGCTGAGCATCGTTATGCTAGCTCCGGTGTACTCGCTCATATGCAACCTTGATCTCACATGGGTCTACAAAATCATCTATCCGTTGCTTTTCTCGCTCGTTCCCTTGGGTCTGTATAGTGTCTTTCGCAGGCAGGTTGGTCCCAAAATTGCAGCTCTATCACTCTTCCTCTTCATGGGTTTTTTCCTGTTTTCTGAGGAAATGCTGACACTCGCAAGGCAGGAAATAGCCGAACTCTTCCTTGTTTTGACCGTCCTACTAGTCTTCGACGACAATCTCCATATCGGCAAGAAGGCTCCCATGTTGATATTGTTCTCATTTTCGCTTGTCGTATCCCACTACGGACTTTCGTATATCTTCATGGCATTCCTGGTTCTTGTGGTTGTTGCACAATGGCTAGGTTTCATGAAGAAGCTACCAAGTGAACCTAGGAGCTGCATATCTGGCACTTATGTCGCGCTATACATCCTGATCTTGCTCGGATGGTACATATATGTTTCAAGCTCATCCTCCTTCAATACTGGACTCGACATTCTTAGTTGGATTGGAGGTTCATTCTTTACAGGTTTCATGAGTTCGGGCCAATCTCAGGGGTTGGCGCAGATAACCGCTCCTCCATCGTCATATATGTTGTCAGCAGAGAAGTTGATGCATCTCTTTGTTCAAACAATGATTTCGCTGGGCGTCGTCCTATCTCTGCGCGGAAGAGGTCAATATGGATTTCGAAGGGAACTCCTCTTGTTCGCCTTATCGAGTTTCTTGCTGATGTTGGCTGGAATAGCCGTCCCTTATGTTGCAGGCGCCCTCAACACGTCCAGGTTGTATCAGATTGGCCTGATCTTTCTCTCACCCTTCTTTGTTGTTGGCTGCCTAGCGATTCACAACCTCAATCGTGGGGCTCGTCGACCAGAATTGGCGAGGGTCTCTGTTGATAGACGCATGAAACCGTTGTCTGTCTTTCTCGTGGTTTTCTTTCTATTCAACACAGGACTTGTATATCAGTTGACAGGCGACACAAGGGATCGTGGATCGATATCACTTGACGCCAATGTCGACACACCGCGATATAACAATCAGGAGTTTGTTGGCGCAGAATGGCTAGTCGCAGTGAAGGACAACAACACGATATTTGCGGACCAATACCGTTGGCAGCTCTTCGCCAGCTTCTATTGGCAGGCCGCTCAGCAGTTTCCATGGGATGTGAATGAGACCCCCAAAGACTGCTATTTGTATCTTGGCTCTCAGAATATTATGAGGCACAGTTATATAGTGGCCACTCCGCCTGGCACAGCGCTTATCAAATCTGAGTATGTCTCATATGATTCAATTCTGACAGGCAACGACAGATTGTATGACAACGGCGGCGCATGGGTGTATCTAAATCATCAAAACTCATAGAGGATTGCCAGGTTCCTGGCAACGAAATATGGCTTTTAATCATGCCTCTCCAGGTCCTGCCGATAAGTCATGCATGGAACGTTTCCCTGTCTTGATGAAGTCCTGCAACGGATGTTTGCGCGGATACATTAGGGTTATGAGTCCTTCTTTGGTCCGCCGCGTCGTCCGCCAGTCGTTCAAAAGCTCTTGCGACTCTGGGTGTGGGGTCCCGCATTGGACATTACTACCTTGGCGGTCAAGGGTCTCACGAACAACACTCTGCGTCCCACCCTGGAAGGGGATGGGTAAACGGTCGTGGAGACTCTATGTACCTATTTGATGTCCCAAGAATGCAGGTGGCAGGGTTTGATCATCGGTCGCGGAATGTCTAATGTTAGTAGTTCGTAAGCTCGCTCCCTGATGTAGCCAGATTCTCTCGTCAACGATGGTTTTCTCAGAATGATTAGGGCCCATCCCACATGCGCCAGTGTTTGTTCGAGGCATGACACCTGGATGGGATGCCAGAGCCTGGAAGAGTTCCGAAGGAACATGCGCTCGTGACACAAACAACAATTGTCCTCAGAACAAGGGGTGAAGCATCACCGCTGACGAGATCATTGAGACAGCCGTGTTCTGAATCTTCAGACTGCTCGGCAAGAGGTTCCAGGGAAAGTACGCTCCTCGCGACTTAGCCCGCGTCCTTGCTCTCGCTGCGTCTCGGGGAATCTCTCCGAACATGATATTCCAGGAGTACGTTCGTGCTCCGCGCGAAGGTGTCACCCGCTACCGTCCTCACGATTTCGGCATTTAACTCCTCCTGATAAGAACCACCAGGCTCCTCTGGAACCAGGCAACCAGCCTGCTCCCAAAGCGACCTCTCAAGATAGGAGTGGACAACCTGCTCAGGAACGGCATAAAGACGATCTCCGAGGAGATGACTAATGGGGTGCCAGTTGCAGCCTTGGTTCAGAAATCGTGCTCAGTAGAAATCCTCGATGACGAGCAAAAAGAATGTCTCTAGCCTCCTCGAGTTATATGAGAACGCCCGGAAGATCAGTTCCTTGTGCTGCTGGCAGGTCTCCCCCACCAGCACATGCGAATCCATCAGGCGCTTCTCAACCGAATGCGCTGTCTCGATCTTCACCCGCTGATGGTATTCTCCCTCCCTGGACCCGATCTCCCTCGCCATCTACCTCCGCCTCCTTCCCCTCATCTTGAGTTTCGGACGGGAGGCGGCTGGAACGGGAATCACGGTCTCTGCGCCCAGGACCTTCTGGGCGTACTCGTGATTCCCCTTAGCATCGCAGCCTTTGTCGGCGACGACAGCTTTGCCGGGTGGTTCGCTAGCTCCACCTTCTTCAGAACCTTGGAGAAGTACGGCGAGTCGTTCGTCGGACCCACCCTGAACTCCACTGTCACGATGAGCCGCTTCCTCGTCTCCACAGCCATCGTTTGCTTGGGATAATAACGCGTGGGGCGCCTCCGACGAGGGCGTCTGGGCATGCCGGTCCTCTGTTCGACGGCCCGGGTGTAATACTTGCTCATAGACGTTGGGCTGAACCCCTTCGAATCGACGGTCAGATGCAGCGCCTTCAGACGCGTCTCCTTCAGGAACACGAGGAGGAGGCGCTCAAGCCTCATCGTGTTCGCCCTCTTCGAGGACTTGTTCAGGTTTGTCCAATGAGGCGCCCTCCTCAAGCAGCGCTCCACTAGGAAGAGGTTGCACACCTCGATCTCCTCGCAGAAGTTCCTGTATGACTTCCTGAGGTGCTGGCGCTCCGCCAGCAGGACCACATGCCGGTGGTCCGTGTATATGTGATTGGCGTATCTCTATCCCTGAAGCGGGTACCGCGCCAGCTTCAGAACCCTCTGCTGGCAACAAACGATGCGAACCAGTTTATGCTGGTTCGCTTTCTTCCCATCCCACGGCATCGGGCTATCCTATCCTTGGAGCTAGGATCCTTGACAGATCGTTAGTTGGCTTCCCGGAGGGGCTGTGCCGTGCCGACGTTTCTGCCTTTCCAGGATGTCACTTTTCACAGGGTTTCTATGGAGCAAGGAGTCAAAAGCCGTTAAATAGGAGGACTGCCACTCTTGATTACGGATCGAAGGTGTTGGACGAGCACACCAGAAGCAGAATTCGGACTAGTATGAATTCATATCGTTGGAGTAGGAACTGCCTTATGCTGCTACGGAGAACCACAAAGCTTCTTGAGATTCCTGCGCGTAGGGAGAATCTACCGTCGCATACGAAATAACAGGTGATTGAGGGTGGGGACAACGAGTCTTGGTTGCGAATCTGAGGCCCAGCAGCCTCTTTCAGACAGATTGAAAAAGAGCCCGACAGTCGTTGCAGTCATCTTGAACTGGAATGGATTTGGAGACACATCAAACTGCATTCGGAGTCTTCTTTGTTCATCATATCCGAATCTCGAGATTGTGATCGTCGATAATGGATCCTCCAAAGATGAATGGGAGAAATTGATACGGGCATTCGGGAACAGAGTAAGGTTGTTTCGTTTGGAATCAAATTCAGGGTTTGCCGCCGGGTCAAACTTCGGCATAGAAAGGGCCCGTGATATCGGTGCAGACTATGTCTTCCTCATGAACAACGATGCAGAAGCGAAAGCAGACTGCCTCAGTCTGCTCGTTTCCGCCGCGGAGACTCATCGGGGAGGAGGGGTTTTTGGACCGGTAATCTACGACTATAATGATAGAGGCAGAATACAGACTGCAGGCGGTGTTGTTTCCGTGTGGCGATCAATGAGTTTTGGTGACAGGAAGATCAGTCTGGATAAAGCCGAAATGGATTCTGCTTGCCGCACAGGTTGGCTGAGCGGTACCGCAATCCTTGTTCGGATGTCGATGCTTCAGCAAGTTGGCTCCTTTGATCCCATCTATTTCGCTTATCTCGAAGAGACAGATCTCGAGATTCGTGCTATGAGGTTGGGTTGGTCTTTGTATTGTGTTCCAAATGCGGCTGTGTACCATAAGTGCGCATCGTCCACCGACGCGCTGTCTAGAATTCGTGTGAATGGTATGACAAGGAACCGCCTAATCTTCTTGAAACGCTATGCTACATCATCTCAAATCCTTGCTTTTTCAGCATACTACGCGGTATGGGGTTTACCATTTGGAGTGGCTATTAGCGTTCTCAAAGCCCGGACCCTTTCGTTTTCCGGATTAATCGCCTTCGCCAGAGATTTGGTTGAGGGTTTGGCTGGAGGCGTTCTGGCAAATTGAGAAACCGTCGTTATCGGGAGTATGAGATAGGACGGATTAGCTGCACTCCTGGATCCAATCGCCACCGGCGAACACATTCAAGTATTGTGCAACAATTCAGGATGGTGCAGATCACGTGACGAGTACCTTAAAGATACCTGACCCCTTCCGATTGAACTGGAACACCTCAAACTTGAAGGGTATTCTGAGGATATAGTCTCATCATAAAGGTTCTCTTCATGTCAACAGGAATAACTCGATCTGACACTTATCCAAATCCTTCGAAGGGCGGGCAGGTTCAGATTTGGGGACTTGCCAAGCAAATGAATCGCCAAGGAAACACTGCTGGAATTCTAGTAAGGAGCAGGCAATCAAAACTTGATGACGATATCAGCATCGTGGGGGTACACTGTGGTTTTCCCGAGTATGTGTTTATGGATATCATCACCCAAACCGCTTCTTCGTTGCGATCGTTGAGAGAGGTGGCAGGCTTCGTCCCCGATGTCATAAATCCGAACTTTCGTTTCAGTTCTCTCGCTACTGCAAACTGCAGAATTCCAAAGATATATGTACTCCACGTCCCCGAAGCTCTGGACTTCATGTTCAAAGATGCTGTCAGGGCAAACGTCCTAAATGTACCTCTTTTCTATCTGAAGAAAGCGGTTGAGTCGAGGATCCTTGACAAAGTCGATGGTCTAGTCGTCTTGAATCAATGGACCAAGGGTCATCTCGCATCCCTGGGAATTGATCAAGACAGAATCGCCTGTATCCCGAATGCGGTGGACATGGAGGACATCCTCGAGGCGAACTACCTGATGTTGAACGGCTGCGAGGCCTCGAACTAGGACACAGTCGAAGACAGGGCGACGATCGTCGGAAGGGTAAAGATCGGGAAAGGGGCAGTCATATTCGGCAGCTCGGTTATCAGGCGGCCGTCAACAATCGACGAGGACTGCAGGATAGGACCGAGCGCCTACATCGGTCCCTATGCCCCGGTTGGAGACCGATGCCAGGTCGCGAAGGCAGAGGCTGACGATTTTATCGTCATGGACGACATCACTATTTGGGTCGAGAGGAAGCTGGTCCGGAGCATGATCGGCAAGGTCAAATGGAACTGCTCAACTTTAGACCGCCAGAAATGGTCAGTTTTCAACCGGCGCTGACACTTGGTATGGGCCATGTCATGATGTTACAATTCGGCGTGGTCAGAGTTGGGTATGCGTGGCTTTTTGAATATGCGATCGCCGCCCTTCTGATGGTTTCACTATCTCGCAGGTCTGATGGGTGGGCAGACGTAGACTGGACTGCTATCTGTCTTGGTGAATTCAGAAGTTGGCCAACCTCCTAAGGGTCTCATAAGCAGGACAATTACCTGGATAACCTCAGACGTAACAGGAATTGCCTGTACTTGTCCAAGAGCTTGTTCCCAGTCTTCGCCAGCATCTCTTGTTCTACGGGTCGAAAAACCAAGCCTCCTCTCAGGTGTTCAATCAATTGGGAATCGGATCGCTCTCTTCTCGTTTGAATGGCGGTCCGCGCCTCCCATATCTCGCGAATGTGCTTCAATATGGATCCGTAACCCAATATTTTCTCGCTTAACCATCCTTCTTTCAGCGCCTTCATCCATATCGCAATTTCCGTTACCAGCAAGATGGGGAACATGATGGCGATAGTGGCGATCCTATAGAGTTTGAGCAAGGAGATGATTCTGTTTCTCTCGAGGAGATAGAACTTCCGCGGTGACTCTCTATACGCGTACTTGTGGAATACAATCGCCTTAGCCGAACATGCAGAGTCATATCCAAGTAAGAACGCCCTGAGGCCGATGTCGAGGTCATCGTGATACATGAACATCATTTCATCAAGCCCGTGGACCTTCTCTAGACATTCCCGTCGGAAGACGACCGCACACCCGCTGGGGTAGACGGTGCTCATCACGGTTTCTTTGCCATCGTACTCCTGTTCGAATCCTCCTGGCCAACCGAACATCAAAAAGTTCGCCATGTTTCCGTTTGAATTGATTTTGTTGCGTCGGTCGTACAAAAGTATCGTAGCTTGGCAGGCTCCAAAAGTTGGGTTTGATTCAAGCACTTCTGAGGCGTGAAACAGCCAGTCTTGCTTCGAGCAAGTGTCGGGGTTGAGCAGTGCCACGTACTCGGGCAAGGGCCGGGTCAATCCCTGATTGACCGCTGAAGTGAAGCCACGATTCACGCTATTCTCAATTCTCTTGACCTCGGGAAATTCGTTGCGGAGAAGCTCAAGAGTCTTATCGGAGGACGCATTGTCAATGACAACCACATCCTTGATAACCCCTGCCTGATTGGAGAGAGACTCCAGGCACTCAACTATGTCATCCTGATTGTTGAATGTCACGATCACGACTCGCACTTTGAACATTCCCTAACCTCTGATTGCGAATGGGAGGGATCTCCTCCGACTAGTAGCCGACATGGCGATTCGGGGTTAACTTACCGCGACAAACGTTTGATAGCTGCTTGTCAGGCAACGAATACGTCGTAATCCAGATTAGTGAAAACCTTATCATATCCATCGTAGCTGTCCCATTCCGGTAATAGGTTACGCCATGTATAATTGTCACCTAGGAATCGGTCATGGAGAACGATGATATCGGTGCTTTTGACAAAGAGCCTTCGAAGCCACCCTTGAAGTCGGTACTTTTGATCCCAGCCAAATTGTTTGAGTGAATGGCTTCGAGGAACTCATAATTCTCTATAAGCATGTGGGGATGGATCCTCTTGTTGAATGTCGATGTCTCGAGAAATGTGCAGAGCGAGTGCTGGGGGAGATCAGCGCTCCAGTAATGGACTTTGTCGATTGGCGCCGGGGGTCGAACCATGGTCGTGTTTTCGATTAGATAGCTCGGGAGTGAAGCCACAGAAACGACCACTAGAAGGGCGATGAGGAATTTGACCGCTAGTTTCCAGCTCGTTCTCCGGGCCCTGCCGATGCTGATGTTTGTGAGACTGATCGCAGCGGAAGAAAGGACCTCCTTAATCAGAATTGACGCGACAGCATATATCCGCGTCGGGGAAAGAGCTCCCAAGAAGTAATCAAGAAACCAGAATGCCAGTAGGGCACGATGACCATAGAAAAACGTTACTCCGCGTAGGCCCCGAGTTCGTCGAAGTCTTCTTAGATATGGCAGGGCAAACAAGGCGAACAACGCCCATAGACAGTATACTGTAAGATTCACGATCCAGCCATTAGGCGGCCCTTCCAGACCTGCCGTGCTCCGAGGTGGAGTAGTCTAATTCTGTTTTTCTAGGATTTTCAAAACCGATTTGAGTATCTTCTCCGAGAATTCTGTGACTGCGAAAAATCCGTTGACTCGTGAGTCGAACAGCCTGTTGAATGCTGAACATGATGCGAAGTATACCCTCGCTGCTAATTCTTCCGTGTGCAGGTTATAGTCGTGCGAGTGGTCGTCCTTGTATGTCCGGTATCCGATCGCCCTTCTCTTCATGACAACTTTCAGAGTTGAGTTTTGAAAGGGCCGGCGCGCATGTACAACTTAGGGCCTTAGCTCCCTCAGCTTGGACCCCAGCCCATGCATAAAGACCTGATGAATCTCAGAGCATCGGAGCAGGTGTATTTTTGACGCCATTCTCCTCAAACACTCCCTCACCTATTACTCTGTTGGAAATCATCTTCCCTACGTGTTCAGAATATCCGGGGTAATCAGGTATCCTGTCGCTTGTCACGATTTGGACGTCATAACCAAGTCTCTTCTGCTAGGCAGGGAAGGAATTCTCCTGATATCCAAGTCCCGGAACGCACCAGTCCATAATATGCACAATCCTCATTCGGTGCCTCTGTCGAAAGACTTCTGAATGACCTCCTTGTAGACCTGTTCGACCTTTGTGACTATCGTCTCCCATGAGTACAATTTCTCGACCTGAAACCTTGCCACTCTGCCCATCTCTGATCTGAGTGTGTCGTTGTTCAGCAGCTCGAGCAATTTCGACGCGAGTGCGGCCTCATCACGCCGCACAACGTAGCCAACTTCGGTTACAAAGTCACGGATGCCACACTCCTCAGTCACAATTACGGGGAGCCCGCAGGCACTTGCTTCCAGGACTGTGAGCCCAAATACATCGAACATTGAGGGCAGCACGTACACATCTGAATCCACAAAGGCCTGACGAGCGTCAGCCTCGAAAAGGGGGCCGGTAAGAATCGTTTTGTCTTCGATTCTATGGTCTGCTACCTTCTCTTTGAGATCTCTGAGGTAACCATCGTCGGGTCCAACTATGACCAGCTTGACTCCATCTCTCTGCCTACTTATGGCACTGAACGACTTGACGAGAAGGTCAAGGCCCTTTATCCTGTGAATTCTCCCTAGATAGAGGACAACTCGATCTGATTCCTCTATTCCATACTCTTCTCGAAATGCCCCCCTTTTCGGGAGGACTTCGTAGTTTGCCCAGTTGATACCGTTCGGCACGACCGAAATTCGACAATCGTCTATTCCCAAATCAACCATTGCCCTTCGCTCGTTCGTTGTGACTGCAATGCAAGCGTCCGCATCAAGAGCAACTCCTAACCGGAGGGTTCTCACTATTCCTGCGTTCTTCGCCATCGCATTAAGCACGCTCGGTGCGGTTAATCCTCCATGCGGTTGGAGCACAATGGGGACTGAATTCCTCCTCGCATAATGATGCACAACAGTTCCCAAGAGGGCATTCCCTTCATGGATGTGTGCGACGTCGTATTTCCTCATATCTGCCCTAATGATAGGGGAAGCCAGGAAAGGCGTCTGGATGTTCGTGTGACTCGCGAGAAAATTACTAAGGTTTGAAAAGTAGAAGACCCGCATGCCGTCGATCTCTATTGGTTGATTGGTGGGTGCATGGACCCTGTTCTTGAAACCGTCTGTGGCATATACGGTGACTTCGTGACCTCTCTTAACAAGGGCCTTCGAAAGCTCATAGGTCCCACGAGTCGGTCCTCCTCCTTCCCATGAGGGTTTGAAGTAATTGCTGACCTGAAGAATCCTCATCTGCCACACCTGGATCATTTGATCATAAGCTCGGACAATACATTATCGATTTGTCTCGTGGCTGCATCATAGCTGTAGTCGTTCTCAACAGTTCTCCTCCCCTTTTCAGCCGCCGTCATGGCTTCTGCATAATTCTCGTGAATCCAGTTCAATTTCTCCGCCAAATGCATTGAATCGCCAGGCCTGCAGAGGAATCCGTTAACTCCGTCTTGCACAAATGAGGTGACTTCACCCACCGACGACACGACTGTGGGGATGGACATCGAGAGATACTCTACGACTTTTATCGGATTCGCGGCTCTATTGATTGGACAATCGATCTTGGGCGAGCAAAGGACATCGAATGCAGAAAGGAAATCCGGCATCTTCTCCCTGGGTTGACTGGGCACCAGTGCGACGACTTCTTCTAGATTCAACTGCCTAATCAGGTCGGGAATGTCGTCTTCCTGATTCCTCCAGAGTGATTTTCCTATGATGAACACTTTCGTTCTGTAGGGTTTGGATTTCATAATTACGGCGGCCTCAAGGAGGGTGCGCAACCCTTCAATCTTCCAGAAAGATCCTCCATATCCTACGGCGAAATCGTCCTCAAGAATCCCTAAGTCCTTTCTTAGATGTTCCCTTGCTTCCGGATTGAACCTAAACCTGTTCGCATCCAGGAATATGGGTAAGTATGCAACTCTGCGCAGACCCAATTCGCGCACTGCCTTTTCCTGCAGATAGTGGCTTATGGCAAACACAAGGTCTGCCCGTTTCGCATAATTCAGCTTCAACATCGTGTCGATGAAGTTTGCGCTCCCTACGTCGATGTAGTCAAGTATGAGAGGCTTACGGGAGACTTCAGAAATCACCGTTGCCGGCATGGAGGCAATAACCGCTGAGAGATCAGAAAACACAATGTCACTCCTTTTCGAACTTGCCATCCCGAAGATAATCATTGGCAGCACACAAAGAGCCTTAAGGAAATTCGGAACGCGCTGGGGAACTCTAATTGTGACAACGCACAGCAGATTATTGATGCGCTCTCTCTCGATTTCAAATCTGTCAGAGTAGAACCCGTAGCAAATCAGGTCGACTTTTATTCCGAGTCGATTAAATATCCTCACTAGATCAGATATCCTCGCAGTCCCTGCTATCCCCGAGCCCTTGATCTCCGCTTGCCCGATGTATGTGACTTTGAGTCCAGCTCTCCTGCTCGACCAGGATTCGGTCATAATGTGGTCAAAGGGAACAGGGTCTGGCCTATAACTTTCTTTCGTCAGGGCATCCGGGAATCCTGATGAGGGAGAACCAAAGAATCGACTACTGCCAATTTACTGTCAGTTGCCATCTCGGAATCAAGATGAAGCTCTCCTGCTCTTCAATACAATCGATTTATCGGTTCTTCCCGCAGCTCCATTTCTCGATGCCTTGATGAACGAGGACAAACTAGGAGAAATCTTTGCATATGTTTCACTGAACCTCATTTCCATTTCTAATCTGCCGGTCAGGGCAATGCTGAAGCACCACCGTTTAGCGGAATCGCGCGGGAGGCAATCCAAAATGTAACTGTCTATGAGAGCGATTCCATTCCATGAATCTGCTGACATCAAGCACACTTCCGCACCAGATATGCAGTCTGAGCACGACACATGTGACCCAAAGCTGATACCTTATGTCGGTTTTCCTTGATGGATTTCCGCAGTTCCTAAATGCGCACTCAAAACTCAGCGCTGGCCTGTATTGATGGCCAACTACTGATGAACCATTCATGCGTCCGTTTGAGGCCTCGCTTGAAATCCATCCTTGGCTCGTAACCTAGTATCTTCTTTGCCTTCTCGACTGAACCGAGAAGTCTATTCTTCTTGTCCCAGTTCCTTCTCTCTTTGAAGTTGATTCCCATATCATTTCCCGCGATTTCGTTGACCCACTTCGCAAGATCCATGATCCTTATTTCCCTGCCAGTAGCCAAGTTGAACGCCTCGCCCACGGCATCTTCATGAGACACCATTGCAGTGAGACCGCCTATGATGTCATCCACGTAAGTGAAATCCCTAGTTTCCTCTCCTGTCCCAGTGATTGGCAGAGCTTGTTTGAGCATGGACCAATAGAAGAAGTTCGGTATAACATTCCTGTACTTGCCGGGCACCTCTCCTGGTCCGTACGAATTGAAGAACCTCGCATTAACTATCGGCATTTCGTACAGGTTGTAGAAGTAGTTCGTGTACAGCTCGCCAAGCATCTTCGTGACCTGATATGGCGTACAGAGCATCATCGACACAGTCTCCTCCCGGAATGGGATCTGGCAACCTGCCCCGTAGATGCCGCAGCCGGAGGAAGCATAGATAAACCGATCCACATCGACCAGATGCGCGTGTTCAAGGACCTTCAGCGTCCCCATCCCGTTGACCATCAGATCAGTCTCGGGGTTGTCCACAGAGTTCTGGTTCGCGAAATGCGCTGCCAGATGATAGACGATCTCCGGCCTACCCTTGAATGCCCACTTTAGCTTCTCCTCGTCTAGAATGTCTCCTTTGATGAATTGTATCTTCGGCCCTCTTGGGATGTTCCATTCATATGAGGAGGAGAGGTCATCGAGTATCACGATCTTCTTCGTGTCCAGCTCATTTAGCTTCCTGACAAGGTTGCCACCGATCGCCCCAGCCCCTCCTGTGACGAGAACGGTCTTCCCTTTGAACGCCTCATTGACCTCTTCCATTCGATCACCGCAGCCTGTAGTACCAACGCATCCACTCGACGGTCGTCTTGATGCCCTCTTCGGGCGAGATCTTCGGGTCGTGCTTCAGGTCCCTAACGGCCTTTGTGAAGTCCATGTGCTTCACCTTGGTTGTATGTGGCTCGGCCTTCTTGTAGGTCACGAGGGAATCGTCAACTCCAACCGCCTTCAGAACAAGGTCCGAATACTCCTTGATGTCCCTCTCCCACTCTGGCCTTCCGCCGACATTGTAGACCTCTCCTGGCTTGAAGTAGTCGACGATGTTCGCCCAGGTTCTGCAGGAGTCCTCCACATAATCGATAATCCTTTTGTGACCCTTGTAGACGACGTACGGCTTCCTATGCAGTGAGTGGTAGATGAACTTGGGTATGAACCCCCTGTAGGGGGTGTACTCCTCATGCGGGCCGTAGCAGTTGACGGGTCTAGTCCTGACCGTCTCGGTCCCGAACATCTTCGCCGAGTTCAGAACTATGAGCTCACCCGCCCACTTGCTGATTGCATAATCGTTCATCTGGTAGGTGTCCTTGATCGGATTGTCAATCATCACGCTTTCTATCATGCGTCCCTCGTAATCTCCGTAGACCTCTGCTGAAGAGAAGAAGACCATTCTGAACTTGAACTCCTCCTGAAGCCTAACAAGATGCTTCATCCCGATCACGTTTGTCGCCCACAGGTTCTCGTAGTAGTCTTCCCCGTTCCATCGACCGTACTCAGCGGCCAAGTGGTAAACGTAATCGTACCTGCGGCCCTCGAAGCATCTTCTGAGCTGACGGTAGTTCCTCACATCTGCGCGAATGTAGTTCTCTTTCTCCGTGTGGTAGAGGTCCAGTGAGGTGACATCATGCCCTCTCTTACGGAGTTCATTCACAAGGTTGGTTCCGATAAATCCTGCCCCTCCTGTGACGAGAACCTTCTCGGTTTGCATCCAATCTTCCTCGGCTATGAACGGTTTCCGAACAGTGATTCACAGCATATTTCTTTCGTTCGTTTGATGCGGGACCGCCATATCTTGCTCGCATTTCCATGAAATACAGATTTCTGTGGGTTATTTTCTCGGACGCCTGTCCTCGAGCTTGGCGGCAACTGACTGGATTGCATTGAGGATTAAGCCGCCGAAGATCATCAGCGTTCCGATGTAGATAGTGACAGCCGCGATCATCGTGGGACCGAATGGCAGGTATCGGCTCTCGAAGTACGAATTGAGTGCCAGTATTCCAAACCCGAGGCCAACCACGGTGAGCACCATGCCCGCACCACCGAATATGAGCAATGGGTGCTCCTCCTTCAGTTTCTTCATAATATAGTTAATCAGTTCCATGCCATGCTTCCCTGGCTCCATGGTCGAAGTGTTATCCCCGTATCTCACTGAGACTGGCACTTCAACCACCTTGAGGTTGTTGTCGGAAGCCTGGTCTAGTACCTCAAGGCTTGCGCTCATCCCCGCCTCCCTGATGTCGATTCCATCAATCGCGCGCCTAGAGTACGCCCTGAACCCGCATTGTGTGTCTGTCATGGAATCTGAAGAAGCGAATCTCCACGCCTTGTTCACTACCCCTATCCCGAATCTCCGGTAGGCGGGCATCTCGCTCTTATGTTCGTCATCCATGAATCTCGATCCAATGACTACGTCTGCCTTCCCCTCGATAATCGGCGCGATCAACTGCGGAATCTGACCCGGGTCGTGCTGGCCGTCACCATCCAGCACGACAAGAATGCCTGCGCCGTTGTTCTTGACATATTTGAAGCCTGTCGCAAGCGAAGCTCCGTAGCCGGCATTGTGAGAGTGTCCGAGTATCATTGCCCCCGCACTTCTTGCCACTTCTCGTGTCCCATCAGTGCTGCCATCGTCCACCACAACGACCTGGTTGACGTACTTACTTGTTTC
>Ga0315289_10006465_pt1 | contig 17215 bp, 19 predicted proteins | sample YL17G11_40_MG_FD_203452 | JGI IMG/M metagenome (GOLD analysis project Ga0315289, IMG submission 203452) | Sediment microbial communities from Yellowstone Lake, YNP, Wyoming, USA - YL17G11_40 | ecosystem: Environmental > Aquatic > Freshwater > Lake > Sediment | place: USA: Wyoming | collected... | reverse complement strand
AAGTTAAAAGATATTAAGAAAAATAAGCTTAAAAAGCGTATGGCAGAATTAGATTCTGAAGATGACGAAGAAGAAGATAGTGACGATGATGAAGATGACGAAGAAGAAGAAGAAGAAGAAGAAGAAGAAGAAGCAGAGAATGTTACTAAAATACGAAGACCAAAAAGAATTAACTTTAAAAACTTTGGTGGCCCCGCACAACCAATTCAGTATATTAAAAAAGGTTAGTTATGGATGGTAATGCTGTAGCTAAAGCGATTCTAAATGAATCATTTCCATTGCCAGATAATTTACCAAATGAAGAATATCTAGATACTTATATTATTTATTTGGAAAGTTTGGCTCTTGGTTATAAGCGTGAAAGTGAGAACAGGGAAGTTTCCCATTTACAAAGAGTCAGAGCTAGGGATTTTGAGCAAAACTGTTATGGGCTAATTAACGGTATTAAGTTCGGTATCTCTTTTTTCTACTACAGAGACATTGATCTTTTAACACATCATAATCAATTAAAAGAAGAATCCGAAATTACTGGGGGTTAGTATTATGAATGGTTATATGGGATCATGCTTTTTACAGACAGGTGATATCCATTTAGGTGAATGTCGATCCTTATCTGATAATTATCTTGAGAGACATAAAGATGTTTTAGTTCAAATTAGGGATATTGCATATAATAACAGATTTCCTCTAATTATAACTGGTGATATTTTTGATGCTAAAAGTACAACGTATGCGGAGCGTTTCTTATTTTATTGGTGGTTAAATCAGCTTGAGAAAGGTGAGATACCTACTGTTGTTATAGCTGGTAATCATGACCATCTTTGGGGCGAGGTTACACAGTTAGATGGTTTAAGGTATATGCCATATAAGTATGTTAAGATTGTATCTTGGCATCCTGAAGTTCATATTATAGGCCATATAGGTGTAATTTGTATCCCTTGGCGTAAGTATAAAACAGATGAACTTCGTAAGATAGTCTCTGAAAAATTACCATTGGTATCTCATCTCCCCTATCGTGTTGTGATGTTACATGAGTGTATTGCCGGTTCAAAAAGCGATAATGGGAATATCATTCCATCAGGTACGGCTATTCCAGATATCCCAGAGATTACATATTGGGCTGTAGGTGATATTCATAAATTTCAAGTAACAAATGTTTCTAATGGTTATTACAGTGGTGCCCCCATGCAATTTACGTTTGGTGACACACTACCAAAAGGTATTATCAAAGTTGATTTGGAAAGACCCTCAAAAGAACCTGATTTTTACTCCCTTAATTTTAAGCCAATGAAAACTATAAGCAGTGTGAAAGAGATCAGTGATGATGCTTTTTACCGAGTAGTTGGTGGGTATGAAGAAATAATAAAAGCTAACAATGATCCAAACGTTGTTAAAACGGAATATGATGATAGCCATGAGAAAACTATTGTTTATGAGAGATTAGGTATTTGCGATGGTCTTCCCGAATTTTTGGCTGTGAAGGGTATCGATGAGAACGGCCAGAAAAAAGCTGTTGAATGGGTATCAGATTTGTTGAAGTTGGGGTAACCGTGAACTCCACTATCCTAAAGGTTGGTGGCTTTACAAGTAATCTACGAATTAGAAATGTGGGTTTGAAATGATAGTTGGAATAGCATACCATTCTCCGTTAGATATAGTTTCTATATTCCCTTTAAACGTAATGTATTCAGTAGAGCCGCAGGATGTGGTAGACATTTTTGTTAGCGATCATCTTGTTAGAGAGTACAAGGCAAAGTTACAGATTGTATTTACTTCAGCAAGAAACTTAGTTAAAGAAAATTTACCTATCTTAGATCAGGGTGCTTGGGGTAAGGTAATAACGGTAACAACAGATCAGATTGAAAAATTGCTAAAGAACCAAAAAGAGTTTAATGATACTCCTGATTGGGTTGATTTCAAAGTTTGAGAGGTATTTGAGATGGAAGTTAAAGATGGTTTCCCAGATGGTTATGCATTTAACCGGAATGTTGGTACGAAGAATACCGAATCATCAAGAAGACAGGAAAAACAACAAAAAGTTTTAGATGATTTATATAAATCCGTCCCGTCCAATCTAATAAAAGGCGAGCCTATAAAATATGACGATGATGGTATACCTTTAATTGAAGATGATGTGCAAGAGATGATAGAAAGGGTTCCTACACTAGAAGAACAGATGTTAAATACAGTAGAAAGACCTAGATCATCCAGTCAAAATACACGACATACTGATAGTGATGCTGCCAATTTTTTTACAGCACCACCGCAAAGGGATCACCAACAATTACAACAAAGAAAAGCAGTACAAGAATCTTCACAAAAACAATCACAACAACAGGTACAGAAATTGCAAAAAATACAAAAAACTCAACAAAATGAAGTTCAAATGAGTCATGGTTCGCTACAGTATCACCCAGTAGTTAAAAAGATGTTAAATCTTTTTGGCCTTAAAAAAACACCACGTAAAGATTTAGATATTTTTAATGAGGATACTGGTGACAAACAAACGTATACTATGACACTTGTGAGTGAGGAGTTACAAAGTTGGGCTATTTCTGAGGGTAAGAATAAGGTAGTTATTGACGCTGATGTTGGTGTTCTTTATTTTGAACTTCTTCTTGTGTGTTGTTCTGTTGTAGCTATTGACCATGTTCCAGTTTGGGACATATTTAATATCTCTCTTGATGATGAAGAAAAAATAGACATATCACATGATCCCCTCGATATCAGTTTAAGGATACATAAGATATCTGCTAGAATTTTGACTGATTTGCTTTGGTCTAAAACCATCCCGTTCGGTGACAAGCTTGCAAATTTTTACCAAGAAAAAGTAATGGGTAAAAAGATTGTATCTTCTTTGGATAGGGAAATTGAGAATAAGGTTCGCTATGTTTGTCCTCTTGACGAATGTGATCATTATGAATTTTTTGAACCTATTACAGAGAATGGTGTTGAGAAAAGATATTTTTGTAAATTCCATGGTACTGAACTTGTTAAAACTGTGGATATCCTCAAGGAGCTAGACATCCCTTTGGCATAAAGGCCACTGAAGATAATCCTGAGTTACATCTTCGTGGCCTTATCATGGCAAGGGGTGGGTATACCTTCTCTCAAATGCGCCAGATGGGTACTACTGAATTATTATTTCTAAACCATTATCAAACTATGGTTCAAACAGAACAGCAGGAATTTATCACTACTGCTTTAGGTCTTGTTTGGGAAAAGAAAGATTTTACTACTAAGGTGGTCGATACTGGCGGTGGTAAAAACAAATCTATTGAAAAATTGTTTATACCTTTGTCTGTTGCTACAAATCCTGATATTTTAGATTTCGTAAGGAAAGAGTTTGGTTTGCAGGGCGGTGCAAAAACCGCAGTTCCTCTTATTGGTGGTGGTGACTATCTACCTAAACCAAATGAAGTTATTACTTCAATGGGTGATTTGTCAAAAGATGAATTTATGCGACTAATAGGCAGGAAATCTAAAGTTTAGATAGGTTTTTGATGGCTAACCTAGAACCTGATTATGAAAATATTGAAAAATATTTCCCTTTCCCGTCTATGCGGGATGGTCAGCTTGAGGTTATACAGCTAGTCCAGAAGTATCTTCTTGATCCAGATATCAAGTTTATTCTAGTCGAAGCCGGTACAGGGTTTGGTAAGAGTGCATTAGCTTTGACAGCGGCTGGCGCTTCTCAATCGGCATATGTGGCTACTGCTAATAAATTTCTACAAGATCAATATGTTAGAGATTTTTCTGATATTATGGTCGATTTGAAAGGTAGGTCTAATTATCAGTGCGATTGCTACACAGTACCAGATGCATTAAAACCGACAATCGGTGAATACTATAACTGCGCCAATTCCCCCTGTAGAACCTCTAAAGATGGCCGTAGTAAGTGCGCTAGAGATGGTGGATGTGAATACCATAGGCAACTATTTGCGGCAGCAAAAGCTAAGATAACATGCTTTAATTTTGCATCTGCTCTCGCCTTTCTAAACTATCTTTCAAATATTTTTAAAAATAGAAATCTGATCATATGTGACGAATGCCACAACATACCAAATTGGATTACTAATTTTGTTGGGATCGAGATTTCTTTACGTACATTAAAAGATTTCGGGTTCAAGCAGAAAATACCTGATTATGATTCTGTAGATGAATATGCTAGTTTTATCACTTCCATCCAGAAAAAGATTAGTGATTTATTAGAAGATGGGGATGACATAGATCATAAGCTTATTCATAAACTTGAGAATTTTCAAAGTAGATTAAAGGTATTTGATGCGGTTACTAATAACAAACAAGATATGGAGAATTTTGTATTAGAGAAGATATATGATGGCGAAGTTAAATTTAATATCAATAAGATAGTATTTAAACCTGTTGTTGTATCCAAGATCGCCCATCAATATCTTTTAAAACATGCAAAAAAAGTTTTACTATTGTCTGCTACGATTTTAGATTTTAAAACCTATGTAGACATGATGGGTATCGACCCAAAACAAACAGCGATAATAAAAGTTCCCTCAACTTTCCCAGTTGAGAACAGGCCAATTTTTACACATATGTCAGTTGGGTATATTAACAAGAATAATCTCGATTATGTGTTACCAGATATGGTTAAGGTTATTCGAGCTATTATTGACTACTACCCTAATGTTAAAGGCATTATCCATGGGGTAACGTATAAAATATGTGACTATATCTATGAAAATTTGGATAGTAACCGTATTTTGTATCCAAGGAAAGCGGATCAACAAAAGAATTATTTTGTTGAGCATATGGAAACCGAAAGACCTACTATTTTACTATCACCCTCTATGACAGAGGGTGTCGATTTGAAGTATGATGCTAGTAGGGTTCAGATTATGGTTAAAGTACCGTATGCCTATCTAGGAGATCCTGTATTAAAGGCTAGAATCAAAATATATCAAAATTATTACAATATGTTAACAGCTTTAAATTTAACACAGGCGTATGGTCGTTCTGTTAGAAGTGATGATGATAAGTGTTTTACTTTTATGCTAGATCGCTGTTTACTATCTTTTATAGACGCTAATTCAGATATTTTGCAATCTACTTTTATCCAAGCAGTTAAGAGAAGTTAAATATATTCTCTTGTTTTTTGTATTTTTCTGTACTATGGGATTTTAGAAGCATTTGAAAAACATTAAGGGGATATGAGTATGGGTATTTGTAAGGATAGCTTAAAGACAACTCCTGCGGTTGATAAAACCAAAGATTCTGGTAGTAAATCTGTATTCGGTGGTTTATTGCCACGGAAGAAAACAGCTATTTCCACTGATTCAGTTGTTCAAACTTTTGCGGATAATATTGCCGAAGCGGATAAAAAGCTAAGTGATATGGTTATCCAAAAAACTTCGGATCTTTCCCATGAGAAAGGTGTAGAACTTTCAAATACTCTTAAGCTTGGTAACTTGAAGAATATGCAAATGCATTTAGATGCAATTATTGATCTAATGAATGATTATGCAGAGATCAAATGATGTCAAGACGAGTTGAAGAATTCTATTGCGCCACAGTTGGTGGCGGTTGTGGTGTATACTTTAAAACATATTTAAGAACTAATATGTGGGGTAATTACACTTTTTTGTGCCCTAAATGCGGCCACAATCATTTCAGGGTTATTAAGGAAGGTCTTATTACTGAAGATCGGCATTCTGAACGGTATGGAAGTTCAGAAATTATTGTAGGTCTTGCAAGCACTGTAAGCAATGTTCCATACCATGACGACCCAAACTTCCGCAGATCGCAGTTGAGAGCGTATAATGGGGGCATACCAGCATGTTGAATAATTCTGCTATGATCATTGAATTTGATGACATGGACAAAAGTGAAGTAGAAACAGCTAAGGAGTATTACCGCAAGGCAAGACAAGAGGGCCGTATTATAACAGATCGAGATGGTAATACTATTTCCCATTTCAAATCATCTCTTTTAGGTTTCGTGATTAAAGAAAAAGAACTTAAAGAGAATGAATTTGCTGTGCGGGTATTTGATGAGACTGGTGACAGACGATTGATTTGGAATATGGCAGACCCAGATCAGGTTAAGGAAGCTTCTAATCTTTTTAAGCAGTATATAGACAAAGGATGGCGAGCATACACAGTAGATGATAAGGGTAAAAGTAGACGAAGAATACTTAGTTTTGATCTTGAAAAACAGGAGATTTTGTTTGAGGAAAAACCTGTTAAGACAATAGTAGAGAATTTTGTTGAATCGGTTAAGCAGCAAACCAAAGAGGTTATGGAAACAAAAATAGAGAAAATTGATAATTTTATAAAATCTTTTAAGAATGTTAAACTTGTTCCAAGAACATTTCCGGGTTAAAAAATATGGTCTATTTTACAGGCGGTAATACAGCAGTTACAGTTTCTTCTATGGGTGTTGCTTTTGTACCAACCGATAGCAGCATTACCCATACTAGTATTTCCAATACAGATACCTCTCATTTTTACCCATATTTTGGTACGGGTTCAGCAGTAACGGGTATAACAACAACATCCACAACAAATAATGTGAATCTGTATGTTTCTTCGGATGGTCATGTTAAAACTTTATATTGGGGTTGTGGTGTAATAGATATTAAAGAAAGTATTAAAAATACTATAAAAAACAATACTATTATAAAAGTTAATAGTAGAAACAGGGTGGATTCCTTTATTTCAGGACAAGAAATTAAAGCTAGAAGTACCTTGCGAGATATGTTGACAGAGAAAGAGTGGCGTAGGTATCTAACCAATGGCTTTGTTATGCACAAAGGTTCTTTTGATCTATGGTACCAAATTTTTTCAATTGGTAGTATTGCAGTGTATAGGCATGGTAAAAAGACGCATTCAATTTGTATTCATACCGATGAATCATGTCCACTATCTGACCATGTTATCAATATGATGACCCTCATTGATTTAGACGAATCAATGATTTGGAAAGGTGGTAACGTTAGAGAGGTTAATAGCAGTTTTGAGTGGAGCCGTAAAAATAGTAACCTATACGTTACTGAAAACATCGCCAGTGTGTATAAAAGAATTAAGGAAGCGCAAAAAATACTACAACAAGAACGGATTTCTGTATGTCGAACAAGCAGTGTAACGATGGTAAATATGTCAGAAAACTCATTCGCTTTGGCTTGCTAGGGTTGTCTTTGTTAATATGTTTTGCTGCATCCGATCCCAACGGTATCCCTGATAGAGAGCCGGATGTTAAATCAGTACCAGCCAATTTATCTGATTACTATATTTATGACGCTGCTTCTGGTGATTGGATTTGGAAAGAAGACTATTACAACAACCTTAAAAAGCAAGCGTTGGTTAAAAAAAATAAAACAAAACAAGAGAAGCAAAAAAAAGAATCTAAAGACGATTCAGGGTTTGGTTCTGTACAGGTTTGTTTGAAAAATTTCTGCGCTAAATCTGATGGTAGTTCTTTGTAAAGGCGGTGGGAATCGAAAACGAGGTTGGCACTGTCATTTTTACTGTCTAACCTAAATACACCTAATAAATTCAAATAGTTAATGGTAAGTCAATTTGGTATTGTCAAGTCGCTTTTCACTTCGGATCACGTCACTTTCACGTCAGCCACAGGATCAAATCTTCCCACCGCCTTAACAAGATTAAGTTAATAGTGAATGATTTTTTAAGGGGGATGACGTGGGGTATATTCAAAAGGTTAAATTGTTGGCTGCGCTACGTAAGGTAATTGGAAGTGACGAGGAATCAGATCGGAAACACGCCATTGAGTTATTAGAAGAGTATTCAGAAACTGGAAATATAGATTCGGGAGAACGTCTTAACGAAGTTGTTAATTTCTATAAAACAAATCCAAAAGCCTTTTTAGATTTTAAAGTAGCAGAAAATAAAAACCCCTTATACAGAGTGATTGGATTGGATAAAAAACAAACAGCTAACTTTTTGGCTTCGGGTAAACTTATCCCCAAATATGAATTGGAATCGTGGAGTACCAGCCTTTCCTTTGTTAAAGGATGGATGAGAGGGGAGCTGTGCGATATTGCGGATATCCGTGGTAGTTTCTGTTTCATTATTTTTAAACGAGACATTCCGATAAAAGATAGAATTATTGCATTTCATGAAGAAAAGATGGGCAGAGAAGAGGATGATGTTTTATGTCGGAGTGCAAGTCTTACTTTAAAAAATGTAAGTAGCTTTTATGTTCAGCGTTTCTTTTACGCTGATGATTTTTTTGATATTGATCCCGATCGAGTACAAGAAGGTCTTAAAAAAGTATCAGTCAACGAATTACAAAAATGGCTAAAGGAAAAGAAAACAAACTTTGAAGTAAGAGATGGTTTAAATTGGTACAGGTTTAATGATGATAATTCGCTGGAAAAGCATCGTGCTAATCTGGATAATATAGAATAACGATTTTGACCAAGCTACCTGTTGGTCACGTCACCCTAAAAATAAGAAAAACGGATCACGTCAAAATCACGTCACCACACCACAAAAAACATAAAATAAATTAATTAAATCGAAAGGTTAAGTGGATGGATGCCGTGGGAATCGAATTCAGTTCTCTATCCCCTAATACCCAAAGTTCTCTTTAAGTTTTTCTGTAGGTTATCGTATAGGTGCTGGGTTTCTGGTTGTATGGCGTTTAGCATTCTACCGAATAGATCATCTAGTGTTGTTCTATGCTCTGGGGCAACTCTAGCCATTTCATTTTTCGTTTTATCTATTTCAATTGCCATCGATTTGATTATTTCCATAAACATATTACGTATTTGGAACTCTATCTCCCCTACAATTATTTTAGGGTCTTTCATTTTTTCAAGTTGTTGAAGTGTGGTTTTATGTGCGTTGCTTAACGCTGCTAGCTGATATGCGAAATCCGGTACAGGTGATTTTTTATATATTTCTGTGGCCACACCCACACATTCGGCCAGAGAGTTTATTTCCATCTCTAGAACCTCTCTATGGGTACTACATTGCCCTAGTTTTGACTCTACCAAGTTCTGCATAGCAGTTAATTCTTCAGGGTCTATTTTGATATTCATACCTTTTATATTATCGAAAAAGGATTTTTTGTTTACTTTTTGTGGAACACCTTCAAGTAAAGCATTATCACCTAAAGTATCTACTACGATCTTATTTTTTTCACGCATTATTAAATCCTTTTAAATTGCTTATTTTTCTAATGTAATCATAATCAATGTAATTGTAAAGGCAGGAATATACATGGGATGTTGTGGTAGATATACCAAAATGCCAAGCATACCTCAACAAACTAAGAACTTAGTTTTAAGTGTGGCTAATGTTTTATCCTATGCAATTACAACAGGTCAAGTAAAAGCGGAAGCACAGGTTATAGGGATGCGAGTAGAGCAATGTAATAAGTGCCGATATCTTGAGGGTACTCGATGTACTGTTTGCGGTTGTTTTATTGCTATGAAAGCAGGTTTTAAAGCTGAATCATGTCCAATGAGAAAATGGTAGGAAGTAGTCGAATGGTTGAAAAGGATGAACTAGAAGTATTTAGCCCATTTGATATTCTTGAAAACTTAAAGAAGAATAACCTTGATCCAAGTATTTTTGAAACCATAGATGAGAGAGAATTCCCTAAAGCCCCTAATTTTCTTGAATTCTCAATCGGGGCTAATTTCTTAAATACACTCATACTTCCTAAACAAATTGAAATAGGTAGTAAGCTTTTTTGTGACTATTGCCCCCGCTGCTCAAAACCACACTATATAGATAACTTATTCGATCAGTCGGTTGGTAATATAAAGGACAACGTTGTTTTTTTAGAGCATGGGATATGTCCTAAATGTAAAGAAAATAGATTTGAACTTATACGTAAAAAAGAATTGATTTTTAGAAATGAATTAGTTGGAATTTGTGGTCAAAGAGCCGGTAAAACTAAATTAGTTGGTCTTTTGGCAGCATATATAAATCATAGATTTCTTAAAATACCAAACCCCATTAGAACATTTAACCAAACTTCTGGCGATATCTTATCTGGAACTTTTTCTGCTCTTTCGATGGATCATAGTTATAGGAATTTATGGCAAGCTTTTAAGGGCTTCATGGATGGTTCACCTTGGTTTCAAAACTACCACCGTTTTATAAAGGGTGAAGAAAAAAGATTAGGTGTTGAACTTTTACATGAATTAAAGGCATCTATTTTTTATGGTCATAAACATCTTATATGGTCTGCTACAGGTTCTCAAGATAGAAAAATGCGTGGTGATACCCGTATTTTTGCGGCCATTGACGAATTAGGGTGGATGATTTCTGATGAACAGAAAACTGATCTTCAGAATATGAATGCTGACGCTATTTACACAGCACTATCTAACTCGTTAACCACCATGAGAACAAAGTTTAAAAGAGTATACGGGAAAGATAATTGTGATCTCCCGCCAATACTTATGACGAATATATCTTCTCCAAGTAGTGTAAAAGATAAGATAATGCGTCTTAGTAAGGAAGCTAAGAAAAATGATCGTATTTTAGCTGTTCAGTATGCAAGTTGGGAGATGAACCCAGACTATACATATGAATCACTACGAGAGGAAATGGCACATATTGATGAATTATCATTCACTAGGGATTTTGGTGCGGAGCCACCACTGGCATCAAATCCATATCTTTCAGAACCACGGATTGTAGACAAGATAGCTACTGGTGAATTATTTTCTGGTTTAAGCTGTGTTGAATACATTGAGAAGGATTTTTTAGGTGATCCATATAAATCAGTTCGGTTAACAGTAAATAAAGCTGACAAGGTAACCCCACGCTTAGTTTCTTTCGATTTGGGGAGTATGAAAAACTCATTGGCTGTTTGTTTATTTTCACTAACTCAAGATTTGAAACCGAAACTAGATTTTGCTTTTGTGGTCAGACCCGACCCTAAAGCAAAGACTAGGGCCAACATAGCAAAGTTTTTTGAGGATTTTACTGTTCCTTTAGTAACTCATTTTTCCATTAAACATGCCTTTTTTGATCGTTGGCAATCATTAGACCAAATCGAACGCTTAAAAGGGATGGGTGTTAATGCACAGGTCTACAGTGTTACATATAAAGAAATGGATTCTATTCGTGGTGCTATATTCTCCCAAAGTTTAATAATACCTAAACTTGATCATTCAATGGATACGTATGTAAGTGAATATATTGATGATATTCAACATATGGATGCATTGGCTTTACTAGGGCTACAGTTTTTAACGGTACGTGATTTAGGCCATAAAATGTCTAAACCATTGTTAGGCGATGATGATGTGTTTAGGGCGTTTGTACTAGGAGCCACAAAGCTTTCAGATCCTAAAATTAAAGAGGAGTACTTAAAGGCAGGTTTGGCTACTAAAACAGGTCACACAGTAGCTCACTTAGGCACTGTAAGAGTTCGTGGTGCGGGTAGTGGTGGTTTGGGGATGTCTGGTAATATTGAGGGTGATGGTGGTAAATTGTTAGGTACGATTAGATCACGAAGAAGATAGTCTATTTAAACGCATTAAAACTATCTTATTTTTAAAGAGAACCTTTTTTGGGGGTAAATATTATGGGTATAGATTGTGCAAAGAAAGTTGCTGAACTCGATTTTATTCATGATCTTGGGCTAAGAAGATCTGAATTTAAAACTATCTCAGCTAAATTTTTCCAACAAAAAGCTAATTATCTAACGGATGATGAATGGGTAGCGGCTATAGATGCTGCGACAACATCCATTAGAAATGATCCATTGAAGGATGAGATCAAGAAGCAAGCATTCGCTGTTAGTCAGCTTTGTCCTATTTGCGGTAACGTATCAGAACCAATTACATTAATGAGAAATCGTAAAGCATATTATTGTAAAACACACAGGGCAGTATCACCAGCAATTGTCAGCGAAGGCTAAGTAGAAAGGTATATTGAAATGCCGTTGTTTAAATTTAATTCTCATCCAGCACCTGGGTACCATGCAGACGGTTCTTTTGTAACTCAAGATGTCAGATTGGCGGCTGCTGTAAAAACAAGGCATCCAGCCACAGCGGATATTTGTGGCGGGGGTAGTGGTACGGGTTCAGGTGGCTATGGTGGGATGGGCGGTGGTAGCTTTGGCACCGGCACTGGTGGTGGGGCCGGTACCTTCGGTGATCCGGGTCTTGGTGGCTCGTCTTTTGGTGGCGGCATGTCCGGTGCTACCGTAGATCGTTACAATCCCATTAGGGATCGTTTGGACGAAGGTAGTATTGTTGAAGATTGGATACCAAGAGATGCGTCTGGTTTAGACGAGATGTTCAAGCTGATGTATAACAGGGATCATATTGCGGGTGTTGTTGTCGATTTGATTTCAGAACTTATTTGGTCTGATTTTGATTTACTTGGTATTCAAGATCCAGTTATTCTGAATATCTATCGAGATACGATGGAAGCTATTGATCCCATAACTAGCGGCCCTGAATTAACTAAAGAATATTTAGTTTTAGGTCGATCAATTTCTTCAATGATATTTAATAAAGAAAGAGGTATCTTTAACGATATTATTTCACATGATCCTAGTTTTACTAGATTGACCCCAATACCTATGAAGGGTTTTGACCCTAAGATTGATTTAATCCCATCACCGGCTATGCGGGCTTTTATTGAATCTAATGACCCTAGAGATGTCGATGCGAGAAAAGCCTTACCAGCAGCATATATTGAAGCTGTACGTAGAAGTGGTAGCGGTAGTGGTGGTACATCTAACTATCGTCCTGCACAACAATTTGGTGGGTCATCGAGTAGAAATGAGACTATGGGGATACCACTAGATCCTATAAATACACTTTTCTTACCTAGAAGAACATTTGGCCATGATACAATTGGAACTTCGTTATTTACCAGATTGATTACTTTTTGGGCACTTGAAAAAGCATTGATCAATGCAACAGTAGCTTCCGCTAGAAGAAGGGCACGAAGTATTCTACACGTTAAAGCTGGTATTGATAACATATGGGAACCAACAGCGCAGGAAATGGACAACATAGCTGGAATGTGGATTCAAGCTGATGAAGACCCCGTAGGTGCTGTTGTAGTAACTAGAACTGGTGTAGATACAAATGAAGTTCGTGCTGGTCAAGATTTTTACAAGTGGTCAGATGAATGGGCATTACTAAACGAAGGTAAATTAAGGGCACTTGGTTGCAACGATGCGCTATTGTCCGGGGATGCGACATATAGTAATCAAGAAGCAGCTAAAATGTTTTTTATGGATAAAGTTTTACGATTACGTGAAACAATGACACAGAGAATATTTTACACAAAATTGTTCCCATTGATTGCAAGAATACATGGTTTTAGAAAAAGAACTACTGCTGAATTACAACATAGAATTCGTCTTACTGGTGACAGTAAAGAACCAGCAAATGGTTTAACCCAAAGACAAGCATTAGAGATACCTAGAAGTGAATTGATTGTTCCAACGATTAGTTGGCGTAAAGAACTTGTTAGTAATGTGAATGAGGGTAAGTTAGATATTTACGAGAAGCTAGAAGAAAAAGGTGTTCCTATTCATTTACGGGACTGGGCTGCTGCTGGTAATATTGATTTAGATTATCAAATGTCGGCTCTAGAAGATGACGCTGATTTACGACAACAGGTAAACAAATGGAAAAAAGCATATGAAGTTCCAGAAGAAGGATCTGCTGCTGACGAAGCCCGCCTTGAGTTTATAAACTCTTTAAGAAATTTAGCACACTCTAATTTAAAAAGTGTTGTTGGTAGCAAGATACAACAGCTTGGGCCGCTTACTAATTATATATTCTGGGGTTCGAATGGTTCGATTGGGCCACTTCATGCGAATGAAATGGTTTCATTTTTAGAAAAGATTTCTCCCGATGACAACAGCTATAAAGTTCTAACGGATTCATTAGCTTTAAAACATAAACTATACGGTCATTTTCAGAATACGGTTAAGGCAGAAATAGCTTATTTTCTAATATATAGAAGTGGTCTTACTAGAACTAAACCAACTTTGTGCAGTGAATCCATAGAGATCCTAGCTACCCAGATAAAGGAATCTTTGGATCAGTACGCAGGTCACGGTAAAGTTTATCAGCTTAATAAAATAGCTGAAAAAGAATTGAGTATAGTGGGTGCGTTAAGCGAGGACAGAGTGGTTGTTAAGAAAGGTGCAATAGATAGGAAAACGAAAAGTATAGGTAAGAAGTTGGAAGAAAAATCGGGCAAGTTACCTTTAGTAGATCGTATCTCATCTAATAGTTCTAATTTATTTTCAGGTGCATAATATAAGGAGAGAATTATGGAGTATGTATATCAAGATTTAAAAGGCCCAAGCGGTTCCTCTGGTTCAGCGGGCATCCCTAGAGATTATAGTCCGTATTTAGTTAAAAGTTCTGCGTATACAGCACACAAAGGGGATCATATTATGATTCTTTCTGGTGCGGATATTACGTTACCTAGTTCACCAGTAGCAGGTGATTGGGTTTCTTTTACGATGGGTACAGGTGTTTCAGCTTTTCTTTTAAGACCTAATTCGGGTGGTAAAGTAAATGGATTAGCCGGTGCTGCTTTTATTACCGGTAGCCACACGTTTACAGCAACCTATAAAGACAGCACCACTGGATGGGTAGCAAACCCCTCTGCGGCTGGTACCACCCAGCAAGTACAGATTTCAGGTTATTATAATCAAACTTCTAATGATATAGAGGTAAATAGCCATGTTAGCTCCGTTGGGGTTACAGAAATGGGTAGCAATCCATATTCCTGCGCTTTTTCTAATTTTACTGGCGGTCAAACAGATATATATTTAAACGATAATGGATGGCGTGTTGGAAACGATTTAGTATCTGTTACAATTTATCTATTTGTAGGTAGTCCAATTACGGTTCCTGCTTCCGATGTTACAGTAACGGGTATTAATTATAGTGGTGCTGATTACTACATTGATGCGGTTTGGTTAAATAGTTCATATGGTGATTTATCTAATAATGTTGATTCTGTTGCATTTAGATACAGAGAAAGAACGATAACTTTTGATCCGACTACATTCCCGAATGGGTTTCCAAATGTCTTACAAGAAAAAGCAGGAGATCCAGTAGTTATAATTGGTAGTTCAGCATTCAATTGTGACTCAAATGTGACGACAGAAATAGCATTAAATCCTTGGTATGCTAGCCCCGTATCTAAAATTGTGTCGGGGGCTACTTTGGTTGCAGAGTACACAGTTGGTGATAAATTAATATTTTATTACCTAACTAAACTTGGTATCTCATATGATCCTATTGGGTCTAAGAGTATAAGTGGTGACGTTTATTTTAATGATAATGTGGATGGCGGAACTTTTACACCTATTTTTAAAGTAGATGGAACATATGTCGCTTTTTTTAACCCATCACAACTTAGTGGATATCAACCAATACGAGTTGAGGTGTTAGATACACAGTACAATTTACTAGCATCTTATGATGGAGTATCTCAATATGATGGTGATTATGGTGATTATTTATTTGTTGTTGATGTTAAATATGGTGACATGACTGGTGTTTTCACAGACGGGACGTATATACGGTATAAACTAGCTACTGGCTTGATTAAAGATGTTGTTTATTATGAATCATCTAATATTTATGTAGAAGGCCCATATAGTGAGAATGATGTATTTGCAGATCGTCAACCAGTAACACTTACATACTAATTTTAAGGAGTATTAATATGAGTTCTGTTCCTGTTTATTATAAACTTGTGCAAGGTGATGCTGGTTCTACTGGTTTAGCCGGTGGTACTAGTTCTTATTTGGTTAAAGATGCTCCTTATACGGCATCTCACGGTGAATCGATAACCGTTACACAGGCGACTACTATTACCTTGCCCCCATCGCCATCTGTTGGTGATTGGGTTAAGATATTAATTGCCGGTACTTTTGTGGTTACTATCGCTAATAATGGAAATAATCTTGATGGGAATAATGGAAATCTCGGTGTGTCCCACCCATCTAAACCAGAATTGACGTTAGTATTTGTTGGTGGTGTTACAGGATGGGCTTTAGCTTCACCAACTAAAGAATTGTTTGTATAGTATTTTACATTATGTAGAAAGAAATAAGGGGGTAATATGGGTTTTACACAATCCGCATCTTCTTTGACCATGGCTCGAACTCGTTTGGGTGCGGCAGGGACTGGTAATCAAATACTTTTTGGTGGTGGGCTTAGTTCAGGTGGTACTAGTACTGCTAATAGCACTGTAAACATTTACGACACACGAACAAATAGTTGGTCTGTAACTAACTTATCACAAGCACGAGGGGGTTTAGCAGCAGCAGCCGCAGGAACTAAAGTTCTTTTTGGTGGTGGTTTTTTAGTAGATGGGGCATCTACTAATCGTGTAGATATTTATGATACGATTTCTGGGGGCTGGTCTATCGGGTCATTGTCAGTAGCTAGGTCAGCCATGGCTGCGGCAGGTGCGGGGACTAAAATAGTATTTGGTGGTGGATATGTGGGTGCCGTATCTAATGTTGTAGATATATATGATACAGTGTCAGGAAATTGGACTACACATACGTTATCATTAGCTAGGCAACTTCTCGCCGCAGCAAGTGCTGGCACTAAAATTTTATTTGCCGGTGGCAAGGGCAATACTCTAACAAATGGGGGTACTGTTGTAGATATTTATGATACAGTTTCGGGGAATTGGTCTACAGCTACGCTATCAGCCGGAAGGTATGCGCTTGCAGGAGCAGGTGCAGGAACCAAAATACTTTTTGGTGGTGGTATGAATTCTGTTGGTAATACTAGTTCTAATGTTGTGGATATTTATGACACAGTAACAGGAAACTGGACTCAAGCTACGCTATCAGTAGCTAGGTATTGGTTAGCCGCAGCAGCGGTAAACACAACTGGCGATAAGAAAATATTTTTTGGTGGTGGTCTTCATGATACTGGTTTTGCAGATATTGTTGACATATATGACACGGTATCTGGTGGATGGTCTACAGCCCATTTAACAGAAGGTAGGTATTATTTAGCAGCAGCAGGTTCAGGAAATGTGTTGTCGTTTGGTGGTGGTACTAATGAAAGCGGTACTTCAAATCGTGCAGATACCTTCAAATATCCCCCAGATGGATCAATAGTTACCTATAATGGAAATGGGCATACGGGTGGGAGTGTACCTATAGATTCTGGTGTTTATGCATCAGGTGCAACCGTAACTGTTTTAGGGAACACAGGAAACCTTATTAGAACTAATTATAC
>Ga0315289_10006464_pt1 | contig 17217 bp, 20 predicted proteins | sample YL17G11_40_MG_FD_203452 | JGI IMG/M metagenome (GOLD analysis project Ga0315289, IMG submission 203452) | Sediment microbial communities from Yellowstone Lake, YNP, Wyoming, USA - YL17G11_40 | ecosystem: Environmental > Aquatic > Freshwater > Lake > Sediment | place: USA: Wyoming | collected... | reverse complement strand
TCGGGGCGAAGGTCTTTGACCTCATAGCTCCACGGGTAGTCATCACCCTCAAGCTCTCGCTTTTAGCGATGTTCTTCACGTGGCTGATTTCGATTCCTCTCGGCGTGTATTGCGCCATAAGGCAGTATTCGCTCTCGGACAAGGTCCTTTCGGTCCTCGCTTTCGTCGGGATGTCCCTTCCGACGTTTTTCATCGCGTTTCTGCTTCTGATGCTCGCCGCAAACGTGGGCTGGCTGCCCCCCGGCGGAGTAACAGGCCCTAACTACGGCGAACTGCCTTTCTGGGGGAGGGTTCTCGATTACCTCTGGCACATGATATTGCCGGCGACAGTTATGGTCTTCAGCGGCGTCGCGGGCTTGATGCGAATCATGCGAGGAAACGTCTTAGAAGTGAAAAGAGCTCAGTACGTGACCACAGCGAGGGCCAAGGGACTCTCGTCGCGGAAGGTCATCTTCAAGCACATCCTGAGAAACGCCATCAATCCAATGATCACGATTTTCGGATACGAGCTGTCCGCGCTTCTGAGCGGAATCGCCCTGACGGAGATTGTGCTCGATTACGAGGGCATGGGGCATTTGATGCTCGAGGCAGTCCTCAGCCAGGACATGTACCTCGTCATGGCGGACCTGATGATGAGCTCCGTGCTTCTTCTGGTTGGCAATCTGGTCGCGGACATTCTATTGGCAATCGTGGACCCCAGAATCAAAGTCGGCTGAGAGATTTAACCGCAGAGACCGCAGAGAACGCAGAGGGTAGCGCCGCCGTCCCGGCGGCTTGGAAGAAGGTTACCGTTCGCGCAGAGAACCACCGAGAGAACTTCGGCGTGGAACGGACCGCAGAGGACGCGAATGTGCGAAAAGACATTAACGAAATCACCAAAGCGTTCGAGTTGGCAGAGCGCGGCCTCAGTTTCGAAAGGCAGAAAGAGTTCGCCCTAGTGTACCGTGGTGTAAAACTCGACTGCGGCTACCGGGTGGATTTCATCGTCGAGGGAGAGGTTGTAGTAGAGGTGAAGGCGGTTAATAGGTTGGAGCCAATACATGAGGCGCAGCTTCTGTCTTATCTGAGGCTTTCCGGCCACAGGGCAGGACTGCTGATCAACTTCAACGTTATGAAACTCAAGGATGGGATCCGGCGTTTGGTGCTTGGCCTGGACGAAATCGAACCGGACGCCGCGCGGAGAACACACAAGAGGCCTCAAGGATTATGACAACAGCTACCCCTGCCTCTGCGCCCTCTGCGGTTATTCCCCAGCCCGCGGCTCGCTCCCCGTGGAAGATTGCCATGCGGCGCCTGCGTCGCCACAAGCTCGCTCTCGTCGGGTTTGGGGTCCTCGTTCTCCTGTACCTCATGGCGCTTTTTGCGGACTTCGTCGCCCCGTATCGCTACGACAGCGAGGACAGGCCGAGGCCCTACCTCTCCCCGGACAAAATCCACTTCCGCGACGAGAAAGGCCTCTCATGGCGACCCTTCATCTTCCGGCGGACGAGCGAGCTTTACTTGGGCGAGCGAATCGAGAAAACTGACACGAGCAAACGCTTCTACATTAAATTCTTCGTCAAGGGCGAGGCGTACAAATTCCTCGATATCATCCCCTCGCGGATTCACCTCTTCGGCACCGACGCGTCCAGCGGCATCCACCTCCTCGGCAGCGACTGGAACGGACGAGACATCTTCTCCCGAATCTGCCACGGCGCGAGAGTGTCGCTCACCATCGGACTGATAGGCGTGTTCATCTCGTTTACGCTTGGGATGCTTATCGGCGGCGTCTCCGGTTACTTTGGCGGCATCACCGATACACTCCTCATGCGCCTCGTCGAGCTTTTGATGTCCTTCCCCGCCTTCTTCCTTCTCCTTTCTCTGACGGCAGCCCTTCCCCAAGACCTCACTTCGTTCCAGCGATACATCCTCATCGTCGTAATCCTCTCCTTCTTAGGCTGGCCCGGGCTTGCTCGCGTCATCAGGGGAATGGTTCTGTCAATAAAAGAAGAGGAATACGCCCTCGCCGCAAAAGCCGTCGGCGCCGGCAGCCTCAAGATAATTGTCCGGCACATCCTCCCCAACACGTTTTCCTACGCCATAGTCGCTGCCACGCTTCGGATTCCTGGCTACATCCTCGGCGAGTCGGCCCTGTCGCTGCTTGGCTTAGGAATCAACGAGCCCCAGCCGAGTTGGGGAAACATGCTCTCTCAGGCGATGAGCTCCAGCAACCTGGAGCAGTACCCATGGATTGTCGTCCCCGGCTTTTTCATCTTTTTTGCCATCATGGCGTTCAACCTCCTGGGCGACGGCCTCCGCGACGCCTTCGACCCGAAAGGCCTCACCGGCGCAGGGAAGACCTGAGATCGTGTCGGGGAGATAGCTCGTAAGACACAGAAGGAGGCACCGAGCGCGCGCTTAGCTGCAACGCCCCTGGGTATAGGCGGGGGGCCGTAGCTCGTTCCATCTCACGACTCAGGACCGATTTCGCGGTTCGCGGGAGGCGCGTCCTCAGCCCAAGGTTCGACGCGCGCGACCAGCCATTCGGCGATGTGCCTGACCTCCTTCTCACCACGTGCTACGGCCCAGAAGAACGGTTCGACCTCGGGGGAAGGCCTGAGACGAAAGCCACTAAGCCGCAGACAGACGTCAGCAGCCACCAGAGCCGTGCGCTTGTTCCCGTCGGCGAAGGGGTGAAAAGCGATCAGGCTGTGAATCAGGGCGGCGACCTTAGAGGTGAGATCGGGAAAAACCTCAACCCCGCCGAAAGATGTAAAAGGGCGAGTCAACGCGGACTCGAGCCCACCGGGATTGGAGATACCGAGCACGCCACCAGTTTCTTCAATGACCCGCTCGTGGATCAGCAAGAGGTCTGAGCGACTGATCCAGTTCACCGGCCGAGACCCTCTAAGGTCTTTCGATGCTCGCTGATTGAGAGGCTCGCCAGCCTGTGGATTTCTTGGAGCCGCTCACGGTCGAGCGGGCGGGGCAGAAGAAGTATCTCGTCGCCGACCTGGACCGCCTCATACTCGTGTCCCTCAGCGACCTCCTGGAATGTGTCCGGCATTGTAAGCAAGCAGTTGTTTCGTTTGACGATCCCAAGGTATTTCATCCGACGTTCACCTCCAAGCTCTTAGGATAGCCCAGCCCCTATCGGGGGTCAATGCAATTTCCGAGGTGCCCCTCACGGGCGACGGCCTCCGCCACGCCTTCAACCCGAAGGGCCTGACCTCAATAGGAAAATGATAAAATGCGCCGCAAGATCGTTATGCTTGCATCGCCGGTCGTAACCTTCGCTCACTCGGAAAGGAGGCAGGAATATGCTCAAGGAATTCAAAGAATTTGCGATGAGAGGAAATGTCATTGACATGGCGGTTGGGATAATTATCGGAGCGGCTTTCGGTGCAATCGTAGGCTCGCTCGTCTCCGACGTCATCATGCCACCCATCGGACTCCTTTTGGGGAACGTGGATTTCTCAAACCTCTTCATCGTCCTGAAAGAAGGGAAGGCCGCGGGACCGTATCCCTCTCTCGCCGATGCGCAGAAGGCTGCGGCGGTGACCGTCAACTACGGCGTCTTCGTCAACGCAGTCATCAAGTTTGTCGTAGTCGCCTTCGCGACGTTCTTCCTCGTCCGCAGCGTTAACAAGCTCAAGCGGCAAGAGAAAGTCGCACCAGCCGCCCCAACGACGAAGGAGTGTCCGTATTGTCTCTCGACCATCCCCGTCAAGGCGACGCGTTGCCCGCACTGCACCTCGCAACTGAGCGCCGCGTGAAACGCCCGGACTCCCTCGGAGGCGACCGTCGGTGTGAGCCGGACCGTGCTCTGCGCCCTTTGCGGTTAAAGTTTTTAGAAATGCCTCAGTTATGGGCGGCGAACGCCGGACAACGTCGAAGGCATTTCGGCGCAGGGGCTTTCTTTGTGTCTTGGTGGTTACAAGTTCCTCCGCTCTCGCCGAAGCCGGGAGTAACCACAAAGACACCAAGGCACTAAGGCGCCGCGGCGGCACGAACTTTGGGGCCAATTAGTATCCCCCTTCCGCCCGAGAGTGAGGGGTTACAGCGTTCGTGCGTTTCATCTTGACACGTGGCGCTCGCGGGAGATAATGGACAGGTTGTTGGAGGAATCAATATGCAGTGCCCTGCTTGCCGTGAAGAAATGATTGTGGTGGAGTACGAGCAGATTGAGCTCGACGTGTGCGCGTCGTGCAAGGGTGTCTGGTTCGACGCCGAGGAGCTTGAGCTATTGCTCGGCTCGCTGGAGCTCCCGGGGGAGAAACTCGTCCACGCACGGGCAGCGAAGTCGGCGGAGCGTCCACGGAGATGCCCTCATTGTCGTCGGAAGATGGAGAAAGTGCTTATGGGACCAAGCCCGGGACAGGGCCAGGTCATTGACACGTGCAAGAGAGGACACGGGCTGTGGTTTGACGGCGGCGAGCTCGATGCGATAATTCACGGCTTGAAGAAGCCCGAGGCGGGCGCGCCTGCGGAGAAGGGCGGCGAAAAAGTCGGTTCGTTTCTCGCGGGCGTGCTTCTCACAGGTCGCCGCGAAGGTGGTAAAGACTCCACGAGCTGAAAGGGGTTGCGGAGACCCCTGCTGAGCGGCGCGGGCGCGGAGGAAAATAGAAAAAACGGAAGGGAGGCAAAAATGAACCCGTTAACAATCGTTCCAACTCTGATAGCGGCGGCGATGGACCCGTTGACAATCGTTCTAATTGTGATTGCCGCGGTTGTCGTCCTGCTGATTCTCTGGTTGGTGGCGAAGTACAACGTCCTGGTGCGGCTTCGCGCACAGGTTCGGAACGCCTGGGCGCAGATTGACGTGCAACTGAAGCGGCGGTGGGACCTCATCCCGAATCTCGTCGAGACGGTCAAGGGATATACCAAGCACGAGGCGGAAACGCTTCAGAAGGTCACCGAGGCTCGCAAGCTCGCCCAGAGCGCCGCCGGCCAGGGCGTCGCAAGACAAGCAGAGGCGGAAGGGATGCTCTCCGGGGCGTTAGGCCGGCTTCTTGCCGTCGTGGAAGCGTACCCCGACCTGAAGGCGAACCAGAACTACCTCGCTCTCCAGGAAGAGTTGACCTCGACCGAAAACAAAATCGGCTTCTCGCGGCAGTTCTACAACGACACCGTGATGAGGTTCAACACGACGATTCAGATGTTCCCGACGAGCATTGTCGCGGGGATGTTCCATTTCGCAGCATCCGAGTTCTTTGAGCTGAAAGACCAGGCCGCACGAGAGGCGCCAAAGGTCCAGTTTTAGGGAGTTGTCCGCAGAGACCGCAGAGGAACATGCGACGGGATGAACAGGATTTTGCGGACCATCCTGTCCATCCTGTTATCCTGTCCTACTGTTCCCTTCTTCTCAGCGCTCTCTGCGGCCTCTGCCCTGAAAATAGCCGCTACGCGGCGAGCGGGGACTCTCTCGCAAAGCCGCGAAGGACGCAAAGGAGCAAGCCCGGTGAATTCCTGGCGTCTTAGCGCCTTGGCGAGAAAAAACGGGCCCCATAGGAGCATTTTCATGGTCTCCGGGTGTGCGAAGCTCATGAAAGACTGCGGTTTATAATTCTTGCGTGACAAAACATGTGGGAACTGATTCGAGCAAATAGACGAAAGTCGTTCATCCTCATCACCCTGATGGGCATCTTCATGGTGGCTGCGGGGATGTTCATCGCCGAAGCCATCTTCCCGGGGGCTCGCATGTCGGGCGGGGTTATTGCTCTGATTGTCTGGGCGATTCTCTCTCTGACGAGCTATTACAGCGGCGACTCGATTTTCCTGTCGAGCGTCGGCGCTAAGCAAATCAAGAAGGAGGACCATCCGACCCTCTTCAACATAGTCGAGGAGATGTGCATAGCATCCGGCTTATCGAAAATCCCAAAAATCTACATCATTGACGACAGCCGCCCGAACGCCTTCGCAGTCGGGCGAGACCCCCAGCACGCATCCGTCGCCGTTACCGCCGGGCTTCTCAACCGGCTCAACCGCGACGAGGTTCAGGGCGTTATCGCGCATGAGCTCGCCCATGTCCAGAACCGCGATATCCTTTACGTGATGCTCGCCGCGATGATGGTCGGAGTCGTGGCGCTGATGGCGGATTTCTTTCTGCGTTACACGTGGTACACAGGCGGGCGACATCGCAGCAGCCGTCGAGGAAAGGGAGGCGGGCAGGCTCAGGCGGTGATAATGCTCATTGCGATTCTTTTCGCCATCCTCGGTCCTATTGCCGTGCAACTGCTTTACTTCGCCCTTTCGAGAAGACGCGAATACCTCGCCGATGGCTGTGGGGCGCTCTTCACCCGTTACCCCGAAGGCCTCGCCTCCGCCCTCGAGAAAATCTCCGCCAATCCCGGTTTGAAAGACAAGAAAAACCGCGTCATGGCGCCGATGTACATCGTCAACCCGCTCCAGGCGTCGCACGCAGCGGGGCTTGGCTCGACCCATCCAGCGACGGCCGACCGCATCCGCATCCTCCGCTCCATGGCCGGGGCGTCTTTCGCCGATTACGAAGCGGCCTACGGGGAAGCAACCAAACATTCCATCGTCCCGAAAAGCGCGCTGGAGACCTCCCGCCCCGTCGGCATCCGGCCCCCCTGGAAAGAAGAAAAACCGGAAGCCAAACCCGTCGCCCTGGAGCCGGAGGGCGTTGCCGATTTCCGTCAGAAGAGCAGACAAACCGGCGACCTCCTCCGAAAGCTCAACAACTTCGCCTTCATCAATTGTCCTTGCGGGGTCGTTCTTAAGGTGCCTCCATCGTTCAAGTCCTCAAGGGTACAGTGTCCTCGCTGCGAGCGGACGCATGACGTGCGGCGCGGCGAAAAGGGGCCCTGAGCCCGGGCACAAAGGCAATGGGGACGGGACGACGCTTTTGAGACAGCCGCGAAAGGCCCTCCGGGCCTTTTCGGCTCTGTTTCGGGGGCGAAAAACAGGCCTCAAGCCGATGTTCGGCTTTGTGTAACGCAGTGTCCGGGGCGCTCGCTGCGGGCGCTTCCCGGACCGCAAATGAGGAAAAGGTCAACGAAAGCGCTCGCAACAGGGGAGGGCGAACCATGGAGTCTCTTAGAAACTTCTTTGCCAAAGACGACGAGAAACGAATGCTTTCAGCGATCAGGGGGGCGGAGTCTCACACTTCCGGGGAAATCAGGGTGCGGGTCGAGAGGAAAGCGGGCCGGCATCCCATGAGAACGGCAAGGAAGGCCTTTGTCAGACTCGGAATGCGCAAGACCAGCCTTCACAACGGAGTTCTTTTCTTCCTCGGCGTCAACCAGCGCAGATTCGTTGTCCTGGGGGATGATGGAATCAACCAGAAAGTGCCGGAGGGCTTCTGGGGCTCTGTTCGGGACATCGTCCAGGAACATTTCCACAAGGGGCTTTTCGCAGAAGGACTGGCGGAAGGAATAAGACGAGCCGGCAAGCAACTGGCGACGTTTTTCCCATGCGAGAGGGGAGATATAAACGAACTACCCAACGCTATTTCCTACGGAAGGGAGGGACGGGGAAAATGAAAACGAACATACCATCAATAGTTGCCCTTGTTTGTTGCATCGTTCTAATCGGCGTCCCATTGCCGGCGAAAGTGGAACAGGGGACTGTGAGGCCCTCCGACACACGCGGCCGCATCGGGACAATCCCGACAGCCGAGAGCGCCTATCCCCAAGCGCAAGACAACTACGTTAACGATTGGGCGGGTGTGCTCACCGAAGGGCACTCGGGGCGAATCCGCAAAATGTTCGAGAAACTCGAGCGCAGGCGCGGCGTTGAGGCTGTGGTTGTCACAATCAACTCCATCCGAGACTACCCCACCGGCGATGCCACCATAGAATCCTTTGCCACAAACCTCTTCAACACCTGGGGAATCGGTCACAGGGAAAAAAATGACGGAGTCCTCATTCTGGTCGCCGTTCAAGACCGCGAGTGCCGCATCGAACTCGGCGCCGGCTACGCCACACGCTACGACTCAGCGATGAAGTCCGTCATTGACAGAAAGATGATCCCCTGTTTCAAGAAAGGGGACTACAGCGCCGGAATATATAAAGGTGCCTTCGCTGCCATCGCAAAGCTCACCGGCAAGATCCCCTGGGGGACCATATTGATCGGCCTTCTCGTCGTGGTCGGAGTTATTCTCCTCGTCCGGCATTTGGTTCGCGCACAACGCCCCGAGGAAGCGCCCGCAACCGCCGGGGCGCGCGAAGTAGTCGAGGCACAGGAGGCGCCCGAAGGGGCAACTCCGGGCGGAGGCGCCATCGCCCGAGAGGAACTGCCTCCGGAATCGTCCCGGCTCGAGGAGCTGTCCGAAGAACTTCGCAGGACACGCAGAGAGCTTCAGAGGGAGCAACGGTTGGCTGCCTTACGCTCACGACCAGCGCAATCAGACTCGGGCGGGGCCGGCTTTTTTGACATCCTCGGAGGGTTGCTCGACATCTTCGGTTCCCTGGGCGGCGGGTTTGGAGGGGGGAGTTCTTTCGGCGGTGGCGCCAGTGGGCGCTGGTGACAGCGAACCCCCGCCGGACAAAAGACCTAACCGCGAGGACCACCAGCCGCTACATGCCCCCGTTCCATCCGCGTCCACACTGTCCCTCGATGATTTGGAACCGATGCAGTGGAGGGGCGAGACCAGGCGATTGGGAGGTGCCCGAGGAGATTCTTCGTCGGGAAATGAGCGCTCTGGAGTGCGGGAGCTTGCTCCCGCCTTGTAAGGCTGAAGGAAGCTTGAGCACTTCCAAGGACCTGCACGCGGCCCGGAGACACTCCTGAAGAAGCGACGGCGCCGTGGAGCGCGGCAGTACCCCGATATTGGATCCCCTCGACCCCCGTTTGAGCGATTCAAAGAGCACCGCGGCGGGGCACAATCCCTGCGGCGATCCCCGCAAGGTCGGACCGAAAAAGACGAGCGCGGAGGCGGTCTTTTATCGAGCCGGGAGGTCGGATACCGATAGGTTCGGCCAGTACAAGGGTTTCGGGAACTTCGCCTTCTGACCGGCAACGAGAGCCAGACGGGCATCCTTGGTCAAAAGATAGACGCGTTCGCCGTGTATCGCCTGCAATTCCATCCCCATGGCGATTATGAGGATGTCAAATGCGCTCAGGTGATGCCTGCCGACAGTGTCTCTTGGGTCAATTTCCTGGAGCTTCCTGTTCAGGTCCGCCCAGGAGGCGGTTGTCGGTAGGCCCCTCACCTGAAACTCGGTCTGGGTGGTGTGTTCTACAGGAAAAACTTCGTGGCAATTGAGGTTGCGGTAGCGGGTCAGATCGTAGCAGTAGAAGAACCTGCGGTCATGAACGTGAGAGATGAAAAGCTGCCGGGCATCTTCGTAGTGCCGCTGCGATTGGAAAACCGCCTTTTGGCGTATCCACCATTTTTCGAAGGTGTTAAAGACCTCGGCGACGCAGAACGCAGGGATAAAAATGATAGCCTTTCCGGAAAGTCTCTGGTTCGTGATGTGGTCTTTGAGAGCAACGTGCCTGGAAAAAACCTGCGCCCGAAAGGAACTGCGCGGCCGATAAAAATCCACTACAACTGAAGCATCAATCAGATAGTGGATCACACGGTCGTCTCCTACCTTTCTTCAACCGGAATACTCCCTCCTCCCTTCTCGCACTCGCTCAGCTCGCGGACAACCTGCTTATCCTCGGGGGAAAGACGGTCCCAGCGCTTCCCCATAGATTTTCGGACCCTTTCCTCGAAGGAGGGCATTCGCTTTTGTTTCCGAGTGTTCTTCCCGGCCATACGTTGGTTCCTCCTCGGGTCGGCCGTTTTTTCTCCCGCCCGCTACTTTTAGTCTCTTGCTTATACATTTCACATGCCAGGGAGCTTTGTCAACCTGAATTGCCCGTGCCGCGTAATACCTCAGTCACGGGGGGACTCACCGCAGAGGACGCAGAGACCGCAGAGGAATGTCAGACAGGATGAACAGGATTTTCCGGATTATCCGGTCCGTCCTGTTATCCTGTCGAAGTCGTGGCTTCTTTTCTGCCACGTCTGCCGCCCGTAAGTGAGGGGATACCGTGCCGCTCAGCGATTTCTCAAACGTTGCCTCTCGGCGCGTAGTTCCCGTCGCACGGACTTTCACGGTCTGGCGACCTTTTTCAAGTATGTGGCGCCCTTGATGACCATCTTTCCTTTCAGGAGCTTTACGAGCAATTCTCCATCGCCGCCGTCCCGGAGGTTGCCATAGTAAATGGCAAGGAGATGAAAATTCGGGTCGTCCAGCAGCCGCTTATCCCGCAAGTACTCCATGAAAGTTTTCTCTTCGTTCACCAATCCCATGCTCCTGTCTTCTCGGCAGGTCCCGACCACGCCTTCGGCGTGGCTTTCTCCCACCCGGGCAAACAAGCCCGCCCTGTCCGTCGTCAGGGTAGTGCCTCACGAGCTTCGCATTCCCGCAGACCATGAAAGCCCAGTCTGCGTAGCACAAACCTTGAGGGCACAAGTCGGGCCCTTTCTTCTCTCGCCAAGACGCCTGGACGCGAAGCGTTCATCGGAGACCTTTCTTTGCGTCGTCGCGGCTTTGCGAGAGCCCTCCCAGCTCGCCGCGTGGCGTTAGTCTTCACGGCCGACTTATTCATATCTCCGGGCAAAGTCCTTCAGCAAAAGGCGCATCTGGTTGTGGGTGAGAGCCTTGAGGAACTCGTCCGAGAACTCTTCCGCCGCCTCCTTCTCAAGACACTCCCCGCACACGAACTTCGACAACCCCCGCGAAAACTGCCTCCCGCACAACTCGCACCTCGGGTCGCAGTCGCAGAAATCCATCCTCATCCCGTCCTCAAACCCGACGGGCATTCCGCACTTGTTGCACCGCCCTGACGAGAAAATCTCGGTCATTTTTCGTTTTCCGCTGACGAATTGCTCCTGGTCTGTTTTCCCACCCATTTTGTAGCTTACTCAGTAATAATCCACCAATTGGCAGGACCGGGAGAAAAAAAGAAAGCTCGACTTTCTGGCAACAGATTAGCTATATACTCCCCTTCTGTCAAGACAAATCTTCGCCTTTTCATAAGCCCTCACTTATGGGCGAGACTGGATGCAACAAACAGTAGGCGATTGAAGCCTTGAGTGCATCGGAAAGCAAAAAGGGGGCTACGCGAACAAGTGGCGGCGCCGTGGAGTGCGGGAGCTTGCTCCCGTCGCGCCGCGGCGGGACTCAAGCTCCGCGTGAGCACTCCAAAACGCCGGCGCGCAGGTTCGGGGGCTGCCGCGGCCCCGTCACCACTTCTCATAGCGAACGATTTCGCTGATTGTCAGGCGTGGTCTTGGCGGCGGGCTGTCCGCAGAGTAGCCGAGGGCGAGAAGCTCGACAACGTGGACATCGTCGGGGATGCCGAGGATTTTCTTGACCTCGTCCTCGTAGAAGGCGCCTATCCAGCATGTGCCTAACCCTTCCTCGACAGCCTTCAGAGTCATGTGGTCAATGGAGATGGCGAGGTCTATCGGGTAGCAGAGCTGCCCGCAGGTCATGACGTGATTATCCGTTTCGGCGCATGCGACTATGACTATAGGCGCCTCGCCGACAAAGGGCTGTCCTTTGGCGGCTTTCATGAGCTTCTGGCGCGTGTCGTGCTCTCGGACGATGATGTACCGCCACTCCTGCCGGTTCGCTGCGGAAGGAGCCAACCTCCCGGCCTCCAGAATGAGGTTGAGCTTCCCGTCCTCGACCGGGCTGTCCCGGTACTTCCGAATGCTTCTTCTTTTCTTGATTGCTTCCATTACTTCCATGTGAACACCCCTCCTTTGGCAGCTTATGGGATGATTGCGGTTGAAAAAGGCGCCTTTGCCTGGCTTGCTGAGCCATGATTTCCTCTAATAACTACCATATCGGGGGCGGGTCCCGCAAGGGCAGCCGTACCCCGCGTCAGGGGTGCGGCTGTATCTTTGTGGCAGGGCTCCGCGTAACGCCGCCGTCTCGGCGGCAGTCCCGAGGACGTCTCGCCCTCGGCATCGGGGGCAGGATGCCCCCCCGCCTTTGGCGGGACAGGATGCCGGCGGTACACGGGGGTCCAGGCACGACGGCCTGGCATCGCTGCTCCGATCGCCGGGTGCACGCCCACTCAAATACAGCCGCACCCCAAAAAGAGGTTGAAGTATCTCGCCGCATTAGTTAAAAATACCAACAGGAAAGTTCGTGTGTTTGTGCTTTGTGGAAGCTCCGCCCTGAGAGTTCTCGCCAAAGCTGGCTGAACCTGAAGGCGCGGGAAGACCGGGCGGTCCCGGGAACCTGGGGGGGCTTGAAGTGCAAAGAGACAGGATGCTCGTTTTGAGTCGGCTGAGCCTTCTCATAGACGGGTTGATAACGGCATTATCTCTTTGGCTTGCATATTTTGCGTGGTGGGTGCTTTACGAGGTTTTCCCCCTCGGAAAGGACTTTCACGGCCGCTTTGTGACCTACGCCTACCTTTACCTTGTCATCATTCCGTTCTTCCCTCTCCTTTACAAAAGATACGGTCTTTACGACTCCATCGGCTTCCGGCGGGCGAGACAGACGGTTCTGATTCTGGCGAAAAGCCTCGTAGTCGGGCTGGCGGCTCTGACGGTTTTCTTCTTTGTCGCCAAAATCCAGACAGTCAGCCGCCCCCTCCTCTTGGCGTTTGCGGGGATAAGCTTTTGCCTTGTCCTTTTGAAAGAGGCGGTGGTCATGGAGTATTTCCGATATGCCCGCCGCCTCGAGCGGAATTTCAAGAAAGTCCTCATCGGCGGGTTCGGCGAGGTCGCCGAGAAGACCATCAAGCTCATCGAGCAAAACCCCCTATGGGGTTATAAAATAGCCGGCCTTGTCATCCCCGACGCCGTTCGGAACGGGAACGCCAATCCCGCGGCTTCCGTGGCGCCAGAGCCGCCGACGGCCTCCGCGAGCGCGAACCGGATGTTCCCGAAAACGATTCTGGGCTACAGGGTTCTCGGTTCTTACAGCGACATTCCCCGCATCCTTGCCGCGGAACCCTACGACCAGGTCATCTTCGCCGTCGGGAAGCGATACCTCCACGAGATCGAGGACCCGGTCCGCGCCTGCGAGCTTCAGGGGATTGAAGCGTGGCTCATTGCCGACTTCTTCAGGGCGGCCATAGGCAAAGTCAAGCTCGAGGAGTTTCACAATCTGCCAGTCCTCGCGTTTAGCTCATCCCCGGAGTTCAACTGGAGTCTTCTCGTGAAATCGCTCTTTGATAGGGTCGCAGCGCTGATTTTGCTTCTCCTGACATTGCCGCTTTTCATCGTGGTGCCAATCATCATCAAGCTGACCTCGCGCGGCCCTGCCTTTTTCAAACAGAAGCGAACGGGCTTGAGGGGGAAAGAGTTCAACATGCACAAGTTCCGCTCGATGCACAGTAGCGCCGAGCAGATGAGGGCGGAGCTTGAAATGTTCAACGAGCTGACGGGCGCAGCCTTCAAGATGTCCAACGACCCCCGAGTCACACCCTTCGGGAAGTTCCTCCGCAAAACGAGCATTGACGAGCTTCCTCAGCTCATCAACGTCTTGAAAGGCGAGATGAGCCTCGTCGGACCCCGGCCGCTGGTCCTGACTGATGTCGCAAAGTTCAAGGAGTGGCAGAGAAGAAGGCAGACGGTGAAACCCGGACTTACTTGCCTGTGGCAGGTCAGCGGAAGAAGCAAGATGGACTTCGAAACGTGGATGAAGCTCGACCTCGACTATATTGATAATTGGTCTCTCGGCCGCGATTTCAGAATCTTGTTGAAGACTATCCCCATCGTCCTCCTCTGCAAAGGCTCCAGGTAAAGGCACACCGCTATTCACCGCGGCGCCTTGGCGCGTCCCGGCGGGGAGGGCCCTTGGAGTGCGGGACCTTGCTCCCGTCTCGCCGAGGCGGGACTCAAGCAGAGCTTGAGCACTCCATATAAGCTCTCGCGCAGCGTGGTGGGGCCTCCGGACCGATAGTGCAGGATGCTAACCCCTGGCTCGGGGCGGACCTGGGGCAGGAGGAGTACTAACCCACACCCGATGAACCCCCTGGCACGCAAATGCAGCCGCACCCCACCTGCCCCTGCACTTCCCGCAAATGAAAAGACGGCGCGCTCAGAGGCATGTCGGGCTTCAGCCGGCAGCTTCTTTAGACACGGGCTTCAGCCCGTGGTCCCCCGCCCGACGAGCGGTTCCGTCCGGAGCCGGCTTTAGCCGAGCTTCTCGTCCAGGCGGATTCGTCCGGACCATGCTGCCAAAACTGAAGCACACCGGATAGGTCGCTTGCCTGCCGCTGGACAACAGGACCCTCCTTCAGTCCGGCGGCGCGGTAGTGCCCGGCGGCTTCCTTCGCAGACAATGCGCGGCCATAGACGGCAATCTCGTCTATCTTCCCCTCGAAATTGGCGAAGTTGTCGTTTCGGCCGCCGACAAAAACCTGCTTCACGCCCGAAGCAAATCCGATTTCCGCCTCGCCGGAGATTTCGGGCTTCGACTGACCGTTGAGATAAACGGTCACCCTTTTCCCATCGCGGACTATGACGACGTGATTCCAGGTCTTCACCGGAATTTCCGTCGTTCCCGAGAGGGCCTGGTTCAGAGCGTTCCCATTAAAAAAAACCAACTTCCCCGTCGAGCTATGCGTTCCGCCGATTGCGAGGTGGTCCCCCGGCGCTCCCTCGGCGCCGTCCGCTCCTCGTGAAAAGATATACCCGGTGACAGGTCTGGCGTTGACCAACAGACAATTGTAGAACCATAGCTCGACGCTGTAGGTGCTGCCGAGGTTCTCGAGCATTGCCTTCATTCGCCCGCCAGCGAAGTGCGGACACCTGTTGACCTGCCCCTCCCCGGAGAACCTCGGCGACGCTGGCCCGTCGAGGTACAGGGCGATGCCGTCCTCGTATTCGCCATCGCTGCTTTGCGTGGCATCAACTGCACGTCGGCCGCTCAACTCCCCCATCCGCCAGTACGCAACCGGCTTTGAAGACAGGACCGCCTTGGCATACGGACCCTGCGTCTCAATCGCCATCCGTCGAGGCCGACCGGAGACCTCCTCGAGCAGCCCAAGCACCGTCTCGACAATCTTCGGCTCGGCCTCCACCTCTAATCCGGCGCTCCGTGCCGGCCAGGCGGTATATCCGCCAAGCTTGTGCTGCTCCGGCGGGGGAATATACCCTTCCGCTCCGTTCGCTAACTCAACCACGAACGTTGGGACGAGAGAACTCTGCGCCTTGATTTTCAGTCCCGTGATCCCGAAGACCTCGCACGGAATCGCCGCGATTCCCATGTCTCCGATGCGCAACGCCTGAATCTTCAGCTCGCTCGTCGGGCGCTCGATAAGAAACAACTGCTCGCGCGCGTAAATCTCCGGCAACGTCTTCGGCTTTCGCCCCTGCATTTCCGCGACGATTTGTTTTGCCCAGGCAGTGCGGCTTTCGTCCGGAAGACGAAACTTGAGTGTGAGCTTTTTCTCGCGCATCTCTATCGGTACCCGTTCGTGGTACTCGATTTTTCGGTATGCTTCAAAAGCAACAAGGGCGATTTCTTCTGCAAACGAATCCATGCTTTTCTGCGCCGGAGGCTGACCGTAATCCATCCATTGCAAATCGCCGCTCGTTCCCTGGGACATGATTCCCACAAACGGCGGGCTTATGCTCTCTGCACCAATCATCCGCTTGAGCTTCTCGGCAAACCGACCGTAGTAGTCCGCCGACAATGGCGGTGCCCCGAAGTAGTGCATCGAGTAATTCGCTAAGACCGCGATGGGCGCCCCGGTGCGCGACTGCACCGACAGAACCGTCAGGTTTGGGTCAACGGGACCAGCCGGTCCGAGGAAATCCGGATTCTGGTGTCCGGGATGCATCATCGCCCGAACGGTAGCTTGACCAAACGGGTCGCTTCGGATTCTGTCCGGGCGAAGAATCCAGCGGCGGCAATGAGTATGCTCCGTGTCCTGAACCACAGCCCAGCCGACCTTCGCAGGAACGAGGTTCTTCACAGCCTCCTCGATTCCCTTCGCGATTAGCGGCGGGAGGAATCGGCTGTACTCCGGATCAGCGTCGGTGCCGAGAGCGCCCATAACGGACGGTGCCGAGTGGGTATGCGTCGCCGAGATGAGCATCCGGTCGGTGGAAATTCCCGTAGCGCGATGAGCAAGCTCCTTTGCTTCATCGAGAAGCTCTCGCGGCATCAAGCAGTTGTCCACGACGACAATCGCCAGCCGGACGGTTCCGTCGTCCAGAACAAGGCAGCGAGCGTGGAGTGGGTCGTGAGCGCGGTCTGCCGTTTGCTCCTGGAAACCCCCGTTCACGATAACCGGAAACTTCCGCGGCGTGATGTCTATCGCATAAGCGCCTGCTCGGAAGACCTTCTCCGGACCAAACGCCTTCGCCCCATCGCCCTCCGGCGCCGCAGCGCGACACACCGCCCATGCCAATACCACAAGGCACATTACTGGGACGAGCCTCTTCCACTTCCTTTCTCTTCGCATTACAGAATCCTCTACTTGAATATTCCTCTCTTCATTGGTGTGTACTGCACAAAGCAGCCGATTTCCAATGATACCGGAAATGCCTTCCGACCCGGCACAACTCTTTTCTCGCCAAGACGCTAAGATGCCAAGCACCTTGTGTGTCTCAGTGTGAGCAAGCCCTCGCGTCTTCGCGTCTTTGCGAGAGACCTGGTTTGGCGGGGAGGCAGGGTTGGTCTGTCAAAAACAACTGCCGGGCCACCCATACATCATCGTACTTGTGAAAACATCTACTTAGGATGAAAATGGGCTGTCCACGTTCAAAAGTCATGACGTTGGCCCAAGGCATTTCATGCGTGGGATCACACGCTCCCCTGTAGGGACGTCCGGAAGTATCCCTCGCTTTATCGGTCGAACCGTGCCTGAATGCCCGGTGGGGGTCGGCAACGTCCACGGGGTGTGGCTGTATTTCAGGGGGTTGGGCCCGGGGTGCGGACCGAGTGATGCGCGCGGTGCCATGCTCGGCCTATGGCGGCCCTGGAGGGCTTCCTGGTTTCGTGTGGAACCGTCCACCAGCCTGAGCTGTACCGCGCCCTCCGCGCCACGCACATTATGGGCATGTCAGCCTGGTAGAAGCGGCGTCTCGCCGCTTCCCCGTCTTCGGGCGGGGGACGCCTTTTCTACAGAGGGGCCAGACCCGCTCGGCCCTGCCTGGGGAGCCGGAGGCGCAGTGCGATGATCCACCGCCACCGAATCACAGGCGCACCCTGCCCAGGTTTTCTCCTGACTTACCAGCGGTGGGGGGATAAGCCCGCCAGCGCGCTCGGGGGAGACAAGCTTTGGCAGGACAGGAATACGCTG
>Ga0315289_10006463_pt1 | contig 17217 bp, 35 predicted proteins | sample YL17G11_40_MG_FD_203452 | JGI IMG/M metagenome (GOLD analysis project Ga0315289, IMG submission 203452) | Sediment microbial communities from Yellowstone Lake, YNP, Wyoming, USA - YL17G11_40 | ecosystem: Environmental > Aquatic > Freshwater > Lake > Sediment | place: USA: Wyoming | collected... | reverse complement strand
TGTGCCACTCCTTTTGCACCGTTTGGCAAATGGCCAAGTCGTTCTCTTCCAGCCACTCGAAGAAGCACTGGAGGATTGCCTTGTCGTTGCGCACCATAGAGAGCTTCTGGCACATCGGGTAGTTCTCATTGCTCACTTGCGCCTCTTCTTGGCTGGGCGCCACTTCGAGATGTAGAGCGGGAAATGAACTCTCGCGGTAATCGGTGCAAGCCGGCACAGGGCTTCGGAGGCTCCGACAAGAGTTGAGAAGCGTGCTGCCCGATCGTTGCCGCCTTCGTTGTCCCACTCGTCACCACCGCACCAGCGTGCGCCATCGACATCGTGAATGATGTAGCTGTACTTCACGGTGTCTCCCTCTTCTGCAGGAAGTCAGCGACCCTGGAGATCGCCTCGGTTAGGAGGTGTGCATGCTCTGGCAGGAACCGAATGTCTGCACCCACTTTGCCCTTCTCATCCACGTACCGAATCTCCATGAGACCAAGACCGTCGCGGTCTTCCCCAACGTCGATACGCTCACCCGTGTCATCATTCCAAACTTGCAGCACCATGACGAGGCTTGATCCTTTGCTCATGTGTCGCCCCCCAGCAGCACTGCGTGCTTGATGCCGACGGCGTCGAAGAGCTCTAGGGACGTACGGATGCGGTAGTCGTTGAGATAGTAGACCTTCTCAACGTTCCCCAGGTTGATCAACAGCTTCGCGCACGCCACACAGGGCAGGTGGGTAGCGAAGACGATCTTGGGGGTATGCCTCGGCGAGTCGCAGTTCACGACGGCGTTGGCCTCTGCGTGGATGCAACCGCAAGCCCCAGGCTCGGTGGAGTCACACTTGTTGGGCAAGCCGGACGCATTGCCATTGAAACCGACTGAGATCACCTTCCTGAAGTCAGGAGTAGTGATCGCGCAGCCGACCTTCATCAGCTCGCCGGCGGAGTTGGTCCGCAAGCAGGTGGAGCGTTCCGCCATGCCGACGGCCAACGCCATATAGATGTTCTCGAAAGACGGTCGTGCCATATAGCTCCTCGAGGGGCTTATCCCCCGGACCGAGCTACTTCTTGCCGACGTAGTCGAGAACCTCTCGGTACAGCATGAACAGCCGGTTGATCGTGGTGAGCCTGACGGTAGACGTAGGCGGCGATTCAGGCCACTCCAAAAAGGCGGAGAGGAGCTCTTCGGCCTCAAGGCGCAGACGTCCCGCCTCCTCGGTCTGCCGCCCACGTAGGCGCCAGATGATGTCCTGGGCGCTGGCAGCGAAGAGGGGGGTAGTCTGGCTGCTCATCCCACCGGGGCGAGGTCTGAGATGTCTACGAAGCCTTTGGCCCCAGTGGCTCGGGTTACCGCCGTATCGAAGGCATCGGAGGCCTCGAGCTCGGCCACCATGCGAAGCCAGCAATAGAGCGCCAGCCAGGCCCCGTCAGCGTGTCCGAAGTAGTAGTGGGCGTAGATGCCGGGGGCTCGAACGGCGGCGGCTGCGACCCGCCCAAAGGCCATACGGCCGTTTTCTACGCCAGCCCAGATACGGGGGATCTCCAGGCCGGCGGTGTCCTCCCCGCAGAGCCATGAGGTCAGAAGGTAGGTCGCCTCCGCCTGTTCCCTCGTGGGAACCACGTACGTACCCTTGTGCGCCCAGGGGGCGTCGATGACGAGGGGCCACGGCGAGTTGCTGGGCCTGTAGCTTGGGTAGTACGGGTTCACCACCTCGATGCCCACCGAGTTGTCGTTGTGCTGCGCGGCGTGCCACAGCTCGTCCTCGAGTAGGTCTCCGTGCTGATAGATGGTGCCGTCGGCACCGATGATGAAGTGAACCCCTAGCCCGCGCTGAACGAGCACGTCAACGGTTTGCTTGGAGCTTGCGGTTACGGTCTCGTGGAGGATCAGCTCGTTGACGGCGTGTGTACGCTTCGCGTTCTTGAACCGGACGATGCCGGGCATCAGGTAGTTCTGCACCACCAGGTTTTCGGGAGGGGAGAGCTCTGTACCGCCAACGATGATGTTGCCCATGCCGAGTACCATGCCAGGTCCGCATGTGGATGCGAACGCGGCCCCTAGCTTTTCGTATTTGTAGATAGAGCAGGTCACCGTAGCGGGGGCGCCACAGCAAGAACACTCCGAACTGTACGTGTCACGCTTCGAGCGGTGAAACTCGAGAAGGGTGTGTCCCTTGGCCTTCGCGTCTAGTCCCACGATAGCGAGGACGTGCAGAACAAGCGGTGAGGTGAGGATCACGGTACACCGGCATCCTCTCAGGGCTCACAGAGGTTCGGGTACTTAGCCTTCACCGCCAGAAGCCAGTCCAGGGCAGCGACGCGCTTAGGGAACAGGGAATGCCCGACCTCGATGGCCCGCCAGAAGCGGATCATGGGGTCGAGGATGCGCGGCAGTATGCTCTTCTCGAAGTCGGCCAGATCGACTTCTATGAGGCACTCATGCCCGCCAACGACAATAGTGAGGACGACCCAGGAGTCGAGCACCACGTGTTTGCCGTCCTTGACGACCAGCACGAAGTTCTCGTCCTTTTCCAGGAACTCCCGTACCTCCCACCGCAGTACTTGGAGTTCAAGAACTGGAAGAACCATACTACCTCCGTCGTCGGGCCGCCGCTTGCTTGTAGAACGTCTCGAGCTCGTCGAAGCCTTCGGGGAGAGCCTTCTTCGCCCGCATAGCTAGCAGGATACGCCCACAGGTGATGGCATCGGAAGCCGCCCGGTGCTCTCCATCAGGAGTGACGTCCCAGCGAGCCGCCGTGTTCCCCAGCTTGTGCACCTTCTCGTTGGAGTGAATCTCCCTAGATAGAAGCATCGTGCAGAGTGCAAGCTTGGGCACTAGAGGGAATTCCCCGCCATTCATGCGCTTGTACTCCTGCTGAAGCATGCGCAGATCGAAGTCGGTGTTGTGGGCTACCCACACGGGTGCCGCGCGGAAGTGGATGATGAGGCGGTGAAAGATGTCCGCGAAGGTTGGCTTGCCCGCGAGGCTCTTGCGATCGATCTTGTTGACCTCCATCGCCTTCTTCACGCCGTCCGATTCCCAGTCCACGCCTTCGGGGTTGAGCAGGCTCTCCCAGCGCTCCACGATCTCCCCGCCCTTGAACACCACAAGAGCCACCTCGAGGATGCGGGCATCCGCGTTGAATCCGGTCGTCTCGGTATCAAAAGCAACGAAGGAGTCGTCCATGCTCGCCATCCTTCGCTAGTACAAGACTGGTAGCTAGTAAAAAAGGTCGAGTGCCCAGGGACGAGGAGTACGGCGGGTGGCGCTCCGAAGAGGGCTCCTAGGCGTACGCTCTATCCCTGGGCCCCGAGTAGATGGGGGCCAGTTTTACGCAAAGCATGTGATGCGACGCTGAACGCTTGATGCTCATCGCTTTGGGCTTAGTGCTTATGGCTGATGATGAGAACTGCTGACCGCGAGTGTCAGTATCAAGGTTCATTTAGGTGCTGGGTTACTACCCCAGCGACCAACAAGCCCGCCGAAGCAGACCTGCTGGGCAGACGCATCCCCACGCTCCGTCGTGTCCCTGGCCCCCAATCCGTGAACACCGCTAGCGGATCAACTCCGTGCGGTGGTTCGCTGTTTCGACGGCGTCGTTCAGACGGTCGAATTCCTCCTGCAGATGTGTGACACGGGCAGCCTTCTGGGCCACCGGCATGTCGCAGCGCCACATCGTCGTGACGTAATGACGGCCAGGGCCGTCGTGATCGTAGTCGACCTCCTTCGAGGTCGTCTCGTTGTGCTCCCTGCAATTCAGGCCCTCGTACCAGGCAAGCTGGCTCTTGAGCTCGCGCAGGCGCTTGGTCGCCTCGGTGAGCGTGCAGCTTCCCTGCATACCGCCGTACGTGATGCCCGTCTGGGCATTGGTTCGGGCCACGTCCGTCTCGAGCCTGATGAGGTCGGAACGAACGGACTCGGCGAGCTCCAACATGGGCCCGAAGCGGAAGGCGGGTTCTTCACCCGCCTTGAATGTGTTCGCGTTCGCAGCGCGCTGAAGATGAACGGCGAGCTCGCCCTTCAACTTCTTGATGCGCCGTAGCGCCTGAGAGATGGTCAGTGCCATGAGAACTCCTTCATAGAGCTTGAGTGCTTCTACTATTCTTATCCCCGAATACAAGCTCTTCTTGCGAAGGCTACATCCGGCCCTTGTTCTTGTAGTACTGGTCAGCCGCCCGAAGACCCTCGAGACAACGTTCAGCGAGATGCACCTTCTGGTCGGTGTCAGGGAGGTGCAGGAACATCACACGGTCGACGTCCTCGGTGAAGTCCATGTCCATGAGGGTCTTGAGCAGATCTTCCAGACGATCCTGAGTGAAGGCCATGAGACCTTTCACCGTACGTGGGGACCTGGAGATGAAGATGCGCGTGGGGTCTTCCCCGAGCATCGTAGCCTCAACGATTCGAGCCATGCGCTCTTCAGCAGGAGTCAAAGCTCCCATACGTCCCTCGCTTGCCTGGCTAGGCCTTTGAGCTCGTTGAGCACGTAGTGGAGCGTTCGATACGAGTCCGGAATGGGCTCGAAGATGTCCGGCTTGATGCCCGCACGTCCTCGGCTACGAGCTTCCAAAGCGGGCTTGTGATCTCCGCCGTGGCCACAATCGAAGCCTAGAACGAAGCCGTCGGTTACGTGCTTCATGCCCCAGTCTCCGTAGGTGAGGCCCCCATGGACCTCTACCCAACCATCGTCAGCGCCGCGAACCTCATCGTATCGGTCCCCGTACCAACGGTGGTCTGAGGGGATCTCTATGTAGCCGCACCAGTTCCCCCGCCATGATGGGTGACGAGAGGCGTAGCAATGGAAGCCGTAGTACTCGGCGTAGTAGTCGTCCGGCTCCCATTGCCAAGGACCAGGCCCCCAGTCACTCTTGTCGATGCCTCCGAAGTGGGCTTCTACCTTCTTGGCTAGCTCGTCGTCAGAAGATGAGCCCGACGAAGAGATGAGAGCCATCCGATTCGGGTTCCACCCGAGTCCAACGAATGCCCGTCTGGCCGTCGTACTCGGTTTGGTTGGGCCCGAAGACCTCTTCGACGCCCATGGCAACTTCGGCCGCGAAGCCATCACCGAAGAGGCCGTACTTTTTGGCAGCCTCTTTGACCACACGGCGAACTTGTTCATGTGTCGCCTCATCGGCTTGAACCTTCTTCATGCTAGTCCCTGTAGGGGTCGACGCCGAGAACCCACTCGCCCTCGAAGCCAGGTAGCTCGACGGTGTAACCCGAACAGTCCGCGCCCTTGAGAACGTCATCGAGGCGTTCCTCGGGATCTCGTGTGCCCACCTGGTATCCCATCTCATCCTGCATCACGCGCACGATGGTGACGTGGTGCTTGACCCCGAATAGCGTGACGCAGCCGAAGAGGACGTCCTCACCTTGAAGCCATGCGAGCTTCTCGAGAAGCCCTCCGAACGCGGCGACGATCTCTTTGCCAGTGTCAGTTGTGAGATCGATAATCTTGTCCCCGTCCTGAAGCCCGTCATCACCATTGTCATACTGCATCAGCCTGCCTTCCTTCCAAGGATGACTCGCCTGCACACGTAGTCGGCGACTTCGCGGAGGGAGATCGTGTAGTCCGTGTGTTTCCTCAACGGCTTCACCGTCACTGTTCCCAGGATGGGATCGATGACCAGCGTGCCGTCTTGATCTCCGCCCGCTCCATCGAGCTGGCCTCGAACGCGGATGCGGATTCGTCGACTTCGTTTCACTGCAGCCATGTAGCCTCCATAGCTATTATTCCCGTTCCGTTCACGCGTTGAACAGCGCCATGGTTCGTGGGAACTTCTCCTCGAGCAGCGCTGCCAAGGAAGCTGCGTACTGACGAATCTCCCACTGCGCCGCCGGATGATTCCTCAAGGTGAGGAAGGCTAGCCAGTTGCGAAGGTTGGCAGATGCACGCATCCTAGAGTAGCGGCCCACGGGAATCATGAGCCGTGCGAGCTCCTTCGGGACGCCATTCTCCAACGCGTCTTCGTAGAGGTCCTGCGCAGAACCGTACGAAACGTGCAGCTGATCTCTGAACCGCCGGGCCATCGGCTCTGTCATCTCCGCCGCGCCCTTGATGGTGCCCGCCTGCTTGTTTGTGCCGCCCGCATTGAGCATCAAGCGCTCGACGCTGGGCATGTAGTTGATATCCGGCATCGGCGTGTAGCGGGCGCTCAGCTCGTTGTAGCTCTGCGTCCTGTGGCGATGCCATTCGCGAAACACGAATATGGGGGCCTGCACCTCGATGATGAGGCCCGCCATCTCGAACGGCGTCGCGTGCTTGTTGTTCCAGAGGTAGCCGAGAAGCTTCTCATCTCCTGGTGTCGTCTTCGACCCACACACCAAGCAAGAGACCCTGTCGAGATCGAGGCGAGTTGTGCCATCCGCGGTGTTGCACGGCAAGCAGACCGGACCCCATCCCTCGAAGCCCTTGTCCGTGCTCATACGAGCCGCCTCGATGATGCGCTCGTCTGAGCCCCAGCTCTCCACGGTCTCGATGTAGCCGTGGTCAAGTACCGCTATCCGCGTCATGTCGTCTCCTTCAATAGTTCGGGAATCTTCTCGGGCTCGCCTATGGCCATCCAGCCAGGCGCTTTGAGGTGCTTGCGCATCCAAACTTTCGTCACCTCTTCGAGACCGGCCAATAGTTCGGAGCGGGCATCATCGCTGACATCAGGCCAGTCCTCAGCCAAGTCCCCCCACTGCTCGTAGGCCTTCTCCGCCATATCCTCAGTGATGCCATCGAACACGTTGCTGAGCCCAGGGCACACGTCGGCAACGTCTCCGTAGTAGCCTGCCTGAACGTAGAACGAGTCATCTCCGTACAGCTCACGACCATTCTTGGTGGCAGCTTCCTTCGTGGTGTACGCGCCCATGAAGCCCTCGTCTGGGTAACTACTATGTCCCCAGACGATGGGGTTCTTCTCTTCCATGATCTTCCTCTTCACCTTCTCAGCGAGCTTGCGGCATTCGTCTATGTCGAAGCGGGCGATGTGCCCTTCGTCTTCGGTCTTCTCCATGACTTCGCAGAGCCAACGGTAGGCATCGGGACGAGTCATCGCCCCGTCCAACCAGAGCTCGTCGAAGACTTCGTGAGCCCGGACCCGAGCATCCGCTAGAGAGGACGATCGAAGCCGGTTGGATATGTCAGATAGCTTACTCACTGTGTTCCTTGTGTTCCCTTTCTAGTACGATCCTCCCCATGACCCTCACCGAACGCGACCACCTCGTTGCTCTGGCCCACATCCCGCACAACAACATCATCCAGCTCACCACCACACAGGACGTCAATGACCCTGACGTGTGGACTGGCTGGTGCCGTCTATGGACGAACAGCCCTGTGCTCGCCGACTTTGAGGCTCAAGAAGAGAACGGGCTGACTATTGTGCGAGACCAGTGAGCGTCATCGCCCATAGAGCTCCTCAACGGTCTTGCAGGGTACGACGACCAGCGTAAGCGAGCTGGGGTTGCTCGCCGCCGTACCCCGCCATTCGAGGCGGAAAGCTTTGGTCTTCAGCTTGCTGACCTTCCTCTTCCCCGGCAGTACCGCGAAGGGAGCCGAGGCCTCGATGTTGAGCTTGGCGTAGTCACCGCCTGTCTTGAGTTGCGTGCTGCTGAAAGAGCGCACGTCCGCCCAACGTTCTGCCATCACGTAGATGAACTTCTTGGTCTCTACGTGCGTAACGCGCCATAGCCTCATGTTTCGTACATCTCCCTAAGGGCCGGTCCACAACGAGTGGGTCATAGCGTCGACGCCACACTTCGAGCATGTGGCTGCCTCTCCGTTATCCCACTCGATGCCTGGGCCATCCCAGACGTGGTCGCAGTCACCCGTACCACAGGTGAACACCGTGATCGGCTCCTCTTCCGTCTTCTCCGTAGTCACGACTGTCCGACCGTCTTGTTTCCGAAGACGCCCTCCCAGCCGCTCTTGTAAGCCTTCGAGTTCCACTTCGCAGGACCCGTGTTCTCGGCGTCCGCAGCCTCGCCTGCTTCGTCGATCATGCCTTGTGCCATCTTGCGGAACTCTTGGCTCACAGGGCAGTCAGGCCTGTGCCGCGTCACAGTCACCTCGCAGCCGTCATCGTCCTTTTTATCGTCGCTCATGAAGCCTCCAACTCTCTTATGCCCGAAGAGGGCGGGTCATTGCTGTAGCTAGAAGAACGCGCCCGAAGGCGCGCTCTCTTTCCTCACAGATCTTTCGGCTTCCAGTTCATGATCTTCTCAAGGACCTCGTCCTTATCCATCGCCCCTGCAGCCCACAGAGACTTGAGAGCGTCACGAACGGCAAGGAAGTCCTGAGTCTTCTTCAGCGGCATAATCGAAGGAGGACCTAGCGGCTTGTTGAGGCGGAGACGAAGCAACTCCTCTTCCTGATTCTTGTTCTGTTGCTTCAACGTCTCGAGCTCCTGCCGAACAGCAAGAGTGGCTTCGGCCTCCTTCTGGGCCACCGCTACGTGCTGCTGCCACTCCTTCAGCTTCGCCTCTGCCGCATCCTTGCCATCCCGCACCCCCAGAAGGTCCATTTCTGTCTTCTTCTGCAAGATCTCCATGTCCGATGCATCGGACAGAGTATCAACAAGGCGCTCCTCGAGAGCCTGCACGGTCTCACGTAGCCCTCGGATATCCTCCTCAAGCTTCTGGTTCTCCGCACCGAACTCGTCGATGAGAGCTCTGTCCTCAGGCAAGGAAACAGGGGCTGCCTCCTCGACGACCTCTTCTTCTGAGATTGGCGCCGGCGGCACGGCGCGCAGATGGGAAGGCGGGCTAACCCATGCTGGGCTGCTCACAGCACCCACTGCTTGCTGCGTCGCTTCCTGAGCCAAGTAGGCGAAGGCTCTGCCCCAGTCAGTCCCCTGCAGCTGGAGGCTGATGAGCCGCTTGTTGCCGTTCCTGGCGATGTTCTTGATCTTCTTCCGCTGACCCTCGCTCATGAGGTCCACCATGAAGATGACAGCGTCAGCCCGTGAGACATCCACTGGACCACTTCGGTCGATGTTGACCACGCGCAGAATCTCAACACCGAACTTGTCGAGCTTTGGTTTGATCTTCTCGTTGATGAGCGCGAGCTCGTAGTTGCAGAACAGGATGGCCTTCATTGTTCTGCCTCTTCCTGGTAGGTGCCCCGCGTTCGGTGAGCTTTCCATGCGATGATTGTCTCCGGTCGTAGGTTGAACGTAAGCGCCAGCTGTTCTGCTGTAGTGACCTTGGCGGCCGAACAGATGCCCGCGTCCCTGTCGGCCTGAATGCTGTCCTCCAGATGGAGCACCACCCGGCGCAGCTCCCGATCGTTCATATTGCAGTTTATGACTAGTGTGCTGCCCGATTCTGCTGCAAAGCGATTGGAGTACGCCTTGAACTTCTGCACGGGTGTCCCTCGGGTAAACCGTCGGGTCTTGAAGATCACCACAACCATGGGAACGCCATTGGCGCCTGCTGTATTGGAGTTGTAGTGCAGGACCTCCGTGGGATGCAGCGCTACTCTACGGGGAACTAGCCGTGTGAGTAGTTGCTCTCGTACGTAGTGCATCCGGACCAAAGGTGCGGAGCGTTCTTCGTAAAGAACCGTCTGGGCCACTCTTATCCGGTCGGCTTCTTCTTTTGTGGCAACGGGGTCAAGTAGCGCCGCCTTGAGGCGAGCCTTGTATTCAACAACGTCGTCCTGCGCACCTCGTGCCCCGTCGATCATCCCCACAAGCAAGGCCTTGTCTGAAAGGGTCTGAAACTTCCGCCACTCAACAGGGATGGCCTTTTTGGCGAGGATGTTGTCACGGAGCTCCCCCTGCTCCCGTCCCGACAGCATAGTCACGGCAATGTACGCGTCATCCTTGAGGCCATGCACTATGACCTGTTCGACTCTCTGCAGCATTGCGTCTGTCGCAGTGCCGCAGAAGTCTAGGTATGCAGAAGACAGGGTCCTCTTGCACTCTTGAGCCATCTTGACGACGTCTCGACATACCACTCGGATGTTGGGGTACTTCTCTTGTACGGCATAGGCAGCAGAGGAGCTGTGCTCTACCGCGACAATGTTCTTGGGCTCTACCTCCAGCCCCGTGAGTGTTGAGATGTCGCCACCCTCCCTAGAGGCCAGCACGAGATGCTTTCCTTTGATGAACCTCTCCGCGCCCATTCCCAGGGCGATAGCCGCCCAGCACTGGTACCGTGCGTACTTCTTCGAGGGGCTTTCGCCCCTGTACGTGTCTTCCATCAGATGGCTCCGCAGAACGGTGGTTTGTCAGACTTCTTCATTGGCAGCTTGGTGTTGCAGGCCAAGCAGCGTTCATCCACGAAGTCGAGGTCGACCTTCAGGGCATCCCAAGTCTCCTCGGCTCGATCGAGGAGCTCACAGACCTCCGTGGTGGTCAGGCTCATCGAATCTCGGATAGCGACCAGCTGCTCACCCGTCAGGCCTGCTGCCTTGATCTCCGCCAGCAGTCTAGGAAACTGGATGTCATCCCTGTCCCAATACTCCTTCTTCCTCATCGTCTCTCCTTTGGCCTTCAAGGGCCCCTGATGACATCGTTCAAAAGCCTCGTTAGCTCTTGCGCTTGCTCACGATCAAGCATGACCCACCCCTTATCTGGGTGACTTGCCTTGACGCGCAAGAAGCCCTTCAAGGACTCCATCTTCGCCTTGAAGCCGTCGAGTTCCAAGATCATCTCTCTGCAGTAGGCCTCATGGAGCATCTCTTCGTCGGAGATTCTCAAGGCGCTCAAGCGGGCTACAACCCTATCTCTGACCGCTCGTGCGTTGAACATGCCGCTCCTTCAGAATGTTGTGGATGGTGCTTGGTACACGGCCAAGCACCTCACCAATCTCCCGTAGCTTCATGCCCTTGGCCCTGAGCTCTCGAGCTCGTACTCGTTCGTCATCGGTGACGACGGGCCTGCCCGCGCCCTTCAGATACTCCCTGTATCCCTCATGGTTTCTGTCCAGCATCGTTCTTCCCTTCTGGTTCCCAACATTGGTCGCAGAGCTCGGGCTTGTTGGTTGAGCCCTCGCAGTTCGTGCAGACAACACGCCCGCATTCGACGCACTTGAAGAAGTTCTCTGCCTCACCAAAGTGCATCACGCTGGTTGAGTGACTGGCGTTCTCACACACCGGGTCGATCTCCCTCACCACTGAGTCGACCTCGTAATCGACCCAGCCAACCTGCTCCTCCATGTACTTGCGGAACTCTCCCTCTGTCTGGAAGAACTGGTTCTGGTCGAGCATGTAGAAGAGCGCGCCGGCGGATGCACGGATAGGCTCCCCACTCTGGTCGTCATCGGAATACGGCATCCCCATGGCATCGCTCATGAGGTCTCTAGCCGTCTTGAGGATCCACTCCTTGGCCTTCTCGGGCTTCCAGGTCATCCGACCCTCCCGCTAAGACGGCGTGCCTGACGAGCCTTTTCATCACCCTTCCTAATATCCGAGCACATCTCGTCGAAGCCCTCCTGAGCCTCCTTGAACGAGTAGTAGCTGTTCGACTCGCTTCGAGCGCCCGGCAAGCCGTCGCTCACCTGATACTCGACCCAATCCTTCTGGTCGAAGGGCGGGTCATCGTCACACGTCTCATCGGCGAGTACCGCCACAAGATACACGTTGAGACTACCGTCCCACCCAAGGATGAGAGGTACATCCAGCTCCAGTAGCGCCCGTATTAGCTTGTCGATAAGACCGAGCCTCTGTATGCGCTTCTTCTTGGCTGCCATCAGAACACCACCTTCATGTAGATCTCTATCGACTCCGCCACCCACGGCAGGTTGTTCTGGTAGTCGGACCACTCCTCGAGTGCCTTGTCCCAGTCCTCACTCTCGAGGAGACGCTCGACCTTGGCCCGAGCATCCTTGTCCTCGATCTCCGTGATGTAGTCCTTGATGATGCCGCAGGCAGCCTTCGTCGCCTGGTCCGCACTCTCGTAGACGTCGATGTCCTCGCCGTGCTTGTGGTTGTAAACCATCACGGCCACCTGCTTGCCGTTCGCGATCTCCTCCTCGAGCTCGTGCACCACCTCGTAAGCACTCCTGATGACGATCTCCTTCTCGGTGACCACCATCGCTCCGCCACCGAACTCGCCAACACGAAGCTTCTCGCAGTAATCCGCCCAGGTCAGCGAGAACATGACCTTGGTACCTGCACGGAACTTCTTGAAGAAGGCCTGTACCAGCATACCGACGGCGTACGGGTCATTGCCCTCGTCGCTGTAGAACCAGGCCTTCCACGCCAGAGCGCTTCCCTCCTGCTTCTCGATGTCGACGTTGATGATCGGCTCGTCCTTGAACAAGACCTCGGCGAGCTTGGCCTCCTCCGTGAGCGCCTCCCCCTCGTCGGAGAAGTGTCGCCTGTCGTCGTTGATCTTGAAGTCGACGTCTCGATCGCTCGAGAGGTTCGAGAGGTTCGACATCAGCTCTAGCCACTCCGCCTCTTCCTTGGTTAGATCCACAATCTCTTCGCTGAACTGCAAGTAGTTGTTCGACATGAAGCCCTCGAGACTCTTATGCCCGAAGTCGGGGAGTACTTGTCGTCCCGTGACACCCCGTGACATCACTCATTCACGAAGGGATGAAGTGAAAATTCCTTCTTGCTTCCCCATCAGGATCGGAGTGATCTGCAAAGTCTAAGAGCTCTGCGGAACAAGAGCTCTGAAGTCATCACTAGGTGGCTAGAAAGAGAAAGAGCATGAACATCACGTTGGTCATCAAAGAGCCCAGCCCACGCTGTTTCGAGGTCACTGCAACCTGCGGGAAAGACTCCGCCGTAGGCACTGGGCACTCTGCGTACGTAGCGGCAGGCCGTGCTGTTACGCACCTTGTTCAGTACGCGGGCAACCGGCAAGACCCCACGGCACCCACCGAGGCTGTGCCTGTCGTTGGGCCTCCCCCGACTACCCCAGTGAAGGAGTTCTATCTCCGCTCAGGCCGTCGTCAGGGACAAACCTGTATGTACCTGGCAGACGTCGCGAAGTTCGAGGATGGCACGGAGATGATCGAAGTGGAGTACCAGGATGGATCCACCGGCCACGAGCACACCAAGTACCTCAACGTCATCTCCACCGACAAGAAGTAACGTTCTCCGGGGATAAGAACAATGACGCCTGGTGTAGCAATCCCCCCCCTTGCTATGCTGGGCGTCTCTAGGGGCTGAAACAGCTTCGATCCAGAACCTACGTTCAACCTGCATGCAACGGCGCTCGACCCGTTCAATCGAGCAACGCATAGTCGCCAACGACAACGCAAACCGCATCGCGGCCTAATACGCTCGATGCCGACCGCACCCCAGATCGTCCTGGTAGGAGTGCACTGGTCGTCAACCACTAGGGCTGGATCCCACACGGCGCCCACCGGTGTGAAGGTCAAGAGGAACAGGGGAGCTAGGACGTGGCCGAATCCACGCACCGTGCCCATGAGGTTCATGAGGCTAAGCATGTAGATGGTTGCTCGGACGTTGTGGACACCCGGGGGCAGTGCCCGGCAGCTCCACCTAACTAGGCAGTACAGCAGGGCAATCGCGTTATCGGGGAGCAAGGTGCGGAGGGAAACCTCTGCACCTTGTTCTTTTTCTACTCACTGAAAGAAGACAAGAACATGGCAACGACGAAGTCACGGGCAGCACGTGCGAAGCGCACCAAGGACGACCTCATCAGCGAGCTCGAGAGCCTCGAGCAGAAGCTGCAGGGTGCGGAGGCACCGGACCCGGTTGCGCAGACGATTGCGAAGGAGAACGCCACCAAGACGTTGGCGGCCGTGAAGGGGCTCAGCGTCGACAACATCGTCACCAAGGGGGCCACGTTCGGCCTCGAGGTTCAGCGCACGGTTGCGGGGCTCACCGAGCAGGCAGTGCTCAAAGCGGAAGAGCTCACCAACCTCCAGGAAGCCATCGCCATCGAGTCGGCCGAGCTGGAGCGTCTCTACGATCTCGACGTCGTGTCGGCCTCTGTGCAGGCCCTCATCGCGGAGCACACGGCCAAGAAGGCAGGTCTCGAGCAGGAGATCTTGGTCGCCCGCAAGGCGTGGGAGGAGGAGAAGACCGCCAACCAGCGCTTCGTGACGCAGCGCAACACGGACCTCGAGCAGAACCGCCGCCGTGAGCAGGCCGAGTACGACTACAAGACGGCTCAGGAGCGTGGGCGTGTGACCGAGGAGTTCGCCCACAAGATGGCCATCTCCGAGCGTGATCAGGCCGAGCGCGATGCTCAGGCCACGAAGGTCATCAACGAGCGCCTGGCCCTCCTCACGGCCCAGGAGAAGGACATCCAGCAGTTCCGTGCCCGCATCGAGGGCCTGGACGCCGAGCTCAAGGCCAAGAGCGACGCCGCTGTGGCCATTGCCACGAACTCCCTCAAGAAGGAGCTCCTGGGCAACTTCGCTCTCGAGAAGAAGGACCTGGACCTCGCCATCCAGCTTCAGATCCAGAAGAACGGCGCCGTCGAGCAGGCCAACGCCAAGCTCATCGAAGAGGTCACCAAGCTTCACGCCCAGCTCGATGCCGCCCGTCAGGAAGTCCGTGACATCGCCAAGTCGGCGGTGGAGGGAGCTTCCGGCCAGGTCGCTCTGCAGAAGGTGATGGAGGTCCGTCAGGACAACGGAGGCCAGCCCCGCGGCAAGTCCTGACCGTCAAGTAATTCTTGACGTAGGGCACAACAATCGTTCTATTGCTACTTCCACCCCGCAAGGCGGGTACCACCAGGAGAATCACCATGGCTGCAAAGAAGAAGTCCGCGAAGAAGGTCACGAAGTCCGTCAAGTCGAGCGCCCCCAAGCTCGCCAAGAAGACGGCGAAGAAGCGCGCCTCGAAGAAGGCGTAACTTTCATTCCCGGTTCGCCGGCGGAGAAGAGGTCGGTTCCTACCAAGGAGCCGGCCTTTTCTTTTAGCTACCTGTCTTGTCCGCCTTCGTGCCTGCGAACATGTGCTTACGCCAGCTCCATTTGTTGAAGCCACCCGTGTCAGCGTACTTCTGCTCCCAGGCTGTGGTCTGCAGCTCGAGCTGCTCTGTCACTTCGGCGAGGGTTCCATAGGTGACGTGCTGGTATCCGAGGAGGCGGTTGAAAGCCCGCCATCGTCCAGGGCCTTCGGGCCTGACATAAAAACAGCCGATCTCGAGCACCGACACACCCAGAACAGCAGCCCCTGCTGCATCTCGAGTGAACCAATCTGCTCCGGGCTCGTGCAGGACAGGTGCAACGTTCCTTCGGCTCGCCGCGCCTCGTCCAGACACCCGGTTGGTACCGGAGGCTCGTTGCACCGGCTGGTCATCAGCACCAACGACAGGAGTGCCAGCGTCGTGCACAGCAGCAGGGCTGGCTTCATCTTGGACGGTTTCCTGGACATCATTGGCAGGCTTGGGACGCGACACTGTCTCTCAGAAGTATCTGGTAGCTACAAGGAACGGAAGCTCACTTCTTTTCCTTGATCACCACGTTGGTCGGCGGCTCCGAACCAAAGGGCTTGTTGAGCGAGTTGGAAAGCGTATCTACGAGAAGAGGATTGGACTCGTCGCCCGGCCCCTCGTGAAGAGAGAACCGGTCGAGGAGCCGCTGCATCACGACAGTGAGATCGAGCACCTCACGTAGCTTCTGAATAGCTGCAAGGTGCCCGTCGTCACTCTTGTCCTGCTCAAGGGTGAACTTGAGCCTGTAGAGCTCTTTCTGGATGGCCGCGTTCGCCTCGTACAGCTTTGCGAGCATCAGCAGCCTGCAAAAGACCAGGTTACCCAGCAGGCCACGGCAACGATGATGATGATCATCGTTCCCTGAACTACGTCGAGCTCGTGCTTCCCGTAGGTTTCTTCCTTGTACATGGCGCCATAGTACCCCGAGGACGTACGAGAGTCCCAATCCATGCCGTCTCCATGATGGGCTTCTTCTTCCCGAGTAGGGTCTGCTCTACGGACCAAGCTGTGTACGTGTCCTGATCGAGACGGCGCCAACCTCTGACGGGTGTCTGTAGTCGGTTGGCCCCGTTGATGGTGGGCCTTTCTAGGGTGTCTTCATCCACCTCGGCCATGAAGATGGATGGCCCCCTACGGCCCGTGTAGGCGAGTGCGAAGGCTAGATGACTCGACTTGCCTCGAGCCTTCTGCAGCCACCACTCGTTGAGCTCCTCGACGGCTCCTTCTAGGTCTATGAGAACCCGCCAGCCGGAGCGCGCTATTAGCTCCCTGGCCCGTGTGACCTCCGCGGTGACTAGGTAGATGAACATGCTGGGTGGATGGGCCTGATCCCTTCAGGTAGAGGCGGTTACGCCCGTCGGCGTGGCCATGGCGTCTGAGCCTGGCCTGTACAGCGTAGACCTCACCTTCACGGAGAAGATCAACCAGTGAAGACGGCCCGTTGTCGCCAACCGCTTCAGTCTTGAGCCCACTGTTTCATTCACTGGCACCACAATGAGGACACGGGTTCATCCAGCTCCCATCACGCTCGTTGTACCCACGCTTGGCGTTCACGTGCTTGCAGCCCTGACGAACGAGACCGAGCATCTTGCTGGCAATCTCCAGCTCGGCATCGATGCCATTGATGAAGTCAGTGAGCTTCTTCACTTCAGCAGGGATCTGCTCGAAGGGGACTGGGAACTGTACGATGGGTACGGTCATAGCCCCTTGAACACCTTGCCAGTACCAGAGCAGTAGTTGCACTTCCTCGAGAAGATCTTCCCTGCCCCAATGCAGATGGAACACGGAACCTTCGCAGCCTTCTTCTTGGGCTTCTTGACAGGCACCAGCTCCATGCCCTGCTTGGCGAGCTCCTTGTTCACAGCCTGCATCCGCAGGTTGTGCGCAACCTTGTCACCCAACGAGACAAGCGGCTTTGAGGGCCCAAAGGTCATGTCCTGCACGCCCATCCCCATCTTGATCTCCTTCGCCGTTTTGGACGGGAGAGGGATGCCCAGCATCAGAGACAAAGCGCCGAAGATACGCCAAGCGTTGTACTCGGACGTGATGATGGACTCGGGCTTGCCGTCGTTGGTGACGCCTATGACGAGGTAGTTCTCACTACCACGCTCGATTGTGATGCCACCGTCTTCAGGTAGGCGGCTGGGCATCTTTAGCATCGGAGTGTCGGGTCCGCGCCAGGACGCATGTGAGCCGGTAGTCCGGCATGCGTAGCGTTGAGCTCGGCCTGATGAGCCGGCGGTCCCATGCTCGGGTCGATCTCGTGCTTGAACGCTAGGTTGAGGTGCTTCCTGATGCACATCACCTGCTCTGGCGTCAGGCCCTCGGGCGCTGCGCCAGGCTCAGTATCCAGGCTGATCTCGAAGTAGCCCTGCA
>Ga0315289_10006462_pt1 | contig 17218 bp, 17 predicted proteins | sample YL17G11_40_MG_FD_203452 | JGI IMG/M metagenome (GOLD analysis project Ga0315289, IMG submission 203452) | Sediment microbial communities from Yellowstone Lake, YNP, Wyoming, USA - YL17G11_40 | ecosystem: Environmental > Aquatic > Freshwater > Lake > Sediment | place: USA: Wyoming | collected... | reverse complement strand
AATCTACTTTACCTTCTTTGTTAGAAGATAACATTATATTTCTTATTTTTTCAGCAGGCGAATCTAAGTTTGTTACTTTGTCATTATTTTTTGATTCCTGAGCGCTTCTTTCTGATTTTGCTACTTTATCTAAATCAATTGGTTTGTCAACATTACTTGAAACCATATTGTTTCTTGATGTTTCTGCAATTTTATTAATATCTTTATTGTTTTCTACATTAGAAGATTCATTTTTATTTCTAGCTGTTTCGGCAATTTTGTCAATATTATTTTCTGTATCTTTATTTTTAGAAATAAGATTTCCTCTTACAGAATTCGCTAAATCATCTAAGTTAATTTTAGAGTCAACATTTTTAGAATCTTGCACACCTCTGTATTGACTTGATTGTTCATCAATATCAAACTCTTTTTCTTTATTTTTACCTAAAGATAAATTTCTATAATGTTCAGAATTTTTATCAATATTTTGATTAGTTTCTACATTTGAGCTTAATAAATTTTGTCTTGTAATATCAGCTATTGAATCTAAATCTACATTGGAATCTGATTTGTTTTTTGATAATAAATTACCTCTAACTTCATCAGCTCTTTGGTCAAGATTTACATCACTCTTAACATTATTGGAGAGATTTTTATCTCTTATTGTTTGTGAGTAATTCTCCAAATTAATATCAGATGGATTATTGCTTGCCAATAAATTTTCTCTGATTGCATCTGCCATTTTATTTAAATCAACAGAAGATGTTAATAATTTATTTTTTGATAATTGATTTTGTCTATAACTTTCAGCAGAATTTTCTAATTCAACCTGATGTTCGACGTGTTTTGATAACATATTGTTTCTAACATCTTTTGCGATATCATCCACACTTACATTAAAAGTTTGTTCATTTTTTGCAAGCAAATCCCTTCTTACTTTAGTATATAAAATATCATAAAGGTTATCAGGTTTTTGAATATTTTTTGACAACAAGTTTTTTCTTATTTCAGCAGAATATTGCCCGAAAAAATATTCAAGTTTTTCTCGAGATTCTTGCTCTTCAAATGTTTCATCAAAAAATTCAGACATTTTGTTGTTTTATTTTAAATATAGTTTAATAAATATTATTGACCAGTTGTAACAGCCGCGTGTGTATCAGCATGTATAGTTCTAAGTGTTTTTCCGTCAAGTTGTAAATTTATAGTAATTGGGTCTACAGTAACTTTTGTAGCCTTTTCTTCTTTTCCTCCACCTAAAGCTCCGCTTATTGCATTTGCAATACCACTCATAGCAGAACCAGTTGATATTCTTTCTGATGCTGATGCTAAAGACTCTAATTTACTTGTATCAAGACCTTTTATTGCTTCTTTTAATTGTGTTATACCTTCAGCCATACTTTTTGTACTTGCTGCAGCTAATGACATAGCTGGAGCCAATACAACCATTACGGCAGCAAGTGCACCTAAAGAAAATGCCATTCCAATTATTCCAAAAGAACCTACTAATCCTAAAGCGCCGGCCGCGGCAATCATTAAAAGTGTAGGACCTATATTCATTAAAGAATTCCAATCAACACCTGCCATAGCAGAAAATCCTGCCGATGACATAAGTAATCCAGCTCCTAAAGCTGCCATTCCAAGACCTAAGCTCATTAAAAATACAACGCCCATTTCTAATACAACCGCTCCAATTCCAGTCGTCATAATTGCTCCCAATCCAGCCACTATAAGACTTAAACCTATAATTCCAACAGCGGCAATTGCTAATACTTCCCAACTAATTCCTTCCATAATTTTCATAGCAACAGCAAAAGGTAAAAAAGCAGCCCCAATAGTAAGCATAGCAAATGAGCCCATTAATATATCTTTTGCACTTATTTTGCCTAATATTTTACTCATTAACCACATAGTTCCAGATAGACCAACTAAAGCAACACCAAATGTAAGAAGTTGTCCACCACTCGCATCTCCACCAGCCGATGCTATTCCAGCTGTTATTGCTATTAAAGCAGCTCCAATCAATATTGCCGACAAACTTAGAGTAGCGGCGCCTTTTAATATTTGAGCAGAACCTTTTCCAAAAGATTTTAATCCTTCCGCTAAGCTCTCTAAAAATCCACCTGGTTTACCTCCTTCTGGAACTTTTTCTGCACCTGCAGTAGGAATTACGCCTCCGCCTTTTTTCTTACCTCCAAGCATTTCTTTAATTCCGCCACCTTCTCCACCCAAGGCAGTTTGTTTAAATCCTATTCCAAACATTTTACCATTAAAAACTTGTTTTCCTACACTAAACAATAAAGCAAGACCAGCCATTAAGCCTGCAAATATTACCTTAAGCCAAACTGGTGCACCACTCAACACCTGAACAAACGATGTTAATCCTTTAATTATAGGTTCAAAAAATACAAACAAATTCATTATCGCACCTTTCAAGTTTGCTATACTTTCACTAAAGCTTGTATTTTGTTTAGCCTGCTCTTCTAATGTTCCTTTTTCTTTTGCTTGAGTTTCTAATTGAGCTTTTATGTTATCTTTTGTTAATGAATTTAAATCAGAAACACCATCAATTCCACCAGACATAGTAATGCTTCCATCTTTGCCTACATTATTAAGCAAGAACGCTTTTTCTTCAGGATTTAAACCATCAAATAATCCCGGCGGAAGTAATTCTGTTTTTTGAGCATCTTTATTCATTGTAGAAATTTGCTTTTGCAAACTATCTACACTCATACCGGTTGCGGTAGCAACCATTTGTAATCTATCATAATCAACAGCATCAAATGCCATCTCTCCAGTTGCTTTATCGAACTTCCCAATATCACCACCCATTTGTCCAAGAATTTTTTGTAATTCTTCTGGACCTTTTCTTGCTGCAGAAAGTAAATCCATTGGATTTATATTTGCGAATGAGCCACCGGCCAATTGTAATTCAGCGGCCATATCCATAGCGCCTTCAATGTTTCTGGCTTTTGTAGACATATCAAATATTTCATCAATATTTTGTCCCATACGCTCAGCTTGAAGTGCCATTCTTTTTAAACTTTCTTCTCCGCCTTGAAAACCCATATTACGGAACTTTGGAAGATTTTTAGCAATATCTTGCATTATCTTTCTTCCATTCACGCCAAAGTTCATTGCTGATTTCATTGTACTTTCAGCAAGTTTATTTACATCTTTGGAGGTTTTGCCCATAAGCATCATTTGTCCACCAAGTTCACCAACTTCTTCAACTGCAAGACCGGTAGCATTTTTAATTGCAGCCATATCATTAGCAGCTCCTGATAAAATACCAACATCAGTTGTTCTTAATGTAGAACCAAGAGTTCCCATCAATTTAGTTGTATCAGCCATACTCATCCCAAACTGTTGAGCATTACTTGTTAATACTGCAAATTGTTTAGAAGCTGTAAAATTATTTGCTAAAAATAACCCAGACTCTCTTTGAGCGTTAACTATTGTTTGGTCAAATTCTCCCATAGCTTTAGTTATTGCGCCAAGATTAAATCCTGCAGACAATCTTTCTAAAGTGCTATCAAGTGTTTTTTTCCAATTAATAGATTTTTCACCGACTTTATTTTGTGCGGTTTCTATTTTTTTAATTTCCTGCTCTATTAATCTATAATCTTTAATCGCATCAGTATCCAAAAACTTTTTAAATGTTCCAAATCCTTTTTTATCATCTACTAATTTTCTAAATGATTTCATCGCATCATCAGACATTTTAGAAAAATCTCCGGAACTCATTGCGTCCTGCATATCTTTGGCCATACTAGGAAATTTCGTTGAAATGTCTTCTATTTGACTGTTCAATTTAGCAAAATCTTCCCTATATCCCTTTCCGGCTTTTAATGCATTTGCAAAATTTCTATCAATACTATTGGCACCATCTTCTAGTTCATCATTTAAGGTTTCTAAGTCATTTGCCATTTTAGACAAATCATCGCTTGAAAATTTGATTTGGTCAAATATTTTACTTTCACCCATACCAAATAACTGACTTGATATAGACCCTAATAATTTACTTGATTTACTATAAGAATCAGACAAGTCAAATCCAGACTTGGCCATTCTTTCATGAAGAGCTGCTAATTTTTTTAATTCTTTTTCACTAAGTTCTTTTGCCATTTACTTCAATAAATATAAACTAATAAAAAAAGTAATTTTTATTCTATTTATACAAAAATAACTCAATATTGTAAAAATGGAAGACTCAAATAAGGTAACAAAAGGTCAATTACTTGAAATGATTAGAAAAGAAATAATATTTCAAGAAAAAAAAGAATTACTTGAAAATAAGATTTTAAGTATAAATAACGAATTATACGTCTTAACAGAAGGCAAAGAAGGAAAAAAGAAAAAAGAAGACGATATTGATGAGGGTCTTTTTCAAAATATTGGAAGAGGTATTGCTGGGGCACTTTCTGGAACAAAAGGAGTTGGTCAAGCTGCGGCTCAAAAAGTACAACAAGCCGGTCAAAAAGTAGCTCAAAACGTACAACAAGCTGGTCAAAAAGTAGCTCAAAACGTACAACAAGCTGGTCAAAAAGTAGCTCAAAAATATCAATCTGGTGCTGACCAAAAGAAATTACAATATATAAATTCTGATATACAAAAAAAGCAAGCAGAACTTAATGACCTTAAAAAACAATATACAGCCTTAACAGGACAAAGACATAGCACTAAAGGTTCTCAAGATGCAAATGCATTAGCAAGAGACCAACAAAGTAAAGGTATGTCAAAAAAACAAAAAACAAATCCACCATCTGAACAAATTGGTAAGAAGGTTCAAGCTCAACCTTTAAAAAATATGGCTGAAAACAAGAAAAAATAAACTAATAAAAGCCGGCTAAAAACCGGCTTTCTTTTTTAAATATAGTTTGTGTTATTTACCTCCAAACATCTCTTGTAGGAACTTATATTTACCTGGGGTATGCATAGCTCTCATTTGTGAATTAGCCAACTCTAAAGCCTCATCAATTTCTTTTGAAGAGTTTATCCCAAAAAGTCTTTCTTTTGTGATAAATCCAGTCTTTTTAAGTTCTTCAATTTTACCCGGAGTGTGTCTGGCTCTTAATAATGAATCACGATATTCAAACACCTCATCAAAAGCATCATATTTAGAACTTGAGTCAGAATCTGTATCTTTATAAGTAAATCCACTTGTTGATGGGTCGTGGAATCCAAAAATTTCCACAAAAGATAAAACTACATTAATAAGCATTATAATAGCAAATATTCCAAAAATTAAAGAAGAAGTCCATTCAGGTAAACCATAATTAATAGGAACATCATTTATCCAAAGTTCTACAACTCTGTGTTGCGCGGTTATCCAAGCAAATACTAAAAATCTCAAAAAACCTACCCATCCAGTAGGTACATCAGGAACTTTAAAAAATAAAAGGTAAATCATATAAAAAGGAAAAGTGACAATTCTAAAAGGTAGACTTAAAATATACCTAAAAGATATTGAACTTTTTTCAGGTTCTTCAACCAACACTTTTAATGGTTTTTTAACCGACTTACGTTTTTTGGTGTTATCTGATTTGTTTTTCATAATTGCTCTTTTATATTTAAACGTAAAAGAGACTAAAATGTTACAAAAATATTGGAAAATTATGGTTTGGTAGATACAGCTCTAATTTGGCCAGCCAAACCTCGTTGTTTTCCTCCAAGTCCTCCTACGACAACGCTCTGTGTCGTTGTTGGGGGGTTTAACATAAGAGATAGTGTTTTATTATCTTTAACATACTGAGGGTCAGCAAGATTCTCTTGTCTTATTATTGTATTTTCATCATAAACGCCTTTGGTTGGGTCACCTATTTTTTGTTTAGTTATTTTATCTAATTTATAATAAAGAGGCTCTTGTCTGTTTATTTTATCGATTATCTGACTTGCAGTAAAAGGTTTGCCATTTTTCTGACCAATAGATTTGTTATTTAAAATAACATAATATCCATAAACTTTTTTATCAATTACAACAGGCGTTTCTTCTGAGCCGGCGTATTTTTCTCCCATAAACACACCACCTTTCCATTTTCCTTGAAAGGTGACTTTTTTTGTCTTTGGATTCCAACCTAAAACATTGGCCTTAAAGTTGCCATTAAAAAGCCACGCTATTTTAAGTGGGTCTTTTGTTAAATTATAACATCTAAGATATTTTTTAGAAATTTTAGCACCATCAATAAATGGTTTAATATCATCAACCTCTCCAGTTATTTCTCCTTTTTTACTATAAAACTTAGCTGAATTACTTCCATCTTCACTGTAAAATCTTTTATTAGACGTATTTCCGGTACCGCCACATTCTTCCCCACTTTCTTTACGATGACGTATTTTATCTGCTAATGAACTTCCTCCATAACTAACAGTAGAAGCTGTTGAAGATGGTTTATTTGAAAACCAAGACTTAGGATTAAACCAAGCTTCGAAAAGATTGTTTATTCTTCCATCTAATTCTTCAAACTGTTTTACAGGGTCTTTCATCTATTGTGCTATTGACAATAAATAGTTATAAAAAGACAAATAGTGTAATTAATTCAGGATTTGACCTAAAGCAAATTCTCCGGTTTTGATGATGTTATTTTTAACATCTCTTCTTACTTCTAATTCAGAATTACTAAAGTAATCATAAAGAGAATCAAACTCCTCTTCGGTTATGTTTATTGATTTATAATCAACAAATCCGCCAAATATGATTTTACCTTCAAATGAATAGGTGTTTTTTTCATCATTATTAGACATTTTGATTATAAGAAAAGAAACTTCTTTATTCGAAATAATTTCTGCGCTTGGCTCTTCTACAGAACCGGATGACCTAAAAGAATCAAAATCAACTGCTTGTTTAGCTCTGTCGCACTCTTTTTTAAATGTTTCTATAAATTTTTCTTTAGCAATTTCCATGGTTATATTTTTTTAACAAATATAAATGATAAACTTAAGAAAGTCAACTTATTTATCAATATGGCCCATATGGCTCATAGCTAGATAAAAATCGATTTTATTTATTTTTTGAAGGTCTAGTAAAAAATCTTGCTTATCTGCCTCTTTTTTATTTTTAATTCTACAGTAATCTAATAATTTATCTTCTGGCAAATTCTTTATATGTTTATAAATTTTTTTCAAATCATCAAAATGGTCACTTTTAACTAAAGCTAATTTTGGTCCATATTCTTTTAGTTTTCGTAAAAGAAGTATGGCTTCAGTATCCATATTTAATTCAGAATCATCATTATATAAATGTTCTCCCATAATAGGATTGTTTTCTAATTTTCTGTCTATGGTTTTTATTAATTCTAAAATATTATCATATGGTCCAACAATATATTCAAAATCTTTACCTGCACCCAAAGTTGGAACGCTTGTTTTGACTTTCCAGTAAACAAATATTTTAGCTTTCCACTTATCGTTTTTTTCTCCAAAAATTATTCTAAACGTATAATCTGGGAATTTAAGAGTAAATGTCCATAAATTCATTCCTTTTTTCTCTTTAAACCCATCAAAATGGAATTTTTTTAAAAATGGAGAAAATCTTTTAATTAATTTACCTACCTTTTTGGATTGATTATCTATATGGACAGAATTGTTATTCACATATGTAAATATTTAAAAAAAATACTATCTTTGTATTAATTATGAAATTAAGAAACACAGACCAAGCTATTGAATATTTTTGTAACAAATGGTACGAAAACAAAGAAAGATTTGTAATGGTCGAGAAATTTGAAGGTGGTTCATTTAAAATAGGCACAACAGAGGATAATGAAATAGAATACATTAGATTTTTTAATAAAAATGGAGAATTACATAGAAATAATGGAAACCCTTCAATTATAACAAAAGATATTATAATGTGGCATAAAAATGGCAAACTACATAGAACTCATGGAAAACCTGCCATTATTAGAGAGAGCCCAAAAATAAGAAGATATTATTATTATAATTATTTTCAAAACTTATCAGAAGAAGAAACTGCTGGCTCCTATGAAAAAGGATTTCCGCAGGAAGAATATTTTATAGACGGATTAAGACATAGAGATTTTGATTTACCCGCTGTTGTTTTTGACAGTAAACATTCTTATTGGTATCAAAACGGATTAATGCATAGAGATAATGATAAGCCAGCGATAATAAATGGAAACTTTTTTTATTATTATAAAAATGGTAAAAAATACAAAGAAGAAATTTGTTATGGAAACAAAAAAGTAGATTGGATTATGAAAAATCCGATTATTATTTTAGTTACAATTTTTACAATTATAACATTAATTACCTTTTGCCTTTAGACTTATTAGCAGCATCTTGTTCTGCTTTGTTTTTCTTTTCAATTTCTTCAGATATTCTATTAACAGTCCATCTTCTATCGATGGTAGTCATTTCATAAGCTTCATTTCGCGTAACTCCTTTTCCGTAATAATAAGCCAAAAAACATTCTTCATTAACAGTATTTCTATAATCATCCGGAAGAGTTAAAAAGCTCTCGTCAATCTTAACAGTGTCTTTCATTTCTTTACTGCAAGATGGACAAATATGCATTACGGTTTCATCAAAACCTGGCTCAACTTTATCCATAAAATTTCTTAAAGATTGAGAATCTTTAATTGGTATTTTTTTTATAAAATTAAAAATAAATTTTTTATCTCTATTATCATTAATAGATGTTATTTGAGCCATATATCGACTTAAAAGTTGTTTATCTTTTGCAATATCACTATTAGAAATTCTTAGAGGAGTAAAATTTATTTGAATAGGATTTTCTTTCATTAAAGTGCTTGGTAATATATATTCGTATTCACCATTTTCATTAGGTGGAATATTAATTTCCTTTGCTTCTATATCTGATATTCTGAATTTACCTTTTGATTCATGACTACATTCTGGACAAGTGAAATCCATTTCAATTTCATCTCCATATGTTACTGACCTTAAAAATAAAAGTATCGCATCCCTATCACAAATTAATAATTCATCGTATTCTATTTCAGAATCTAAAATCACATTATTTAATAGAATTTTAATGGCGCTTCCAGTTTGTTTTAAATAAGGTGATGACATAACTATTTCATCATAACCGGTAATAGCTCTTACTTTAACATACTTTGTAGCGCCGGAATAAAAAAGCCCCATAGACGGTAAGTAAATCTCGTCAAATGGGACTTTTAATAATTCTGGTGTAGGTTTCACAAATTTTAAACTTTAGCGTTTGGCCAAAATAATTTAGCTGTAATAGGAACAGTATCTTCATAAATATGACCACAACTAGTACATTCGAATTCATGGTCCATATCTACACTTGGTTCAATTATTTTAATATATTCTCTTAAATAATAACTATCAGAAATAGGCATTGATGAAATTGCTTTGCTAATATATATCTTATCTCTATTACCATTAAATTCCATTAATTGAAGAATATATCTTTCTGTAAGAAGATTTGAAGTTCCTACATTTTTCTTAAGCTTTTTAAGAGATTCAACTTTTTTAGTTAAATAATTTTCATCTTTCCCGGTAAGAAGTCTGAATTTTACCATTGCCTTCATTTTAGGAAGTTCTACAGAAAATTCTCCATTTTGGTCTGGCTCAAGACTCATTTCTTTATTTTTCAATTCTGAAAGTTTTACTTTCGCGATATATGATTCTCCACACTCCGGACAATTCATTTTAACTTCATAATCATCTCCATATCCAGAAGAGCGTAAAGATAATAACACAGCATTCTTGTCGCCAATAAGCATATCATCAGGACGAAGTGATTTATCAATTATAGCACTTTCTAAAAGCACATCTAAAACTCTACCGTTTTTGATAAGGTCTGGGCTTGTTAAGATATTTTCATCTTCAGCAGTTAAAAATTTAACTTTAACTGTTTTTTGGCCATTTGGATAGTATTTTCCCTGAGATGGTAAAGATACCTCATCTGTAGGTGTTAAAAACTCCGTATCTATAAATTCGGCCGGTATACCAGCTTTTTCAGATGCATTTTGTGCATATTCATTTTGCTGTGACATACTTGGACCTTGTCCATTTACGTTGTCGTTATTGCTGTTTTTGTTACCACCAAGGGTAATTGGGTTACTGTCGTTATTGTCGCTCATTTTAATAAGTTTTTTATATAGATATGGCCCAAAAATTTTTTCAGGTATACAAAACTTATGTAATATTGCATTAAAGTAAAGGATTGTGTAAATTTAATGTATGAATAAAAATATGCCGGTTATAATTGAATTATGTGACCTAGAAGGTATTGTAACTTTTGAAGGTTCTTTAAAAGAAATGCCAAAAATAGAAACAAATATAAATGAAATTGCATATATGACTACATCTAATTGGGTAGCTTCGAGTTATAAATGGAACCACATAGAATTAGGTTTTATTACAGAATGTGATAAAAAACAAAATTGGATATCAGACTGGGTAAGAAAAACAAGTCATTCAATTGTTGGAACAGAAGGGTATGCAAGTGATTATAAAAAAACAATAAATTTAATATCTTTAGATAGTAGTAATCCATACAAATGGACTCTTGTTGGAGCGATGATGGTTTCTTTTGAAATGTGTTTTTATCCAGAACAAAAATTAAAAAACTTCATTAAGAATAGTAAAATTTTCACAAGAAAAGTTTTATTTGAAAAAATAAATAATCCAACAAAAGAAATTGGATTTAATATGACATTAAACGTAGACAGAGCAATATTACATGGATAAAATACCGGTAACAATAGAAATGTTAGATGATTATGGAAAGTCAATTTTTCTTGAGGCTTTTACTGAAATGCCTTCATCTGAAACTAATATGCATATAAATGTATTAGGACGTGGATTATATGAATATACTGCGCCTCCAACAACAAAATGGAAAGATATCAATGTTGATTTTGTAAATTCAATTACAAAGAAACAATCAGATTGGTTATTACAATGGTCTTATAGTTTTTTTACAGTTTTTGGTGTGAGAAAAAATATAAGAGTAATTCCAAAAGATGAAAATTGCACTTCTTTTGTTTTATCAAATGTGTATCCTGTTAATTTTGAACAAAGGATTATTAATGATAAAAAAAATAAGGTTTATAATAATGTTTTTAAAAATGAAAAACGTTTAAAAAGACATGTTTTATTTGAAAAAGACAATCATCCAATTATAGAAATAGATTTAACTATGCAACTATCAATGGACCAAGTTATATTTAATCGATAAGTAAATATTTAAATCTAGCTTTTGTTAATTCATATTCTTTCATTAAATCACTTTCCCACACTCTTTCAATTTGAAATCCGGAGCCTCTTGCAATAACATCTTTTCTTTTATCATTATTAACAGACCTTCTTTGCATTGGATTCATGTCTTTAGTTTCAATATCTTTAGCGTGAAAATAATCTCCATCAACTTCAATTATTAAATTTTTAGAAGGAATATAAAAATCGTAAATTTTTCCACCTACAATTTTTTGTGTTTCAAAAGGTATTTCTAATTCTTCTAATAAAGATTTGAAAAGTATTTCCGGAGTAGTTGGTTTTTTATCCATCTTCCTAGCCATACCTTCTAAATAAACCTCTTTCTGCTTTTGTGTTCTAGGTTTTTTCCTTGCAGCTCTTTTAATGCCTCTTAAAATCGAAGCGACTGTTCTTATTTTTTTTGCCATCTCTAATAAATAGAGATGTATTATTATATTATCTAAATAAGGTACCTGTTTCAGAACGTTTTTCTCCGTAAACCCAATATTCTTTTCTTCCATCACTATGTATTACAGCCGGTTCGAACTGACCTCTATGAAGTTTTCCGTGAACACAATATTTTTCATATCCAGATGAATGTATCACAGCAGGTTGAAGGAAATCTCTATGTGGCCTACCATCTTCATCATAAAAAGTATCTAATATTTCACCTTCGCCTTCTACTCTATGACGTTTTTCTTTCCAAGTTGTTTTATGATACCATATTTTTACATTACCATAATCCTCATCAGGTTTTCTAAAAAATTCTGTTATTACAAATCTTTGCAACATTATATCACCTTAAATTCGCTTATGTTTTGCTTTTTAAACGACTTTTCCATCAATTTAGACGCATCTAGACCTTGTTCTGCAAAGTACTCCTGAATGGTCGGTATTGCCAAATCATAGTAATCTTCTAAAATTTCTTCATACTTCTCAATTTCAGATTCATTCAACCCTTCTTTGTTGAGTTCAAATCCCCGGACGTATTTTACATCATCTTTGTCGAAATTTTTAAGAGAGTTAGCGGACTCTTTTAAAAATACCGGTCTCAACAACTCTCTGTTTGATAAACTTCCATCGTCTTTTTTGTAAGTAAAAACTGCTTTTTCCATTATGTTTTTGTTTTTTTTTTGATAATTATTATAAAACCTGGCAAAATGTCTCAAAACTTAACAACACAACCAGATATTTCGATTAAAGATAAGGAAAAAAGTCCTTATTTGCAAAAGAATAATCACCTTATGCTAGGATTTATAAGCTGGCACGAATTTATGGATTCTTTAATTGGAGTAAAACAAACAGTACTTAATTTCTTTGTAGCTTTATTGGCTGTGTCAACAACATTTATAACAAATTATGTTTGGGATGATGCCGGCGCAATTTATTTTATGTTATTTTTAATATCTTTTGATGCCGCTACTGGTGTAACAAAATCAATTAAAAATAAAACATTTTCAAGTGCAAGACTTCCAAGAATACTGGTTATTATGGTATCTTACACTAGCTTATTGGCCCTTTCTTGGAACATATCAAATTACAGTCCATTTTATTATTGGTTACCGGGAGCATTATATGGAGGTTTTATAGCAACTCTTGTTGTGAGTATTTTTGAAAACTTACACGCTTTAAAAATTATTCCAAATAGAGTTTATGATGCAATTAGTTCTAAATTAGAAGCTTTACAAAATCTTGTTTTGGGAGCAAAAAAAGATAAAACAAAAAAGAAAAAGTAAGTAGTTACAGTGGAAAGTAATGATTACAGACGAGCTTAATGGGTATTGATGTTATCTCAAGGTTTCTGATTTCATCACACTACTACAAACCTTTTTTCGTCCACTGTAACAATTTTTAAAATACTTTCCTAAATTCAGCTGCAGCATTAAACGATAACCATCCTTTATCTTTTGCAAACTTAGTTATGTAAATACTTCCTTTCGAAAGTTTTGGTGCTAATTTTTTGTACATATTTTCCCACATAATAACTTTCTTAACAGTAGCCCCATCTGATAGGTGCATAATATACATTTTTGTACCTTTCTTTGTTGGTTTTTCCTCAACATTATTAAGACAAAAATAATAAAAGTTTTTTGGGTCTTCGAAATTAGTTACCGGCTCTATTGCAATACCATATTCTTCAATGAATGATTTTTTTAATTCATAGATTGTTCTTAATAATTTTAAATCAAGATTACAAACTTCCATAAATTGAGCTTGTTTAATTTCGATTGGTGTTTTTGCAAATTTTCTATAAACAGTAGCTGTTTCAACTCCATAATTGCCAAATATATCTATTTGCATAACATTTTTTATTTTTGCTTTTCTCCACTCTAAAATTTCTTCTCTTGACTCTGACCAATCATCAAACAATCCAGCCTTTAAACAAGCTTCAAAACTACCTTTATTAAATTTACTTAAACCTGCTCCAAAAAATTCATCTTTACTAAGAGTTTCAACCTTCTTATCTTTTAATTCTTTAAAAGCCACTTCTCCCATTCCGTTTATACCAGAGAATCCCATAGCAATTTTTTTATCCTCTATTACTGTCCATTCCCAATTTGATTTTCTTGTTGGAGGAACAATTTCTATTCCTTTTGACATGGCAGAAAGAAGAGCCGCTTGTAACCATTGTTTTTCTTTTTCTTTATCACTAATACTTTTAGGATGATTTAAAAGTGCTGTATAAAATTCAGTTGGATAATAATGTTTTAAAAACAATGTTTGCATAGCCACATAGCTATATGATAAACTATGACTTAAATTAAATGAATATCCTAAATATTTAATTAACCAATCTTCTATTTTTGCAACTTCTTCTTCAGATAATCCTTTCGTTTTCGCGCCTTCAATAAATTTACTCCAAAGTTCAGTATATCCTTTATAATTTTTATTTTTTAATTCATCTTCAGAAAGCTTTTCTCCATTAACTTTTTTGGATATTATCTTACTGGCAGAGTCCATATATTTTCTTAAATTATCTCCTTCCCCCAAAGTTAATCCTCCTAATTTATTCGCGATAAACATTAATTGTTCTTGATAAATTAAAACTCCATTTGTGTTTTCAAGTAATGGCGCCAAAGATTCGTGAGCATAAGTTCTTTCGTTTAAATTAAATTTATTTTTAATAAATTCTTCATGAGCACCAATTCCCATTGGACCCGGACGATATAGTGCATTAACGGCAACTAATTCATCAAATTTCTCAACCTGAATACCTCTAACTAAACCATTAATACCTTCAGATTCAAATTGAAATACTCCTTGGTTGTTTCCCATTCTTAATTCAATAAAAAGATTCGGGTCTTCAAGATTTACATAATCAACTTGTTCTTGTATATCAATTCCTTTATGTTCTTTAACAAGTTTTATAGCGCCTTTTATGACATTTAAAGTTCCAAGATTTAACCGGTCTAATTTTAAAATACCAAGAGAAGAAAGGTCTTTTCCACTACCAGATTCTTGAAACCCTGAAACCATTTGGCCTTTACAAATATTTACCGGCATATAATCCCAAACCGGTCCAGGAGTGATAACAATACCTGCGGCGTGTTTACCAAGATTTCTTATTTGTCCTTGAAGTTTTAAAGTTAAACTTAAAACCTCTTCATTACTTGGGTCTAAAAGCCAATTTTTAACCCTTTCTGAGCATTCTGAATTGTCTGGCCAAGTATTGAACCATTCTTCCAAAGAAATGTCCCAAACTGGCTTTGTTGGCATTTCTTTAGTAACAGCAAAAACATCCGATTCAAAACCTGAATCTCCGCCTAATGCTTTTACAACATCTTTTAAACATCCCTTTTCATTGAAAGTTCCAAAAGTTACAACTGGAACAACTCGCTCTTTTCCATATTTTTCATAAAGAAAGTTTAAAGTTTTTTCATCAGTACCGGATTCAAAGTCAATATCAATATCTGGAAATCCTTTTCTTTCTGGATTTAAAAATCTTTCAAAAAATAAATTAAATCTTAATGAATCTATTTTTGTTATATCCAAACACCAAGATAGTAAAGACCCAGCTGCAGAGCCTCTACCTGGACCAACAGCTATATCGTTATCTTTACAAAATCTGATTAATTCCCATATAACCATAAAGTAATCCAACATTTTTTTATCATCGATTACTTTTAATTCATAATCAAGTCTGTCTTTATATTTTTGAATTACTTCATCATCAATTTTTACTAAACCATTTTTTTTATAAATGTTTAATTTTTGAATTAATTTCGCGTGAGCAAGTTTTGTAATTATATCCTTAGTGGTTTCAACTTTAAAATAATCAACAACATCTTTAGTTGGCTCGTATTTAGGGAATTTTTCAACATCAGTTTCAAATTCAAAATTACACATATCAGCCACTTTTAAAGTGTTATCTAGACATTCGTTTACAAAATGCTCCGGATAATTATATCCAAATTCTTTATTCATTTTATAAAAGTCATCTCTATTTGCATAATGAAGATGTCTAGCATTTAATTTAAATGCGGTTGGGTCATCAACTGATTTATGTTGATTTATTGAAATTATAACATCTTGTAATCTATTATCTTCAGGGAAAGCATAATGAACATCACCGGTAAGTATTGGTGTTAAAGAATATTTTTTAATCATTTTAAGAATAAAATGATTATATATTTTTTGTTGAGGGATTTCATTAAACTGTAATTCAGCTACTAAATTATCGCCAAATTCTCTCATTAAAAGTTTTAATCTTTCTTCTGCCTCTCCTTCTTTCCCTTCTTCAATAAGTCTGGCTAATTTACTGGCCATACAGCTTGTAGTAATTAATAAACCACTTTTATTATCAATTAACCATTCTGTTGTTATTCTTCCGCGTCTATAATACCCTTCTGAAAATGAGCGATAAACTAATTTATTTAAATTAACAAAACCTTCTTTATTTTTTATGATTATAGATTGATGAGTATCCTTGCCTTCATAACTTTTTTCTTCATGTTTATCCATTTCATCATTCAAATAGGCTTCCATTCCAATGATTGGTTTTATGTTAGCACTTTTGCATTTATTATAAAATTCAAAAGCTCCGGACATATTACCGTGGTCTAAAATAGTTATAGCTGGATGATTATATTCTTTAGCTAATTTTACGTAATTATCTATTTTTCCAGCACCATCCAATAAAGAATAACCGGTATGCAAATGCAAATGCACCATTGGTTTTTTGTGTAAACAGTTATCATTTTTACATCCACATCTAGTCATATCTTTTTGTTTTAGGACTTCAAATATACTAAAAACTATCGATATTTCCACATAAAAATTAAAAAAATGAATTTTATAAATCATATAACACTTTAATGCTCAAAATATTGACTTTTCATTAATTTCTATATAGATTTGAACCACGCGAATATGCAAATATTCTAACCAACTGATTGTTAAATTAAAACAAATATGAATGTACAAGAATTGTGTAAAACAGTAAAAAAGAATGAAAGGCCCGGAAGAGAAATTAAAATAGATGGGTCCAGATTTAATAACCCAAATGTTGTATTTAAATTAGGAACGGCTGAAGATAAAAATCGACCAAATACAGTGTATTTAAATGTCACATTTTGGGTTGACATAAAGGATAGAGAGGATATGACAAACAATTTCGATAAAACTATTTCAAAAATATATTCAAAAGAACTAAAAGACATTTATAAAGTACACCTAAAATCAACACTCGAAAACAATAAAATATTCCCTTTATATTATGATAATATTTTTATTTATGAATTTCCGGAAAATTTAAATTATAATTCCAAAAAAAGTTTTACATCTATAGAAATCAATTTACATACAGCAAATTGCTTAAGTAGAGATTTTAATTATTCTCTAAAAGACAAAGATGATAATGAGTTATTTATGGAAATGATAAAAATATCTCAAATTATTGCAAATACCGATTTATTGAAGGGTGATTTAGATTTCAGTATACACAAAAACAAATAATATAATATTCTAATATCACATTGACATTTAAAGCACCATAAGTATGGTGCTTTTTTATTTTTTCTAAACTATTTAT
>Ga0315289_10006460_pt1 | contig 17218 bp, 8 predicted proteins | sample YL17G11_40_MG_FD_203452 | JGI IMG/M metagenome (GOLD analysis project Ga0315289, IMG submission 203452) | Sediment microbial communities from Yellowstone Lake, YNP, Wyoming, USA - YL17G11_40 | ecosystem: Environmental > Aquatic > Freshwater > Lake > Sediment | place: USA: Wyoming | collected... | reverse complement strand
TAACGACTGGGTAACTCTGGGCAAGCCGGATTGCTGGTGTAGTGGATATAAGTATCAGTGCGATGGTGACGCTGATGGTGTCTCTTCGGGCCCAATGGATTACTATCGCATTTTCGCCGATGATTTGGCTCTGATTGTGAACAACTGGAAGAAAAAGGTTGACGACCAGACTTTGAACCCGTGCGCTGATATTGACCACAAGGATTCGGGCGGAATAAACAAGTACCGTGTATTTGTCAAAGACCTCAATATACTCGTAGACAACTGGAAGAAGAAAGATCGGGGCAATCCTTTTGATCCCCAAACGCAGCTTCCGGGTGATTGCCCGAGATCAGAATAGGCTGAAAAAAGAGCCACAGAGGACACAGAGTTTACAGAGACCTGTCTCGAGCGGAGCCGAGAGATAAAAAATACAATACCTCCTCGTCCGACGCCAAAGTCCGGCTTTGGACGACGGCGTCTGAGTTCTCTGTGCTCTCCTTCGACTTCGCTCAGGACAGCGTCTGTGGCAAAAAGGAGTATTTTGTAAATTTCGGTATGATTTAATGGCAACATGTGATAGAATTGACGTTGTGATAGTAACAGTTTGGGTAATTTTTTGTGGTTTTGAACAATAAAGAGAATATAGGGATACGGTCATGTCATGAGCATCACATTCTTGAAGGTAAAGGTTATAAATCCTGAACAGCCCAAGAAATCCCAAGAATTTGAGTTTCTCGTGGACTCAGGTGCAGTATATTCAGTGGTGCCTCAGAATATCTTAAAAAAACTGGGTGTAAAGCCGACCTCTTCCCAGGAGTTTATTTTGGCCAACGGTGAGGTTGTCAAAAAATCCATTGGCAATGCATATTTTGGATATGGAGATAAGATCCGAGCAGCGCCGGTTGTATTTGGATATAAAGGCGTATTTTTGTTGGGTGCGACAACAATAGAGGCTCTGGGAATGATTCTTGATCCTATTAGAAGAGAGCTTAAGCCACTTCCTATGCTCCTTATGTAAATTTAACCCGTACCCGTGGCCAGGCAAATGAGCAGCGTCCAGAGACTATTTCACTGAATCATCTTGTGGCAGGCCGAGCTGTTTGTATAGGTTTCTCCGGCCAGCCTTGTCGCCATCGAGTATTGCTCTGGCGTAATCGGCGACTTCCTTAGCCTGTGCGCGGGGTACTACGATCACGCCGTCTCCGTCGGCCACGACGACATCGCCGGGCTCAATCAAAACGCCGCCGCAGACGATAGGGCGGTTGACAGATTCGATTTCGTTTCGGCCAGGTCGAATCCCACGCCCCGGTTTGCGGAAATAGAGGGGCATTTTCTCAGTGGCAATTTCATCGGTGTCGCGGGCGGTGGCATCGGTGACGACACCGACACAGCCTCGCAGCTTCCAGCCCATAATGTTGTTGGAACCAATAGAGCCGACGTCGGAGTCCGGCGCATCGTCGAAGACCAGCGCAGTGCCTTTGCGGATAAGCGGAACAAATGGCTCGCTGGAAAGCTCGCTATACCACTTACCAACCCACTGGTCGAATTCCTTCGTCTCCAAAAGGGGCGCCGGCGGTTTGTTCGTAGGAACATACCGGACTGTTACCGCGATGCCGACAAAGCGATGGGCAAAGTGCTGCGTGTCCTTCCAGGCTGCGTGGATTTCCGGCGACATCAAGCCGATATTACATAGGCCGGCTTTATCCATGCCGTCTGCGACATCTGAAACACGCAGGCCCTGGAAAAGTCTGAGCGTCTGCTCGTCTTCTTCGGCGGCGTAAGTCTTTGTGGGGATGAAATTCTTGCCCGTCCTCAGCTCCTCAGTGCTCGGCTTGTCCGATTGCCCAGCGGCGGCCGGCTGCGAATGCGCGGGCGGCAGTAACAGCGAAAAACCCAGTAGTACAATCGCAGCCAGGACGATTGCCAGCGCTCTGATTTTTACATTCTTCGTTTCCATTTTAGCCTCCTGAAGTAATTTAGGTTGAAATCCGATAATGTTACTTTCGGCAGGTCAATACTATAAGGCCTTCTTGCTCTGCTTCAATATGAAAAGCCAGGCACACAAATTATTTGCGAAAATACTGCCGGGCGGTGTCCGCCGTTGCAGAATTGCTTGATTAACCCGGCGTATCTGATAGATTGAAAATACTCAAGCTGAGCGATTCGTCGTGTCATTCCTGCGGAAGCAGGAAGCCATTAACTTACTTCTGACAGTGTCCTATCGAGAAATCGGTCAGTTCGAGTAAAATAGGTATGAGACTTGCCAGTTGGAGACCGGTTTGATGATTGAAATCGCCCAGGGCATTTATATTTCTGAGGACGAGCTTGTCTTTAGGGCCTCTCGCAGCGGTGGGCCGGGCGGGCAAAATGTGAACAAGCTCAGCACTCGCATAACGCTACTTTTCGATGTGGCGAACTGCAGAAGTTTTAGCGAGGTGCAAAAACAGCAAATATTAAAAACGCTCGCAACTCGGGCCAATAGAAACGGCGTAATAAGGGTGGTTTCGCAGAGATTCCGAAGCCAAAGGGCAAACCGCCAGGCGGCAGTTGGACGGCTTGGCTGGCTTTTGGCGGCGGCACTAAAAAGCCAGCCGCCGCGGATAAAGACCGCCATACCCGAGCGCGCTCACGGCCGGCGATTAAAGGCGAAAAAGCAGCGGAGCATGTTAAAGCAATGGAGAGCGAAGAAGAATTGGCCTGAGCATTTGGAAGACTAACCTGGATATCTCATAAGACCTTACCGGTTTTCTAATAAATCCGTTAGAAATAATTTCCTACACCAGGATTTCAACATCATTTACAAAAACAGCCTGTTTTGGTAGCAGAATTGTGCGAGAGTTCTACGTTAGATTTATGCTGCTCGCGTTTGTCCCTGTCTTCGTTCCTTTTTTCGTACGAAAGACCTTCATGGACGGGCATGCAAAAGTCCCTTTTTCTCTTGAAAAGGACCGAGGAGATGCTATAATACCTGCTGCTCATAAGACTTCTTCAGGAGAAAGTTCAAATGGCATTCAATGAGGAGGATTGTCTCAAGATGAGGCTGAGCCGACAAAGGTGCCCATTCCGTGCACCGTTGAATGGTCACAGTCCCTGGAGGTCAGAGAAGATGACGACACAATACCTATCGATGCTGCTGATCGTGCTGTCAGTCATTACCACCGGTGTACAGGCGAAACAAGGTCCCACCGCTGACGCCGGTCCGGACCAGATGGTCAGTATGCGCGAGATTGTCACTCTAAACGGTATGGGCAGCCACGATGGCGATGGGTCGGGTGCACAGCAGTTGACTTTCTTCTGGAAGTATGTTCGATCGGATCCTCCTTCGGGAGGATTGTACATGGTGGGGCCATGGGACATGAGCGAACCGAACCAGCCGATTGTCACCTTCAGGGCCCCGCCCGTCGTCACCACCCTTGTTTTTCAACTGACGGTAACCGACCAGTCTGGGTTACCTGCAATGGATGAGGTGTGTGTGACCGTGATTGAGGACGTGAATTCTGCTATATTTGTCTCCCCAAAGTTTGGGCGGGACTCACAGCCCGGTACAAAGGATCTGCCCGTACAGTCGCTGAAAACAGCCATTGAGCTTGCCGGCGGGAAGACCCCACATTGGGACATATATGCTGAGGCGGGTGATTACGGCTCTGGTTCTACGTTGACCATACTGAATGACATGAGCTTATATGGCGGATTCTCCATATCCATATTGAGCAAAGGGCAATTATCATGGACGCGGACCGCAAAGAAACCAACGTATATCTACGGTGCCGCGACCGCCATTGCGGTGATGGACGCAGTGGACCCCACTACGATCGACGGCCTGACTATCGTATCGGCCAACGGTGCCAACGCCTCAGCCGCTGGACAGCCGGGCGAGAATTCGATCGGCATCTACGCCGGTTATGGCTCAAGGGGCCTGGCAATCACCAACAACGATATCCGTGCTGGCAAAGGTGGCGACGGCCTGGACGGCAAGGCAGGCAGCGACGGCGACCCCTGCACCCCCTCAGGCTCGCCTGGTGAAGACGCACCCAACTGGTGTCTGTGGACACTCTGTCAGAGTTGCCTTGAAAGTGATTCAGACCTATGCAATCAACTTGCGAGTAGGTGTTCTGAAGTACTTTCCCCAACGGCAATCGCGGAACTATGGACAAGGTTCTACCCTATTGATAATGATGACCTTCACACAGAAGGCGGCGAGGGCGCTCTGCCACAATCTATCTGTTATGAACAGGGTGGAAAGGGTGGCGATAGTTATGCAAGGCCGGGCTATGTTCCTAACAAAGAGGCCTCGTGGCCCTGGTACTTCGATAGGCATTGGGTATGCGGCTGGGGATGTACAGACCACAGAGAAGGATACACCGACGCAGCCCCTTGGGTCCCTGCAGGCATAGGGGGGGCGGGAGGATACTGGCTTTATGAATCCCATCCCGAGAAAGTGATCATTGGAGCAGTTCTCTCTTGGATTCCGTACGTAGGTTGGGTGCTGTCATGGATAGCAAATGGGGCATTCGAAGAGATGGGGATCGAGGCCTGGGGGCTTCACGGCGAAGATGCTCGTAATGGTAGTTATGGCAGAATAGGCAAACCTGGCGCAGGTGGTCCTGGAGGTGCAAACGAAGGATTCATCACCAATCATAACTGGGTAGGCGGTTTCGGCAGAAAGGGCGAACCCGGAACCGGAGGCTCAGGCGGAGGCGGCGGCGGGGCCGGCTGGCCAATGCTGAAGAGATTCCCTGACTATCTACCTGCTCTTTATCTACCTGGTGGCGCCGGTGGTGGCGGAGGCGGGGGTGGAGGCCCGGCTGCGGGCGGTGAAGGGGGCACTCCTGGCGGTGGCAGTTTTGGAATCTTCGTGAGAGAATCGTGGTCGTTCATCAGATACAACAGGATCAGTACCATTGGCGGCGGCGCCGGCGGAGCCGGCGGACAGGGAGGAGAGGGTGGCCCACGCGGCGAATCAGGTAGGGGAGGTGTCCCCGGATGCATAGGCGACGACTTCTTGTGGGGAGGCGATCCAGAGTACGTCAACTATGTCATGAGCGGGCGAGGTGAAATGGGCGGTCCTGGCGGCGAGGGCGGCTCGGGGGGCGGAGGCGGCGGTGGTTCCGGAGGCGCTTCCTGTGGAATATATCGAGCGCAAGGTCCTATCGTGCCCGTTTTAATAGCGCCTTTTATTAGCCCCAACACCTATGAGATTGGACCTGCCGGATACGGCGGAACAGGAGGAGATATTAGTGAATTATGTGGCCGGCAATTGGACATCTTTGAGGGAGGAGGATATGAGTTCGCTCAGAAGATGGTAGAGAGCATCGAGAACTCCAGAGGCGAACCGGGAGAATATGGTTTGCAGGGAAATATCTGTCCCCCTCCGGGGCCAGTGCCGGAGCCCAACTTTACGGAATGGACCCCAATCGTGCCGGGCCAGGCCACCGTCTTGGAATGGACTATACCAGCGGGCGTACCGGCCTTCTTTGCCTATATAGGATACGGCGGAGGCGATGTTGTCATGAGCCTGATCTCACCATCCGGCAGGGTCATTGACCGCGCTACGAGAGCCCTGGATGTCGTCCACCTCAAAGGCGAGACATTTGAGAGTTACGTGGTCACCAATCCCGAGGAGGGGCAATGGACCTTCCAGCTTTTCGGAGCCGACGTTCCACCCGAAGGAGAAGAGGCCCTGGTGACGGTGACACTGATACCGCCCGGCGTTCCTCCCGTTGCCGATGCGGGTCCTGACCAAACGGTGGAATGCAGCAGTACGGCCGGTGCTGAGGTAACCCTCGGCGGCTCCGGTTCAAGCGGTTCCGGCTGTTGTGGCGCACTGGCCTACAAATGGAAGAATGCCGATGGCGATGTGGTGGGCACAACCCCCATAGTCAATGTGCGATTGCCTGTGGGAGTGTACACCTTCGAGCTAACCGTCGACGACGGCCAGAATACGGGCACAGACACAGTCACCATTACCGTGCAGGATACGGCACCGCCGCTCATTATACTCAACGGCGCACAGACCATGGAATTGATGTCCGGCAGAGACACCTATACAGAGCCTGGGGCATCAGCCATGGATATGTGTGAGGGAAACGTCGCGGTAATTATTGGAGGCGACCAAATCGACGAGTCAACGCCGGGTACGTACTTGGTGACCTACCAGGCCACGGACGCTTGCGGCAACTCCGCGCAGACGACACGAACAGTAAACGTTGTCAAGATCGAATTGCCGGCCAAGCCACTCGACGCACTTGACCATTTGGTAAATATCTCTATAAAGCCTGGGGGACGTAACCCCCTGACAGGTGTGTATCTAATGATAGTGACGGTTACCAACACGTCACAGGAAGACTTGATCGCTCCGCTGATGCTGATGGTTTATGTTGTCCCTGCCGATTCAGTTAGGCTGACCAACTATGATGCCACTAATACAGACGGCATGAAGGTGATTAGTCTATCCGCAGATGGGGACAATCTCATATTCGAGCCGGGCGAGAGTATGACCGAGCGATTGTATCTTGAGAACCCGCAAGGAGTGCCGTTCTCATTGGATTTGAGCCTTCGTGGCAGGCTTTGGTCTGATATTTACGATTATGACTACGACCTCGCAAGGCAGATATGTGCTGGACCGGCATTTGGAGAACTCACCGGCGACTGCCGAGTTAACCTTAGAGACTTTGCCGTTCTAGCTTCTCACTGGCGCGGCGACGGTTACTCTGATACGACACCCGTGCCGGTGGCACAATGGAGGCTGGATGAGACGAGTGGGACGGTCGTTCATGACAGTGCAGGCATGAACCACGGTCAGGTTCTCTGCAAGTCTGGCACCTGCGTTCCTCTATGGTGGCCAACCGGCGGGCGCGTGGGTGGAGCACTGCAGCTCAATGGCTTCGGGGATACTATCAGTGTGCCAAAGATCGGCGAGAGCGTGGAGTTTACCTATGCCCTGTGGGTCAAGCAAAGTTTCGTCAGCCCTGGATCGGCTGCGCTTATAGACCACAAAGACTGGATACCAGGCTCTGTTCACTTTGAACTGAAAGACGGGCATCCCAACGTGGCCATCAATAAGGCAATATGGCCCAATGGTGACCTGGAAGCATCGGACCATACCCTGCCGGCGGATCAGTGGCACCACGTGGCTGTAAGTAAGTCCGTAGCATCATTGGCCATATACGTTGACGGAGAGTTGGCCAGATATAGACCGCTGACAGCCTCCGACACAGTGATTCTGGGTGACGGTTTTGTGGGTTCGTGGTCCGGCGACCGGTACTTTGGTGGCTTGCTCGACGACGTTCACGTCTACGATCGGAGTCTTGACAACAGCCAGATTAGAGAGTTGATGGGCGATGGGCCAGGAGGTACGGTCCTGCCTGACCCAATAGCACACTGGTCATTCGATGAGCCAGAAGGCCAGATAGCCCATGATAGTGCCGGCCACCACGATGGGATGTTGATGGGGGATCCAGCATGGCAGGTGACCGGCGGCGCGGTCATGGGTGCGTTGATGCTCGATGGGATCAATGATTATGTCCTGACGGACTTCGTGATAGATCCCGGGGCGGGGCCCTTCACCGTGTCCACCTGGGTCAAAGGTGATACGCCGGGTCAGGTGATCATATCGCAAGCGAGCGGCGAGAACTGGCTCAGCACAGATTCGTTGCATGGGCGGCTCATAAGCAGTCTCAAGGCCCCTGGTACATTGAACTCACAGACAAGCATTACCGACGGCCGGTGGCACCATGTTGTGCTCGTCTGTGACCCTCCGTACAAAAGGGCGTTATATGTTGACGGTGTCCGAGTCGCTTCGGACATACCAAAGGCTTTGGGCAGCTCTAAACAAGAGCTGCACATCGGCGCCGGTAACAACCTGCAGCTGGGTAGCTTCTGGTCGGGTTTGGTCGATGATATTCGCATCTATGACAATGCGCTGGCTGAAGTCGAGGTAGCTGCGATTGTCCCTGAGACCCTCAGTGATGCTCTCAAGGCATTAAAGCCTATGCCAGCACCCAGTGATCTTGACGGTAGTGGCACGATTGACTTTTCAGACTTAGCCTTTCTCTCTTCTCAATGGCTCAATTGTTATCGTCTGCTTGAGGAGGCATGTTGGGATCAATAGGCGTTGCCCTCTGATTGAGCGGCGGATAAGTGCCATGCACCGGCCAGCAAACGCTGGATGATGAGGTTGAACCGCCAGGTGCCGGGCTGGCGAGTATTAGATAGCTTTATCACGGGTCGAAATTGGAGTAAAGGGATCGTGAGCATTACGCTTGTAGCCTTTATTCGGGGGGTAGCGGTCTAACCTCACTATTTCGCGCCTTTCTGGTGTCTTTTTGAGGAACTTTTGCACGGATAAGATATAAGAATTGAGGTCTCTTCACGACCAGTCAGAACACTTTTAAAAGATACCCCATCATAAGAAGTATGAAATATACGCGCGCCAGCTCAGCGGCAAAGGAGAACAGTTTCAGCCTTTTTTTCGACGGCGGGCAAGCACAAAGACCACCAGGGCGGTAACAACAACGATGACCAGGACTTCACTGGGGCCAAGCAAGAAAGCGATCACAGTAACTTTGTCTCCCACTTTATCCCGAAGGGATTTAGCCGGACTCTATGCTTCAAATGATTCCGCACCAGCGTATCTACTCCCGCATTTGTTGTCAAGCGGGCCCGGCGGAATTTGTCCTGGATTTAAACCGACATATAACTGGCAAAAAGAGCCAAATCTGTTAAACTAAAACGGCGACTAACACCGTCCTATTAGTCAGAGGCTTTGATTTTGAGCTTAGTCAGGCTAACCTGATATGCTGGAAGATAGACGTCTACTATGGCGGCTCAAGCGGGGGGACAAGGAGGCACTACGCGGCGTTTATGAAAAGTACAAGGACAACATGTTGACGGTCGCCACATCGCTGCTGCACGATAGCGGCGCAGCCGAAGATGTGCTGCATGATGTTTTTGTTTCATTCGCGATGAGCGTGCCGAAACTCAAGCTTCGCATCAGCTTACGCAAATATCTGATAACCAGCATTATAAACCGGGTGCGCGATCGGTTTCGCACGAAAAAGCATCACGTAGTCGAACTTGACGAGGTAGGGCCGATAAGCTCGAATTCAGAAGGCCCAGAGCAATCAGCCATACTAAGTGAGGAATCGCGGTTGTTGGCGGGGGCGTTGGCTCGGCTTCCTCTGGAACAGCGGGAAACAATAGTGCTGCACCTAAAGGCCGACATGAAATTCAAACAGATAGCCAGGATGCAGGGTATTTCAATAAGTACCGTGCAGGGGCGATACCGCTACGGCCTGAGCAAGCTGCGGACGATATTGGATGGAGAGCTGAAAAAATGAATCCGGCGGACAACTTAGAGCGTTCAATCAGGCAATTCCAGGTTACAACCGGCATCGAGACGGATAGACGCATTCTAAATGACGCTTTTGCGGCTCTGGAGGGGGCTATGCCGGGGGCATCGGCCGGCGTCGGACGAGCTATGCCGCAGATAGTGGTCTTTCCCAGAGTCGTGAAGCTGGCTGCGGCGGCTGCAGTGGTAGTGGTAGCTTGTACTTTATTGTTCAAAGCACTCTCGCCAAAGACTGTCGAGCTTGGTCAGGTTTACCAAGCCCTGCAGAAAGCTGAAAATGTCTGTGTCTCAAGGTATACTGATGCGGAGGCCGAACCAATCCAGCAGGTGTGGACATCACGCACGTTGAAAATCGTAATGTATAAATCGCAAACAGGTACGCAGGCACAGTTTGATCTGTTTGATATTCCAAATAGGCTCAAGAAGACGATGTATCAGGCTTCGGATACTGTCAGCACGGAAAGACTCACGGCAGAGGCGGTTATCAGGGCTGAGGGTGCGATAAGGGATGTCTTCGAGCTTGTACCTTTTGCCGATATGGGCTCCGCCCCCAAAGGCAGCCAGTGGAGTAGAGTGCCCGAAAAATATCAGGGGGCGTCTGTTTCCGGAACCCAAGCGTATGAGCTGACCTGGCCGGCAGAAGGGCTCTTCTACAAGTACCGTATTTTTGCAGATGCCAAGTCTGATCTGCCCAAAAGAATTGAATACTATTCCAAGGAAAAGTCGCAAGACCAGTACAAATTCGAGAGCATGCAGGTAGCTTCGTATCCTGCCGAAAAAGAAATAAAGCTGCTCATCAAGGAGATATTTGGTCCGGACCAGGATAGGTCGGGCGAGCCGGGATACATCGGCACGCCGGAGCACCACGGGCAGGGCACATCCGAGAATCCGCCATAGGCGGACTGCATAAAGCCGAACCGCAAAAACAGGCTTGTCGGCAAGTCTCGACCGGTCTGCGCGCGCCCGAGCGGCGACCGAAACGAGCCAAGCCTTTATGCGAGCGAGGAAAAAGATTTTCATGTAATAAAACCAGCCGCCACACCGTCATTCCTATTTGAGCGGCAGATTATGAGTGAGATGCTGGAACATATCAATTTGATGGGCAAGGCATTTGTGGAATTTGCCTGGCCGCTGCTTATTCGGTCCAGCGCACTAATGACGGCCTTACTGCTGGTTGAATTACTGCTTCGCAAGAGAGTACGGGCGGCGCTGCGATACTGGATGTGGATGCTCGTACCCATGCAGTTGCTTCTGCCGGTTTCTATATCGTGGTTAACGAATTTAGAGCGTTACTTCAGCGACAAGCTGCCATACGCAGAAGGGCAGTTGACAGCCGCTGCGGCACAAATCTTAACAGCGGCACAGACGCCGCAAATCCTGCGCGGCTCAAATGTTGCTCGCGTTGCACATACGCAGCCGGCGATGACGTGGCAGGGCATCATTTTTTTGCTTTGGCTGGCTGTTGTAGCGGTTATGGCGCTATTGCTTCTCAAACAGACTCTTTTTGCCAGAAGGATGGTCAAGCAGGCGCGGGAAGCCAACGCTTTGATGAAAGACATCTTGAGCTACTGCCGCACGTGCATGGGGGTGAAGAGAAAAGTCCGCCTACGGGTTTCCGCAGATGCGATGAGCCCGATACTGTGCAGCTTTTTTCGCCCGGTAATCTTGGTTCCTCACAACCTGGCAGCGAGCTTAGGCTCAAGACACCTGCGGTCGGTTCTGCTCCACGAGCTGGCTCATGTAAAACGCGGCGACCTGGGGCTGAACCTGGTGCAGACTGTTTTGCAGATCGCATATTTCTATAATCCGCTGCTGTGGCTTGTCAATTCGGTAATCCGGACGGTACGCGAACAGGCGGTGGATGAGAGTGTCCTGGTGGCGGTCGGCGAAAAAACACCGTGGTATCCGCAGACCGTGACCAATGTCGCCGAACTGGACCTTAAGAACCCAGGCTTGGGATTATTTCTGGTGGGGGTCGTAGAATCGAAAAGTGCCTTCGTCAGCCGGCTCAGACATATCCTCAATCTGCCATGGCCAAGAAAGTGCCAGCCCGCTCCGCCCAAGGCGGATATGGCGGGCCAGGCTTGACGTAACCACAGCCTCGTTATGTCTTCAGCATGCGTTCTGCATGGCATATCTTGAATTCTGATTGTCAATTGTAAATTGACAATTGTGAATTGAGAACTGACAATTGGGGCATGGCGGTTCAATTCATTCTCGGCAGAAGCGGTACGGGCAAAACCAGCTATTGCATAAGAGCAATACTCGATGCCTTGCTGGAGACGGGTAATAACCAGCCGCTGATTCTGCTGGTGCCGGAGCAGGCTACTTACCAGGCTGAGCGAGCTATCCTGGCTGACAGAAGAATAGGGGGTTACAGCAACCTGAGTGTGCTTTCCTTTGACCGCCTGCAATTCTGGCTGCTGGGCAAAAATACCGCCCGGCCGGCCCTTTCTCGGGTCGGCCAACAAATGATAATCCAGCGAATCCTGCGCGACAATACTGATAAGCTGAGGATTTTCGGACCATCGGCGAACTGGCCCGGTCTGGGCCGACAAATGGCAGCGACTATTATTGAGCTCCACCAGTACGCAAAAACAGCGGATGACATTCAGTTGCTGCTGGACAATTTAGGCAAAGATGAACGCAACAGCCTGGCCGTATCGAAGTTTGCCGATATACGTCTGATTCTCCAGGAATATCTCAAATTCATCGAGGGCAGGTTCATTGACCCGGATATTCAGTTGAGCCGCGCGTGCCGAGCGGTTCCGGAGGTGAGCTTTGCCAGAGATGCAAGGTTATGGGTGGACGGCTTTGCCGGCTTTACCGCCGGCGAGCTTGCGATGCTTGCCGAGCTATTGAAAGTAGTCGCCCAGGCACAAATCGCCTTGTGCTTGGACGCCTCAGACGTTGACTTGGCCGGGCAAGGTATTGAGAGCTGCGAGCGGAATGGATTATTTAGCCCGACGCAGCGCACTTATGCCGCGTTGTTGGAGGTCGTCAAGAAAGCCAAGCTCCAACTACGCGAGCCTATAATCCTTAACCGGCAAATTAGATTTGTGAACTGTCCGGAGCTTGCTTACCTGGAGGCAAATATATTTGCCGACTCCCACGTTGTGAAAGGACGGCACAATACCGGGCGGAGATCTGAGGCGCCAAAAATTCCGCCGGTGGGCAATATCCGTATTGTATCCGCGCCCAATCCCAGAGCCGAGGTTAAATTTATCGCCAGGTGCATCCAGCAGTTGGTCAAAGAAAAGAATTACCGATACCGTGACATCGCAGTTATAGCCTCAGACATCGATCACTACGAACATTATATAAGGGCTTATTTTGACGACTACGGGGTGCCGTTTTTTATTGATAAGCCAAAGCCCTTGAGTCAGCACAGCGCCATCCAGCTTATTCATTCAGCCCTGAGGGTGGTGACCGGCGGTTTCTCCAATAGCGATATTTTTGCTTATCTTAAAACCGACCTTGTGCCGGTAGAGCGCAGCGATGTTGACCTATTAGAGAATTACTGTATTGCCTTTGGCGTTGCAGGTAGTGACTGGATAAGCCAGCAGCCGTGGCAGTTTGCCGGCAAAGACAGCGGAGAATTCGACCAGCAGCACGTAGAGCAAACGCGGCGGCAAGTTATTGAGCCTTTGCTCAAGCTGCGGCAGGAGCTTTGCTGCGACGATGCTTCGGCGGGTAAGGTAAGCCCTGAAACGTTCACGCGCGCTATTTTTGATTTTCTCGATGCTCTATATGTAAAAAAGACGCTGGCTCGCTGGATCGAGGAAGCTGCCGAGCAGAAAGACTATGCGGTGGTGGACGAGCACCGCCAACTGTATGATAAGCTCGTGACTGTTTTCGATGAGCTTGTCGAGGTTTTTGCAGGCCAGGCGATGTCGCCCCAGGACTATCTTGCGATTATTAATTCCGCTTTTTCGCGGTTGACGTTGGCTTTTATCCCGCCCAATCTGGACCAGGTTCTCGTGGGGTCAATCGAGAGGAGCCGGCATCCGGGTCTGAGAGCCGCGTTCCTGATAGGCACCACGCAGAAGCAGTTTCCGGTTCCTATCAGCTTTGACAGCATCCTGACGGATGATGACCGCGGCGCCGCTGAGTCGGCGGATTTTTTGCTTTCGCCGGCGACCAGGCAGACGCTCACCGACCGGCAGTATTTGGCCTACATCGCGTTTACTCGCCCGTCGGAGTTTCTCTGCGTCACGTATCCGGCGCTTGATGATAAGGCAAGCGCTGTTCCTCGCTCGCCATTTTTAGCAGACCTGGAATCGCTGTTTGACAATCTTAAGGAAGAATCAATTGCGGGCCGGGAGATTGAAATTGAAAAGGTTCAAAACCAGACCGAGTTAGAGGATTTGCTCTGTAGGTCGCTTGGCAAAGATGCCGCCGCCTCGGAAGGTGATAATGGTGGTCGGCTTTATACGTTATTAGATGATGTTTGTTCGGATCGGCAGTTTGCCCAGCTCGGCGAAAGGGTCATATCCGCAATAAATTACCGGAACCGAGCACAGCTGGATAGGGACGTACTGGAGAAGTTTTTTGGCCGGCGGATATCGACCTCAGCGACAAAACTTAGTGATTTCGCCAAGTGTCCGTATAAGCATTTTGCCGAGCATGTATTGGAATTGAGGGAAAGAAAAGAGTTTAAGTTTGAGCCGCTGGACGTGGGCGTTTTTTACCACCGCGTTTTGGATGCGTTGCTCAAAAGACTGAATGCCGACGGCAAAGACCTTGCCCTAATTCAGGATAAAGAGCTTTTAACGTTTGTAAGGGGCGAAATAGCAGGGCTTATGCAGACCGATGCTTTCGTCTCGAACTTTGCCCGTCGCTCGGCTCACAACGGCTTTATTATCCACTGTGCCGGTGAATATCTTGAGGACTGCGTTTTGGCAGTCGCAGAAATGGTTCGGGCGGGAATTTTTAGGCCGAGTCTGTCGGAGGTCTCGTTCGGCGAAGATAGTGCAATACTTGGGCGATGGGAGCTTACCCTTGCCAAAGGGCGGCTACTTTCTTTGAACGGCAAAATCGACCGGCTTGACATTGCGGACGTTGGCGGCAGGAAAACCGCACTTATTTTCGATTACAAGCGCAAGGAAGAATCTTTCGACTGGTCGGAGTTTTACCATGGTCTGGATATGCAGCTTCCGATTTATATGCTGGCCGTCCGAAATGCACGCCGCTCGAAAATAAAAAACGTCGCGGGCGCGTTTTATATGCCCGTTGAAGCGAAACCAACCAAGGCCGCTCTTGATGAACGGGACAAAAAGAAAGAGAAATTTGACCGCAAAGCGAGAGGGATATTCGACGGCGAGTTTTTTCGGCACTTGGACGCTACGGTAGGTTCCGGCTGGAGCAGATTCTATAATTTCTTCGTGTCAAAGGAGAATGGACAATATGGCCGCAACACCGACAGCGGCGCGCTAAAGCCCGGTGATTTTGACAAGTTCCTGCAATTTACTGAGGCAAGGATTCTGCAATCGGCGGAGGGAATTCTATCAGGGAAGGTCGACGTAAATCCGTACTACTTGAATAAGACGTCGCCCTGCAGCTATTGTCGGTATAAACCGCTGTGCCGATTCGACTGGCTGATAAACGATTACAAGCGCCTGGAGTCGCTAAATAAGGTCCAGGTTCTTGACAAGATAGGAACGGTTGATGGCTGAAGAAAAGCTCAGATGGACCGACCAGCAGTTGCGTGCGATTAAGCAGCGAGGCAGTGACGTCCTGGTAACCGCCTCAGCCGGCACCGGCAAAACCGCCGTCCTGTCGGGGCGGTGTTTGGATATCGTGTCCGACAAGTCCCTATGTCCCGACATCTGGAGCATTCTGGTGTTGACTTTTACCGATATGGCCGCCGAGCAAATGCGCAGCCGAATCGCCCGGCAGCTGAAGGACGCTTTTCTGGCCAGCGGCAATCCCCATCTTCGCCGGCAGCTTGTGCTGCTCGATGGCGCCGACATCAGCACAATTCATTCGTTTTGTAAACGCCTCATTACGGGCTATTTCTATAAACTGGACCTTGATCCGACATTTAGGGTAATTGACGCCGACGAGGCAAGGCTCTTGAAAGCCGAGGCGCTGGAAAAAACTGTCGACTGGACGTGGCAGCAGAGTCATTTAGTCGACGGTCTTGAGCAGCTCCTGCGTCGCCGCGACCTTCGCACAAATGATGGTTTCCTGGCAAAGATAATAGAGCTTAGCGATTTTCTGGACGGCGTGGTCTTACGCAAAAATTGGTACGAAAAGGCATCGCAGCTTGCACAAGCCGGCAACCCGCTTGTAAGCGAGGTTGGCCAAAAGCAAAGGCAAATCATCGCGGACAGGTTGCAGCATATACTCGCTCAGATTGGGTATGCTATAAGGCTTTGTGAGAATGAAAACGGCGGGCGCGGCTGGGCGGCAAAATGGAAAATGCAGCTCGTCGAGCCAATTGCCGGCTACCTTGAATTTCTAAAATCCGGCCGATGGGAAGAGTTTTACAAAGAGATAAGAAACTATCAAAAACCACCCAGGTTTGAATACAAACCCAGAGATCTGGCGGGACCAGCTGCCGAGATTATCCAAAGGACCACCAAAAGTGCCAGAGAGTCCTTTGATGAGCTTTTCGAGCTGGCGCTTTTGAACCCGGACTATCTCGATAAAATCGCCAACAGCGTAAGCCTTCAGACGAGGGTGCTTATTGAGCTTGTAGAGAAGTTTGACCAGCTCTATAGTCAGGCTAAGCGAGCCGTCAACTGTCTGGATTTTGCCGACCTTGAACACAAGGCTCTGGAGCTGTTGACCGATAAGGATTCCTCGCAAGATAATCTGATGCCTTCGCAGACTGCTCTTTTGCTGCGGCGCCGCTACAAGTACATATTTGTCGACGAATACCAGGACATCAACCCCGTCCAGCAGGCGATACTTAAGACGATAAGCTCCAAAGGGAACGTTTTTGTCGTGGGTGACGTCAAACAGAGTATTTACGCCTTTCGCGGGGCTGAGCCGGAGATTTTTGTAAAAGACCTGAAGTCCGCCTCGCTTGACCCAGTCAATGCGCCCGACGGGCTGCGGGTAGACCTTAACGCCAATTTCCGCTCCACCAAGGCCATCCTTGATTTTGTCAATAAGCTGTTCTCTCGCATAATGACTGCACCTTTTGCCGGCATTGATTACGACCGGTCGGCTGAATTGACGCCGGCACTGCAGCTCAAAGGCGTGCCGGTTTGCGGCGAAAAAAGTGTTGTAGAGCTGCATATCCTTGACGAAACGGCTAAAGACACGGATTCACAGAGCAGTGAAACAGCGCAAGGTGAAACATCCGAATCGCAAAGCGATGAAGGTCTAAATGTTGTAAGCTCTCGGCAGCGCCAGGCTGCCATGATCGCCCAGCGCATAAGGCAAATGGTCGGCGCAGATACGGGCACGTGCGAGTTTCAAATATATGATAAAGACCAGGATGAATTCAGGCCTGTCGAGTACCGTGACATTGTGATATTGATGCGGTCGCTCGCCAAAAAGGCTAACGATTACGTCGAGGTGCTGCGGTTAGCGGGTGTGCCGGTAAGCTGCCAGGGGACAGCAGGATATTTCCAGGCGACTGAAATTACCGACATATTATCTCTGCTTAAGGTTCTCGATAATCCTCAGCGTGACATCGAATTGGCTGCGGTGCTGCGAAGCCCGTTTTTCAAAATCAGCGACACCGAGCTGGCGAAGATAAAAACGCACAGCCGGACGCAGGGGCGGCACGGAAACTTCTACAAGTGCGTTCTCGAGTACTGTGAATCGGGCAAGGATTTGGAGCTTGCTGAAAGACTTAAGGAAATACTCGCCCAGATTGAAAACTGGCGGACGCTTGCTCGGCGCGGCAGTCTAGCTGATTTAATATGGCGG
>Ga0315289_10006459_pt1 | contig 17220 bp, 14 predicted proteins | sample YL17G11_40_MG_FD_203452 | JGI IMG/M metagenome (GOLD analysis project Ga0315289, IMG submission 203452) | Sediment microbial communities from Yellowstone Lake, YNP, Wyoming, USA - YL17G11_40 | ecosystem: Environmental > Aquatic > Freshwater > Lake > Sediment | place: USA: Wyoming | collected... | reverse complement strand
TAAAAAAAATTTTACGATTAGTCCAGATCAATTCTTATATTTTCGCCAAAGAAAAAGCGGTCCGATGTACATCGGACCGCTTGTATTTAATTTAATAACCAGCATACCAATCACGCAGAATCAGTTCTGCTGGCTTATTCCAGACATCAAATTTATTGACGTCCTGAGCCGGATCCCAATACCACATCCAGCCATACATACCCTTAAACCAGGGTTCATTGAAGATAACAGTCAGGGCTGCCAAATAGCAGTCAGCCTGTTCCTGCAAATCAACCCAGGTATTTACCCAATCTGGTTTCGTGTTTGTGCCGTCTAAACTCTGATAGCCAATTTCCGCAAAGACAATATCCATGCCTTGAGCCGCAGCAAAAGCACTGAGCTGATTTCTCCAGATAATCCAGGCGTCAATCAGCTGTGTCATGGTTGGCGTAAAAGTAGTAGTCAGGGGGAAATAAGCCGAGATGCCAATAAAGTCCAACGCATCCCACCAAGTAATAGTGGTGTAACTGTCCCAATTGGCAGAATAGCTGAGTAGCCCTGAATATCTCAACCGGGCATTGGCAATCTGAGCCCGCCAGTCACTTTCCCTGAACTCCAGCTTTTTAAATTCAGTGCCCAAGAAAAAGAATTCTACACCCAGAGATTCAGCCAAATCCAGATAATAGCTAATGAAGGTGGTGTAGCTGCTAAACCAAGCCAGATAATCTGCTTCCAGGGTAAAAGTAATGTCCCCGCGCCAGGTACCTGACCAGACATCCACATGGGGCTTGAGCGCCACCTTTAAACCCAGCGAATGGATATAGTCAATTATCTCAATCAATCCAGCATCGCTTGGCGTTTTTTGGGCTCTAGCAGCAATGATCGTGGAATTATACGCGTCCTGGTACCAGGTGACTAGGACGGAAATAACAGCGCAGCCATCAGCTTTCATCTTATCAACTGTTTGCTTAGTCGTAAACTGCTGATAATCATTCCACCAATAGGAAGTTAAAGTGCAGCCGCACTGAAAAGGTATGCCATTATCAGTCGGGATAACTCTGATCGCAAATTTTTGCGAGTCAGTCAAAAAGCTGTCAGTCACTTGCACTTCAACTTTGTGATTGCCAACTTGAGCAGTACTTGGTGTCCAGGTAATTTTACCAGTGACTGAATCAATACTCATGCCAGTGGGATAAGTGATGAGGCTGTAAGTCAGACTATCCCCTTCTGGATCATCTGCATTGACAGTATAAGTAAATTCGATTTCTGCCGTTGCAGTCCTGACTGGCTCAGAAATAATATCTGGCGCCATATTGGGCGGCGGCAAAGAGACAGTAATGGTGTATTCCTGAAAAACTTCTACTTCGCCATCTGTGACTTTGAGCTTAACCGTATGATCGCCGACTTGAGTAACATCAGGCACCCAGCTAACCAGACCTGTGCTGAAATTAATCGCCAGACCAGTTGGCCCGATTTCCACACCATAGGTCAAGGTATCACCACTATCAGCATCAGTAGCATTTAAATCATAGCCATAGATATCGCCAGCAATTGCCGTGGTAATTGGCAATGAAGTAATGACTGGTGCATTATTTGGCGGCAAGGAAACAGCAACGGTAAATTCTTGGAAAACCGTATCAGTACCATCACTCACCTGAACTTTGACTGTATGATTCCCTAGTTGCGCCAATGTAGGCGTCCAATTAATTTCTCCGCTGACTGAATTAATCGTCATACCTGCCGGAAAAATTTCCAAACTGTAAGTTAAGGCATCTAAGTCAGCGTCAGTAGCATTAACATCATAAGCATAAGGTGTTTCAGTTGTAGCAGTTGTAATAGCTACTGATGTAATGACTGGCGCATGATTAGGCGGCGAGGAAACCGTCAGCGTGTATTCCTGAAAAACATCAATCTTACCATCACTGACTTTGATTTTTACAGTGTGATCGCCCACTTGGACAGTACTTGGTGTCCAATTAATCATTCCGCTACCTGAATCAATTGTCATACCAGTCGGCCCAATTGCCAAACTGTAAGCTAAAGGATCTGAATTAGCATCAGTGGCCTCAACATCATAAGCATAAGCTGTTTCGGCTGTAGCTGTGGTAACTGGCGTTGAAGTTATGACTGGTGCGTAATTGATTGTAACAGGAGGAATATAAGGTGTACCACCATTGTTATGGCTGCCTGAACCGCCGCAGGCAGGCAAGATGATTATTAGTCCAAGCTGCAAAACCAAAAATGACCGCACATACTTTACTACGATTTTTCTCATTTTTTTACCTCCTTTGCCTGCCTTGGTTTTTAGGCCAATAGGCTTTTTTGAGAAATTTTTAGGGTTTGGTTGGGATATAAAAAGAACACTTTACCTTATCTAAGCTAATCACTTTTATTATATAATGTCAATAAAAAACGCCCTACCTGCAGGACGTTTTTTAAAATAAATAAATTTAATTTTTATAAAATTATTCCCAATCCCCGCTGATTTCAAATGTCTCCAATATGCTTTTCAGTTTAGCAGTAATTTCCTCGCGATTAAATTCTGTCACCGTACCCGGGTCATAATTGCCAATGTTTCCGGAATGTAAAAGCAATGCTAGTTCATAACAAACATCACTATCCACCAGACGATAAAGAGTTGAGTCGTATAAATTGCCAGCCGCTGGTTCTGCTTTGTGAAAAACCTGCCAAACCAGACCATTAATTATTTCCTCGCCCACAGCTGTTTCATCTACCTGTTTTTGTTCGCAAATCTCTAAAATGTTTTCCTCTTCAGACACACCAACAATAAACTGGGCTTCTGACAAATTAGTGCCGCTAAATTCCTCTGGTGGTACGCCGATTGAGACCAAAGGATTTTGCGTTAAAAACATGTACATTTCATAATCTTCATAAATATAATTAGCCGGATAAGTGAATTCAAAATCATATTCCACATCTTCATAGGTTTTGGCTTCATTCTCAGACACAGCTACATCTTCAGCTGATGGCTGATATTCAGGCATTATATAATCTTTTAAATCAACGCGGGAAATTTCCAGTTCCTGCGTGCCTTCGGAATAAGGCGCGACTGCATAATCAGCAAAATAAAAAATTATACTGTCTGGGGTCAAGGCAAAATTTACCCAATTTTCATTTCTCGGCTCCACGCCTTCAGGATGAAAATATCCTTGTTCAAATTGCTGACTAAAATAATCATTGCCTAATTGTGATAGTTTTTCCAGATACTTGGTATCAGCCCGAAAAACATCCTGCAAAGTTAATTTTTTATCCTTGACTAAGTCATAATTTAAAGTTTCAAAATAATCAAAGCCATGCGCTGCCCCGGCATTATAATTAAAAATATTAAAATGCAGACTGGTTAACTGATTGTCCAGATTATCAAGGCCATAATCAAAATCCAATTCGCTGATTAATTCCGGCGATAAATTATCAATTCCTTCGCTGGTGCCGTCTTTAAAATTATTAACTATTAAATCAACTTTATTTTTAACTGCTACATTAACTTTATCCTGCTTGGCCTTATCGCTTAAAATAAACTCTGGGTAATTGCCGGTCAGGTCATATAAATCAGTATGCTCTTCAATAGATATATTTTCATAATCAGCTTCTTCGCCCGGTATAACATTTAAATCTTCTGGCGCAGTCCAATTCCAATTTATTTTTTGATTTAAATCAGGCAAATACTGGCAACCGGATAAAAATAAAAATCCAACCGCTAAAATAATAATTTTTTTCCCGCCAGAGGCGGATCCCGCTTTGCGGGACATAATCTTATTTAACATAAAGCTGTTTTAAAAATATTTAAAGACAATCTAGTGTAGGTTATATTTCTTAATATTTTCCTCGCAAATATTTTGTAGGATTTTTATCTGCTCTTTGCCGCGTGGATCTTTGAAAAGATGTTTAAAGCGAACATGATGTTTCAAATAATCTTCGACTGGCGGCGTGTTTTGCGGCACTTTCATAGCATTAACTAATTCACCATTAATGTATTCTAAAACCGGGAAAAAGCCAGTTTTTTGCGCCAGTTTGCCCAAATCAATCGCCATATCATCTTCCACTCCCCAGCCTGGAATACAAGGTGTTAATATATGTATAAATTTTGAGCCCTCAAATTGTAAGGCCTTTTTTACTTTTTTGCGAATGTCCATATAATACCCAGATGTGCTGGAAGCAACATAAGGAATATGATGCGCTAATGCTATTTCTAGCATGTTCTTTTTAAACATCTTATTGCCCATTGATTTTTTGCCAGGCCAGGAAGTACGGGTAAAAGCATCATGGGGAGTGGCGCCAGAAGCCTGATAGCCAGTATTAGAATAAACTTCCGTGTCAAAGCAGACATATAAGATATTATCATTTCTTTCCCACATGCCAGAAATTAAACCCACTCCAATATCAAAAGTTGCACCGTCACCAGCTAAAGCTACTACCTTGACCTTTTTATCCTTGCCCTGCATTTTTAAGGCTGCCAAAATACCAGTGGCCACAGCAGCTGCATTTTCAAAATTAGCATGAATCCACGGCACTTTCCAAGACGACATGGGATATTTTGAGGTTGTTACTTCTAAACAGCCAGTGGCATTGGCAATAATAGTATTTTTGCCCAGCACGTCCATTACCTGATGGGCGGCAAGCAATTGCCCGCAGCCAGGACAAGCAGTATGGCCAGGATTGATTAAATGATTAAAAGGATTTTTGTATGTTTTCATAGTTATTAACTCAAATCTTATACGTCAAAACTCAAAAGTTTATTATTTGGAATTTTTGCTTTGAATTTATTTTGTCTTTTGTTGTTTGTCTTTTGAATTTTAAAATTATTTTCCAATAAATTGGATTGATTTATCTTTACTTTTAACAATAGTCATAATTTTTTTAATCATCTGTTCATTAACATCCCGGCCGCCTAAACCGACGATAAAACTTTGAATTTTAGCTTTTAAATCGTGAGCAGCCTTTCTGGTTTCAGCTGCCAAAATTCCCTCTTTGCCCAAAGAAATTGCTTTATCAATTGCCGCAATATATTTTGCTTTGCCTAAAGCCCTGATAATTTCTTCAGCCGGAAAAGGCCGGAACGCTATTACTTTTAATAAACCAACCTTTCTCCCCTTGGCTCGAGCTTGGTCAATCACCGCCTTGATTGTGCCGCAGACAGAACCCATGGCCACAAAAACAATTTCCGCATCCTTAGTTTTATATTCCTCAATTAAACCATTTTGGCCAATACCCCTTTTAAAGACTTTTTTAAATTCAGTAGCTAATTTTTTTATTTCTTCTTTGGAATTGACTACGTCCTGATGCAGTTCTTGCCTGATCTCCATATATGTATCGGGCGTGGCAAAGCAGCCCAAGGAACGCGGATTATTAACATCCAAAATCAGATTTTTATCCGGTTTATAAATCGGTAAAAATTTTTTGATTAAAATTTCAGAAGGAATTTCCACTGGTTCAAAAGTATGAGTTAAAACAAAGCCATCCATATTAACCATCACTGGCAATAATAATTTTTCCGCCAATTTATAGGCTAAGATGTGCAGATCAACTGCTTCTTGATTTGTTTCAGCATAAAAAAGCAGCCAGCCAGCATCACGGATAGTAAGCGAATCCTGCTGGTCATTCCAAATATTGATGGGCGAAGAGACAGCGCGGTTCGCACAAGTGATAACTACAGGCAAACGCATGCCAGCAATAGAAAATAAAACTTCAACCATTAATAGCAGGCCTTGCGAACAAGTAGCAGAATAAGTTCTTGAGCCAACTGCGCTTGCGCCCAGTAAAATTGAAGCAGCAGCAAATTCTGACTCTGCCCTGATGTATTCATAATTCGCTTTACCCTCAGCTTTCATTTTTTCTAATTCTTCCACAATATGAGTCTGCGGCGTAATTGGATAAGCTGCCACTACTTTTGGCTGCAAATTCTTTATCACCTCGGCAACAGCCCGCGAACCTTCTAAAATTTGTTTGTTATTTTTTTTCATATCTCTTATTAATCTTTTTAATCTTATCTTGTAAAGCTTTCTTAACATCAACATCCATTGCTTTGGCAAGTAATAAGGTAGTAATCAAAACATCGGCAAATTCTTCATTTAAGTTTTCATATCCTACTTTTTTAAATTTTTCTTTTCTCTGTAAAGAATTGTAAGCCAAGACCTCCTCGCAAAGTTCGCCTAATTCTTCTGAAAGCTTTACTGACCGAGCTAGGATTCTTTTTTCGTTGTCGGGATAATTTCCATAATACGTCCTCAATCTTTTATCCTCTTTATCAATAAATTTTAATAATTCATCTAGTTCCATATTTTAAATATTTAGCAATTTCTTTGGATAATAAATTCTCAAAATCAGCCAACTCCATTTGTAATTTATCTAAATGTTTATAATTATCCGAAATTAATTGTGAATAATGCAATAAATTATCTTTTAATTCTTCCGGCATTGGCTTGGTCCATTTCTGTTCCCAAATCTCATTATTAACCCAATCTTTTTTACCAAGATCAATCCATTTGACATGGTATTTTTTAATTAATTTATTATTTTCAAGTATGAGTGCATCCCATTCACTAGTTATGTTCGTATCCTTTGGCATCTTCTTCTTTTCAATTAAGACCTGCTTTAATATTCTGTGTCCCTTAGTCGTATAGTCAAAGGAGATTGCTTCACTATCATTAATAGAAACTGATATAAAAAAAGTTTTACTTGGAGATGGATTGTAATCTACTTCTATTTCCATACTTTTTTCTTGGGCGAAAACGCCCATTGTCATGGTGAGCATAGTCGAACCATGACTGTCACCCTTCGACTATGCTCAGGGTGACATACTCAAACGGGCGTTTTCGCCCACACCATATTTCATAATTCATATCTCATATCTCAGAATTTATTTGTAGTCCCTAACCATGCCAATCGCCTTAACCGGGCAATGCCTGGCGCAAAGCCCACAGCCCTTGCAATAATCCAAATCACGATCATAAAAAATCCGGCCTTTGCTGTTTTTTAAACCAGTGGAAAAGCAAACACCTTCTGGGCAAACCAAATTGCAGGTATCACAGCCAATGCAAATTTCATGATCTACCACTGGCTTATAAGTGCGCCAGCTGCCTGTTTTATAAGCCGCGGTTGTGCCTGGCTTGGCTGTTAAAGTATATTTAAAATTTTTTGGCATATTAAATTTCAGTTGATTTATAAGCCTCTTCCAAGGCTCTGATATTCTTATTAATTATGTCCTGGTCAAATTTTTCACCCAGATTTACAGATATCGCTTTCTTGCTGGAATTTAAAGTGATTAAGCCGCTTATTTTGGCAAAAACGCCCAGCATTGATGTATTGATTATTGGCTTCCCAATTATCCTCAAAGCAATTTCTAAGACTGGCACGCAATATACTTTGCCAGTATAGCGAGGACAAATTTCACCCGGCATTTTATTAGAATTAATAACCACGACTGCATTTTTTTTAGCCCCCTCAAATACATTCATTATATTTATTAAGCCAGGATCTTGAATGATAATAAAATCCGGATTATAAATCTGCTGTCTGCTTTTTATAAATTGTTTATCAATTTTAACATAAGTAAAAACCGGAGCGCCTTTTCTTTCCACGCCAAAATTGGGAAAAGCTTGCGCCATCTTGCCATCATAAAAAGCTGCCATGGCAATCAGTTGCCCTAAAGTCACATTGCCCTGACCGCCACGGCCATGTATACGGATTTTAATCATATCTTAAATTTTGTATTTCAAGATTATTGATTATTTAAATTTTGCATTTTAATATTTGCCTCTTCAGCTTGCTCCAAACTTTCAATCGCTAATTTGAACTGATCATAAGCAATAACGCCTTCAACACTGATGCCATTAATAAAAAAGGTGGGAGTACCTTGAATGCCTAATTTTGCCCCATCCTGCAAATCAATCTGTACTTTACCCAGATACTTTTTAGCATCTAAACATTGATTAAATTTTATTGTCTCCAAGCCAACGATTTGAGCAAGTGACTTTAAATTCTCTAAAGTTAAATCTGATTGATTCTCAAATAACAAATCATGATAGGCGGCAAATTTACCTTGTTCATTAGCGCAATTTGCGGCCATCGCAGCATTAAGTGCATCCGGATGATTTAGCAGGTTCGGAAAATCACGATAGATTATTTTTACAGTGGTGGCATATTCCTGGCGGATGTTTTTTAGAATTGGATAGGCCTCTTTGCAAAAAGGGCATTGAAAATCAGAAAATTCCACAATTACAATATTTGCATTAGCCGGTCCAAAGTAAGCAGCATTAGGTATTTCCACAAAATCACGCGTACTAATACTGACATTTTGTTGTAAATCTTGCTGATTCATACTATCTACTAAAAGCTGATTTTGTGCTTCAACTAAACTTACTAATTCATAAATAAAAGCCCCTACATATAATATAAGAACTGAAAAAACAAAGAGAATAGTAATACCCCACCATTTTTGATGCCATTTCTTATGTTTTTTTTCTATAATTTCTTCTTCTGACATTGCTTTTATCTGATTTTTAGATTATAATCATATTATAGCATATTTTCGAGATTGTTTTAGGGCAATCTTGACTTTTACCCTGCGATTTGCTATTATGTTTAAATCAACTGCTTAAACTTCAACCTCAAGTATTTATGATTTTAACTATTGTCCAAATTATTGTCTGCATTCTATTAATTATTGCTATCTTGCTACAACAGCGCGGTTCCGGGCTTTCTTCAGCCTTTGGTGGCGCAGGCAATATCTATCGCACTAAACGCGGCTTAGAAAAAACTCTTCATATATTAACAATTATTCTGGCAGCCATCTTCTTAGCTATAGCTTTGCTCAATATTTTATATTAATCCTCTTCTTTTAATTTAATTTTATTTTGCTCTCGTGGATTTTTTAATTAAATTTTTTTCCAGAATTAAACAATACCTCAAAAGTTTTGCTTCTTTGCATTTTGCTAATTTTAAGAAACATCAAAAAATTGAAAAACAAAAAGAACTAGATAAAAAAATGATTGGCAATTTAAGCAAGCAAAAAGTCCCCTCCTGGAAACAATTTAAAAAATTCCCCCAAACCCTGACCAAGCATGAATTTTTAATTATCAGGATTTTAATAATCATAATTTTGGCCTGCCTGCTTGTCTTACTCTATACAAATATATTCCAAAATTTAACAACTGTGCCCAAAGACGGCGGCGAATTTGCCGAAGGTATAATCGGCTCACCGCTTTATCTTAACCCGATTATAGCTTCTGGTCATGCTGATGTTGATACTGATTTAACCAGCTTGATTTTTTCTGGCTTATTAAAATATAATGAAAAACTTAAACTTGTTCCTGATTTAGCCGAGAAATATGAAATCTCTGAGGATCAAAAAACTTATACTTTTTATTTAAGAAAAAATATTAAGTGGCATGATGGTGAAAATTTAACTGCCTCTGACATTGTTTTCACCATTAAAAGTATTCAAGACCCAGACTTTAAAAGCCCGTTAATTTATACTTTCTCAGGCGTTGAGGTCGAAATGACAGATGAGTATACTGTTAAATTTAAGCTGAAAGAACCTTATGCCGCTTTTTTAAATCTTTTAACTGTGGGTATTTTGCCTCAGCACCTGTGGTATGATGTTCCGGCCATTAATGCCAAGCTGGCAGTTTTGAATCAAAAACCCATTGGTAGCGGACCATTTAAATTCAAATCTTTAGTTAAAGAAAAAAGCGGCATTATCAAAGTATACACGCTAGAAAAAAATATGGACTTTTATGATAAAGTACCTTATATCAATAAAATTATTTTTAAATTTTTTCCAGATTACCAGAGCGCAACTGATGATTTGATTAATAAAAATATCCAAAGCATAAATTTTTTACCCAAGGAATATTTAAAAAAGTTGAATAAGCGGGAATTAAATATCAATAACTTGCCACTCTCACAATATACAGCAATTTTTTTCAACCAAAAAAACAACAAATTGCTGGAAAATAAAAAAATCAGAGAAGCCTTAAGTTATGCTATTGATAAAAATAAAATAATTGATGATGCGCTGCAAAGCCAAGGCGAAACAATTGACGGACCGCTTTTGCCAAATTTTCTTGGCTACGATACAAACATAAAAAAATACGAATATAATCCGCAGAAAGCGATTGAACTTTTAATTAGTGACGGCTGGAATTTATCAGGAGAAGTGCTCAAGAAAAAAGACGAAGAATTAAAAATAACCCTGACCACAGTTGAGCAAACTGAAAATATCAAAGTCGCCAACTTAATCAAAGAATTTTGGACCAGCATTGGCGTTAATGTGGAACTGCAGACTTTTCCCAAAGATAAAATTGAAAAAGAGGTTATTGACCCGCGTAATTATCAGGCCCTGCTTTATGGTGAAATTATCGGCTATGATCCTGATCTTTTCCCATTTTGGCATTCTTCTCAAAGATCAGCCCCTGGTGTTAATATAGCTAATTATGTTAATCGTAAAGCTGACACTCTTTTAGAAGAAGCTCGCCTGACCAGCGACCAAGACACCCGCAGTAAAAAATATCAGGAATTTCAAAATATTATACTTGAAGATCTGCCAGCTGTCTTTCTTTACACCCCAACCTACACTTATCCCTTAAATAAAAAAATTAAGGGTTTTAATCTGGAAAGATTAGCTTTGCCCGCTGATCGCTTTATTAATATTGAAAACTGGTTTCTCAAGACCAAAAAAATATTCAAAAAAAATTGAACTCTCTAAATATTAAAATTTAAAATGAAATTTGAAATATGAAATGAGAAATTAGGGATATGAATTTTTTGATATTAAATTTTCTTTTCCCAATTTCCAATATCTAATTTCCAATTTCCCCAATTTTATGGTGTTTAAAAAATTTAAATCCTCTCAGCACAGAGGTGGTTTTCCCAAAGACCAAAAATTAAAAATTATTGTCTTAGGCGGACTAGAAGAAGTCGGCCGCAATATGACGCTATTAGAATATGGCCAGGATATTATTATCATTGACATGGGCCTGCAATTTCCCGAAGAAGATATGCCAGGCATTGATTACATTATTCCCAATATTTCCTATTTAAAAGGCAAGGAAAAAAATATCAGGGGCGTAATCATCACCCATAGCCATTATGATCATATCGGCGCTATACCCCATATCATGCCCAAAATCGGCAATCCGATTATTTATACGGCCAGACTTTCAGCCGGCATTATTCAAAAAAGACAGGAAGAATATCACCAAGCACCAAAACTCAAATTCTACATTATTGATGAAAATAGTCATTTAAAATTAGGTCAATTTGGCGTGGAATTTTTCCGGGTTAACCACAATGTGCCAGATAGCTTTGGCATTGTGGTTAAAACTCCAGTTGGCACAATCATCCATACTGGTGATTTTAAAATTGACCACAGCCCGATTAATGATAAACCAGCTGATTTGAATAAAATTGCCCTGATCGGCGGCCAGGGTGTTTTGGCCCTAATGGCTGACTCGACCAATGCCGAAGAAGAAGGCTATCAGATTTCCGAAACCAAAGTCAGCGATGAGCTGGAAAGAATTTTTGAAAATGCCAAAGGCCGTTTAATTGTCGGCACCTTTGCTTCACTTTTAAATCGCGTCCAGCAAGTCATAACTATGGCGGAAAAATTTAACCGCAAAGTCATGATTGAAGGCCGCAGCATGACAACCAATGTAGAAATCGCTCATAAGTTGGGCTATCTAAAAATAAAGCCTGGGACTTTAATTGAATCGGAAAATTATCATGAGAAAAAATTTCCTGATGATAAGATTGTAATTATCGGCTCCGGCGCCCAGGGCGAACAAAACGCCTTTTTAGTCCGTTTTGCTGAAGATGAACATAAATATTTGCATGTCAAAGAAGGTGACACGATTATTTTTTCTTCTTCAGTCATACCAGGCAACGAAAGAACTATTCAAGGATTAAAAGACACACTCTATCGTAAAGGCGGCAAAGTCATACATTACAAACTAATGGATGTCCATGCTGGCGGCCATGCCAAAAAAGAAGACTTGAAACTTTTAATCCGCTTGCTCCAGCCCAAATATTATATTCCCATTGAAGCCAATCATTATATGTTAAGAATCAATGGCGAAATTGCCCAAGAGCTAGGCATTCCCAAAGAAAACATTTTTATTGCCGATAATGGCCAGGTCATGGAATTTACCAAAAAAGGCGGACATCTAAGTCGAGAATTTGTCCCGGCTGACTATGTAATGGTTGATGGCTTGGGCGTTGGCGATGTTTCTAATATTGTTTTGCGCGACCGCCGCGTCATGTCCGCTGACGGCATGTTAGTGGTCATTGCCACCATTGAAAGAAAAACAGGTAATTTGATCGGCAACCCAGATATTATTTCCCGGGGCTTTGTTTATATGAAAGAAAATAAAAAACTGATTGAAGCAACTAGAATGAGGGTGAAAAAAATCTGCGAGGACCATGATACCAAGTCACCGGCCTTTGATGATTTTATTAAAAATAAAATCCGCGATGAAATCGGCCAATATCTTTATACTCAGACAAAAAGACGCCCCATGATCTTGCCAGTGGTAATCAAAGTGTAATATCCCGTAACTAATTACATACGTTATTACAAAAAGTGCATTATAAAAAATGCGCTTTTTGTTTTGGCTTGACTAAAAAGCGCTATTACCCTAACCTAACCTTATAATACTTTTATTTTTGTGAAAAACATTAAATAAATCCACTCCTTTTTTACTAATATCAAAGTAGTTAGCACCACCCTTATGCTTCTTGACAAAATATTCTAAATATGATACTATATCCTATTAAACCAACTTTAGCCAATCTTAGGCTCTTGAAAAGAATAAAACGAATATTTTAGACCATACTTCATTCATAAAAAAATTAGTGTAATTCGTGATAATATATTCGTGTTTCAGCTATCCTTTTATTCTTTCCAGTAGCTTAAAAATTATTCGGACTGCTACTTTTAAATAGATGGCAAGGACATTGAAAAGTAAAAAAAGAAAGAAAAACTTACAGGAGGTGTAAAATGGCAGGCGATCCCGATCCCTTTGATCCCCATGATCCCCGTAACATCAACCCGGGACCTCCGCCGAATCCACCGGATCCGGCGAACCCTGACAACCAGGAGGTAACTGTGAAAAGCAACAAAACACTGCTGACTGTTGTTGTGCTGGGCTTTTTGGCTATTCTAGCTGTCCAGCTATATTCGTTAAACAGCAAACCATCGTCAGCTGGAGGGACAGTCGACCTCAAACCGATTGTTCAAACCCAGCAGGAAATCACAAACGCTCTGGACACCATAAATAAAAACCAGCTTTTACTGGCAAATGGCTTGGACCAGCTTCCGGGCAAAATCCCGACGCCGACACTGAACTGTGAAGCGCTTAAAGAGTGTTTAAAGCCAACACCCAGCGGTCACACACATAACCACAGAACACCCCCGCCACAGCCCATCGTAATTCAAGGATCTAATCCTCCGCCTTCACTTCAGGTTACCGTTACTACAGAATGTTTCGGCAATTGCGGCGGAAACCCTGGGCATCCAAATCCACCTCCTCCGCCTCCCCCACCACAAACTGGCCCGGAAAATAGCCGCGGAGAAAGTAACTTCTATTCCCCGACAATAAACTATCGGGAAGATGAGTAAAGGAGGAAATTGAAAATGAAAAAACGGCTGATCGCTTCCATCATGATTGTGATCTTTAGCTGGTCCAGCTTGCTCTGGGCAAATTATCCGCAACCAACAGACAATCCGCCTCCGCCACCTCCGCCTGCCACACCCGATGTCTTAACCTTAGCTAGCCAGCCAGTGCTGAGCTGGGCAGACAACGTCCTGATAATCTGCGTGGCCAATTGCGGTAGCAGCAATGCCAGCAATTTATACGCCAGGTATAATGGCGGGCTTTGGCCAGCTAATACCCAAACCCGTATTGTTTCTCAAGCAAACGGTATCTATACCATAGAATACCTTCTTCCAGGAACAAATACCTGGCAGCCCATTAAATGGACAATGCTAGGCAGCTTGAATTCTGTAAATGGAACTTCGGCTACAAGACCAGTCCCCGCAAAAAAATACGAAAAAAGGGGAAATAAATGGGAAGAGGTGGAAAACGACGAATGGTCTGGCGTGGCTTTTCCCATTAAAGTGGACAAAAAAGGCCGGCCATCTGTCTTTTACATGGTGCTTAAAAACAAAAGGACGGGTGAGATTATTGCCCCCAACATGAATATCAAAATCACGCATTGGGGCAAGACCATCCGCACCTTGGGCATAGTGGCCGGACTTACGACCAGTGCTGGTCTGGCATTATTCTATACGCCAGCCATCCTGTTCTGGCTCCCGCTCACGTCCATGTGAGTCAGAAATTAAAAATCCAAACCGGATCTATTATCATATAGGTCCGGTTTTTCTTTTTGGTATAAATTAAAAACATTTTTAACTGAAAAATTTATGATTTTAAAATAAGCCTGGTTCACTTGACAAAAATATAACAAATGCTAAGATAATATATTACTATATAAATACCTGACTAAGCGATTAAAAAATTAAATAATTGAATTTCAGGCATTAGCAAATTGTATCTCTAAATATTATTTCATTTTTTAGCAACTTAGTTGTTGCTTTATATAAAGTCCGTATCTTGAAAATTTTTTTCAAGTTCAAAAAGTAAACAAAATCTCAAAGAGGAGGTAATTCTAATGAAAAAAGTGAAAGTGCTAGTTGTTTTTCTTTTGGTTTTGGCTGGCGGTATCTTAATCCAAACAGCTTGTTCTACGGATCAAGACAAGGTAACAAACACCTATCCGACTTATTACGCTTATCCGCCCTATCCCAATGGCCTTGATGCTGACGGCGATACCTGGCCTGACACGATTGATTGCGCGCCAGGCGATCCAAATTACTGGCAATGGGTCATTCTATATCTGGATGCGGACGGCGATAATATTCCGGACAATAATGTTCGAACTACACGCTGTGTGGGCCTGCCTAGTACTTATTCAGGTTATACTACCACTGCACCACCGCCGCTGGACAGATGTTTAAATGATCCTGCGAACACCTGCCAGAACTTACGGCCCTATCTGGAAATTGATTTTGCATTTCCTGGCGCCTCATATTCATGGACCATGTCCGGAAATTGTTTCGCCAATTCTGATCCGCAAAATCCTTGGCCAATAATGGCCAGCGGACAAGGAGGAGCCGATATAATTGTCGGCGATATTAACCCGCTTGCTGTAGCCAATGGTTACTGCGACCTTGCTATCAACCTAGATCCAGGATTTCAAAATCACTGTGGTGATCTGATCAACTGGTTGCCATATCAATGTAATGGAACTCTTTACTCTGACATGAATGGCAATCAATTTGATCTCGAAGCCTTTCTAAGCGCAACTGGCTTTGTCACTGATGAAATTAATCTCACCGTGACATTAGTTGATAATCAGCAAGGCGGCGGCAATTTCCGCATCAATCTGCAAACTGGAAATCCAGGCAATGGCGATGTCAATATCATTGCTACTTTGCCGGTTGACACTGACGGTGATGGACTGCTTAATCCAGCCGACAACTGCATTTGGGTGGAAAATCCTGGGCAGGAGGCAAATCCAGCCAACCTCATCGGTGCCAATGGACTGCGGGTCGGAGATGCTTGTTTGTTAATTGACCGTGATAACGACGGTACCTACAACTGGCTTGATCCAGCTCCTGATAATTGCAACATTTTCTAGGCCTAAAAGCCAAAATTCAACCGGGTTACGAAAAATTCGTATACCCGGTTTTTTATTTGTAATTAATCTTGAAATACGAAAGTATAGATTCTTATTTTGCCCAGGCAGTCAAAATTTCCCTAACCCTTGACAAATTCAAAAAAATATGCTAATATTCCTTATTAAACTAACTCAAGCAAAAATAGGCTATTTAAAAGGGTCAAAGGGGGAAATTGGCCCTTTTTAGTAGCTTAAACAGCTACTTTATTATAATGTATTAGGTTAAGGTCTTTGAAAACTTAAACCAACAAACCAACAAACAAACTTAGTTAGAAAGGAGGTCTTTTATCGTGGAAATCGTAGGAATAGTACAAAAAGTTATTCCTGACGGCCCACACGGAGCCTTCGCAGTGGCTCTTCCCGAAGATGAAAATCTAAAAGAAGAGCTCGGTTCAGTAACCTTCTCCCTAGATTCTGACGTCTGGCAAGGTGCCAAACGGCCCGAACAAGGAACCTTTGTGGTTTTGGGAGAACTAAGCAAAAAAAGAAACGGCTGGCGCGCTAATTTTGCGCGTTTCTACCAGCCAAAAGATCAACCTCACAACAAAACAGAAAGAAATGAGAAAGGAGCAATGAAAACAATGAAAGGAATATTAAGAGGGGCATCAACCCTCGCCGTGATTCTGATCGTAATTCTCGCAACATCTTGCGGATATGACCAAAACAAAACGCACAATGACACAACTAATGTGCTTCCGGTAATTCCGCCGGGACCATGCGCAACTGGACAAGTCCAAATAATGCTTTATCCGGATGCTGACAATGATAATGTACCGGACTCAATGACTGGTACGCTAACTTGCGTCACTGGGACAACCTACCCTGACGACTGGACACCTGTTGCTCCGCCGCCTGTGGATGCCTGTCCTAATGATCCGGATAACAATTGCAATGCCAACAATCATCAGCCGACAATCACAGTCAATTGTCCGCAGAGCGTAGATGAAAATTCCTCAACTACATGTACACTCACGGCAACTGATCCTGATGCTGGTCAATCACTTAACTGCAATGTTGCGGCGAGCACAACTTGTTCGGGTGTAACCCTTTCAGGTTGCAACTCGGCAAACATTCCAGCGCAGGGTGAAGCAGCTGGTCCAGGTTCTTGCACTGTCGCGGTAACCGTTATTGATAATGGTAACCCGACAATGAGCGCAACAAACTCTGACAATATCACCATCAATGAGGTGGCTGATATTAATCACGCGCCGACAATCACAGTCAACTGTCCGTCGAGCGTGGATGAAAATGCTTCAACATCATGCTCAATTTCAGTATCTGACTCGGATGTTCCGGCTCAGGCCTTGACTTGCACTCTCGCTGGAGGAACTACTTGCTCGGGCGTAACCCTTACCGGTTGCTCCGCTGCAAATATTCCGGTCCAGGGTGAAGCTGCGGGTCCGGGCTCATGTACGGTTGCAGTGACCGTTACTGATAACGGCACGCCGAACATGAATGCCACAAACTCGGACAGCATCACGATCA
>Ga0315289_10006458_pt1 | contig 17224 bp, 15 predicted proteins | sample YL17G11_40_MG_FD_203452 | JGI IMG/M metagenome (GOLD analysis project Ga0315289, IMG submission 203452) | Sediment microbial communities from Yellowstone Lake, YNP, Wyoming, USA - YL17G11_40 | ecosystem: Environmental > Aquatic > Freshwater > Lake > Sediment | place: USA: Wyoming | collected... | reverse complement strand
GAAAAATGGCACTGCCGGGCGACCCCCAACACCAGGTCGCGGCTCGTGGGGTCTTTACCAAATTCCAGGACCGCCTGCGAGATCGCGCGGTAGAACGAGCCGGAGTTGACATACTGGAAGCCCGTTTCACGGGCCACCTTGGCGGCGATCGTACTCTTCCCCACTCCCGCAGGCCCGTCTAAAGTCGCGACCATGTCCGCTCAGCCCTTTCGCCGTTTGAAGAACCACTGGATTTCGGCCGCTTCCAACCTCCGGTAGCCGCCGACGGGAATCCCGTCATCGGTGACGCAGCCGATGCGCACCCGGTGGATGCTCCTCAAGGTAATGCGGAATAGCTCAAAGACCTTGCGGATTTCCCGGTTTTTCCCCTCGATGAGGGTGAGCGACAGGCTTCTGGGCGACTTGTAGCGGTAGCGCTTGAGCCTGTAGCGCTGCCCTTCCACGGTGATTCCCTTCTGGTACTTCTTCAGCAGCTCTTCGGGCACGTCGTGCGCGCATTCGACCCGGTACTCCTTCTCGATGGCGGAAGAGGGGTGAGACACCAGCTTGGCGAAATCGCCGTCGTTCGTATAGAAAATCAGACCGCTGGACTGCAGGTCCAGCCTTCCGACATGGAAGAGGCGATACGGGATACGCTGCAACAGGCCGGCGACCAGGGGGCGGCCCCTGGCATCCTCGTTGGAGCACAGGTACCCACGGGGCTTGTTGACTGCCAGGTAAGCCTTGTCCTTCTCAACCTCCAGGGGCTTGCGGTCGAAGAAGACCCGGTCGCCGGGCGCCACCTTGCTTCCGATTGCCGCCCTTTGCCCGTTAACGGTCACGCGGCCTTCCAGAATATACTCCTCGCAGCGCCTGCGGGAAGCGATGCCGCAGCGCGCCATGAAAACCTGCAGCCTCATGGTTTCACTCCTCTGGCTCGAACCGCTCCTGGTCCAGCTCATCCATCTTGGGCAGGTCGGCGATGCTGGCCAGTCGGAACAGCTTGAGAAATTCCTTGGTTGTTCCGTATTGGACGGGCCTGCCGGGGGCTTCCTTCTTTCCGACCTCTTTAATCATGTTCCTGGCGAGCAGCAGCTTGATCATGCCGTCCGCCGACACGCCGCGGATGCTCTCGATCTCCTGGCGGGTGATCGGCTGGGAGTAGGCGATAATCGAAAGGGTCTCCATCGCCGCCCTGGAAAGCCGGCTCTCGTTGCGCCGGCCGTAGCGCTCCCTTAAGTCGACCCAGAGGGGTTGCTTGGGCACGAGGGAATAGCCGCCGCCGATCTCCACCAGCTCGAAGCCGTGGAACTCCTTGCGGTACTCCTCCCGCAGGAACTCGATCGCCTTCTGGACCTCCTCCCGCTGGAGGCCGGTGATGCGCTGGAAGCCGGCGACCTCCATGGGCTCGTTCTCCAGCAGGAGAACCGCCTCGATCAGGCCTACCTGTCGTTCAAACTCCATTCTGCACCTCGACGGTCCTGGCCCTGATGAGGATGTCACCGAACAGCCGGTTCTGGAAAACCTGGATCACCCGGGCCTTGACCATTTCCAGGACCGCCAGGAAACTGCAGATCAGCTCCATGAGGGAACGCGATCTGGTCAGCAGGTCGGCGAACAGGAACTGGCCCCTGGACTCCAGGTACTCGTGGATCAGGGTGATCTTCTCGTTGATCGAGACCTCTTCGTAGAGGTCGATGGTCTTCTCCGCGGAGAGCGAGGAAATGATCGTGTAGAAGGTCTTGAACAGGTCCCAGACGCTGATCGACTCCCACACTTCCTCATCCAGGAAGGGCAGCACGATCTGGTTGGGCTTGCGCTCCATGATCCACTCGGCTTCCTCCTCCTTTTCGGTGATGAGCTCGCTTAACTTCTTGTACTTCTGGTACTCGATGAGCTTCTCCACCAGGTCCCGGCGCGGATCCTCGATCTCCTCCTCCAGGTTGACCTCCACCGGCAGCAGCATCCGGGACTTGATCCAGATGAGGGTGGCGGCCATCAGGTAGAAGTCGGTGATGTTCTCCAAGTCGACGCGAGTGGCGTACTTCAAATAGCCCAGGTACTGCTCGGTGATCGCGGCGATCGGGATGTCGTAGATGTTGATCTCCGCCTTCCGGATCAGGAAAAGGAGCAGGTCGAGCGGCCCCTCGTATTTCTCTACTTTAAAGCTCTGCTTTTCGCCTTGGGCGCCTGCGCTCATGTCCAGGTAAGCACAGAGTATAGTCCCAAGGGGCGACTCTGTCCACGCCCTGGGCCGGAAGGGCGGCCAGCGTCTCCGCAAGCAGCCTGCCGCCGGCCGGGTCGCGCAGTTCCGGCTCCAGCTCCAACAGCGGTTCCAGGACGAAGCGGCGCTCCAGCAGGCCGGGGTGCGGGACACGCAGGTCCGGTTCGGCGATGAGCCGGTCGGCATACAGCAGCAGGTCGATGTCGATGGGCCGCGGCCCCTTCGGCGTGCCGGTTCCCCGGTCGCGCCCCAAAGCTTCCTCGATGGCCAGGGCCCTCAGCAGCAGGGCCCGCGGCATAAGCCGCGTGAGTCCGGTGACGACGATATTGAGGAACCGGGGCTGGGCGGTGAGATATAAAGGGGCGGTCTCGTAGACGGAGGAGACGCGCAACCCCCGCAGGCATCCCTGCAGCCTGTGCACCGCCTGCGCCAGGAAGACCAGGCGGTCGCCCAGGTTGGAGCCAAGGGATAAGAACACCTGGTGCCCGCTCATGGGGCGCTCCGGAGGCCCGAGCTTACCCGCCGAGCTCAGGCGGGACGGGGGGCGTCCTCGGCCTTGGCCTCCTCGCGGGAGGGGAACAGGGTCTTGCGGAGGCTCTGCTCGAGCTGCTTGAAGAGGTCGGGGTTGTTCTCCAGGAAGAGTTTCGCGTTTTCCCTGCCCTGCCCTATCCGTTCCTCGCCGTAGGAGTACCAGCTTCCGCTTTTAGCGATCATGTTCTGCTGCAGGGCCGCATCCAGCAGGCTGCCGGAGGAAGAGATGCCCTTCCCGAAGATGATTTCCAGCTCGACGCGCTTGAAGGGCGGGGCCACCTTGTTCTTGACCACTTTAACCCGCACCTTGGTGCCGATGGCGTCCTCGGTGCCCTCCGAGATGGTCTCGATTTTCCGCACCTCCAGGCGCACGGTAGCGTAGAATTTCAGCGCATTGCCGCCCGTGGTGGTTTCCGGGTTCCCGAACATGACCCCGATCTTCATGCGGATCTGGTTGATGAACACCAGGCAGGTCCTGGACTTGGAGATGATCCCGGTCAGCTTGCGCAGCGCCTGGCTCATGAGACGGGCCTGCAACCCCATGTGGGAGTCACCCATGTCGCCCTCGATCTCGGCGCGCGGGGTCAGAGCGGCCACCGAGTCCACCACGATGATGTCCACGGCCCCAGAGCGAATCAGGGACTCCACGATCTCCAGCGCCTGTTCACCGTTGTCCGGCTGCGAGACCCACAGCTCGTCGATATTGACCCCCAGGTTCTTGGCATACAGCGGATCCAGAGCGTGCTCGGCATCGATGAAGGCGGCCGTGCCGCCGAGCTTCTGGGCTTCGGCGATGGCATGCAGCGCCAGCGTGGTCTTCCCGGAGGACTCCGGGCCGAAGATTTCCATGACCCGCCCCCGCGGATACCCGCCCACGCCTAGGGCGGAGTCTAGCAGTATGGAACCGGAGGGGATGACGGGGATGGCGGACAGCCCTGTTCCGTCCCCGAGCTTCATAATGGAGCCTTTCCCGAACTGCTTCTCGATCTGCAGGCGGGCGGCTTCCAGGGCTTTCTGCTTTTCGTCCGTTATTTCCGCGGGCTTGTTCATCCGGGGTTTCCTCTTGGTAATAAAACGATGGCGAGCGTCCGATTGCCTTGCAATTCATCATATAGAGCCCCCCCCGAATCGTCAAGCCGCGTCGCCGGCGTGCAAGCCGCAATAGCGGGCTGCGCCCCGGCTACTGCTACTGCAGCAGCGAAGCTACTGCCGGCGTGCAAGCCGCAATAGCGGGCTGCGCCCCGGCTACTGCTACTGCAGTAGCGAAGCTGCTGCCGGCGACCGATAAGTAGAAAAGATGCCTGTAGCCCGGCTTGTCTGCTGCGCGGCCCTGATGGCGGGGCTGACGCTGGTCCCCGTGGCCTGCCCGGCTGAGCACTGGGCGCGGCACACCGACCGGAGACAGAATCCGCTCATTCTCGAGGCGATGCAAAGCGGCGATCTAGCCGAGGCGCTCCAGGCGGCCCGGGCCCTGGGTCTGAGGGAGGATCCCTACGTCTCCGACATCCTGGCCGGCCTGCTGGGCGGCGGGCAGGAGCTCCTGGTGCAGTTTCTGCTCGACGCGGTGTTTTCGCCTTCGGAACCCGACGAGACCCTTCACCTGAAGCTCGCCGCCAATAGCGCGGGGGTGGACGCCCTGGCCGTGGGGCTGGCCGGCTACGGCCTGTCCCTGCGCCGCGAGGTCGTGCGCCTGCTGCGCCACGCCGGCACCGGCGCATACGACGGGCAGGTGCTTGCCCAAGCGGCGTGGCTGGCGAAGCGGATCCGGGCGCAGGGTGGGCGGGCCGGGGCGGAGGCCGGGGAACTGGCCCTGGAGGTGCTGCGGTACGCGGGCGCCAGCGGCAACCCGGTTTTTCTGGACGCGGCCCTCAGGCTCCAGGAGTGCTCGCGAGAGCGGCGGATCGCCCGCCTGGCCGCCGGGGTGGCGGCGGAGCTGGCGTACCCTAAAAAAGCTTTCGGGAATCCAGCAGGATGGTGATAGGGCCCACGTTGCTATACCTGACCTCCATGGACGCCGCGAATTCCCCTTCCTGCACCGCGAAGCCCCTGTCCCGCAGCTCCTGCAGCAGCCGCAGGTACAGGCTCTGCGCTTTCTGCGGCTCCGCGGCGCTGGAATACGAGGGGCGCCGGCCGTTCCTGGCGTCGCCGTAGAGCGTGAACTGGGACACGACCAGGATCGGCAGGCCCAGGTCGGCGGCTGAGAGGTTCATCTTGCCCGCGGCGTCCGGGAAAATGCGCAGGTGGCCAACCTTCTCGGCGATGTAAGCCAGGTCGGCTTCCGCGTCGTCCTGTCCGACCCCAAGGTATACCAGCAGGCCGCGTTCGATCCTTCCGGTCTCGCGTCCCTCCACGCTCACGGTGCAGTCTCGGACCCGCTGGACGACGGCTCTCATCGGGTTGCGTACAGCCGGTGCAGGGAGACGGCCGCCAGAGTCAGCTTCCCGGAGGCGAGCTGCACCCTGCCCAGCACCTCCACTCCGTCGCCGTCCTCCAGCTCCGCGGCGAAGCCCACGGTGACCGGAACCACTCCCTGCAGCTCCCTCTGGTCCTCGTAGCCGACGAGCAGCTCGAAGGAGATGGCGTCGCTCGCCACCCGGAGATTTGCCGTCTTGCCGGACCAGACCACGTAGCAGCCCTCGTGAAGGAGCGGATCGGCGGCTACCTCGCGGAAGGTGAAAGGGTCCTTGAACGTGGAGAAGTCCGGCACGCGGGTGAAGGTGGCTAGCAATCGGGCCTTCTCCTTCACGTAGGCCGAGGCGTTGGAGAGCATGATCCGGTTCACCTCGCGGGTCGCGAGGTTGTCGCGATACTGCAGCAGGTAACGCTTGGTCCTCTCGAAGGATTCCTGGATCTGCTTTTCGGACAGCGGGTAGCGGGCGCCCTCGGGGCTGGAGGCGAGGGCCGGTTGCCCTGCCGAAAGGCGGACCTCGCGGATCTCCGGGCGCGCCGAACCACGCACCGGCAGGAGGGGCAATAGGAGGACGACGCCGACTGCCAGCAGGGCTGCGGCTGCGAGACTCGCCAGAGGAACGGTGAGAGCGCGCGGATTGAAGGGCACCACGGGGTAAAGGCGCTCGATCCTCCGCGGGTCGCGCAGCAGTTGCAGGTCCTCCCTGGCGGCCGCCAAACGCAGCAGTTCCAGGCCGCGGGCCGCGGTGCGGTTGCCGGGGCTGAACTCCATGACCTTCAGCCAGAGCTCCAGGGCCTGGTCGGTCTCGGAGCGCTTCAGGTGAATGGCCGCCAGGGCGAGCAGCGTGGGCGCATCCTGAGGCCGCAGCTGGTCGGCGCGCCGCAGGTAGGACTCCGCGCCGCCCAGATCCCCCGTGCGCAGGCAGGAACAACCCAGGTAGAAAAAGAAGTCAGGGTTTTCCCGGAAGCGGAAAATCTGGCTTTCCAGCAGCCTGATGACGAGAAGGAAGCGCCGGCGGCGGAATAATCGGGAGGCTCGCTGGAGTACGCTCTGGGGCATTCTAATCGAGGATACTACCGCCTAATCGCCGTATCTTTCCAGCCTTTTTTTGAGGTCGGCGAGGATCTGTTCCATGAGGCGAAGCTCTTCCTCCGAGAACGGGGACCTGGAATCTAGTTTGAGGGCCAGCTGCTGGAGCACGCTGTTGAGCACGCGCAGGTCGCCCTGGATGCCCAACTCGCGGGGGGAGTCCGGGCTTGGGGCTGCAGTTGCTGCCGGGGCTTCGCCCCCGCCGATGCCGGAGAGCAGAATGTCGAAGGTCCGGCTGGCGCCGGCGGGAAGGAGGATCGGCTCGTAGTAATGGCACACGGCCGAATCGTTGATCGAATACGGCAGGTCGCTGAAGTTCCTTGCCGGCGAGGTTTCGTACTGCCACGGAGACTCATTGAGTCTCTTCCAGTTCGCCAGGACCACCCGATCGGGTGTCGTCACTCCGCCGCCCCGCAGAAACACCTGCAGGCCTGGGGCCTCTGGCGGCCGGGAGGGCCGGGAAAGCCAGTATGCCGGCATGTTGTCCGTGCCGAAGGAGAGCTCGCCATTGATCTCCCGCTCACGATCGGTCCGGAAGTGCGGGAAGCCCGTCTCGCCGAGGTAGGTGTCCAGCAGGAGCCGCAGGCCGGTATTGAGCCCGCCTTCCGTGTGGTTAGTGATCGTGACGGACAGGGACACGGCAGCCTGGCTCTGGAACGCGAAGCTCTCGGTCACAGTCACCCGCCTAGAGGTCCAGGTGAAGCGGGCGCCGCCGGGCAAGGACTCCACGCTTTCCCGAAACTCGGTGTTGTCGCCGAGCTTATAGACCCGGTTGTCCAGCAGCAGCGCAAGACCGGAGGTGCGCGGGTCCTGGTCCACGAACAAGGCGGCCCCGTCGAGGTATAGGGAGAAGCGCCCGATGCCCTGGTGCAGGACCAGCTTGAGCCGGTCCTGGCTGACCTCCAGGGACCAGGTCCGCAGCAGGGCAGCGCCGAGCAGCAAGGCCACCAGCGCGCTTTTGCGTACCGGCATCAATCCTTCCCTTCAACCTTCTCGTAGCGCAGCAGGAGGGATTCCTTCAGCGCCAGAGCCTCCGCCTTGAGCGCGAGCGCCTTTTCCAGATCGGCCAATTCCCCCGCCTTGACCCCCGCATCGCCGGCAGCCTGCGACTCCAGCAGCTGGAGCCTGCCGCGCAGGGCTGCGTTTTCGGCCCTCAACTCTTCAAGGGCCTTCGGCTCGCCGGCCTGCTGCTTTTGTTCCGACGCGCCGGCGGTCAAGCGGCGCTGGTAGGCGGCCAGGGCCTGCTCGTAAGCCTTCTCCCTGCGTTGGAACTCTTCCACCGTGCGGAGGAACTCCTCGTGGCTCCACTTCAAGAGCCGCAGCAGCTCCTCCTCGCGCTTCTTGAACTCAACCAGGGAGAGCCGGTAGCGGGCCGCCTCCACCTTGAAGCTGCGGGGGTAATCCTGGACTACCTTGGCGAAAACCCGCTCGGCTTCCTCCAGGCGCCCCAGGGAAAACAGCGACTCCCCGATCCAGAAATAGGCATTGGGCACGAAGGAGGAATCGGGGTTGCGCTGGATGAAATCCTGGGAGGCCTGGAGCGCGTTTTCGAAATCCCTTTCCAGGAACAAGAGACGGGTTTTCTGATATTGGGCTTCGCTCTCCAGGGGATGTCCGGGGTATCGGGTCAGGAAATGCTCCAGGGTGCGGTCGGCCTCCTCCAGCATATCCAGGGCCATATAGGCCATGGCCGACCAAAAATGAGCGTCGGGTGCCAGGGCCGAGGCATCGCGGTCGGCGATGACGCCGCGGAAGCTCTGCAGCGCCTGCTGGTATTGCTCCTGCCTGAAGGCCAGCAGACCCGCCTGCAGCTCGGCTTCCGCGCTTTTCGACTGCGACCAGCCGAAGGGGCCGAGGAGAAGGAGGAACACAACGATGCCTGCCGCCGGATGACACCTGCTCATGGGAGGATTTGCTCCTTCCTTATTTTTCGACAATTACGCGCCAAGATTGACTAAAGTTATCATCATGGTATAATAAAATATATAAAGCCAGGAGGCAACGGTTTCCTCGAGTCCGGATGAGCTTTGCGATGGTGGAACGGCAACTCACGTTCAAAGAGAATGAGATCGTGCAAATTCTCAACAGGGTGTACCTCCACTTCAAGGAGGGCGCCTTTGCACCCGCGATCGAGCAGTTGGAGCGGGCGCTTTCGATCGACTTCGAGTATTCCGACGTGGCCAACGCCCTGAAATGCGCGAATTTCTGGCTGGAGATCGACAAGCGGGCTTCGTCGCTCGAGGGCGACTACGAGCGCGGGGAGTTCTACCAGAACCAATGGCGGGTTTTCAATGGTTTCGTTTCCAGGATGGAGAACGTTTCGGAGCGCTGCCTGTTCTCCTTGAAGTACTATGTTTTCGGGAAGGCCCTGGAGCACTACCTAGCGCTCGGCAGCGACCCGGAGAACCCGGACCCGGAGGTCCTCCTGCGCATCGGCCGCTGCCACAAGATCCGCGGCAACTTCGAAAGCGCGATCAGCTGCCTGGAGGAAACCAGCCGCATCCGGCGGGAGGACCCAGTTGTCCTGGCGGAGCTGGCCGATTGTTACTCCCTGGTCAACGAAACCAGGGCGGCCAAGGTGTTCTTCCGCGAAGCCTTCTTCCTGGATTCCAGGAGCGTGGAGCTTGCCTACCTGGAGTCCCCACTGATCCAGCGGCTGGTCGCCAAGCTGCGGGAGCGTTTCAGCGAACCGGAGATCCGCGACTGGATCCCCGTGTACGGAACGATTTACGGATTGTTCAACGTCAAGCGGGAGCTGCGACCGCTGGAACTGGGCAAGCTCAAGCAGGCCATATACCAGCTGGAAAAGGACGTGGAGCAGTCCAGCTCGGGGGCCGCGCCTGTGGCGCGGCTGATCAACCACTATTTCTGGCTGATCGACCACTACCTGGCCAGCGGCGAAGAGCGGCACAAGATCGAAGAGGTGCTGGAACGCGTCAAGGCCCTCGATCCGGTCGTGTACCAAGAATATACCAATTGAAACCTTTTCTCGAGGAGCGATGGAATTGTCAGAAAACCTGTTAAAAAATGTCAATGAGCTGCTGAACGAGGAAAAGTGGACCCGGGCCACGCTGAACAGCTACACGATCAGCAATTTCCAGGAGCTGGATACGCTCATCCGCGAAACCTTGCAGTCGGAGGTGCAGGACAAGGTGCTGGAGATGTGCGAGGAGCACCTGAAGCACACCCGCAACAGCATCATCGCCTTGTACCTGTCGGGAATCATCTCGCTAGGCAAGCAGCTGGTCGACGACTCCAACCTGGTGGTGTTGATCAGCATTTTCGTGGACAACCACAAGTGGAACATCGTCGAGTTTCTCTGCAACCGCATCCTGGAATACGGCGAGAACAAGTTCGCCCTGAAGACCTTGGCGGACTGTTACGAGAACAAGAACGAGCAGGAGCAGAAGTTCCGCATCTGGGAGCGCTACATCAAGGTCGATTACGAGGACGCGGACATCGTCAAGCTCCTGGCTGAGAAGAAGGAGCAGGACGGGGATCTGGCCAACTCGATCGAGTACTATAAGAAGGCGCTACATCGTTTCATCAACAAGAAGATGTTCAGCAACGTCAAGGACATCTGGGAGAAGCTGATCAAGTATATCCCGGACGACGTGGACTTCTTCTTCGCCATCGAGCGTAAAATCGTTAAGGTCTTAAGCGGTGAGCGGGCCGCGGTGCTGCTGAACTACCTGGTGCCCCATTTTGTGAAGAAGGAGGACTGGGAAACAGCCATCGAGCTGCTGAAGAGAATCCTGAGCTACGAGCCCAAGAACGCCGCGGCCCGGAAGGAAATCGTCGAGGCCTTCCGCAACAAGTACCTGGCCCACAGCCAGCTGGAGGAGTACCTGCGCATTTCCAACCTCAACCAGAACTGGCGCAGTGTTCACGAGGCCATCGCCGATTTCGAAAAGCACATCGCCTTCGACGTCGGCAACTACGTATTCCATTCCAGCTGGAAGATCGGCAGGATCGTCAGCATCAAGGACGACATGTTCATCATCGACTTCGCCGGCAAGCCCGGCCACAAAATGTCGCTGAAGATGGCGGTGAACGCCCTCAAGATCCTTTCCCCCGATCACATCTGGGTGCTCGCCGGCACGCTGCCCAAGGAGGAAGTGAAGGCCAAGGTGAAGGCGGACCCCGCCTGGGCCCTGAAGGTGATCATCCGCAGCTTCAACAATGCGGCGGACATGAAGCTCATCAAGGAACAGCTCACCCCGGACATCCTGACCAACAGCGAGTGGTCCAGGTGGAGTGTCGAAGCCCGCCGTCTCTTGAAGACCGACTCGGCCTTCGGAAATATCCCCGACAAGCTGGACCGCTACACGGTGAGGGACAAGCCCATCGCCTTCGAGGAGAAAACCTACAACAAGTTCAGGGCCGAGAAGAACTTTTTCGACCGGGTGAAGACGATCCGCGAATTCCTGGAGAACATCGAGCCGGACTCCGACTATTTCGCGGAGATGTTGGCCTATTTCACCGGTTTCCTGAAGTCCTTCTCCACCGTGACCGAGTACACCGTGGCTAGCTTCTTGCTGGTCCAGCAGATCGTCGCTATTTTCCCCTACTTAAACCCGGGGCTGGACTTCAACTTCACTGACCTGCTTAAGGACATCGATAACTGCGAGGAGATGTTCGGCAAGCTGGCCGATGCGGAGATCAAGAAGAGCTTTCTGCTGCATCTCAAGCTCTATCACCCGCAGTGGCCGAATATCTTCGCCGAGCTGTTCCACGGCTACCTGAATAAGTTCATCATCGATGAGCTGGTAAAGAACGAGAGCTGGGAGGTGCTGCGGGAGTTGATCAACAGGATCATGGGCCGCTACCGGGAGAACCGGGAATCCTTCATTTGGGTTGCGCGCAACTTGCTCGCCGAACCCTGGTTCGTTTCCCTGGACATCAAGCTGGAGAAGGTGCTCATCGGGATGATCCACCTGCTGGACATCACCTTCAGGGAGATCAGCAATAAGCGGGACGTGAGCTTCAACCGCAAGATCAACAAGCAGGCGCACGACTTCCTGTTCCAGGAGGGGCGCCTACTGAACTACATCCTGGAGTCCGGTGAAGAATCGATCATGCGGTTGCACACTCTGGTGGAGGACATCAAGGAGCTGGATCCGAACCTCAAGATCAACCTCAAGCACCAGCTGCGGGAACGCTATCCCCACTACCAGTTCCCCGGGGAGCAGGAGAAGGAGAAGGTCAGCATGGGCCTCCTGGTCACCCGCAGGAGCTACGAGAACAAGCAGAAGGAGCTGCGCCACATTCTGGAAAACGAAATCCCGGAGAACTCTAAGGAAATCGGATTCGCCATGTCTAAAGGCGACCTGCGGGAGAACGCGGAATATAAAGCGGCGCTGGAGAAGCAGGAGCTGTTGAAAACGGCGGCTATGCGGCTGCAGGAAGAGCTGCAGAAGGCGCAGATCTTCACCTCCGCCCAGATCAACACCGACGCGGTATCCTTCGGCACCCGGGTGGTTCTTCAGAACCTGGAAACCGGCGAGCAGGAACTCTACACCCTGCTGGGTCCCTGGGAGTCGGACCCCGCCAAAAATATCATCTCCTACCGTTCGCCCCTCGGGGTCGAGCTGCAGAACCACAAGGTGGGCGAGGAGCTCAACTTCGCCATCAGCGACAGAAGCTTCCGGTACGCGGTGAAGGACATCGAGAGGTCCGAGGTTGACTGATTCGAGGCGAGAATGAGAAAGTGGTTCCTGACGCTGGTGTTGCTCGTCCTGACGCTTGGCGTCGCCGCCTCCGGCATGGACGTGGTCACCATGGTCGATACCTCCGAGAGCATGTTCCCCCATTACGACGAGCTGGTGAACTACCTGTTGCGCGACCTGCTGGAGCACTGGCTGCACAAGGGCGACACGTTCCACCTGCTGAGCTTCGCCGACACGCCGGAAACGGAGATCTCGGCGCGCGTCACGGGTCCTAAGGAACTGACCGCTATCATCGACCGGATCTACCTGCTGCGTGCCCTGGGGCAGTACACCGACCTGGTGGCGGCCCTCGATTACCTGTACGCCTACCTGGACGCATTGCCTCCTGACAGCCCCAAGCTGGTTCTGCTGCTGACCGACGGCTTGCATGACCCGCCTCCGGGCAGCCCGAACCGAGGCGAAGCCGCCCAGGTGCTCGAGGCGCTGCACCGGAACGCTGACCGGATCCGCCTGCGGGGCTGGGACGTGCACATTTTGCGTATCCCGGGGGCCATGGCCGCCGCTGCGGGAGAGGCCGCCACTGCGGGAGAGACCGCCACTGCGGGAGAGGCCGCTGCTGCGGGAGAGGCCGTTGCTGCGGGAGAGGCCGCCGCTGCGGGAGAGGCCGCTGCTGCGGGAGAGGCCGCTGCTGCGGGAGAGGCCGCTGCTGCGGGAGAGGCCGCCGGCCCTTTGAACCTACTGGAGGAGTTCGCCGAGCGTTCGGGGTCCACCCTCCTGCCCTACTCCGAGTCCACGCCGGAGACTCTGACGGAGCAGCTCACGGGGTTCCCCACGCTCACCTTTCCCGGGCACCTGGGCAAGGTAGGGCGCCGCTTCACGGTGCCTTTTACCGTGACCAACCTGGGCCCGGCGGAAAGGCGCCTGACCTTGAGCCGCCTCACCAGCGGACGGGCCCGCCTGCTTCTCCACCCGGCTGTCTGCTTCGTCCCCCCCGGCCGGACCGTGGTGCTCGAGGCGCCGATCCGGCTTCCTTCTGGGTTCCTGCCGGGAGAGCACGTCCTGCCGATCACGTTGGAGTTTGCCGAGGCGGAGGTGCGCGTGTCGCCGCTGGCCGGCGAGCTCTCCTTCAACTATGCGGCCGCGAAGGGGATTTCGCCCGTCGTAACGTACGTTCTGATAGCAGGCGGCGCGCTGCTCCTCCTGGTCGCCGCGGTCCTCATTCTGCTGTCCCTACTGCGCAACCGGGCTCGCGACCGGGGCTTCGAGCGGTTCTTCGCGGCCGGCCGGGGCGGGATGCGCCCCCTGGTCCTCAGGGTTGTGGATCAGAATCCGTACATTGGCACGCGCAACATCCACGTGGTGCCGCCAGGCCGCTCGAAAAGTGTCGGCGGGGACGGTTCCGCCTTCCTGATCTACTACCTCCCCATGCCGCGGCGCATCGGCTCCATTCGCAACGATGGGAAGCAGTACATCTTCATACCCCGCAAACCCCAGTACTTCGCCTCGCTGGACAAGCCGCTCGCCGGCTGCTTGAATCGCGAAATCGTGGCCCTGACGAGGCGCGGACAGCGGGTGCGGCTGGTGTTCCAGGAGTACGTGTCACCGCTGGAGAGAATCAACAGCCTGATGCGCTCCGTGCGCCGCGTGCGGGCTCAGAACGCGTCCAGAGCTAGCTGAGCCTCCCTGCGCACCGAGGGGTGCGGGTCCCCGTCCGCCAGCGCACGCACCTCGCCCCGCAGCGAGGCGAAACGGTTCAGTCGGATGCCGCGCAAGCCGTACAGCCGGATCGCTACATTCGGGTGCCCCAGGAAGCGCTTGAAGAGCTCTCCCAGCCCGGCCTGCGACAGTCCGGCCAGCCGGCGGGCCGTGAACTCCAGCACGGCGAAGTCCTTTCGGTTCCACTCCGCTTCCACCACGTCACGGACGGCGTTAAGGCTCCCGCCGGGGTCGTGGAGGAGCAGGGCCCCCAATGCTTCCTCCCTGTACAGGTTGGCCAGCTTCCCGTCCTGGTAGGCCTCCGTCAGGAAGGCTACGGCCCGGGCGTTGCCGATCGCCCCCAGGGACTGGATCGCCTGGACCCGCACCTGTTTCTCAGGGTCGTAGCGCGCCTTGTAGATGAGGATGTCCACGGATTTCTGCGCGTCCTTGCGGGCCAGGGCTTTGGCGGCGGCCTGGCGCACGCGGGCGTTGGCATCGCGCAGCCCGTCTTGTAAAACGCCTTCCACCTCCGCCAGATCGAAGCCGGCCAGGGCGCCGGCGGCATAGGTTCTGACCAGGCCGTCCTGCACGGCGAAAAGTCCGCGCAATGCCGGGATCGCCCGCCGGTCACCGATTTCCCCCAGGGCGGAAGCAGCGTACATGCGCCGGATCCTTTCCTCCTCCGCGTTGGAAACGACGGCGATCAGGTCTTCCACGGCGGGTGCGTACTTCAGGGTTCCCAGCGCCAGGATCAGCTGCGGCTTGAGACCCTCCGGGTACTCCGCATCCCGGAGCCTGGCCAGCAGGGCCTCCCCCGCGGCCTGCTGCCCTATCCCCGCCATGGCCTGGATGGCGGCCCCGGCCAGCTCGTCGCCCTCGTCCAGGAAGCCGATCAGCGCCCTACCGGCTTCCACGGAGTGGATCGCGGTCAGGTAGCGCATGAAGGGCACAAGAAAGCGGGGGTCGCGGTTTTCCGGGTCTGCCAGCCGCTCCAGACCCAGCGGCTCGGCGTCACGGACCCCGGCCTGGGCGAACAGCTCCAGGACGGCGGCGGCGACGGCGGGGTTGGCGGTGGAGCGCAAGGTCTCGAGCAGCTCCGGGGTGAGGGAATCGTCGCCCGACGCCTTGATTCGAGTAATGACCTGCAGCACCTCGCTCTCGATCCCGTAGCGCAGGACCTCCCGCCAGCGCTCTTCGGGAGGGGGGGGCGGCGCCTGCTGCGCTGGGCAGTTCAGCAGCGGAAGGGCGAACAGGGCGGAGGCCAGCAGCAGAGCCCTGGGGTTCATGGTGTGCGGACCCTCCGCCGGAGCACGTCCCGCAGCATCTCGATGCGGGTCAGCCAGTACATGCCTAGGAGGATCGCCACACTCCCCAGCCCGCCGGCGGCCAGGATGCCGAGGCTGCCGAGCGAGCTGCCGGCCCCCCAAACCCGGCGGGTTGCGAGCCGGAAGCCGATGAGGAAGGCCGTGAAAGGCACCATGGACACGGCAACCCGCAGGCAGGTGGCCAGGATTAAGCGGCCATCCAGCCCCGCGAGGCGCTTGCGGGCGACCGCCAGCAGGTGGAGGAAGCCGACCGTGAAGGCCACGGAGTTGGCCACCGCCAGCCCGCTCACGCGCAGTGCAGTCCTGCGCAGCCACAGCGACAGAAGGACGTCCACCGCGCTGACCAGCAGCGCGGAGAAAAGGGGCGTGCGGAAATCATGCCGGGCGTAAAAGAAGCGCTGCAGGAAAGTGAACGCCCCGAGACTGAACAGCCCGTAGGCATAAGCCTGCAGGACCTCGGCCGTCCACAGCGTGCCTCGCCCGGTGAAGGCCCGCCGCTGCAGCGCTACGGCGATAATCTCCCGGCCCATGAACAGGAACAGGAGGGTCGCCGGCACCATCAGCACCATGATGAACTGCAGCCCGTAGCCGACTGAGAACCGCAGGCCGGGCAGGTCGCCGCCGGCGGCCTGGCGGCTCATCTTGGGGAACAGGACGGTGATGATGGACACGGAGAAGATGCCGAAGGGCAGTTGGAAGAACACCAGGGCGTTGCTCAGGGCCGAGATGCTACCATCCTCCAGGCCGCTGGCCAGCAGCACGGCGATCTGCTCGGTGAGGGCGAAGATCGAAGCAGAGGCCAGGACGGGCAGCCATTGCCGGAGGATGCGCACGAAGTGCGGGTAGCCGAAGCGGAAATCCGGCCTCAGGTCGTACCCTTTGCGCAGGTAGGCCGGCAGCTGGCAGACGACCTGGGTGACCCCCCCGGTGAGCACCCCCACCGCCATGGAAAACACCCCCAGGCGGCGATAGAACAGGAGGGTGGCGCCGATGACGCAGACCGAGAAAAGGATGGGCGCCAGCGAGGGCAGAATGAAGACGCTATGGGAGTTGAGAACGGCCATCAGCACCGCCGCGACGCTGATGAACAGCAGGTAACCGAACACCCACCGGAACAGGGCGGCGGACAGGGCCGCCTTGGCCGGGTCGGGGAAAGGCATCAGGGCCCGGGTGAGGGGTGCGGCGAAAAGGCCCGCCGCGGCCACCAGGGGCAGCAGGATGGCTAGCTGCAACGCGAGGATCCGGCGAGTGACATTGCGGGCGACCGAGCCGCTCCGGTCCTCCAGCAGGCTGGCGGAGAGCGTCGGGATGAAGGCGGAGGACAGGGCTCCTTCGGCCAGGAGCTTGCGCAGGTTGTTGGGCACCGTGAAGACGGCGTTCCACACGTCGGCCTGCCCGGAGGCGCCGAAAAGGGCGCCGATGATCGCGATCTTCACGTAGCCCAGAACGCGCGACACCGCCGTGGAAGCCATGAGCAGGGCGGTGATGAGCGCGCTGCGCCTGGCTTCCTGCGTCCTGCCCTCCGGGCGGGGTTCCTTCTGCATCCTGGGCCGTCCTATCCTACTGTTCGGCACGCGGCCCCCCCGCGTTCAGGCCCTTTTTGTAGGCATCGAGAAAGGAGCGCTTAAAGGAGGCGAAACGCCCCTCCCGAATCGAATCCCGGATGTCCCGCATCAGTGTCTGGAGAAAGTGCAGGTTGTGCCGGGTGGTCAGCATGGCCGCCAGGATCTCGCGGCTCTTGAACAGGTGCCGGATATAGGATCGGGAATGACGCCGGCAGGTGGGGCAGGTGCACGCCGGGTCGAGGGGTTCCGCGCTCAGCCTGTTGGCCTCGTTGCGCAGCGACAGGGTCCCTATGCGGGTGAAGGCCTGAGCGTTGCGGGCGGTCCGGGTGGGAAATACGCAGTCCATCATGTCGATGCCGTTCTCCACCGCCTCAAGGATGTATTCCGGGGTGCCGACCCCCATCAGGTAGCGGGGGCTGGCCTCGGGGATCTGCGCGGCGGTGAGGGCCAGCAGGTCGCGAAACACCTCGAAGCTCTCCCCCACCGACAGCCCGCCGATGGCGTACCCCGGGAAATCCAGTTCCACGGTACGCTCCGCGCTCTGGCGGCGCAGCCACGGGAAGAAGTTACCCTGGATGATGCCGAACAGCTGCCCGCGCCGTTCCCCCGCCTTCCAGGCCGCGAGGCTGCGGCCCGCCCAGCGCAGGGTCCTCTCCACGGCGTCGCGAGCCTCTTCCTCCCCTATCCCGGCCGGCGTGCAGATGTCGAGGGGCATCAGCACGTCGCTGCCCAGC